>JACCDR012146461.1_pt1 | contig 44109 bp, 35 predicted proteins | sample 7446431 | NCBI WGS metagenome assembly JACCDR01 (sample SAMN15323443, study PRJNA562643) | freshwater metagenome | isolation source: river surface water | place: USA:Blue River Watershed | collected 2017-08-17
GTCCCTTTCGTCTAGAGGCCTAGGACACCGCCCTTTCACGGCGGTAACAGGGGTTCGAATCCCCTAAGGGACGCCACTGGCGTACTGAGTCTGAAAAAATGATTTATACGCTGTCCCTTTCGTCTAGAGGCCTAGGACACCGCCCTTTCACGGCGGTAACAGGGGTTCGAATCCCCTAAGGGACGCCACTTCTTGTGATAACACTTGTGGTAGCGATAGTGTAAGAATCATGCGGTATACCCAGGCAGCGTTAGCTGTCAGCAAGTTACAGTGTCCCTTTCGTCTAGAGGCCTAGGACACCGCCCTTTCACGGCGGTAACAGGGGTTCGAATCCCCTAAGGGACGCCACTTTCTAAAATTACTTAAGAAAGTGGATGTACACCATCATAGCGCATAACACATGCACGATGGGGCTATAGCTCAGCTGGGAGAGCGCTTGCATGGCATGCAAGAGGTCAGCGGTTCGATCCCGCTTAGCTCCACCAAATTTTATCCTCATTTCCTCGGTTTTCTAATACTTTTTTTAATTCATATTTACGCATTTCATGTTGTAACTTCTGTTGCCCATATTTCTATTACTCTGATTTCACTGCTCTGCTTTCACTGCTCTGGTTTTTATTGCTTTGGTTTTTACGGCGTAAAACGTCAAATTTACTACTCAACGTTAGCGTATCAACGTATGCATGTTAAGCATGAGTGTTAAGCATGGCTCGTTTAATAATCATCGCGGTACGCACTAACATGATGAACCGGACGGCAGGACTCTGATGTGGTTAGGTTGTGGCGCTATGTGGTCGAGAACCGATGCATTGAACTTACAGCATGATGGCGCACGCTAGGCGCCGCCATCAAGTCTATCGAGGTCATTTCGCCAGAGTGGCCAGTTGCTTTTCCATCCACGACACGATCAAGGGCTGAGCTTTGGCGTTGGGGTGAATACCATCGGCTTGCATCAATTCTGGCCGGGTGGCTATGTCATCTAAAAAAAACGGCCATAGTGTGATGCCGTGTTCTGCGGCGAGCGCAGGATATACTGCGTCAAACAACTGGGTATAGCGCGGCCCATAGTTGGGTGGGATCCGTATTTGCATTAGAATCACTCTAATTTGTTGTGCTTTCGCAAGCTGAATCATCTGTGCTAGATTTTTTTGCATTTGTTTGGGGGGCAGGCCGCGTAAACCGTCATTGCCGCCCAGCTCAATAAGCAAAATATCCGGTTGATGATGTTGCAGCTGCTGTGGCAATCGTGCCAGCCCGCCGCTGGTGGTTTCACCACTCACACTCGCATTGATAATGTGCCATTTCGATGTCGGCAAAGCGCGCTGCAACAGAGTTGCCCAACTTTGCTCGAGGGGTAAACCATAACCAGCACTGAGGCTATCCCCATAAATCATGAATTTGGTGGGAGCTGCCACGGCGGGCGCACCAAGCAAGCTTGTGAATATTGCCAATAACCAGCACAGCGATAACGAAATTTTATGAACAGTTCCGATCAACTGGCGTAACCGCCAACCGAGCAGCAGGACGATAGTACTCATGTCAATTAATCCTCAACCCTATATTGCCGCCAGCGGCCTGACCAAAACGGTGGCAGTCAATGACGGCGCCTTGACTATCCTGCAGGATATTCATCTGACGATCAACCAAGGTGAGACTGTTGCCATTGTTGGCAGTTCAGGTTCCGGTAAATCGACCTTATTAGGCTTACTGGCTGGCTTGGATGAACCGTCCAGTGGTCAGGTATTATTAGCTGGGCATGATTTAACCCTGCTGGATGATGATGCCAGAGCCGCTTTGCGGGCAAAACATGTTGGTTTTGTCTTTCAGTCATTTTTATTATTACCCGGTCTGACGGCGCTGGAAAATATCACCTTGCCAGCGGAGTTGGCTGGGCAAAAACATGTTCGTGAGCGGGCGTTACAATTGCTCGCCGAGGTTGGTTTAGCGCAGCGCGCTGATTTTTACCCTTCACAGTTATCTGGTGGCGAACAGCAGCGGGTGGCGATTGCGCGTGCCTTTATTACCCAGCCCGCTGTACTGTTTGCTGATGAGCCCTCGGCAAACCTGGATACCAGCACTGGGCAGAAGGTCGAGGATTTACTGTTTGCACTGAATAAGCAGCAAGGTACCACACTGGTTTTAGTGACACATAATCCTGCGCTGGCGCAGCGCTGTCAGCGGCAATTCGCCATGAACGCCGGTCAACTGCAGGAAGTATTGAACAGCAAGGAGCAGCGGCATGTGGGCTAATATCGCTTGGCGTTTATTTGCCCGCGAACTTCGTCGAGGAGAATTGTGGCTTATTTGTTTTGCCATGATCCTCTCCGTATTCACAGTGGTGAGTTTAAGTGGCATCACCAAAGCGGTGTCCAGTGCTTTTGCCCAGCGTGGTAGCACCTTTTTAGCCGCAGATCTGGTGTTACGTTCCAGTCGTGACATTAATCAGCGCGTGGCGCAAGAAGCCCAAGCGCTTGGACTGGAAACGGCACAGCAATTACAATTCAATTCAATGGCATTTGCTGGCGATGCTATGCAGTTGGTCGCGGTCAAAGCCGTGACGAGTGAATATCCACTGCGTGGTCTACTGAGTCTTCGCGCCAGTCAGGTGCCAAGCGCTGGCGATACCGTGGCATTGGCGGCCGGGCAGGTATTTTTAGAACCGCGTTTGTTTACACTGCTTAATGTTAAAGTGGGTGATGCGCTGGATTTGGGCGAGGCGCGTTTGCGTGTTGCTGGCGTCATTGCCGCGGAGCCTGAACAACAATTTAGTTTATTTAATAGCGCCCCCCGGCTTTTGATGCATATGGACGATGTGGCGGCCACGGCGGTTATAAAACCAGGGAGCCGACTCAGTTATCGATTGATGGTCGCAGGGCCTGAGTCTTTGCGAGAGCAACTGATCAAACGTAGTCAACCGCATTTGCGCGTGCAAGAACGCTGGCAGCGTATGGACGGCGAAAGCCCTCTTGGTCAAGCCTTGCTTCGTGCCGAGCGCTTTTTATTGCTCGCTGGGTTACTTGGCATTATTTTGGCGTGTGCAGCAGCGGCGGTAGCCGCGGTTCGCTACAGCCAACGTCATCAACAAGCGGTTGCGGTGATGAAGGCGCTTGGCGCTAGTACTGGTATGGTGCGACGAATTTTTCTCAGTCATTTAGCTTGTATTATGCTGCTTAGCAGCATCATCGGCATTGTGTTAGGTCAGGTGGCGATCTGGCAGGCGGGGGAATTTTTAACCGGTTATGTGGATAACTACCAAGCTGAATTTAGCGCCTTACCGCTGCTGCTGGGTGGTTTGACAGCGCTGATTTGTGCGCTGTTGTTTGCGGCGCGGCCGATCTTACGCTTAGTGCAAATTCCGGCGTTGCAGGTGCTACGGCTCAGTATGCCTGCGATCCGGCTTGATACGCTGCAGGCCGTTGCTGCCGTCCTCGGCGTATTTTGTCTGTTGTGGTTATTTAGTCGAGATTTATGGTTGTCGCTGGTGTTACTCGGCGTCTGCGCGGGGCTGGTCGCGGTACTGTTACTCCTGGCCTTGCTGCTCATGCGATTGTTAAAACCAGTCGCTGCTGGGCAACCATCGGCATGGCGTTTGGCATTAGCGAATTTACGCCGTCGGCTTTGGGCAAATAGCATGGCACTGATTACCTTTACCGTAGCGCTGTATTTGTCGTTACTGTTGATGTTTTTACGGACAGGGTTACTGGCCGAATGGCAACAACAAGTGCCGCAAGGTGCTCCCAATCAATTTGTAGTGAATATTCAAACATCTGATATTGCGCCGATCCAGCAGCAATTGACGGCACAATCATTAACTGCGGGTACTTTTTTTCCAATGATGCAAGGGCGTTTGCTGGCCGTGAATGGCCAAGCGGTGCAGGAAAACAACAGTGCAATTGAGTCGTCACAAGCCACCACTGGGCAATCTGCCAATGATGGTGCCAGTTCAGTGGCCAGCACGGCTAATAATTCAGATACAAATTCAGCTACCAATCCGGCTACCAATCCTGCTAACGAAGCGTCGAGTCCGGCCACAGGGTCGCAAGCCAATATGCAAAATCCAGCCAGCCCACGACGGCCTGGTATTGGCCGAGAGTTAAATCTCACCTGGGTTGCTGAGTTACCGGCGTTCAACACTGTGGTCGAAGGTCGTTGGTTTGCACCGGATAGCCGCAGCGAAATATCCATGGAAGCGGACATGGTACAACGACTCAACCTGAAACTTGGCGATCAAGTACGATTTGCCATTGGTGGCCAAGTGTTTGATTTTACGCTGACCAGTATTCGCAAAGTCGATTGGAACAGTCTACAGCCAAATTTCTTTGCCATTGTCAGTCCCGCGCAGATGTCGATGTTATCGCCAAGCTATCTGATGGCGTTTTATCTACCGGAATCTAAACAATCATGGTTACCTGAATTCAGTAAAGCCTGGCCCACACTGACGGTGATTTCGGTGCAGGATATTATCAAACAGATCCAAACCGTCATTGCCGATGTCAGTCAAGCCTTGTTGTTTATCTTGCTATTGGTGGTGATTTCGGCGGCATTAGTCCTTTTGGCACAAGTTCAAGCCAGTTTGGAAGAGCGCAAGCAAGAGTTACTTATTCTTCGCACGCTCGGTGCCAGTCGAGGCTTTATCCGCCAAGCGGTGATGATCGAATTTGCCGCACTTGGCTTCTTGGCGGGGATGCTGGCCACGGTCTTGGCGGAAGTAACCTTGATGCTGGTGCAGGTGCGCTTATTTGAATTGCCCTTCAAATGGCATGCCGAGCTTTGGTGGATAGGGCCAAGCAGTGGTGTGGTGTTGGTCTTTAGCATTGGTATGGTATTGCTACGACCTTTACTGTTTGGCCAGCGCACCGCGTTATGGCGCCAAGCGCAGTTCGCGTCCTAACTCGATAATATTGTCATGAAGCAAAGGCCAACACAGATATCGTATCTGGTTGGCCTTCAAGCCAAGTAACTTTCACATCATTAGCTCTAACATCAGTAGCTATAACATCAGAACTTTCAACGTTATACCTTCAACGCCAGGTTGTTCAACACGCATAACAAATACGCCTCCACAAAACGTAACAACTGTCATGGTGGGCCTCAGCGTGACTTGTCAGTGTCCGTAAGCGTTATATCCGCGGCGGATAAAGCTGATGGAGGGCAGAGGCAAGATCAGGATATTGAAACGAAAAACCATGTTCGAGGACGCGAGCCGGTCGAACATTTTGGCCATAGAGCAGCAGATCTGACATTTCGCCCAATAACAGTTTTAGTACTGCCGCTGGCACATGAAAAAATGCCGGACGATGTAAGACGTGAGAGAGTTGTTGTGTCCATTCGCGATTAGACACTGCCTTGGGGGCAGTGCCGTTAAAAACCCCATGTAGAGATGGCGTATTTAAAAGCCAGTCGAACAGTCGAACCAAATCATCGATGTGGATCCAGCTCATCATTTGTTCCCCATCACCAAGGCGACCGCCTAGCCCCAGTTTGAATGCGGGGAGCATTTTGCTTAAGGCGCCACCCCGATCACTGAGCACTATACCAATACGTACGATGGCAACGCGGGTTTGTTCATTGCTGATCCCAAGTGCCAGCTCCTCCCAGCGTTGGCATAACTGGTGGCTAAATTCCGGAAAACAGGCTTGATAAGATTCGTCAATAGGCTCGCGCTGCTGTCGACCGTAAAAGCCGATGGCGGAGGCGTTGATAAAGGTATGTACACGATGTGGCTGCTTTAATTTTTGTGCCAATTGCTCGGTAGTGACCCAACGACTTTGGCAAATGCGTTGTTTTTGTGATTCACTCCAGCGTTTTTCGGCGATGGGTTCACCGGCTAAATTTACGACCGCATCAACGGTCATGAAATCTATGGCATGTAGATCACTGACATAGCTGACATGGGCCGGTTTTTCCGGCTGTGCTTGATGCCACTGCGCGCGTCGGCTGACAATGGTAATTTGGTGTGACTGCCAAAAACGTCGCAATGCTTGCCCAACCAAACCAGTACCACCGGTTATCACAATATGCATAGATAGATCCTTTCTGCTTGCGTTGTGATCCTAAACATCTGTCACGCCAAGCTGTGTGGATGTGAACACCACCCAATGACAGCTACATCATGGTGTTTACATTGCGAGTCGTACACCATGTATCATGCAGCACAACAAACAATGTCGTTATGTCGGTATAAGGTCACAACTGAATATGTTTTAACGTCTCTATCTGTTGTACGGTATTTTCAATCAGACAGATCTTGTAGCGTGTTGCGGCAGCTTGGCTATCTGGCAGGCTTGCTTGGTACTGCCATCGACAATGTTTTAGCCCATATTGCTGATAAAGCGTCAACGATTGTCGATACATGGTAAGCGCATCATCGCGGCCATCTTTTTCGGCTTTTTCCGTCAGATCCAGTTCAAATTTGGTGATCCACGTTTGTAATTCTCGTTGATGTTGCTCAAGGGTTGCATCCAAACAGGCGGCATAGGCAATACGAAATTGCCGTTTATCGTGGCAGTAGCCCGCCGCGTTTTGCGTGGTGGTTGTCCTATCGGATGCCGTGGATTCTGCCGCGTAAAGTGCTGCACTGAACAACGTATTGAAAAGCGCCGTGCCCAGTGCCATGAATAGCGCCGTGAGCAGCAAGCGCAAAGATACTTTATCGTGCACCAACAAACGCTGTATCGATTGATGTTGGGGGCGCCGCTGACCGTTAAGACGTTGCATATTCATCTCCACAGGTTTAAAGGCTCAGCTTATGAAATCGTGGGGCTAAGCCATACGATGCCAAACATGCTTTACTCTGCAGTGTGGTTATACTGGCACGTCCGTTATGCGCTTTGATCCGCTATGTATTTGAGTTTAGTACTGATGTTCAGGGAAATGCAACGTAAAGGCGGCGCCGCCTAAATCGGCGGTACCAATTTCTAGGCGGCCACTGTAGGATTTAACCAATTCATCCACAATAGATAATCCCACACCATGACCTTCTTTGTACGTATCTAAACGTGTGCCCCGTTGTAGTAGTTGTTGTCGATGCTCTGGTGCTATACCTGGCCCATCATCCGTCACCATAAACTGTAAGGGTTTGAGCTGTACATGAAGTGCCACTTGGCGCTGGCACGCCTTACAGGCATTATCCATCAAGTTGCCTAGCATCTCGATAAGATCTGCTTCATCACCACGAAAGGAGGCGCCTTCTGGAATATCCAACCGGATCACAATGTTTTTATCACGATAAATTTTCTGTAATGCTTGCTGCAGCGGTTCCACTAGAGGAGCTATGGCAATTTTTTTATGCCATACATCCTGGCCGGAGCTGCTGGCTCGTTTGAGTTGGTGTTCGATCATGGCCGCGATACGATCAAGCTGCTGACGCAGTTCGGGTTGCTCTGCCAAGCGTGAGGTATTTAATACCGCGAGAGGTGTTTTAAGGGCATGTGCCAAATCACTTAAATGATGGCGATAGCGCTGTTTTTGACGATTCTGACTGGCTAAGAGTAAATTAAGGTCTTCTTTGAGTGTGCGAAGCTCTGCTGGATATTCGCCGTCCAATTGCTGCTGTTCGCCTTGCTCTAACCGACGAATTTCGGCATCCAATTGTGACAAGGGCGCTGTGGTCCAATGATATGCCAGCAGCATCACCAATACCGACACCGCCGCTATCCCCATAAACCAGCGCTGTAAGGTCGTTCGAAAGCTCTGCATTGGCGCATCATGTAAACGGTCATCTTGCACCATGTGAATGGTCAGCGGGATACTGCGATCACCTTGGTCAAATAAAAAAGCGAACGACAAGGTCCACCACAGTTTGCCTTGCTGTTCATTGCCAACAAACTCATGATTGCCGGGTAGTATGTCGTGTTTTGGCGGTTGATAATCTTGATTCAGTGACGAATTTGATTGCCATAGGAGTTTGTCTTTACTGACAATATAAGCGCTGGTGCCTGAATCGGCACTTAAAAAGTCGACGGGCAGCAAACTATTATTGATTGCCTCAATGGAGTTGCGTGCGGTAATTTCGGATAAAAACGCATACAAATGTACTTCCAGTTTTTTTTCCGTTGCGGTTAACAGTTGGGCATAAAAAGCCCGTTCTATCGCCACAAAGGATGCCGGCAGTAACACCAACAACAGCGCGAGGCTGACCAGAATTTGTCGTACTTTGAGCGATAAAATCATGAACCGACCGCTAAATTAAAGCGATAACCCCGACCACGCAGAGTTTCTATGGGTTTTAAGTCGCCATCTGGGTCGAGTTTTTTCCGTAGGCGTAGCACAAATACTTCGATAACATTACTATCTAAATCAAAATCTTGGTCATAGATATGTTCAGTCAGCTCAGTTTTTGAGATCACTTTACCTGGGTTGTGCATGAAATATTCCAACACTTTGTACTCATAAGCGGTAAGGCTTATTTCCTGCTGTTGGCAGAAAACCTGCTGGGTGCGGCTATTAAGCCGGATGGGCCCTGCCATCAGCATAGGATCAGATTGACCGGCCGCGCGGCGGATAAGCGCATTGCAGCGGGCTAATAACTCTTCTACGTGGAAGGGTTTTGTGAGGTAGTCATCAGCGCCAGCATCTAAACCCTGTACTTTTTCTTGCCAACTGCCGCGCGCGGTCAAAATGATAATAGGAGTTTTAATATCTTGCTGACGGGCTTTGCGGATCAATGCTAAGCCATCCATTTTGGGTAAGCCAATATCAATGATGGCCAGATCGTAGGGGTACTCTGTGATTTTGTATAAGCCGTCCGCACCATCACTGGATAGATCAACACTGAATTGTTGTTGGAGTAAATGTTCACGAATTTGTGTTGCTAACAACTGTTCGTCTTCAACCACCAGTACCCGCATACCTCATCCTTTTGTTTGTTGTTGTGGCCTTCGTTACATGCTCGGAGGATAAACGCCACGCGATACATGGCGTTTATCAAGATTAACGATTTTTCACTTTGGGATCGACATAGACCGGCATTTGTGGGCCAGGATCACGATCGAGCAGGGTAGTATATTCTTTACCATTGAGCTGATAGGTAACCTGATAACCGTCAATTTGGCTTTGATATTCAACATTATAACCGTCATCACGGCATACCGTTTGATGATGAACGACATCGTGGCCATTGCGTTTTCCCACATCGTTACCAATAGCGCCACCGATGACAGCGCCAGCCGCCATCCCGACCTTTTTATTGGAGCTATTACTGCCCACCGCATGACCTAACACACCACCCACAATAGCGCCGACAATGGTGGGTGCCGCAGAATCCGCTTCTCTTTTGACAACTTGCTGCTCTTCACAGACACGACGCGGCGTACGCACTTCAATCGTCCGGTACACAGGTTCGGTTTTGGTCACTGTTGCCATCTGATAATGCTGGCGCGGCTGGTGGCTACACGCAGCTAAAAACAAAGGTAATACTGCCATCAAATACTTCATTCTATACCTCCAAATCTTTCATGCCATCATCGGCTGAACAGCGACATCAGGGTAGGTTTTGATGTTATAAAAATGTGTAATTTCGACGTGTCAGTTTGGGAATTATCAGCGAACTTACATCAAAACTTATATCAACGGACGGCTATTCTCGCCGTTAGCCACTATACCAAGAACAACGCTTTTAATCACTCTAGCTTGCCGTAACTTAATCGCGGCTGAACTAACGAGAGAGGGTGGCATGCTTTAAAAGGTTAATAAAGTAAATCAAAGGTAAAATATTGTGCTACGCTTTTTCTACACAACGTCATCCGTAATATTCTCGGTGTAGCAGGAGGACGCGTGTCGCAAAATATATGTGGTATTTGCAGATTGCTCTTAATTGTCAACATTAAGGAAATTTTATGCACTTAAAAACCATCTCCATGGCGCTGCTCTTGGCGAGCACAGTCTTTAGCATGCAACCACTGATTGCCGCCCAAAAAAATCCACCAACCTTAAGCAGTGCACAGGCCGCGCCAGCGAAATTGAATATTAATGTCGCAAATTTGCAACAGCTGGAGGCGATCCCAGGCATTGGTAGTCGGAAAGCTGAAGCTATCTTGGCGTATATCAAGGAAAAGGGGCCTATCAAAGATGTGACCCAGCTCACGGAGGTCAAAGGTATCGGCGAAAAGTTAGCCGCTAAAATTGCGGAATTTGTAATTTTCAAATAGAGCCGTTGCAGCTCAATACATAAGGCGGCTAAGCCGCCTTATGTATATAGTCATATCATTTGCGCAAGCAAACTAATTGTTTTAAAAGCATATTATTTGTAAAAGCATACGGTCTGTGTCGGAGACACGCGGATCGAGGCAAGTGCACATATCGCTATTAGGCACCCAGGGCTTTCATTTGATCGTTACCCCACTGCACGGCTGCGTGATAAGCATCTGGCAGATTGGCATGTTCAAGCCCCAAGGTTTTAATCAGTTCTTGTGCTGGCTGCCATTTGGCCTGCTCGTACAACTTCACCAAGGTAATATATTCAGAGAGTAATCCTGGTTGTTCGAGCAATGCATCTTTAATGTCTTGTGCCAGCGGTAGCTTGGAGACCACCGAGGACATGGGCTCGTCCAAAATGGCATCCATCAGTGACATCATGCCGGTTAAAAATGCTTTATCGGCATCGGTTTTGCCATGTAAGTTGGCAATATTTTCCGTGAACTTCGCACGGGTCATGGCTAATCGAGTTAATTCTGCAGGCTTGTTGCTACTGACTTGAGCCGTGAACAATACGGATAAAAACTTTTTCAACTCCACCTGGCCAAGCACGATCAAGGCTTGTTTGATGGTTTCAATCTCGGTACGCCGTTTGAAAATGGAGGAGTTGGCATAACGTAGTAATTTGTAAGATAAACTCACATCGCGCGCAAAAATTGAGGTGATATTGGCAATATCCATCTCTTTTTTGGATGTTTCATAGAGTAATTCTGCCAAGGTAATTTGCGCAGGTGACAGCGCTTTACTTTGCATCATCTCTGGGTGTGAAAAGAAAAAACCCTGAAACAAGCTAAAACCCATGGCCAAGGCTTCAGTAAATTCCTGATTGGTTTCTACTTTTTCGGCCAGTAACTTAATATGGGGGAAGGGTGCAATATCCGCCAAGATTTGATTGATGGTGTCTTTATTGGTACTACGTAAATCGATTTTGATGATATCAATATAGGGATAAAAATGCCGCCATACCTTTTGATGGATGTAGTCATCCAGCGCCAGCGTATAGCCTTGCTCTTTGAGTTTGATGCATTCTTGTAACAGACGTTTTCCCGGCTGTACCGTTTCAAGGATTTCGACCACCACTTGCTCTCGCGGCAACATGCTCGGATAACCTTTGAGCAAGGTATCTAAGGTGAAGTTAATAAAGCCTGGTTTGTCGCCCAAAAAGTCTTCCAAGCCAAAGTTGAGCTGGCTACCGGTGATCATGCGTGACGTGGCTTCATCACCGTCGATATCTGGGAATACATTATCCAAACTATCACGAAACAACAGTTCATAGGCGAACAGATTTTTGTCTCGATCAAGAATAGGTTGGCGTGCCGCGTAGAAAAACATACTAAGGAGAGCCCTTGCTGTGACAACTATGTATTCAATTTACCAACTCAGGCAGGCCTTGGGTATAAATTTTTACACTAATTTATCTAGAATTGAGGTAAGTGACTAAAAAATAAGCATAATTCAGATTGTGACGCAAATGAAGATGTTCAAAGTCTAAGGTATTGTTTTTATTGGAGTCATTTACCAGTTGTCTGTGAGCTACGCTAAATGTGTGGTCATCACATCACTCCATAGCTCGTCAAACGCATAAAACTTGGCCATGGGGTAGCGGTATGCCGAGCTTGGCCGCGTGCGGCCTATAGTGATCGAGACATGCGGTGTGATCGGGAAAGAAACGCCCGTCATGGGGAGTGACGGGCGCGTTTGTAACAGCCTGAATTATCAAACATGGCTTATAAAAATTAGCGTGTCGCAGTCGTCTTTACTTGCGACAGCATGCGATCAAACTGCTGTTGTACCGCTGCATCTGGCAAGCTGGTAACCCGACTGACGATGACAATGGCAATGGTGGCGGCGATAAAACCGGGAACCATCGCATACAGCCAGTCATTTAATGGCCAAGGACCGTAGATCCAAAGCAACACTGTACCGGCACCAACCAACATTCCGGCAAGTGCGCCTTGCTGTGTCATCCGCGACCAATACAAACTCAGCAGTACCACAGGCCCAAAGGCCGCGCCAAAACCAGCCCATGCATTGGCAACTAACGCCAAAATTGAGCTGCTGCGATCCAGTGCGATCACGATCGCCACTAACGCAACCACTAACACAGACAGTCGTCCCACCAACACTTGGGTTTGATCCGATGCATCGCGATGCAAAAAGGTTTTATAAAAATCCTGTGTTAAGGCACTGGATGTGACTAAGAGTTGACTGGAAATGGTACTCATGACCGCAGCTAACAACGCCGCTAGTAAAAAGCCCGTGATAAATGGATGAAACAACACTTGGGATAATAAAATAAAAATAGTTTCGGGATCTTTCAGTGTGGTTTGGGTGCTGTGCACATAGGCAATGCCCGCAAAACCAGTCGCGACAGCGCCAAGCAAAGAAATAATCATCCACGACATCCCAATACGGCGCGCCACTGGAAAATCGGCAATCGAGCGGATCGCCATAAACCGGACAATAATATGTGGCTGACCAAAGTAGCCCAGACCCCATGCCATCAGCGAAATGATGCCTAGCACGCTCGTGCCGGTGAAAATATCAAGATGATTCGGATTTAGGGTTTGTACGGTGTCTAACATGGCTGTGGTGCCACCGACCATGTCAATGGTCACCACAGGGACAATTACCAGCCCTAAAAACATGATGATACCTTGGACAAAATCGGTCATCGAAACTGCCAAAAAGCCACCCAGCAAGGTGTATAGAATCACCACACCCGCGGTAAGCGCCAGACCCCAGTGGTAATCAAGCTGAAACACGGATTCAAATAATTTGCCGCCGGCGACCACACCTGAGGCGGTATACAGCGTGAAGAACACCACAATAATCAGCGCGGAAAACAGACGCAGTTGACGGGTTTTGTCGTGAAAGCGGTGTTCAAAAAAATCCGGTAAGGTAATGGCATCATTGGCGACTTCGGTATAGACCCGTAGGCGAGGGGCCACTAATAAATAATTACACCAAGCACCAAGCACTAGGCCAACGGCAATCCATATTTGCGACAATCCCAGCAAATACAGCGCGCCGGGTAACCCCATCAGCAGCCAACCGCTCATGTCGGAAGCGCCCGCCGAAAGCGCCGTCATGGCGGGGCCAAGTTTGCGGCCACCTAGCATATATTCGGATAAATTACTGGTGGCTTGGCGATAGGCATAAATACCGATGCCAAGCATAAGCGCAAAATACAGCGCTAAAGCGATAATAGTTCCCGTATCCACGTGAGTCCTCGTACTTATAATTATGAATGTAGAGTGATGTTGTAAGGTCGATATTGGCGATTTGACCTATGCGAGCCTTGTACGCACGGTTGTTGTCACTGCTGACTGATGCTGCTGCGTGTGCATTCGGACGAAGAGGCAAAACGAGCTGCTCCTCAAGCCTATATGCATCGCGAGGCTTAAGCCGCGCCATCACAGACCTGAGCTCCATGACTAAATAGAGAGGCAATGAGGCCTTATGATTCACAACATCGGCCTGAGGTGCAAACATCAACGGTGGCAATCTCGACGGCTGCACATCCTAAAGCAATAGCGCTAGCGATGCCAGTGCTTTGCTTTGAATGTCAAGGCTGGTGCTACCAGTGAATGTCCATATTCATCGTATTGCGATAAGCCACACAGTTCTTATCCATGCAACTTGCGCAAAACAACAGTCGTCGGCGTCAAGAGCATATCACGTCATTAGGCCGTCGTCGGTTGCAGCTGTTGTTGAATTTGCCGAATGATCGGATCCAACGGGATAGCTTTAGCGCCGACCACCACCATATCGGTTGCTGTTGGATGATTGGCCTTCGCGATTAAAACGCGTTGACCATGAAAACGTGCATCGGAAAACTGATGATCGCCATCGAGGGTGTGTGTGCTTGGCAGTAGGAACACGGTAATGGGACCTTGTGGCGTACTAAATACCAAGTGCAATGAGCGCACCCCAGCAAAATCGCAAAAGCGTGCGTATTGCACCGCGTAGGTCTGGTGATCTTGCTGAACTAATCGTTGGTTTGACGCGTTATCGTGCAAGGCGAGCTGCCAATCTTGCAGCATCTGATTGACGGTTGTGCGTTCAATACTGCTGGTGGTCGAGAGCGCATCCAACTCATGATAAATATGTGCAAACGTATGGCGGGCCAAATTTTGTTCATGGTTGAACCATGGTGACCACCCTGCGTTACTTAACCACAAGCCGCTAAGTAACACTAGACTAGCGGCAGTGGCGACGCCGTAGTTGAACCAGCGAATACGTCGCACTGGTGGAGCTGATGATGCTGCCGGTGGCGCTTGAAATGCAGTGACTGTCGTATCCGGCGTATGGTCCAGTATTTGGTCTGATGTGGTATCAGACATGCGGTTCTGCCGACTGTCATTGGTGTACGCTTGTCGGTTTGCGCTAGGGTTTGCGCTAGGGGCTATGGAAGGCATCGACGCCGGCGGCATCGCTGTCTCTGGCAACAACGCTGTGGCAGCGGGTGGGTTTAGCGCTATCTGTTGTTCGTTGTGCAGGGCTAAACTTTGTGCCAGTAAAATTTTATCGGCTAACTGCGCTGGCACTGGGACTTGCATGGCCAGATACAACTGGGCGTCCATCTGCGCACGCGCCTTTGCCTGTTGTCGCCACTGCTGTTGTTGCTGCGGCGTTAAATGTTGCCACTGCGCTGCACTGAGTACACCACCGGCGGCGAGCTGGCGCTGCCAGCTGAGATCATCAACATTGCTGTGCTCAGCTGTGGTACTTTGCGAAGCGACATCGGTCGGTTGAATGGCGGCTGCATGCTCGTTATTTGTTTGATCGTTATTTGCAAGATCGTTATGTGCAAGATCGTTACGTGCTTGAACTATGTTGTCTTGATTCTGTGTGTTCGTGCTGAACTGACGAACATTCATCGATTTATCCATGATTCACCTCCAAGGCATGGCATTGCCGTAATAACTGTTGTCGGCCGCGATAGAGCCTGGTATTGACCGTGTTTAGGTTCATCTGCATCAGTTCTGCAATCTCTTCGCTGGTCATGCCAAATAAAATCTGTAACACCATAGGTTCTCGATATTCGATAGCGAGAGCGGCGATAAGCTCGGGTAATCGTTGTTGCGTCAATTGCCACTCTATAGATTCCGTTTGTGGTGCGGCGAGCAAATCCTGTTCAATCTCCGCGTCGATCTCTAGTGATTTTCGCTCAAAGCGACGAGCATTTTCCCGCCGAACAATGGTAAATAACCAGGCTCTGGCTTTTTGCACATCTTGCAGTTGGGCTATGGCTTTCCAAGCGCGTAAAAAGGTTTCTTGCGTTAAATCTTCGGCGACACTGGGTTGCTGGCAAAGCCAGAAAGCAAACCGATAGACATCCGCCTGAAAACTGCGAACCAAATGTTCAAATTGGCGCTGGCGTAGCCACAGCGGCGCCTCACTGTCTGCGGGTAACTCCGGCGAAATTGGCTCGGTCATAAAAACTCCAAAAAACACCGTAAGCACTGGTGCTGTGCGCGGCAAGGTAAATTGTCATCGTCGTTGCGATAGCATAGATAGGCGGTGACCAATATCCGTGGTGACACTTCGCAAAGCAGACCGAACCAAGCCGACATTCTATTCAATCATAGATAACTTTATTGCACGCTCTTATATGGAACGCGCTTTTATAGAACGCGCTTTTATGGAATGCGCGTTGTGACAGGCGATCTCGCATCGCAGCAGTGCCACATGCGTTGGAGAAATTGTTTAGGTGTTTTGTTGGGGGGATGCGACATCAAACAAGCATAAAACCGCTGATGATAGCGATGTAGTCGGGAGGCATATTGATGCATCCGTCTAACAAAGACCACAGTGCCATTTCATGTTTAATCAACTGCGGCAGCGCAGCCGACACGCATTCTGTGCTATGTTGGCCGCCCCACAGTGATGACTGCCGTGGGGCTTAGCGCTTCATTGATGCAACTATTTCAGTGCTGCGTTTAGGTCGGATATAGGGGTTTTAAACTGCCATGACCTGCAGTTTTTGCTGCAGTTGCAGCATTGGCATGTAAATGTCGGTATTTTACCCAACATTCGAATAAGGCATGGCCTTGCCAAGGCTGTGCATTCGGCTGATAACCGGCAAAACTCAGTTGTTGTACTTGCTGTTTTAAATCACCCGCGGGTAATAACGCCAGTAGGTCGGTCAGATGGGCGACGGGTAACTGAAAGTGTTGACGAGCCCACAGCAAAATTTCTGCTTTGGCTTGTTGACTATCATTTTGCAAACACGCGCTACGTAATTTTTTACTGCTAAAGCGCGGTAGCTCTGCAGATAACCGATGGTCGTCCAGCTGGAGCAGCTTGGTGATAGTGCGGCGCAGATAAACCACATAGCACAAAGTGGCCAGCCACAAGCTAACCAGCGTTGCCGTGATGGCATACCAGAGCGTCACCGACGCGGTACGAGTATCTGCCAGTGGTGCAGGGATGGCGGCAGTGGCCGCTGGCGTGTTTGGCGCTGCAGGTGCCTGCGCTGACGTCGCATCAGTAGCCTTGGTGGCGTTGCTGGCGTCAGCATTCGGCTGCACTGTGATGGTTCTGGCAGGTAAGCTTGCCACTTCCATGGTATTGGTTTTACTGTTCCACCATGACATTTTCACCTCAGGTAACACAAAATCCCCCGATTTGGTGGCGATAATCGCAGTGGTAAAGGTCTTCTGACTCACCACATGGCCATTGCGGATCGCACTACCGGCTTGCGGTTGTTCGGCATAGGCTTTGAAATCCGGCGGTAGCATGACATCCAGATCGGGAAGCTGATTTTTTTGCACATCAATAGCGCTTAAGGTGATGGTGCGAGTGATGGGTTCGCCCTCGATGGGCGACTGTGATGGATTCGACCATTCTTCGGTTAAGGTGACTAATTCGCTGACCAGCCATGGCGTGGGAGCATTGGCCGGTAACGGCGCCACATTCAGCGTGACCTTGGGCGCTTGGATCATCACTTGGGTACCGCGAGCCCAAAAATCTGCTCTTTTATTGTGATTGATGACTTCCCCTTCAAAACTAACTTTATCAATGCTGAAGGTGCCAGGTTTATTGACTACCACGCTGTAGCGGCGAGTGAAGGTTTGGTAGCGCTCACCATTGACGATTTCTGAACCTTCCTCGTCGGAGCCCAAGCGTTCAATCGTTGCATCGGCGATGACAGGTTCGTTGATATGGCCACTTTGTAAATCACCCATCAAATAGATTTTGACGTCGATATAAAACAGTTGCTGCACATACACCTGATCTGAACTTAGGATGGTTTCGACAAAGGCCAATTCGGCATTACTGCTGCCTGCCGTTTTGGCGGCGGGCAAAATTTCGATAGAAATGGCTTTGGTTTGCAGATTTTCCAGCGCAAGCGGCGGGATCTGCAGTGTGCCTTCACGTTTGGCTTGCAGTGGGATTTGCCAAATCGTGCGCACGGTCCGCTGATCATTGACGCGTTGTTCTTGGTTGATCATCGATGGGGTGCCGACCAAAAAATCGGTTTCCAGTGGCTGTACATCAAGTGCTTGTTGCGGTAGTGATTCGTTCGCAACGACAGTTAATACAATGATTTCATTAATAAATGCCGGGTTTTTATCGATGCTAGCATCGATGCTGGTAATGGCCCAAACGCTGTTGTGAAACAGTGTGACACAGCTGAAAACAACCAGTGTCATCGTGAAAAGGCGTTGCAAAAGACTTACCATTCTTCCAGATCTCCAGGTGGCAATTGTCGTTGCCGACGTTCTTGATACTCTTGATACATTTTGTTGCGAAGTAGCAGTGAAGGATCGTCTTGTACTTTTCGCAGTAAGTTTTCCAGTTGCTGGCTCTCTTGTGCGTCGGCATTGGGCCATTTTTCCGCGATCGCGGCTTGTTGCGCTGCTTTACGTTTGGCATCATCCGCCGCTAGTTTGGCGGCAGCTTGTTCGGCCGGGCTTTTGGCATTCTCGGCCGACAGTTTGTCTTGCGTTTTGCCATCTGCGTTGTTTTGATCCGAAGCGGGAGCCGGACTTTGTTTGTCCGCCGCTTGGGGATCCGACGCTGGGGCGTTATCTTGTTGGCCTTGTGGTGTGCCGCCTTGCTGTTTTGGATCTGGTTGGGCGTTTGGTTGCTGAGCGCCTTGTTGCTGTGCGTCCTGCTGTTGCGAGTCCTGTTGTTGAGAACTCTGTTGTTGCGAACTCTGTTGCCCAGAGTTTTGTTGCTCACTATTTGGTTGTGATTGGCCGTCACTGTTGTCGGATGATTGGCCGGCTTGCTGCTGCGCCCGTTCTTTCAATGTTTTGGCAATCTCAAGGTTTTTGTTGGCCGCCGTCAAATCTGGATTTTGCTGGAGTGCCTGCTGATACGCCGCAATGGCGCTATCAAATTGACCTTGTTTGACCAGCGCATTGCCTCGATTAAAATGGCCATTGGCGCTTTGGTCTTGCGCATATAATTGCTCGGCTTTGGCAAAATCACCTTGCCGATATGCCGCATTACCTTGCCACAGTGGATCCTTGAAATGTTGTTTTGCGGCGGCATAATCCTGTTGTTGATAAGCGGCGTGGCCTTGTTGTTCACGGCTGGAAAACCAATAAGGGCGACTATCGCGTAGTTGTTGCCACAGGGAGTCGCCACTGTCGTTGGGTGAGTTTTGGGCATCCGTGGCGGGTTGTGCCGGCATAGCGTGGCTATGTGCGCTTGTTGACGAGCTGAGCAGCGTGGTGATCGCCGATGCAGAGGCCGTGGTCGCGAGGCTGCTTCGCGACGCGGCAGCAGCGGGTGAGCTAAGGAAGCTGCTACAGAATAAGGGTACCGTCAGCACCACCACCAGTTGTACACGCTCGGTTCGCCACGCCCAGAACAGCAGAGGAAGTAATAACCATACCAGATAAATACCACCATCTTGCCATTGTGCTGCCTTTTGCTCGGCAGAGGTTTTATCTGCCATATCCGTATCTTGCAGCGGGCGCAACCTATCTAAAATCTGTAATACATCACTATCATCGGCGGTACTGTCGACATAAATGCCTTGGGTAAAACTGGCCAGTGTTGCCAATTGCTGCTGAGGTACTTTTGCCATCACAATGGCACCTGAACGATCTTTTAGCATGGCACCCTTGGCCAATAACACCGGCGCCCCAGCACTAGTTCCGACCGCAATAAAAGAAACGCGATGTTGGTAATCGCGCAATTGCTGCTGCAAGGGTAACCATTGTGACTGACTGAAACCGTCGGTGATCACCACCACATCACCGGTACGATAACCGGCCTGTTGCAGTAATTTGTCGGCATGGGTCAGGGCGGCGGATAAATCCGAGCCTTGCACCGGCATGATTTCTGGACTGAGCTCTTTGATAAGCAGTCGAGCATTATTTTTGTCGGAGGTCAGTGGCGAGATGACAAAACTATCACCGGCAAAAGCCAATAAGGCCAGTTCGCCTTCAGGTAGCAGTCGGGCGACATCATCGGCTTTAAACTTGGCTCGCGTCAAACGATTAGGCTTGATATCCGTAGCGCGCATCGAGAGCGAGAGATCCAGCACCAATACCGTAGCGCGCTTGATTTGGTAAAGCGCCGTGGGTTGTTGCTGCCAACTGGGGCCAGCACAAGCGACAATGACCGCGGTGAATATCAGGGCGGCAAGATAACGTGACGGGGCCGACGTGTGACTGCCTTCGCTGGTTAAAAGTACTCGACGTAAGTGTACTGGCAACCAATGGGCCCACTGTTGGCTGCCGCTTTGCGTTCTGGCAAGCCACAATAAAGGCACCAGCAGCAACGCCAGTAACCACACAGGACGGATGAAATGAAAATTGTCTACAAAATTGCCAATGTTCATAGCTGGATGTCATACCTCATGAGGCTGGTGGCGTTGACGCCATCGCGCCAGGCGCAGGCGTTGCCACAATAACGGCAGCAGCCACGCCAGCAATACCAATGCTAAAGGCCAATGCAATAAACTAATTTCAGGACGCGCCGTTTGTTTATCACGCTCAATGGGTTCGAGTTCGTTCAAACGGTTATAAATCGCCTCAAGTTCTTGCGGATTTCGCGCGCGAAAATATTGTCCACCGGTGCTATTGGCCAGTTCGGTCAGTAAGGCTTCATCCAGATCGCTCGACGGGTTCACCACACTGCTGCCAAAGATATCCTGTCGCACCATAACGTCTGCGCCAATGCCAATGGTATAGATGCGGATCCCTGCCGCTTTGGCCAGTGTCAGCGCTTCACGCGGCTGAATTTGCCCGGTGGTATTGGCACCGTCAGAGAGTAAAATCAGGACTTTATTTGAACGTTCGTAGTTATTAAACCGCTTGACCGCCAAACCAATGGCCTCACCAATAGCGGTACGAGAGCCAACTAAGTTTAAACTCGCCTCATCCAACAGTTGCTGAACTGTGGCGTGGTCGAAGGTCAGTGGCGTTTGTTGATAGGCGGCATCGGCAAATAAAATGAGGCCTAACCGATCACCCTGACGCTTGGCGATGAAATCCCGCAGCACCGCTTTGACGGCTGTGAGTCGGTCGACTGCTTTGCCGCCAACTTGCATATCGGCAATATTCATCGAACCTGATAAATCGACCGCCAACATCATGTCGCGGCCTTGCTGTGGTTGCTCTACGGGGTCGCCCAGCCATACCGGCTGAGCGCCAGCAATTACCAGCGCACTCCAAATGACGATAAATCGCCATGGTTGGCTGGGGCGCGTGTTCGATTGACCTAATTCGGGGTGACGTCGGAGCAGATGCTGTAACGGCTGAAATTTAAGCCCCGCCTTTGGCGTTGGTCGGCGAGCTTTAAACAGCCATGGCAATACCAATAGCACCAGTAGCCACGGATACTGTAAATCAAGCATGGGGCGACTCCTGTGGCGATGGCTGCGCCGCGCGTTTATCCTGCGGTGGATAATAATCCGGTAGACCATGCTGCTGCGCAGCCTTTAACCAGCACATGGCCAGTGCGTGATAGTGGCCAAGTGCCGTGCTATCGGTGCTGGCCGCATATGCTAATGTGGTGAGATCAGGACATGGCATAGCGGCGACATCGGCGAAGCTTTGCTGCAAATAAGATTGCCAGTCACGCCCACTTAGGCGTAATGCATTGTGGTGTGGTGCGGCGGTTATCATCGCTTGTTTGAGGATCTGACTAATATGAGTGGCGGCATGCGGTAAGGCCAGATCCAAGGTGTTGAGTTGCTGCTGAGCGACACGCCAAAACTGCTGTTGCCGTTGCCGTGCTTGATAGCGACGCCAGTGTGCAAACAACATTAATGCCAACAAGAGCAGCAAGGCGGCAATCAGCCACCAACCGATGGCGGGGATGAACCAGCTCGATGTCGGTTCTTGGATATCGACCAATTGCGCCATCAGGTCTTGGTTTCCCGCTGGCATGTCCGCTGTGGGCAATATCGGGCTATGTCCTGGGGGTTGCCCCGTAGCGTTGGCAACACTGATGCTGGCGATGCATATGGACCAATGCCATAGCAATGGCCGCAGGCTACGGCGCAATCTTGCGCGAACAGTGCATGATTTGGCGATGCGGGGGCTGCTAACGGACATGTTGTCCTCCCTGGCTGGCGATATCGGCATCCCGCAGTTGTGGCAGTAATGGCGCACCTGCACTGATGATTTGTCGTTTGATACCTAAGCGCCGACACTGCTGTTCAATGTGATGAAGCCAAGCGGCTTGTTGCTGTTGATACTGCTGTTGCAAGCGGGGATCTGCCAGCGAGGCACTCATACTTTCGCCGACACCGGCTGGATTGGTTTTCGCAAAATCGTCAAGCGCAAATGGTGCTGTTACCGCAGTGTCAATCACGATTTCGGCATCGCTTTGCTGAGGTAAGGCAAGTTCGAGCGGATCAACGATGTGGGTGAACTTAACTTCATTGTGCCGAGTGAGCATCTCAAGATGCGCCCAGCCTTGTGGATTTAATGCACTAAAATCAGAAATAATCAGTAATAAACTGCCGGGGCGACACAGCTGACGCAGCTGCGCCAGCGCTGTATTGATATCTGCGTGGCTGGCGGCCGCCTCTGGCGCTGCTTGTGATGATGGCGCTGACTGCGATGGCGGTGAGGCAACAACGTCGGTAATGCTGGCCAAGCATTGATTGTTTAATTCGACTAAGCCATTGATATAGCGCAGTACGGCAGGGCTTCGGCTGGCTGGTTTGTAGTCGCGTACCCGGTCACCGACAATAACACCACCAAGTTTATCGCCTCGTTCAAGCACCGCGAAGGCGGCAAGCGCCGCCACATGCGCGGCTTGCACCGATTTAAACAATAATTGTGAGCCAAACTGCATTGATGGGCCGACGTCGGTGACGATAAACACCGGCCGTTCCCGTTCTTCACGAAACAGCTTGGTATGTACCTTACCGGTTCGAGCGGTCACGCGCCAATCAATGCTGCGCACGTCATCACCGTTTTGATAATGCCGCACCTCGTCGAACTCCATGCCGCGGCCTTTGATCCGACTAAGATAACTCCCTGCCAGTTTATTTTGTGCCACTTGGCGCGGGGTTAAATCATACCAAGGGGTGTGGCGCTGATAATGAAGCAGTTCTGGCAGCGTCAGCTGCACGCCATTGCTGTTCAAGACGGATAAAGATTCTGCAGTTGACAGTGATGACGGCAAAGACGCTGTAGTGAACGGCGTCACAGCTTGTGTTGTGCTGCGAAGAGGCGCAGCAGCCACTGATTCAAATGGGGTGCCAAAACGTCGATGCGTTGGCTTGGCAAACCAATGTTGAAGTTGGCGGATGAAGGTGCTCATGGCAAAAGGCTCATTCTACATCTCTGAACGCACAAGTAATTGCATCATTTAGGTCTCATCCTATGCGTTGGCATCAACACCTGTAACTTACCATGCAATGTAAGTCATGCTGATGCCGTCTTTACGTCAAAGCACCGGCACACGTTCGAGAATACGATCGAGCACGGCATCGGCATGGATCCCGGCGGCCTGCGCTTCGTACGACAAGGTGACACGATGGCGCAGCACGTTATGAAAGACGGCTTGCACATCATCTGGCGTGACAAAATCACGCCCTGCCAACCATGCTTTGGCGCGCGCACAGCGGTCCAGTGCAATAGTGGCACGTGGGCTGGCGCCGCATGCAATCCAGCGGGCGAGTTCGTTGTCGTATGCTTCAGGTTGGCGAGTGGCAATCACCAGTTGCACTATATATTGCTCGACCGCAGGTGCCAGATGCAGCCGCAAGACCGCTTGGCGCGCGGCAAAAATATCCGATTGCTGCAGCAATTCGGGTGAGGAGGTTGTGGTGGCTGTTTGATGTTGCTGCAGGGCTTCATCTCGTGTGAGATGTAAAATAGCCAACTCACTGGCGGCATCAGGGTAGTCCACCCGCAAATGCAATAAGAAACGATCAAGTTGAGCTTCTGGTAAGGGGTAAGTCCCTTCTTGCTCTAACGGGTTTTGTGTGGCCATCACCAGAAATAATTCCGGGAGCGGGTAGGAGCGTCGCCCTACGGTTATTTGTTTCTCGGCCATAGCTTCTAACAGCGCTGACTGCACTTTAGCCGGCGCACGGTTGATTTCATCGGCCAAAATTAAATTATGAAACAAGGGGCCGGGTTGGAATTCAAACTGACCGGTTTCAGGACGGTAGATATCGGTACCGGTTAAATCGGCCGGCAGCAAATCGGGCGTAAACTGCACACGATGAAAGTGACATTCGATACGCTTCGCTAAGGCATTGACTGCACGCGTTTTAGCCAATCCTGGCGGGCCCTCGACCAGTAAATGGCCATTGGCCAACAATGCCAGCAAAATACCTTCAGTCAACTGCGGTTGACCGATGACTTGGGTGTCTAAATAGTTTTTTAACCGATTCAATGCATTCACAACAGCGTCTCAATCCTTGTTAATTAACGTCAGAGTATTAAAAAACACTCAGTTTTTGAAGCATTTAGGCGAAACAGCAGCTAGTCTAATCTAGATTGTTTGGCGCTGCTTAGCTTTATATCGACGCACAAGTTGGCCTTTGTCTAACGACCATGCGCGGCCAAACATTTCGACCAGCGTGACGCCATGACTGTCAAACCACTCAGTTACATCGAACATCGCGAGCCACGATGTGCTGCAACCTGACCTAACAACGGTGGCAATACCACCTCGGTGGGCGGAAAAATCCGGTTTTACCGCGTTTAGATGCAAGGTTGCACTAGGCGCACGATCTAGGCGCACGATGAACTTTACACATATTGGGGCGTGACAATATTAAAACAACTGTTTTAATTTATCGCATCTGTCGTTACAATCAAAAAAAATTACAGGTCAGACCTGTTTCGAGCAGCAAGACGAGGAATCTATGGCCAAAACCATCCCACTTACCACCCGGCAGGGCGATCGTATCGCGATTGTACAGGGTTTGCGAACCCCATTTGCCAAACAAGCGACTGAGTTTCATGGCGTTTCGGCGCTTGAGCTGGGCAAATTAGTTGTGAACGAACTGCTGATCCGTAGCGAACTGGATCCCAAGTTAATTGATCAAGTGGTTTATGGTCAAGTCGTGCAAATGCCTGAAGCCCCTAACATTGCGCGTGAAATTGTGCTGGGTACCGGCATGAACGTGCACACCGATGCATTCAGTGTGACCCGTGCCTGTGCCACCAGTTTTCAGTCGGTGGTTAACGTTGCCGAATCAATGATGGCCGGTATTACTGAAATCGGCATTGCTGGCGGTGCGGATTCGAGTTCCGTGTTGCCGATTGGCGTGAGCAAAAAACTGGCGCGGGCCTTGGTTGACTTGACCAAAACCAAAACCTTTGGCCAGAAGCTGGCGATATTCCGCCGTTTAGGTTTAAAAGATTTATTGCCCGTTCCTCCGGCGGTCGCTGAATACACCACGGGATTATCCATGGGTGACACTGCCGAGCAAATGGCCAAAACGCACGGTATCAGCCGGGCCGACCAGGACGCCATGGCGCATCGTTCACACACCTTGGCCGCGCAAGCGTGGAACAACGGCTGGATGGATGATGAAGTGATGACGGCGCATGTGGAGCCGTATCAAAAGTTTTTAAGTCGTGATAACAATATTCGTATGGATTCCAAGCTGGAATCCTATGCCAAGTTAAAACCGGTGTTTGATCGAACGTACGGTACTGTCACCGCGGCCAATAGTACACCACTGACGGACGGCGCCTCTGCGGTGCTGATGATGCCAGAAAGTAAAGCGAAAGCGTTGGGCTATAAACCACTTGGGTATATCCGCAGTTATGCATTTGCCGCGATTGATGTATGGGAAGACATGCTGATGGGGCCATCCTACGCCACGCCGTTGGCGCTGGATCGTGCCGGTTTAACCCTGGCGGATTTAACCTTGATTGAAATGCACGAAGCCTTTGCCGCACAGGCGCTAGCCAATATGAAAATGTTTGGTAGCCGTTTATTTGCGGAGCAAAAGCTTAATCGGACGCAGGCGATTGGCGACATCGATATGGCGAAGTTTAACGTCATCGGCGGTTCACTGGCCTACGGTCACCCCTTTGCCGCTACCGGCACGCGTTTGATTACCCAAACCCTCAATGAATTACGTCGCCGTGGTGGCGGTATTGGTTTAACCACCGCCTGTGCGGCCGGCGGCCTTGGCGCAGCCATGATTGTGGAGACAGATTAATGCAACCTACTTTTTCTTTAGCCGTACGTGATGATGGCGTCGGCGTGATCACCATGGATGTCGCTGGCGAAAGCATGAATGTGCTAAAAGCCTCATTCGTAGATGAAATCAATGCCTTAATTGCCGAGATCCGCAGCAACAGCCGGATCCGTGGTTTAGTGATCATCAGCGGCAAACCGGATTCGTTTATTGCCGGTGCCGATATCACCATGCTCGATAGCTGTAAAACTGCGCAAGAAGCGACTGCCATCGCGCGTTTGGGGCAGCAAGTATTTTCTGAATTAGAGGCGCTGAGTGTGCCGCTGATTGCCGCTATTCATGGTCCATGTTTGGGTGGTGGTTTAGAGTTGGCCTTAGCCTGTCATGGCCGTGTCGCCAGCAGTGATGGCAAGACGGTACTGGGTTTACCTGAGGTGCAGTTGGGATTATTACCCGGCAGCGGCGGTACCCAACGTTTACCTCGCTTGATTGGCTTACAAAAAGCCTTAGATATGATTCTGACCGGCAAGCAACTGCGCGCTTCTCAAGCGAAAAAAGTTGGTCTGGTTGATGCGGTTGTTCCAGCCAGTATTTTACTTGATGCCGCAGTGAAAATGGCACTGGCAGGCAAGCCACAGCGCAAACCGGTGAAGTTACCTTTTGTCAGCCAGTTGTTAGAATACACCAGCCTTGGTCGTGGTGTGCTGTTTAGCCAAGCGGGTAAGCAGACGTTGGCCAAAACTCAAGGCCACTATCCTGCGCCTATGGCCATCCTTGAGGTGGTCAAAGCGGGTGTGCATTCGGGCATGGAGTATGGTCTAAAGCTGGAAGCCGAACGTTTTGGTGAGCTTTGCATGACGGCGGTGTCCGCCAATCTTCGCCAATTATTTTTTGCTACCACGCAAATGAAAAAAGAATCCGGTGCTGGTGATGCAAAGCCACGTAAAGTGCGCAAGGCGGCTGTGCTGGGTGGCGGTTTGATGGGCGGTGGTATTGCCAATGTGACCGCAGGCAAAGCCAATGTGCCAGTGCGGATCAAAGATATCAATCAGCAGGGCATCAGCAATGCCTTGAAATATAGCTACAGCTTATTAGATAAAAAACTGAAAAAACGTTTTATCAGTAAAACTGAGCTGCAAAAGCAGATGGCACTGCTAACGGGAACCACCGATTATCGTGGCTTCCACGATGTTGATATGGTGGTGGAAGCGGTGTTTGAGGACTTGGCGTTAAAACAGCAGATGGTGCAAGACATTGAGCAGCATGCCCATGAAAACACCATTTTTGCCAGTAACACCAGCTCGTTACCTATTGGCAAAATTGCCCAAGCGGCTAAACGGCCAGAGAACGTGATTGGTCTGCATTATTTCTCACCGGTCGATAAAATGCCGTTGGTTGAAGTGATTGCGCATGACAAGACTTCGCCGGAGACCATTGCGACGACCGTAGCGTTTGCCCGTAAACAAGGCAAAACACCTATCGTGGTCAAAGATGGCGCAGGTTTCTATGTCAATCGTATTCTTGCTTTGTATATGAATGAAGCCGCACAATTGCTGCTCGAAGGTGAGCCGGTGGATGTGTTGGACAAAGCCTTGGTCAAATTTGGTTTTCCGGTTGGCCCCATTACCTTACTTGATGAAGTGGGTATTGATGTGGGTGCCAAAATATCGCCCATTTTACAAACCGAACTTGGCGATCGTTTCCAAGCGCCTGCCGCCTTCGATAAATTATTAGCCGATGGTCGCAAAGGCAAAAAAGTAGCGAAAGGCTTCTATTTGTATGGAAATGCTGCGAAAAAAGGCAAAAAACAAGTTGATGATAGTGTGTACAGTCTGCTGGGAATTCAGCCGCGCGGCCGCTTATCGTCGCAAGAAATTAGCAAACGGACCATGGTGCAAATGCTTAATGAAGCCGTTCGCTGTTTAGAGGAAGGTATCATTGCCAGTGCGCGTGATGGTGATATCGGTGCTATTTTCGGTATCGGTTTCCCGCCGTTTTTGGGTGGCCCTTTCCGTTATATCGATAGCCTAGGTGCGGGGCAACTGGTGGCCGATCTGCGTCGCTATGAAGCACAGCATGGAAGCCGTTTTGCACCAAGCCCGTTGCTGCTTAAAATGGCTGAAGAAGGTAAAACCTTCTATTAATACTCGGCTTGTTCAACCAGGCTAATAGCAAAAACTGCCGTGATCTTGCGCTACAGCGTCTGATCGCGGCAGTTTTTTTATGGCGATAACCACTTGGGGTTGGTACTTAGATTTGCGCTGGGTTGTCATGGCGATGCAGATCATGACAGAGCGCGCTAGCTGATGGTTTGCAGTAATCGCTTGCACCACAAACGGACATGATCTTGTGCCGGATGCGCGTGTTGCAGCCATGCAATATCGTAATTGAGAACAGGTTGGTCGAGCAGGATCAATTGTTTTTGCCGCAGCGCCTGTTGCACGGTGATTTCAGGTAAATAAGCGCAGCAGTGATGGGTGCGACCACGTTGTAACAGCTGGGCCAGTAAAAAGGTGGCATCCGGGCTTTGCAGCTGTGTTGCCTCGGCATACAGTCGTGGCAACGCCATTGGCCATGTCAACTTGAATTCAGTGTGATAGTGGCTTGCTTTGGCATGCTCGCTGTGTTGCCTCGCTTGCACTGTGCTGGCGACGGGTAATAGCCGTTGCTGTGCCACTATGTCAATGTCGGCACTGTCAATGTCGGCGCTGTCGGTATGGGCGCTTGGTGTGTCGGCCGCCATCTCGCACTGCAATAGCAGCACTGCGTGTAATTCTCCTTGGCGAAATTGCTGCAATAATTCGGCGGCGCTTCCTTGTTGTAGCTCCAGACTGACCTGTTCAGGGATTGCCTGCTCGAGGCTCTCAAGCAAGCTTAAACGGACGGCGAGACTGATCCCAAGCCGGAAATACTCCTGACGGTGTTGGTGGGGTAGGAGTTGCTGACGAGCTTGCTGCACTTGGCGCAGTATTTGTTCGGCAGGGTTGACCAGTTGTTCGCCGGCACTGGTGAGTTGAATGTTGTTGCGATGGCGATGAAACAATACCACGCCTAATTGTTGCTCCAACTGACGGATGCGAAAGCTAACCGCAGATTGGGTTAAAAACAGTTGTTCAGCGGCTTTACCAAAATGGCGGGTTTTTTGCACTTCTAAAAAGGTTCGTAATAGCTCAGTGTCCACGCCCTAGCCTTAAAATAATTGATTGAAACGATAAAAAATATTTGTTTTACGATTGGAGTTTTGTTTACCATACTCCGCACAGTTTAACTGGGATAGCTTTAGATTCAACGAGATCAGAGGAAAAAAGTGATGCAGCAAAGTTTTGTGGCTAAACGTCGCTTTTTCGATGACCGCAATTTCCCGAAAGGGTTTTCACGGTCAGGACGTTTTACCATGGCTGAAGGCAGCCTACTGGAAAAGCACGGTGTGGCGATGCAGGAACTGGAGGACGGTGTACGTCAACCAGAGACTGAAGAAGAACAGCGGTTTGTCCAGGTATGTAAAGGTGAGCTTGAGGCCACGTCTGTATTCGAAAAAACGTGGCAGAAGTACAAGCAACGTGTGAATGAAAAACGTAAATTTCATACGGTGTTTGGTAAAAAACGCATTGCCGATGGCAGTGATGACTTTTCCTTTAATGAAGCCAGTGATGATTAACACTGGTTCGTTACCATCACAAGCAACACCATAAAAAAAACCGGCATCGCCGGTTTTTTTTATGCGCAGCGCTTTCGATCAGTGTGAGCATCAGCGATGAGATTGGCAAGGACGCTCTGAACCTGCAAGATGTACTTTTGCGCTGTACATTTTGCGCTGTACATTTTGCGTTGTCCTTTTACGATGTTTTTTACGTTGCACTTTTACGTTGCACTTTTACGTTGCACTTTTACGTTGTAATGAAGTGCGATATGGCGGCGCTGTCGCATAACAACCTTACCGCGATGGCTCGATCTCAACTGCGGGCCGCGATCGACACTGGTGCATGGCTGGTGAGAGGAACGGCGGTGAGTTTGGGTTTTTGTGCTTTCTGCTGTTTTAAGAACAGGCTGAATTCCGCCGCAGATAGCGGTTTGCTGTAATAGTAGCCTTGTAAGATTTCACAGCGTAGCTGTTGCAGTTGCTGCAGCTGTTCTGCCTGCTCCACGCCTTCGGCGACCACGGCGAGCCCTAGGTTGTGTGCGATAGTGACTATGGTATCGACCATATTTCGACCGCGGCTGGTATTCATATCATCAATAAACATTTTATCGATTTTAAGTGTGTTCAGCGGGAACTGCTTTAAAAACGCTAACGAGGAATAGCCGGTACCAAAATCGTCCATCGCCAAATGGATGCCACGTGCGCGCAGTTTTTTCATGGTTTCGATCGCCATGGTGGGCGATTGCATTACGGTGCCTTCGGTGATTTCAAGTTCTAAGTGGTAGGAAGATAGCTCGGCTTGTTGCAACACATCATCGATAAGCTCGCACAGGTAGGGCAACATAAATTGCTTGACCGATAAGTTCACGGCAACACGGCCTTGAAATAGCCCTTCATCAATCCAGCGTTTCACATCGCGGCAGGCCTTACGCAGCACCACCTCGCCAATCTCAACAATTTGTCCTGTTTCTTCAGATACGGGAATAAATGCCGCTGGGCTGACAATACCGCCTTTGGGCGTGATAAACCGCACCAAGGCTTCCATTCCAACCAGTTGACCGGTCAAAATATCCATTTTCGGCTGATAAAACACCGTAAAGTAATCTTCTTTTAACCCATGGCGGATCAAGTTTTCCAGTTGCAGTCGTTTGACGGCCATTTTATTCATTGAATCGTTAAAAAACAGGTAACGGTTGGCGCCTTGATGCTTGGCGTGATACATGGCGGTGTCCGCGTTACGCAGTAAGGCATGTGGATCTTTACCATCTTCTGGATACAGCACAATGCCAATGCTTGACGTGATGGCAAGTTCATGTTGATCAATCACAAAGGCATGGTTGATGAGTTTGATAAGCTCTTTGGCCATGCTGGTAATGGTATGAATATCGTTGGTGTTTTCCAGTAAAATAGCAAACTCATCACCGCCAAGCCGAAATAGCCGATCCCGCGCCCCAGGCAACTGCGTCAGGCGCTCAGCCAAGCGGCACAACAAACTATCGCCCAGCTCATGCCCCAGCGAGTCATTAATTTTTTTGAAGTTATCTAAATCAAACACCAACAAGGCATGACGAATATCTTCGGTGACTAATCGTGTCAGATGGGTGGAGAAGAGGGCGCGGTTGGGTAAACCGGTAAGTGTATCCGAGTTGGCCAAGCGGCTTAACTCTGCTTCTTTAAGCTTACGCTCCGTGATATCCGATAACACCGCCACATACTGGCAGATCGCACCATCATCGCCACGCACCACATCGAAGCTGACATCCGCTTGGTACAATTCGCCGCTGGCGCGTAAATCCTCAACTTCGCCTTGCCAACTGCCATGTTGCTGCAGCTGCTCGCCGATGTGCTGTAGAAAACGATTTGGATATAGTGCGAGATCAAACGGACGCTTAATGACATGGCTACGCTCTTTACCAGTTAAACGCGTGAAGGCATCGTTGACCTCGATCACCATAAAATGAGTGTCGCAAATCACCACGGCATCTGAGATGTTTTCTAAACAGCGGGCAAAGAGTTCGAGTCGTTCTTCAGTGCTTTTTAAATGTTGAATATTTTTAATAGTACCCGTCATGCGCGTTGCGATACCATCGGCATCGGTATTGACCACCTTGCCGCGATCCAAGACCCAAATCCAGCTCCCATCGGCAGCACGGAGTCGATAGGTGGCTTCGTAAAAGGCACTTTCCCCAGATAAATGCTGGTAAAGCTGTTCGGTCACACGTTCTAAATCTTGCGGATGGATCAAATCACGGTTGGGTGGGAACTGCTGGGTTTGTGGTCGACATTCAATCGGCTGCTGCCATGAACTGGAACGATATAGACTACCGGCACTGATATTCCAGTCCCACAACTCATCACCACTGCCCCAAAGCGACAGCCGCAGTCGCTCTTCACTTTGCTCCAAGCGATTTTGATAGCGGCGCATACGCAAAATCGATAAATGCGCCAATAACAAAGCACCAAAGGAAAACAACAAGATACATGACAAAAGGTAGGGCATAGCTGTTTGCATATCGGCAGCACAGGCGGGGAGCGCAGCACTGCACAACAGCATAAAAAAACCGCGTTTAGTTATAGCTAATATATTATTTTTATTACGAATTTTCACAAAATACTGCAACCAACCGCGAACTTAACCTAACTTAATATAAATTGAGGGCTGATGTCAAAAACAATTGACAGTGCCGGTCAGTCGCGAGCTTTTATGGTGTCGCGTGGCAGGACTGCGCTAGGTGGAGTATCAGTCTGCGGCCGATGTTGTATTTTCACTCAATAACCATAGCGGAGGGGCTGAGGCGAAGGGGGGCATGGTCTCGGTATGAAAGCGCTGCCGTAAGAATTGACGAAAATCTTCACCACTGAGCTCGGCTAACGCACTTAATACCGTTGGGATCAATTGACAGGCCGGATCTTGCTGTAAAATGGCAGACCACAACCGTTTGGCACGGGCCGCCAAATTACTATCTCGTTCACTCAGTTGATGCGCCAAGCTTTGGGTTAGCTGCTGAAATTGGTGATCATCGATGCTATCAATACGTTGGCATAACTGCGCAATAAAATGCCCAGTCGCCTGCTGCAAGGCCACAGCATCAAAGCGGGGCGATTGGATATATAAGGCGATGCCGGGGCGCAAATCGATGGGGACATAACCGGTACCGACCAAATAGCCCATTTGTTGTTCGGTGCGCAACTGCTGAAAAAACAGTGGTGATAACCAGTGGTTGGCCAGCATGTAGTAGGCGATGCTCAGGGGACTGCGATCAGGTGCAGGGTAGTACAGCACCATGGCATGTTCGGCCTGCGCCACGGCAACCCGAATACAATGTTCCGCCGCGAAGGGCAGTGGGTACTGGACTTTAGGTAAACGAGCCCCTGCATCTGGCGACTGCCACTGTGCCAGCCGCTGATGAAGTGCATGGGCATGTTCAGGTTGCCAGTTGCCACATAACAAGGCTTCAATATGGCAGGGTTGCCATAATTGCTGACAAAACTGTGCCAAGCTCGTCAGGTCGATAGCGCGCAGTGCATCCGCCATCACTTGAGGCTGTGCGCTGTGGGGCAACATAGTGCTCGATAACTGATTAAACAGTTGCGTGATAGGTTTGGCTTTATCACTGCTTTGCCAATGCCGCAGCAGCTGCGTTTTGATGGCGTCAAAGCGCTCTAAGTCGGCAGGAATGGCGGTCATAGGCAGCTCGACCATAGCTGATAGCCGCTGGCTAAATTGGCGCATACTGCTCAGTAAATCGCTACACAGTGCTAATTGATTGGCGGCTATGCCTGATAAATGCAAGGTGATCCCAAAGCTATTCACATAGGCATGATAGTGCAGCCCGGCCGTGGTGGCAGGGTAAAACGCTTGGTTGATACTGTCCAACCAGAGTTCGAGCCACAGCCGGAGCATAGCTTGCGCCGCCGGTTCTTGCTGTGCCGCGAGTAGCCCAAGCTGGACAAATACATGCCCCTTGGGGCTAGGTTGATCACTCATGGCCTGGTACCAGAGGGTCAGTGTGGGCGAATCAACGATGAGCTCAGCTTGGGGCATATGTGCGCTTTGTGGCAGCAGAGCCAAATCCGTTTGTAAATATCGATTAAGTGCCGGCAATTTAAAATCAGGTAGAAGCGCACTCTGTTGCCATTTGGCTAATTGCTCGGCATGGATGGGGTTAAATCGGTAAGGTGTGTGATACCATTTCGCTTGACGGTCGGTCTTGACGTTGGGGGCAATCAGCATCAACCGCAGATTCTGTGGTGTAAAATACGCCAAGACCTGTTGATACAGCGATTCAGGCGGCAATTCCATACGATAATCGCCAAAGATGTAGTCATGCACGGGGTAGTGCTGCATATTGACGCTTAAATCACAAGCATGTTGCAGGACCGTTTTGGGTTCTTGAAAGCGAAAACTCCAATCCACCAACTGCTGCCGCTCCGCAAATAAATGCTGTGGAAGCGGTTGCTGTTTTAGCATGGCCAAATAAGAAAAACATGCACTGACAATCTCATCGGTTGCCGTCAGACCTGCATCAGTTAAATCGCAAGCCAGAGTAAAATCTTTATAATTGCTACCATCAATCCCGCCACCAGCACTCAGGCCATTGGCCCAGCCTTGCCGGCGTAAAAATGCCAACAAGCTACCATCAGCCTCGTCGCCTAACAAATGCGCCAGAAAACTAATAAGTTTGTAGCGATACCATGGCTGAATATCTGGCATGGCAAAACTAAGCACCAAACGCTGCATCGGTTTATGCGGTTCTATCGTCAATTGTGCCGCTTGCAGGTGCGGCAAATACAGCGGCATCTGAAGCGGTGGTTTTGCCGGACGTTCAGCGGCAATACTCGCAAAGTAAGTGCTGGCCAAGCAGGATAATTCAGCTAAAGATTGCGGTCCCTGCAGCACGAGCGTCATAGCGCCAGCGTGATAATGCTGATGAAAAAACGCAGTTAAGGCTGCGCGAACCGGCTGGTTTGGGCGGTCTGCCAAGGTTTCACGGTTACCCACCGAAAACTTGGCAAAGGGATGGGCGGGATTGACGGTTTCTTTGTGCGCTTGGTAAATACGACGACTATCATCTTTGAGTTTTAGATAAAACTCAGCATCAATGGCTTCACGCTCTTGCAAAATGGCACTGTCACTGAGCAATGGCTGACTAAACATATCGGCAAAACGCGCCAGCGCTTCGCCAAAGTGATCCGGCTGGACGTCAAAATAAAAACTACTATGCTCGGTGCCTGTCCAGGCATTAATGCTACCGCTGGTGTGACTCAACATCTGTTGTAATGAACCAGGCTCTGGATACTGCGCGCTGCCGAGAAAAAATAAATGCTCGAGAAAATGCGCCAATCCTTCGCGATCGGCAGGATCATCAAAATGACCGGCCGCGACAGTCAATGCTGCCGCTGCCATATCGGCATCGTGCTGTTGCACTAACAAGACTCGTAAACCGTTGTTCAGCGTTAGAGTTTGATAGTGTCGTTCGTCAAGCGGGCTGGTCAGAAGTGACGTTGTTTGCAATTGTGGCCTCAGCATTGCCAGGATCCGAAAGCTTTCAGATCACTTGGGAATAATAAACGGGTTATTTATGCTTTCTTTTCAGTTTTTGTCGGCGCTAACTTTCATTATGATAGCGCACTCTTTCGCCAAGGGGCGATGTCGTTGACGGTAAAAAACATGATTAATCTGATCATCATGCGCCATGCAGAAGCTGAAGCGCTGTGTTCTTCTGATAGTGCTCGACGTTTAACACCACACGGCCGCCAGCAAGCCCAACAGATGGCGTCATGGTTTGCCCAGCAAGGATTGTCCCTCGACTATGTATTTTGTAGTCCTTATTGCCGCACAGCGCAAACCGCGGATGAATTTTTAACCCAGCTGGGCGTTCACGTGCCGTTGGCCAGTTGGCAAGAACTTACCCCAGATCAACAGCCATACGATGTGCGTTTACTGCTCGAAGCCACGCTCAGCCAGCTTTTGCCGATGACGGCGCCATCGACTGAACAGCCCACAGTACAGACCACAGTACAGACTACAGTACAGACCAGTGCCACTGTGTTGTTAGTATCGCATATGCCATTGGTGAGTTTTTTAGTGGGCGAATTCGCTCAGCCTCATGAAACACCTCTATTTGAACCTGCTGCCATGGCGTTGGTGCAATTTCAAATGGGTCAACGTGGTCAGCTGTGTTGGCAGTATGGACCCAGCCAATGGCAAGCCTGTGGTGGTCAAGGGTAATGTAGATGGGCTTTTAACGGCCATCGACGCCACCGGCTGGTAAGCGACAGCCGGTGGCATATGAGCCACACTTCAGAACGTTAATCCGGTGTTTTTAATAAGACGAGCAATGCGCCATCACGGCCCCAATGGGTAGGCGCGGTATGAAATGCTCGCACATTAGGGTGCTGGATCAACCAATTGGGCACACGTTTGGCCAAGATGCCACTGCCTTTACCATGTACCACGCAGGCACAATTGTGATGATTCTGTTGGCAATAATGTAGCATGCCTGCCAATTCAATTTTCGCGTCTTGCTGGCTTAATCCATGCAAATCCAGCAGTACGGCTGGGGTAAATTCACCACGTTTTAACCGTCGTGGTAAATGTGGATCTTCGCCGGGTTGGGCATAACTTATGGTACTGCCTTGGCCTTGATAGCCTTCAAAGGCGTCAGAAAACCAAAACAGGTGGGATTCATCTGGTGCGCTTGCAAGTGGCGCTGATGATTTTTGCTTGCTCCGGATCCGCGCTGGCGGTATCTTGTCTTGCGGCATAGGACGGGCGCCGGCAACGGCGTCGCGGAATAGATGGACATCATCATCTGTTAACGGTGGAGTTTTCTGTGCCATGACACCTGTCTTTTTAAAGCTAATCTACTGAACGAGCCAAACAAACGCCATGACCCAGTTTCATTCTGCGCCTTCGCACGATACCGCCATTGACCAAGATCCTGACCATTTAGATACGGCATTAACCGCCGCTCACATTGAAGAAGCGGTACAGGATCTGCATAGCATCCACGATTGGTTACGCTTTGCGGTGAGCCAATTTAATGCCGCGGATCTTTATTATGGCCATGGCACTGACAACGCATGGGACGAGGCAGGCCTGTTGCTTGCCCACTGCCTGCATCTGACGCATTTGGCGGACGCTAGTTTATTACAAGCCCGCCTGACTGGCACGGAAAAACGCGCCTTCGCAGCATTAATAAATGCGCGGATAAGTCAGCGTATTCCGGCCGCCTATTTAACCAATCACATGTATTTTGCCGGCTTGCCGTTTTATGTCGATGAACGCGTCCTGGTGCCACGCTCGCCGATTGCTGAACTGATTACGCAGCGATTCGCGACTTGGTTCCCTCAGCAAACGCCACAACGCATTTTAGACTTATGTACGGGCTCTGGCTGTATTGCCATCGCCTGTGCGCGGCAATTCCCCGATGCCGAAGTTGACGCCGTCGACATCAGCTCTGATGCGCTGGAAGTGGCCACCCTCAATATTGACCAGCATCAATTGTATCATCGGGTGTACCCGATTGAATCGGATCTGTTTAGTGCGTTGACAGGCCAGCGTTATGATTTGATTGTTACAAATCCGCCGTATGTTGACGCTGAAGATATGTCAGATTTGCCGGACGAGTATCATCATGAACCTGAATTGGGGTTAGCCTCGGGTGTGGATGGGCTTGAACTGACGGTACAAATTTTACGGCAGGCGGCTGACCATCTTGCTGATAATGGGGTGCTGATTTGTGAAGTGGGCAACAGCATGGTGGCTTTGGCAGAACGTTTCCCAAGTGTGCCCTTTGATTGGATCGCATTTAGTCAGGGCGGCACCGGTGTCTTTGCCTTGACCAAAGCACAATTGATCGCACACCGCGAGGCATTACTTGCCGACGATGATGGCGAAAGCGGCGCAGAGCAGGGGGTCTAATGGCTGGCAATAGTATCGGTGAGTTATTTCGTTTAACCACCTTTGGTGAAAGTCATGGTCCGGCCATTGGTGGCATTTTGGATGGCTGCCCACCCGGATTGGTACTGGATTTAGCCGCCATCCAGCATGATTTGGATCGGCGTAAACCTGGCAGCTCACGCTTTACCACGGCACGACGTGAAGATGACGTGGTGAAAATTTTATCCGGCGTGTTTGAAGGCGTCACCACCGGCACCTCGATTGGTCTTTTGATCGAAAATACCGATCAACGCTCGCAAGACTATTCTGCCATTAAAGATGTGTTTCGCCCAGGGCATGCCGATTATACCTATTGGCATAAATATGGGATACGCGATTATCGGGGCGGCGGCCGCTCTTCGGCGCGGGAGACCGCGGTGCGTGTTGCGGCGGGAGCCATTGCCAAGCAGTATCTGCAGCAGCGTTTTGGCGTGCAGATCCGTGCTTGTTTAACCCAGCTGGGACCTATTCAAGCGGCAGAGCTCGATAGCCGTGCTTTTGACTGGGGTTTTGTCGAGCAGAATGATTTTTTCTGCCCAGATCCTGCGGCCGCCGCTCAGATGGATGCTTTTATGCGCGATCTGAAAAAAGCAGGCGATTCGGTTGGCGCACGCATTTACATCGAAGCGACAGCGGTGCCTGTCGGTTGGGGAGAGCCGGTGTTTGATCGGCTGGATGCCGATATTGCGCATGCGATGATGAGCATTAATGCCGTTAAAGCGGTGGAAATTGGTGATGGCTTTGCCGTGGTCAGTCAGCAAGGCTCGACACATCGCGATGCCTTGACGCCTGATGGTTTTACTGCCAACCATGCCGGCGGCATCTTAGGTGGCATCTCCTCGGGGCAAACCATTCGGGTCAGCATTGCGTTAAAACCAACCTCCAGCATCACCATTGCAGGTGCAAGTATTAACACGGCGGGCGAGTCGGTACAGATGTTAACCAAAGGCCGTCATGATCCCTGCGTTGGGATCCGTGCGGTACCCATTGCCGAAGCGATGCTCGCGATGGTGCTGATGGATCATGCCATGCGGCATCAGGCCCAAAACGGCCATGTGAGTGTGCAGACGCCAGATATTGCAGCGCGCGCTCGGGCTTTGGGGCATGCGGAGTAAGCGCATCGGTTTAGGTGATGCGCGCCATATTGTGTAAAAGCTATATGGCGCACATCAGCAAGCGCGGTCACATTTAATGTGCGGTAAAGTTTATTTATTACCGCCTTTGCCTTTCTGGTCTTTGCCATACAAGGGCGAGCGTGGGCCGTATAAAATACCGACCGGGCTGGCTGGCGTTAACAAGCGCTGCGTCGCAATATCGGAGATCTCAAAGCCCTTATCGGTCAGTGTCTCCACGATCTGATTCACCGCTGCTTCGACCAGCATCCCCACAATTCCGCCGGAATTGGCGCCCGAGTTTTGTTCACTGCTGGCGGCACTGGCACTGCCTTGCCACAGCAATTGACCGGTGCGCAGATCTTTTAGCTCCGCTTTGACCTTCACCACGGTATCGCTCGATAACACCGCGTAGGAGGTGCCATACTGCTCAATCTGAATAAACAGCCCGGCATCGGCGCCAAAGATGTCGTGCAGTTTGCTCGGCGGTACCGAATGGATATCTTGCGCGACGGTCAAGCCATTGTTTTTAAACGTTTCTTCGACCAATGCGACAGGGAAAACGTAGTAACCAGCTTCCGCCAGCGGTATCGTCACGTTGGATAATACGGCGTAAGGCGCAACCACTTCGGTGCTGTGGTTAATCGGCTGCATCACCAAGATGGACTTAGGATTACTTTGTTTATATGCCGTGTAATCCATCGCTGGTTGCTTTGTCGCACAACCACCTAAACCGAGCAACAATGCCATGGCGAACAGGCGATGACGTAACATCATGAGGATGCTCCTTTGGATGTAGCGACCGCGTTGGCATTTTTCAGCAAGAAGTCGATATATGCAGCGGATTCAGGAAATAGCACTTTTTCTTGGTTCAAGTGTTGGAAGCCTAAATCGGTTTGACCGGTTTTAAGATACAAATACCCCAAGTGCGCATGAATACCAGGCGCCACTTTTAGTTTGTTTTGCTCTGCCTTGGCTATGGTTTTGGTCAAATCGTCAATTTGTTGGCCAACGGCGTTGTCTTCCGCTTTAAAATGCTCGTACAGCCCACTTTGGTATTTGCCATAGTGGTACAGCGGTTTGGTGGATTGGCAGCCAGCCAACAAAGACACCAGCACGAGGCTGGTGATTTTTAATGAAGTTTTCATGTCGCTCCTGCGATTAGGGTTGCCACTGCTGGCTTTCAATACCTTCAACTAAATTATTGACCGCTTCGCGCATGGCTAAATCCAATACCTTGCCATTTAAGGTGGCGTCATAGCTGGCGGTGCCGCCAAAACCAATCACTTCACGGTTTTCTAAACTGTATTCACCGGCGCCCATTGCAGCGTATACCACTTCGGACGTTTCAACATTAACCACGTTCAGTGCCACTTTGGCATAGGCAATTTGCGCTTTACCTTTACCGACAATACCAAACAGCTGCTTATCACCCACTTCTTTGCGGCCAAACTCGGTAACATCACCGGTGACTACATATTTAGCACCAGATAACTTTTGTGCCGTGCCTGCCAGTTGCGCTTCACGCGAGATTTCGTCCATGTTGGCGCGATCTAACACGATAAAACGATTGGTTTGTTGCAGGTGAGTCATCAATACCGTTTTGGCTTGTGAGCCTAATTGATCGACACCGGCATTAAAAATGCCATTTTGAAAATTTGAGCGATTTTGAAATTTACCGACAGCCAATTTGCTTTTTTGCCCTTGGAAGGGCTTGTAGCTGGCCGCGACTTTTGGCGCTTCAATGGTGCGCGAGGATTCCGTAGCGGCACAGGCGGTTAACAGTAAAACCGGGACTAACAGTGCTGCTTTTTTGGAGATAGCCTTCATAATTGTTCCTTTCATTGTAAGTTCTGTTACCAGATCTTGGTCCAAGCCGGTGTATGGTAACATATCTGATACATAAAATCGTTATTACTGTGGGCGAGTAGCCAACAACATGTGACACTCAAGATGAAGAAAGGATAACGGTTGCCATGTGAATTGAACCTGAATGCGCGGTATTAAGCTGGCAAGTTTGTTCGCGTTTTTGCAATATTTTATTTTTTTGTATGAATTATGTATCGGTTGAAGATGTTTCAACCGAATAATTTGCAACAATTTTGAGTTGTATCTTGCCAGCCTTGCTTTCTACTATGGTTTTGTAAGCCAAGGAGGCAATCATGATACCGCAAACCTTACCATCGTTCATTTCATCGCTACCATCGATCTTGTATAACTTTTCCGTGCGTAAAACGTGGATGCGAATTTCGCGCCCCTTCGTTGTCATTGGTTTTTGTTTGCCATGGATGATGGCTAACGCTGAGGAGCCAATCGTAACCATTGAGCGCACAGCGACGGCCGTGGCTGATATGCCTCAACCCGAGGCCGCCATGCCATCCGTGACCATCAGGGATATCCAGTCTTGGCTCCCTTCAACACAGGCCGAAAATATTGCTGAGGTATTACCACCGATTTACCAGCTGATGTTTGAGGGCAATTATATTTTGGCAGAAGAAAAACTTGCCCAACTGTATGCGACAGAGCCTAAGGTGTTACCACTGTGGTTATCACTCATGGCCGAATTGCATCAATTTGAAAAAATTCAGCAGTTGGTGGCAAAAGGGGTCGTTGCGAGCAGCGATAATTACGCTGTGATGGCAAATTTATATAAAGATCAATCAATGCCTGAAGTTACATTTGTGCAACCGCATGGTGAGGTGGAACTTGAAACACATTGGTTGGTGGCGTTGCCTCGGGTGAGGCTCAACATCAATGGTCAGTGGTTTTATTTTGTACTTGATACCGGTGCATCACAAAGTCTAATGACCGATCGTGTGGCCAAGGCGGCACACATAAATACTATGTCTGATCAAACTGTCCTCATTGACACCGCAACCGATCAGCAAGTGAGGGCTAATGTGGCCATGTTGCCGGAGTTACAGTTGGGACCTGTACTTGCCAAAAGGCAAACCATGTTAATTGTGGATCGTGCAGAACTTGAACAAACCTTCTTGGGCATGCATTGGTATCATATCGATGGCATCATAGGTTGGCCGATACTGAAAGAACTGGATGTCACCTTTGATTTTTCCGCGCACCGTTTGGAGATCCGACAACCGCAGCCTAAAATGCGAGCTCACGCCGGTAATTTGGTGTGGTTGTTCGATGATCCAATGGTGATCACCCCAAGCCCGGAAAAAACGAGATTATGGTTCTTGGATACCGGCGCAGGTGAAACCGTATTAACCGCGCATTATGTAACCGCAGCCCAGCACAAAACATTATCATTCGGTGCTAAACAGTTTGGCGGGCTTGGCGGTAAAGGAAAAACCGAACAAATTAGCCAGCTGGGCCCCATAAAAATTTCCTTCCCATCCTTTACCACCGAGTGGGAGCAATTGACGATTCGTCTTGATCATAATGATTGCGTGCAAAGTCGTTGTGATGGCCGTATGGGGGTGGATGTTGCCAATGATGGGCGCATGCGGATTAATTTCAGCGAGGCTTTTTTTGATGTGCAGCCAGCACATTAAAAAATGACCTTATGTTACAGGTTTAGGGCAAGTATGCCGCTGTGTTTGGGCGCGGCATGCTGTCAGCTAAATATAAGCCTGGTTAACATCTCGCATTACCGCAGCCAAAAGTGCACTACAGCTACAAAGCGAAAAATACAGCTGTCATGGATAAAGAATGCTGGTAACATCGCGCGCGTTTTTTGTTCTGCGGCTTTTTGTGTTCTGTGGCTAAGTGCGCCTTGATTAAACGTCACTTGCTCGTCTCTTAATTGGACGTCACTTGATTGGACGTCGCTTGATTGGACGTCACATGATTGAACGTCGCTAGTGTGCCACGTGGCACGCGATAGCGCCGTAGATCACCGAACCTTATTGCTGCCTAAACGCTTGTTGAGCCATATATTGTCGTGATGGATCATGTTTTATTGGTTGGTAAGTTTTTTAGCATAGATGCATCAGCATCACATCCGTGATGCCCTGTGTTTTGCTTAACGCTGCTGTTACCCCTGATGTGGAGTGTTGTTTGATTAATCCTGCCCCAGTGCTTAGTTTGGCTTATTTTGCCTATTTCGCGGTGTTAGGCGTGTTTGTGCCTTACGTTGGTTTGTTTTTGGATGCACGCGGTCTGTCGTCGAAAGATATTGGCATCCTACTGGCGGTGGTGATGGGCATGCGCGTGATTGGACCGCCACTTTGGGGCATGCTGGCGGAGCGTAAAAATGACCCTGTGCTGGTGATGCGGCTTGGCGCTTTATTGGCGATAGTCGCGTGGTGTTTATGTATTCCTCGTTGGGGTTATTGGGGATTGTTGGTGGGTTTTGCCGTCTATAGCCTATGTTGGACCGCGATTTTACCGCAGCTGGAAACCAGTGCATTTCATCTTTTGCACAATAATACCGGCCGTTACAGTCAAATTCGCAGTCTTGGCAGCGTGGGTTATATCGTGCTGGTGATGGCGGCGGGCTTTGGCCTTGAGCATTTAGGCGTCAATTTTATGTTGTGGGCAGCACTGCTATTTATGGCGATCATGTGTTTGCCGCTTTGGCAATTACCGCGTTTTCATCCGGTGCATGATCAGTCGCAGCCGCCGCTGGCATGGCGAACCTTAGTGGCCGATAAGCGCCTGCGGCGTTTTATGTTCGCTGCGTTTTTGTTACAGGTCAGCTTTGCGCCGTTTTATAGTTTTTTCACCTTGTATTGCCGCGATCTGGGTTACTCTGGTGGAGCGAGTGGGGCTTTTATTGCGGTGGCGGTGGCCGCTGAAATCATCGCTTTCTATTTTGCCGGGCCCATCCTTAAACGCTGGACCGAGCGGCAATTATTGATGTTTTGCTACGGCACTACTGCGGTTCGCTGGTTGATGTTAGGTTGGTTGGCGCAGCATCCGCAGTGGCTGATTGCCAGTATGCTATTACATGCGTTTAGTTTTGCCCTCGCACACAGCAGCGCCATGCAGTTTATCCAGCAGTTTTTTCCGGCTGCGCAGCGCAGCCGCGGTCAAGCTTGGTACGCCGGTATTGTCTATGGTGGTGGTGGTGCGGTAGGTGCATATGTTGCAGGGTTGGTGTGGCAGCAAGGCGCCGGTAGCAAAACCGCGTTTGCTTTGGCAGCCTTGGCAGCCGCAGCTGCGGCACTGATGGCGTGGTGGATCCCAGCGTCGCACGCCAAACCAGGTTCAAATTGAAGGTGCGGGGACGCCAACTGTTGATGTCTGAACCTTATGGTGCTTTACATGGTGCTCTAAAGTCAAAAGTCAAAAGTCTAAAGTACTCTGAGTTATACAAGGCACCGAAAATAATCGATACAGGGGGCCGTGCACGTTTGAGGTACAAGTCGTCCGCTTGGCAAAGCGTGCCTCATGTACGGCCATGCACCTGCATTGACCTGCAACAGCCCATCTCGGCCTAGTCTCGGTTGAGCCTCAATCGCGCCTCAATTGAGCCTTGGTTAAGTCTCAATCGAGCGCACCCCTAACGCAGTAAGAATCGTAGCAATGGGGCGAACCAGCGTTCGCGCCATTGCGGATACGCCATGATGCCGCCATTGATCACGCCTTTATGGTGCACCGCTTTGGCATGGCTAAAGGTATAAAAGCCTTCGGGGCCATGATAGCTGCCCATGCCCGA
>JACCDR010815470.1_pt1 | contig 44104 bp, 62 predicted proteins | sample 7446431 | NCBI WGS metagenome assembly JACCDR01 (sample SAMN15323443, study PRJNA562643) | freshwater metagenome | isolation source: river surface water | place: USA:Blue River Watershed | collected 2017-08-17
ATTATTTATGTGTACGCTTTTACCAACGTAAATCCCGTCTATGATATAAATTCCTTCCTTTTTAAACCTGTCCTCAAATTTAGGATGAAAAGACACTTGTTTCCAAAAGTTGAATCTATCGACTCTATTTTCTTTTTTAGCTTTCTGTTTTGCCAACTCTTGGGCAAAACAACTATCCCTGTAAAGCTTGTCTGCGATACTAAATAACACCCAAGTAGGGCATTCCTCACCATTGATTTTTATGTCTGATTGTTCGTCGAACTCGACGGTAAAACCGGACTCTATTTCTAATCCAGATGGAAAGAGGCAAATTTTTGGCTTGTTCATATTCTTAAGGTTAATGGTTAAAAAAGAAAAAGCCCGCCAAAAAGTGTGAGACCCGGCGAGCTTCCTTAATTATAATCCCATTAAGAATATGACGTTCAGGGGTCTCACTTCCAAAAGTCATATTGACAACAAAGATAACAAAAACCCCGGCACAATACCGGGGAAAACAAACTCAGTATGAAAAAACATATCTTCAACGGCCATTGCCGCTATTGTCAAAAAAATCCGGCCGCACTTGGCCGGAACTCACAAATCATAATCTCTATGAAAAAAACTAACTCACTCTGCCACCACGGCGGGACTCGAACCCGCTCCTCCGCCTTTGCCTGACGGTAGTTTACCCATCACATACGCAGTGGTTCCCGGCTTTCCGGGGTCATTAACTTAACCATTACAAAAATACAACTTTCCCGCTACTTTCCAAAGATTTCGCGGGAAAAATAAAATTATTTTGCACTTTACCAAAAAATTACTATATTTGTAGTATGGAAAAGGAGAAAATTAAGAACATCGCTTTCAACAGCGCCGCCTCCCTCCCGGTCTACCACCGTTTTCGGGAGCTATTCAAGCGGGTGAAGGCTGAACGGGAATCAGCGACGGGGAAGAAGTACTTCGCCTGGATGCTGCTAGGAGAGTTGATGGATAGATGGGAGCAATTCGATAGAATTAAGGTGATACCATTTTCGCCCGATATGGAGTTATCTGACTTTGTTCAGCGCGTCGTTAAGTCGGCGGTTGATGATATTGCAAGTAAAAACGAAATAGAATGACCGCACTACTAACCCTGTTCACCCTCCTTCAATTCTACCTGCTTTCCCGCCTGTATCAATCACACCGGGAACACGAGGCGAGGCTGATGGCGTTGGAGCATAATCGAAGAGTAGCAGAGGTAGCGCAGCCAAAGGAGCGGGTTCCTGTACCAGACTGGCAAAAACCTGTTGAGAACTTCAATCCACAAAAGCCGGAAACCCTGCGCCCTGGACACGTGAAGGGGCGGGAGACTGAGGAAAGGGTATTCGAGTTTGATGTAAAAATATAAGGATGAACCTTTGGAGGGACATATATTTGGTTGGACAAATATTTGGACTACGGGTTATAATACGTAACCAGTGGCACCCTTTTTATGGTGGGGCTGATTTTGAAATATTTCGAATTGGAACAAAAACAACTTTTGATCGATATAGCGAAAAACAAGAGAAAAGGGTTGAATATATTCTTTCTTTGCTTGGGTTTCAATTATCGATTCGAAAGACAAAAGCAAACCAAGCCCAGGAATAGTTTGCAAAACTCAACCCCGTTTGAATTTACAAACAATCCGCGTATATTTGCGCTAAATTGATTACAATTGAAACTATCTGACATACTACCAAACCCGGAAAACCCGCGCGTATTGCGGGATGAAAAGTTTAAAAAGCTGAAGCAATCAATTGAGGAGTTTCCAAAGATGATGGCTTTGCGCCCGATTATCATTGATAACATGAATATGATTTTGGGCGGCAATATGCGTTACCGGGCATTGCGAGATTTAGGCTTTAAGGAAATACCGGATAATTGGGTAAAGCGTGCAGATGAATTGACTCCTGAAGAAAAGCGACGGTTTATTGTTGCTGATAACGTCGGGTTTGGGGAATGGGATTGGGATGAACTATCGAATAACTGGGATGTTGACGATTTGGAAGCGTGGGGTCTGGATGTGCCGAGTTTTGCCGAAACAACCGCAGATGAAAAGGATTTATCAAGTTCTATTGAAGACCTTTTTAGAATTGAAATCATTTGCAAGGATGAAGAAGATCAGGAACACAAATACAATAAACTGATTGAACAAGGGTACACATGCCGACTTTTGACATTATAAAGCAGACAATGCCTAATGAGTCCTTCCGTGTTGCTTCGGTGCGTGGTAGGTTTGATATTCAATCGAAAATAATAGAAAACAGGTTTACGGGCAATCTTGATTTACCTGAAAAGTGGAGTATTGGTTTGATTGTAGGCAATAGCGGTACGGGCAAAACTACAATTGCATCTAATTTATTTTCAGATGTGTACTTTCACGAAGGTAACTATCTACCTAATATATCTGTTCTTGATTGTATGCCGAAACATAAAAGCGTTGATGAAATAGTAAAAACATTTAATGCTGTTGGTTTCTCTTCCCCGCCTGATTGGCTAAAGCCATATAGTTACTTATCCAATGGACAAAAAATGCGTGTTGATCTTGCATTTTGCATGATGAATGAAAATAATCTATTTGTATTTGACGAATTTACATCCGTTGTTGATCGAAATGTTGCTAAAATAACGTCATTTGCAACTCAAAAGGCTATAAGAAAGACCGATAAACAATTTATCGCAGTTATTTGTCATTACGATGTCGAAGATTGGCTTTTACCGGATTGGGTTTTTGATACAAATACAATGACCTATTGCGCAAGTGAGGGTCAAAAAAAAAATAGGCCACAAATGCAGTTTGAAATCTACGAAACAAAAGATAGATCAATTTGGGGCATGTTTGCTAAGTATCACTATTTGAGTCACTATCATAACGATAGTGCTAACATCTTTGTTTGTTTACTAAATTCTGTTGTTGTCGGGTTTTTAAGTGTATTACACTTTCCACACCCAAAAGTGAGCAACTTGAAAAAAGTTCATCGGCTTGTTATTTTGCCAGATTATCAGGGCATTGGGCTAGGTTTGTTATTTTTGAATGAGGTTGCAAAGATTTACAAATCTAAAGGGCTTCGGTTTTCAATTACTACATCCGCACCGAGTTTAATTCATGCGTTAAAGAAGTCTAAAAACTGGGTTTGTGGTAAATTTGGGCGAAGTTCTAAGCATGGTGGTGAACTAAAAAAAAGTGGAAGCGAGAACAGAATTACCGCATCTTTTGAGTTTGTAAATCTCGTAAAAATCGCGTAAAATGAGGCAAGGAAGAAACGGCGGGAAATTGGTGGAGGGAGGGAAGAAACCCGGCGCAGGAAGGCCAAAGAAACTACCCGCCATCGACATACTTTTGGCTGAAGTCCTAGCAGACGAGCAGAACGGCATAAGTGCAGCCGAAGCAATTCTAAAGGTTATCCGCAGCAAGGCAATAAAGGGAGATTTAAAAGCTGCTGAAATGCTGCTTAACCGGGCATATGGTAAGCCAAAAGAAAGCATTGATGTAAAGGTAACAGAGGTTGAAATTTCGTTCGATGACAGCAGAGCAAGAGGAGAGGAATAAGATAAAAATCATAATAAAACCCCCGCGCCTTGCGGACTATCAAAAGGCTTTCCTGAATTGTCCACAGCGCTTTACAGTGGTAGAGGCTTCCACGAAGACTGGTAAAACATTCTCGCACATCTTTTGGCTTTTCCAACTCGCTCACGGGGGTAATAAGCAATGGCCAGAGGCAAAGCCTGGATACAATTATTGGTGGGTAGCTCCAATCTACACACAGGCTAAAATCGCCTTCAACCGCATGAAGGGGATAATTAAGCAAACCCCTGGATATAAATTCAACCTTTCTGACCTGACAATTACAACCCCCATTGGCACTGTTATTCACTTCAAATCAGCCGATAAGCCGGATAGCCTTTACGGGGAAGATGTTTACGGCGCGGTATTTGACGAGTTCACCCGCGCCAAACAAGCGGCTTGGTTTGCACTGCGTTCGACTGTCACGTATACCAAAGCCCCGGTGAAATTCATTGGAAACTATACAGGCCAAAGCAATTGGGGGCATAAGCTGACTAAAAAAGCGCAAACAAACCCCGATGAATACGCCGCCTTTCGGGTTACTGCCTACGATGCAGTAAAAGCAGGTATCCTAGATGAAGCTGAAATCGAACAAGCAAGGCAGGATTTACCGCTTTCTGTTTTCACAGCCTTGTATCTGGCAGAGGGGGTAAGCGATGATTCGATATTGTTTCCAGAGAAAGCCCTGGAAGATATGTTTACCAATGAGTTTATAAAAGCTCAAGGTGAAAAATATATTACGGCGGATATTGCAACAAATGGCTCTGATCGCTTTGTTTTAAGGGTTTGGCATGGATGGGTAGTTGTTGCGACCTACGTAATCGATAAATGTGAAGCAGACGAAATTGAGCGTTTTATCAAAGAAAAAGCTATCTTGCACAATGTTCCACAGCGGAACATAACGTATGATGAAAATGGCGTTGGGAACTTTCTACGTGGCTACTTGAAAAACGCTAGGCCGTTTAACAATGGCGCTGCTCCTATTCAAGTTGGTAAGGATAAGGTGAATTACAAAAACCTCAAAACTCAATGCTTTTACTTATTTGCGGCAAAGGTTGCAAAAGATGAGGTAAGAATATTGAGTGAAGAATACAAGGAACAAACTAACTTGGAACTTGAAAACATACGTAAGCATGACAGTGATAAGGACGGGAAAATTTGTATTACTCCAAAAGAATTGGTAAAGCAAATCATTGGAGTAAGTCCCGACTTTGCCGAATCGCTGATGATGCGCATGGTTTTTGAGTTGCCAAGGAAATCTTTCACCAAAATGCTATAATATGAAATACAAACCAAAGACCAAGCCAAAACCAAAGGTTAATCCCAAAAAGCGCATGTGATGGATGTAGCTAGATGGGAGGTGATTGAGATATGTGGCGGATACCTACACGACACGTGCAAATCAATCCTTGTTTTACAAGGAAAGGACGGGCTTATTTATGTTGACCTGCAAAACGTAATTGATTTTGAAATCGGGGAAAAATATGCTGCATTCAAGATCAAGGGGAGTGGTAGTATATTTTGCGATATAAGAAAACACTTTGGGGTATGAACCAGAACAACCCGTATAATATCCTCGCTTTCTACCAGTACCGTCCGGCGTTCCAAGAACCCGCGCCGCTGTATTGCAGTCCGGCTCTAATGTCTTTCCAGGTACGCAAGACCACGATCACCACAGTGGATTCGTTTGAGTTGCTTAGTGAGGATGGAAGTACGACTGATATGGACACAAGCCGAATCGAAACGGCGTGCACTACGGGTTACGGTTCTTATGCTACCTACAAGGCGGTTACAGCCCCCGGCGGAATACCAGACGGGAAGTACCAATTCAAGTTGGTGCTGGATGGGGTTGCTTACTACTCGCATCCTTTTTGCGTGGATAGCCGCTTATCGAATATGTATGAAAAGATAGTAGACTATGTGGTTCAGCAGGACACGCCCGATATCTACGTTCTTACGCTTACCTTTGACACTGCACTAGCCCACGGGCGACGGGTGATAACGTTTGAGCAATCAGGCAACAACTTGAATCGTACAGTGTGGGTAAGCCCTGGCAGGTCAACGCTCACACTTACCGAGGATGACGGGACAGGGCTTATTAGTACAGTTGTTACATTCAAGCACGACTTTGAGGGCGGTTCTTGGATGCAATCGTACGTTCTTGCTTACGATAGCTCCGACGTGGCCGGGACAATCAGCCTAACCTTGCTGGACGAAGCCTACAATGTCGGGAACGAGGGGTACTATCTTGTCACTTTCACCAATAGTACCGACATAACCGACATGAACCTGTTTTACCAAGACGGGTACACGCAAAAGCTGTTCTTGAAAGCCTACCACCGAGCGCCGCAAGTGATCAATGAGGAACGGTTCCAGTCGAACGCCAAAGGCACCCCGTTTTTCAACTCACAGACCATTGCAGAGCGGTTTGTTTTGGACTTTATGGGCGTTCCTGACTACCTGCAAGCTGTCCTAAAAGGCATCCAGAATCATAGCAGCGTTACAATGTACAACACGACCACCGGGCAAAGTGCGGCGTTATCGCGCCCTCAGTTCGAATTTACAGCCGTCGATGGCGATGTGATTTTAAAGGGGACGTTATCTTACGAATCTAACCGGGCGCTCGTTGCGTGCGGGGAAAATATGGAGGTATGTTAAGTGATTTTTCAAAATTAAAATGTAAAGTTTAAAGCATGGGATTTAAAGATATTGACCACGAAATGAATGAAAAAAATCAAATGGTTTTTGAATTGGTTTCTATGGCGATAGATTCAAGCAGGGAGCACGGAATGGAGGCTAATGTTATGTATTACGCCTTGATGTTTTTGAAGAAAAATCAAGATGCGTCAATTGAGGATGCAATTGAATTTGGACTTGATGAATGGCTAAAATAAGAATTAAATGACCTACACAATCCACGGCACATTTACAAGCGGCACGGTTGAGCTAACAGACAGCACCGTTTTCCAGTCGCTAAGTTTCGATGACTCGTTAGACAGAAAAACGGGCATCTACCGCCGTGTATTGAATACCGAGCTACTTTTTGTAGGGGCATCCTATCATGCTATTATGGCGGAGCGGGCTTTAGGGACATGCGACATTCCAATACAGATCAAGTACAACAACGTCACCCGCTATACTGGGAATATCAAACTAGATACGCCACAAACCAAGATCAATACCCTGCAATGTACGATTAGTGCTAGGTTAGACCCGAACGATTCATACACCTGCTTCATTAAGGAATACGATGAAGAAATAAACATCCTGAGTGGCACCACAAAGCATTCTATCAAGCCGTTTTTCGGCACAATCCAAGTTATTCCAGTAGTTGAACCAGCCCCGTCAACCCCTCCGCAATGGCCGCTATCTAGCCCGCGTACGGCTGCGAGTAGCACATACACAGCGGCGCAGGGATGGACAGTAATCAAGAACGAAATCAACGGCGTAAGACAGGTAACATCTTTCCTGTACCGTGCTGAAACCAACATCACTACGACCTTTGCCCGCGAATTTGTAGCTGGGGGAACCCCTCCACCGGGCGACGGCTGGATAAGTGTAAGCGGGGGATATGCCCGCCGTATTTCCAGAGTGTACAGCCCGGCAAAATCGCAAATCCTTGACCCCGACCCTAACAAGATAGTACAAGCCTACGACATTACCGGGCTTTCTGAAGACTTTACCGCCGTGAACATCCCCAACGGGGTGCGGTGGTCGGATATTTTGGAAACCTTCGTACCGTGCGGGCTTACCGTCGTTTCCGACTTCTACGGGATAAATCCAGATGGGACAGCCCCTAGCAATACCCCATACACTGAAGCACTAGAAAACCTGCAAGATTTTTTACTGTACCAGAAAAGCGACGTTAAAAGGCCAACAGCAGCAAATATCGCAACCAATGGACGCACGTCGTACAAAAAGCTAATGGAAGCTTTGCAGGTGATGCACAATGTCCGGTACAGGATCGCGGGAACCACATTACGGATTGAGCATGTTTCGTACTTCTCGCAATCCAACGGGCTAGACCTGACCGCCGCGCCGTTCTCAAACTACGTCGACGGGAAAACCGAAACCACGTACGATAACAGCGAAGCAGCTAAGGGTGAGCGCTGGGAATGGATGGAAACGGTGTCGGTAATGTTCACCTGCTTGCCCATCCGGTACGATGCCGAATGCCTGCTTTCGGATGCAACCGACGAAACTCTGTACACCGCCGCTGACATGAATAGCGACGTGTTGTATATCCAGGGCAACCCCGATAGGGTAGATGACCGGGGGTTTGTGCCAATTGCAGCGTATCGGAACGGGTCGGATTACTACTTGGTGCAAGAAACCAACGCGCTGGATGGGAACCTGTACCCAAACTCCCATATGGCATGGGGTAACCTGCTAGAGCATTATCACACGTACGACCGCCTCTACCCTACCGGGACGCTGAACGGTGTATCAACCACGTTTGATTCGGCCAAGCGGCGCAAGGTTGGGGAAGAACTGGAAATCATTCTATCTAATTCAAGTTACTGGACGGTTTACAGCGCGGGCGACTTGATCGAAACACAAATTGGGATTGGCGAAGTTGACAAGGCCACGTATGAGACGCGGGATTGCAAATTGAGTTTACAGTTGAGGTATTAAAAATACCATGTTTTGGGTATTTGTAGTTGATTAGGGTTTTGTAATTTTGTCTTAACAAAAACGCAAAACAATGGAGCCAATTAATTTTATTGAAAACTTCAAAAACGAGTTCTTTGTAAAAGAATACGGCGTTACTGAAATCTTTGTTTTTGACGGGTATTTGCACGTAACTTCAAAGTGGGAAATGGACGAATCTTTTTACAAGTCAATTGAAGCAAAGATTAATGAACTTGGAACACCTTGTCAGTTATGAAAAAACAATCTGAGTGTTGGAACCTATTCAGGTGGGTAAATGAAAGACGAAGTTCAGGACTTTACATCATTGAAGGCGTTTATGTTGGTAGGTCAAAAGGTGTTGCTAATAGAATCAAAGAGCATGTACTGAAAGCAACAAAAGGAAAACACGACAACAAATCTCTTCAAAGGGTAATAGTCGATGCAATCAGTAAAAAGGGGTTCGTTTCCTGCGAATACCTTGACATGCAACCAACAGATGATAACGAAAAAAAAGTTATTGACAAGCTTCAAAGTAAAGGAGTAAAGACCGTCAACAAGAAAAGTAACTCACAATACGAACACCGCGCCCGTTATCGGAATAACGACATTGAAGCGTCCTAAAAAATCGGACAGTTGATGGGGACAAAATGTCCCTATGTAACAGCCCTGCTAACGCGGGGCTTTTTTATTTCCCTGAAAATCCTTATCTTAGCGGGCAAATCTGCCTAATGACCAGAGAACAAGCAATCCAAATAATCATAGACGTTTGCAACGGCGCGGTTTCCGATTGCCTCAAGGAAGCCAAAGAGCCGCATGAGTTCGCCGAAATGGTATTTGCCACCGATGCCAAAGACCAGGGCGATTACATCAGCAAGCAGCGGCTAAGAGAAACCAGGGAACAGGCAGAGCAGCGGTTGAGGCTCACCAATCCGATTACAGGCGCGGCAATCAGCCCGGCCTTGGCCTACGTGGAAGAGTTGCGCCGTACGGACGGGGTAAGCAGGCAGGCCAATTTTGCCAACGCTGAACGGTTCCAGGCATTGCAAGAGGGGTTTGAAAACTATTACGGTGGGCAAAGCTTGCAAAACTACTTGTTTGATTCAATCAAAATGGCGAACGAGTATGACCCAAATAGCTGGATTGTATTCGAGCGGTACAGCACCGAGGAAGGCGGGTACAAGATGTACCCCGTTATAGTGTCAAGTGAACAGGCGGTTAAGTGGAACTACAACGAGGTGGGGGAATTGGAATACTTAGCCTTTTCAGAAAACGAGTACATAAGCTCATCCGTTGCCCCTGGTGCTGAGGACGTGAAGCAGGTTAACCACTTCTACCTATACACGGCTGGTTATGCCTTGTTTGCTCAGTACATGGGCGATGAAGCGCAACCGCGGTATGAAGACCCGTATGAGGTTTTTGAAGCCGCTGAAAATTACGCCATTTGGGTATTTGAAACTGGAACAACCGAAACCCCCGCCGAACGCTTGGGGGCTTACCTTTCTGAACTAGACATGAACAAGCCGTGCGAACTGCTGTACGAAGCGGCGCGGGGTCACTTAAAGGACTTGATGCGCTTGAAGTCCAGCCACGACCTGAACGAGGTTTTGCACATGTACCCTAAGCTTTTCCAGTACGTGAAGCGGTGTACAGGGGTTGACCAAGATTCAACGGCATGTGATAACGGTTTTTATGGCGGAGATCCAACCCGCATTTGTCGTTCCTGTAACGGTACTGGAAAAATCGTTCATGGCTCCGAACAGGACGCGGTGACACTTGCATTTCCAGAAACAAAAGAGGAATTTGTAGACCTCGCTCAAGTAGCTCATTACATGGCCTTGCCGATGGAGGTTTTCACCAATCAGCAGGAGCAAATCAAGTACCTTAGTACTATTATCGCCTTCGTTATCTACTCACAAGAGCAGGTAGATCACATTCAACCCGGCGTAACCGCAACGGAAATAGCAATCAACTATAACCGGATTTACAACAAGCTGGCACCAATTGCATACAAGTGGGCGCAATGCGAGGCTAAAGCGTACAGGGTAGGAATGCAGTACTACGGGGCGTATGGTGCTGGGGAAAACTACTTTGTCCAATTCCCTATGGATTTTGCCATGAAGACCGAAAACGAGCTATTGAAAGACCTGGCAGAGGCCAAAGCGGCGGGCGCTCCTTATGCTGTTATCCGGTCGATCCAGGAGGCGATACTGAAAAAGAAATACCGTGATAACTCTGGATACGTGGCAGATCAATTAGCTTTCGACAACTTGAAACCGTTTTCGGACAAGTCAAGCGAAGAGCTTGCAATGATCCTTTCCAGCAAGTCCAAGACCGATCCTAAGCGGGTGGCCTGGGAGAACTGGCAGGAGATTCAAAACACGATATTGGAAGGCATGGAAAGCGGATTGTTTGCCGCTATGCCGATGGAAGCCCGCAAACGATTAGTTACTGAGCAGGTAGATAGGATAATCTCGGAGATGCCCGTACAGGCTGATCCGACTTCATTTAACCCGGCGTTTAATTCCATACAATAATGGCTAGATTCACAATAGACACCGACGCAAAGAAAATTATAGTTCTTGACACAGTTTTTCTTGATGAGTTGAACAAGTTTGTCGAAGATTGTAATTTGCATGGTTATTTAATTACATCAGAACCAAGCCCGCCATTAATGCGGGTTGTACCGCTTATTGATCCAATCATTGAACAGCCTAAAATCTGGCCTACGCCACCGTTTTATCCTGACATAATGTATTGCAATGCCTAAATGGGAAGACATAATCAAGCGGCGCGAAAGCATCATAGCAGATGCGGAAACCGAGGCTACCAAGCGGCTGCGTGGTATTGAGGGAGAAGCATGGGGTTTTGTGGCTGACTTGATTAGCGGGCTTGACACTGTGGAGGGTAAAATAGTCTTTCGGGTTGGTAACATTAGGAGAGTGCAAACAGGCGTTGAGCGGTTCAGATTCTGGTTTCAACTGCGGTTATGGGACTTTGGGCAGTGGATCGCAAACCGTTTCCTTTCCTTGTTCGGGCTGAATGTGTCGTACTTCAAGACAATCAAAAAGGAATCTAGCATCTACGACAATGCCCGCAAATTAATCCTGCTCCGATGGGGCTGGGATGTGGAGAAAAACGAGATTGTGCCGGGCGGGTTCCTGGCCAATGCCTTTAACGTGCAAAGCGTGGCCGAATCGGTAGGGCAACGGATCATGGCTGGTTTGTCCGGGGGCATGGACTTGAAGACGTTTACTAAGACGTTCAAGCAGGACTTTGTTACCAACCCGCAAGGCAATGGGGTAATAGTCAAGCAGTTTGAACGGGCCGCATTTGACTCGTTCCAGACGTTTGACCGGACAGTGCAAAACCAGATCGGGCAAGAACTGGAACTTGGCTACGCTTTGTACAGCGGAACCGAAATCAAAACCAGCCGGGCTTTTTGCAAAGCTCGCAACGGGATAATTTACAGCCGGGCTTTGATTGATTCATGGAATAGCTTAAATTGGGATGGAAAGATACCGGGAGCGGATGTAAAAGAAGTGTTGGGAGGCTTCAGATGCCGCCATCACCTGTCATGGTTGAGTTCCGAGATGGTTGAATTGCTAAAAAAGCGGGGGGTGAAGGTTGATGTGTACGATTAAAAAAGCCCGCTAAAGCGCGGGCTGGTGGTTAAAATACTTCTCCTTCTTTTGGGAGTTCGCCGGGGTATTTCTCCCAGCAAAGATATTGTACTTTCCCGGTTTCCATATTGACAACCTCTATGAAGGTCTAGCCATTTGGATGCTGATAAACACTGTTTACTTTTTTCATTGTTTTGCGTTTTTGTTAGAACAAAGTACGGAATTTAAACTTTACCAAAACATACCCTAAAAATGGTATTTTATGACCGCAGCACAAGCCGCCGCCAAAATCCGCCAAAACCTAGCCGACCTGCGCAACAACCGCGAACGCGAGGTAAGGATAATTGCAAACGACTTGGCAACGCTGATTAAGCTACGTATCCAACGTAGCGGACAAAACTATCTAAACCAGCCATTCAGCCCGTACACGCCGGGTTACGCAGCGCAACGGCAAAAACGAGGCAGGCAGGTTGCGTACGTGGACTACACCGACACCGGGCGAATGTGGGCAAGTGTGTACCCTGACGTAGAGGGAAGTGGGGCAAGTGTCACGGCGGTTATCCAGGCGCACGGGCAAGACAACCGTGACAAGGTAGAGGGGGCGGTAAAGAAGCGGGGTAACATCCTTCGCCCTAGCAAAGACGAACTAGATTTAGCCGAACAGGCCAACGCCGCACGGGTGCGGAAATATTTGCAAATATGACTTCACTAATCGAACAAGTCCTGCGCCCCCAAATCCAGGCGCTAAACTGGGTTGAGAAATATGCCGGGGTGGTACGTCCTTATCTGGATAAGGGCAAGACCCCCCCGCAAACCTACCCTATTACCTGCTACAACTCCGACCCGGCGTGTAGTGAAACAGATACATTCACCCCGATCACACCGGACGACGCATTCATGTCGGTGGTGTACTGGGAGTATGGGAACGGGTCTAACATCGACTTGCGAGAACGAGCTTATCAATCCGCTGTTTCAAGTATGCGCTTCGTTGCCTGGATCAACCCGAAAAAGCAAGGGGTGACCCCTGCTTGCGGCCTTTCCAGTGTGTACGCAGCGGACTTCATTAGCCGGGTTGCAGCGGTCAACAGTGCGACGGTTTCAACTATTCCGGTGCAGGTGATCACGACCCGGGCACGGATCATCGAGGTAGATTACGAAAGCGTGTTCGGGCGGTACAGCTATGGCGACAAGATGCACTTGTTTGTGCAGCCGTTCGAGTGGTTTGCCATTGACTTTGAGTTCTTGGTTACGGTGCCGAATGCGTGTGCAAGTTTGATTACTTTGGATGATGCAATAACCTGCTAACATGGAACCACTAATCTACTCCCTCTCTTGCGCTTGCCTAGCCCTGACTTTCCGTCGCTACCTGATCCAAGACGGTGGTCTTTTGTCCTGGTGGCCGGGCATTGTGTACAAGCTGCTCCCGGTCAAGTATGAGGATTGGAACGGGATGCAAAAAGCGATTGAAAAAATATTCGTAACTTGCGCTACGTGCCAGGCTGGGCAACTGGCCTTTTGGATACAGATTGCCCAGGGCAAAGGGGTAGTTGATGCGCTGCTTTGTACCGGGTTTGCAAGTATGGCTGCTCACTGGTTGGATCAAAAACTATTTTAACGAATGTTCAATAAAAAGAAAACCCGTGCGGAGAAACTTGCGGAAGCGCTACAATCCGAAAAGGACTTGGCTCAAGTACTTGGTGAAACGTTGGGAGAATATGCTGAAACGTGGTATTCCTCCCGCCTTAAAAACGAAGTTCAACGCCTTGTTGATCCGTCAGGGCAATTCGTATCAGAGTTCCAGGCTGCTGGAAAAACATATTATGTTCGCAATCCGAAAGAAGGACTGCCGTTAAAACGGGCAATGGAGCTTGAAAAAATGTCCATCGTTGTGCCGTTTAATGCGGGTTTAGGCGAGGTGGTCGGATCGTTGCAGCGGATGAAAGGAATTGTAAACAGCTTCGCGGGTGAAAAGTCGCCCAATATTGCTGGACTGGTTGAAGAGATTGTAAACATGGAACGCGGGTTAAGAGGTGAAGGTGATAGAAAGTACCCGGCATCCCTAATGATGTGTACTTTGTTCATCTACGAGCCGGGTGAAGATCTGCGAACCTGGGATGCGCAAACCGCAAACCGGAAAATTGAGGACTGGATCACGGAGGGTCTTTTGTACGACGATTTTTTTTCCTTAGCTATGCTATGGAGTACGCACAAGTACGTACTACAAGCCGACTTGCTGGAAAAGGTCAAACGGGGTCTTCGGGTCTTCGGCTTTCTGGATACCTGACAGCGCAGCGAGGTAAATGGGAAAACACGGGCGATATTATAGAGGAAAAGTTTTCCGAAATGGTACTGTTTGTGTCGCAAGTGCTTGAATTAGGATTGTCTGACTTATGGAACATGGATTATTACGACTTCTTACGCCTCTTGAACAAGGCAGATGAAATAGCTGAATCGCGCCTGAAACAGGTCGAAAAGGCAAAAGGCAAATAGTTTTTTTCATAGTTATGGGTTTTACTCCCGGCTCCGGTCGGGAGGTTTCCCGTAAAACTTGGAACAATGGCAGATGTAGTTTTTACAACGCAGTTTGACGATAGTGACATAGAGCGGTCAATGCTAAAAACGGCGGAACTGATTGAGCAAAACCAGCGAAATTTTGACCAGCTTGGCGAGTCTGGAACAAAGGCTTTTGAAGAGATCGACAATGCGGCGCAAGGTTCTGAGGACGCACTGAAAAAGCATACCAAGCAGATAGATGAAGCAGCGCAGAAAACCAAGCAAGCCGAACAGGAAAGCGGTCGGTTTGCGCGGGGGCTTCGCACGCTGTTTGGTAATATCCAGGTTGGCGGGGTTTCGCTTAACGATCTTTCAGATAGCTTGCAAAATGTAAAAGGCGGATTAAAAGACGTTGGCAGTTCAAGCCGTGGCGCGGCGGATGGTGCCGCAAGTGCTGCAAAGGGTTTTGGAGTGCTTCGCCTTGGTGCATTAGCCCTTGTAGCTGTCGTTGGGGCTACACTAGTAGCTGCGTTTTCCAAGTTCCAAAAAAACCTTGATAGTGTACGTGTGGGGCTTGCACAGGGTAAAGTTGCCTTAGATGTAGGTATTACAGCGCTTGGAAAATGGGGGAACCAATTAATCGCCGCCGCTACCGGGCAAAAGTCACTGAGGGATGCAATACGGGACGCAAAAACAGAAACAGCGGGTTTCAATGCGGAAATCAGGCGGCAAATTGAACTGGAAGGAAGATTAGAAAAACAGCGTATTGGGTTAGAGCGCCGCACACAGGAACAGACTGCTTTTGCTTCACTTCAAAAACAAGAAATCGAACGCCTAAACCTTATTGCAGACAATACGACCAAATCGTTCCGAGAACGCGAAGCAGCAGCAAAGCGACGACAAACCCTTTCTGAGCAGATCGGGAAAGCGGAAGAACAACGGTTGTTGACCGAAATCGCCCTAACCGCACGGGTAAACGGCGGACAACAACAGCAAATAAAAACCGCCAAACAAATTGCCGATCTTGCAAAGGATGGCATCCTGACAACCGAAAACCTAGCAAACAGGATTGCAAAAACCGGGGTTAGTCAGGCGGATGCATTCAAGCGGGCAAGTGAAATATTCGGTATTATTGGCGAATTGGGCGACGCGCAAGAAAGCCTATTGGGTGTCCAGTCCGAAGCATTCAACCAAGCACAGGCTATCCGAGCCGAACAAAAGCAAGCAACAGAGGCTGAACAAAAGCGGATCAACGACCTGATTAAGTCCTACCAAGGGCTATTGGATATAACCGCAGAGGCGCGGGTACAACTCAGCGACAACCCCGATGCACTAGCACAATTGAACCTTGCAAAAGCAACAGCCGAAATTGAAAAATTTAAGATCGAATACACTGCTTTGGCTAAGGAACTCAAGACTGGTGAAACAAAAGAAAGCATTGACGCACTGTTCCAGCCATTACAGGATATTGCAAACATCGACTTTGAAAAGGCTGACTTTGGGCAAAGCCTTGAGGTTGTTACAACCGGGCTAGATCGCCTATTGAAAATAGCAACTGATCCGCTAACGGGCAATATTGCAGACTTGGTGACTAGCCAAACTGCTAAACCACTAGCCGAACGCCTGCGGGCTGACGGGCTGGAAGCCGGGAAGGCGCTTGGTGCAGCAGTAGCACAAGGGGCGAAACTAGAAGCAGCAAGGCAACGGGAACAAGGCAATGAACTTGCCAAGCAGTTAATCGGAAACTTAGCCCCGGAAACCCTGAACGCCTTTTTCGATGCCGAACAAGCCCGATTCGAGTTGCGAATAGCTCAGCAAGATGCGCTTATTGCGAAGACTCAAGAGCGTTTGGATGTTGAAAAGAAAGCGCTGGAAGAACAACAAAAACTAGCTGAGCAAGGGTTTGCCAACGATGTCAAGGGGGCTGAAAAGCGGGTTGCGGAACAAGAGCGGTTATTAAGGGAATCAGAAGCCAAGAAAATCGAAATAGAACGCAGGGCGGCCAAACAACGGGCTATTATTGCGGCGGGTCAGCAGGCGGTTGAATTAACCCTAGCAGTTGCAAAACTAATTAATGCTCAGGCAAGCGGCGGCCTAGTGGGGCTTGTGCTTGCCCTTGGTGGTATTGCAATTATCAGCAGGTTAATGTCAGCAGGACGGCAACAAGCAGCAGCGGAAGCAAGCAGAACTCAAGCCTTCGCCACAGGTACGGAATACGTCGACGGCGCTGGAACCAGTACAAGCGACTCGATACCAGCTAGGCTATCTAAGGGTGAACGGGTAGTCAAGGCGCGGGACAATGAAAAACTAGGCGGGCGGCGCATGTCTAATGAAGAACTAGTGCAATATGCCCTGATCGGGCAACGCCTCCACGACGACCCCCTCCTATCGTTCGCCCTAGGGCTTCGCAATCGCTCCGAAGCTATTGAAGCGGCTAAGGTTGAGGCACAATTTGCCGTGATGGAACGCAGTTACCGAGAGGCAGCAATGGCGGCAGCGGACAAGCAAATTGAGTACTGGAAAACCCGGCCTATTGAGTACTACAATTCAGCGGGTGAAAAAGTAATTGAACGGGAAGCAGGTGGTACGATTCATAGGCAGATTTTTCCATCCATCGAATAGTTTCATATAGTGGTTTGCATGGGGTAGTTTTGCGCTCCACTTTTGTAAAAAACATTTGCAACTTTGCACTTTTTATGTATTTTTGTGAATAAAATAAGAATGTATGGATTTGTCAGCACTTTTTGCAGATAAACGGGTTGAAAAAGGCACCCACGTAGTAATGAAATCAATGGGGCTTGAAAAAGGCGGCGACTTTAAGGGATGGATTGAAGCCCCTAAGTTTGACGCTGACGGCAATCCAGCACATGAGATTTTTCCAAAGAACCGGGTACAAGTGATGCAAGAGCGCGGCTGGCAGTTGGTTAAACAAGTTTCCGAGCCTACCGCTGCACAACCTGCAACCCGCAAAACAAAAGGCAATGTGGAGTGACCCAACAACCGGACAAACATACACCGCCGCTGAGGTTGAAACCATGCGAGGGTTACCTGCTTATAAGAAGCTGGTAAAGCGACTACAACCAGCTACTACAGCACCCGAACCAGTTGAAGCGGTGGCACCAAAAGAGGGGAAAAAGGCCAAAAATGGAGATAAAATTTTCGATTCAGCAAGTGGCGAAACTGACGGCAATTGATGCCGATGAGTTAGAAGCCCTGCTAAAAGGTGAGGATGGGGAACCTCTTGAAAACGCCCCCAGGATTATCGCCGAAAAAGTTGGCGAACGGATTACAAAAGCAAAGACGGTCGAATACGACAAAGCCAAATCTAAGTTTTCCAAGACAGTCGAGGACATTGTAAGGAAAGCGGGGATTGAGGACTTTGAAAGCGTAGACGACGCGGTCAGGAAATTGGCAGACAAGGCCAATGAAAAAGGGCAAGGCGAAAAAAGTATCGACCTTGAAACCTTGACAATCCAACAATTGCGAAAAATTCCAGCTTTCAAGGAGTTTGAATCTATCAAATTAAGCGAGCTTGAAGCCGAAAAGCAAAAGGCCGAAAGCGCCCTCAAGTCAATCAGGGATCAGCAATTAGAAGCAAAACAACGCGCTTCTATCTTGGCAATCCTCAAAGCCAAAAATGCTGAACTTACCGACCCTGAAAAACAAGTCGAAAAAGTCTTGAAGCTCATCAAGTCTGACCACAAAATTGATGTGGATTCGGATGAGAACCTCGTTTCTCTTGATGATGACAACAATATCAGAGTTGATAAAAAGACTCAAAATGTTGTTACCTACGAAGAGATTGTACTGAACGCGGCTGACGGCATTATCAAGCTGAATGCCGTTGACCCGAACAAGAAAACCCCCGCTCCAAAACCTGGATTTTCGCAACCCGCAAAGCAAGAACAAGGGATTAAGTTCGATTCATGGGAGCAAGCCAATAAGGCCATAACCCGCGAAGCAGACGTAAAAACCCGCCTTGCATTGCAAAAAGCAATGAACGAGCAATTCCCAGACGGGAAACCAAAATAATATGTGATACCAAGTTGGTATTGCAGCAACCCGGCGCGGCTTCATTGTCACGCCGGGTTTTATTTTTCTAGTAACCTTAAAAAATTGAACAATGCCAACAGCACAGGATATTAGTGCAAGTGTACTCAACGATCTGCAAATCAAACTATCGGAGATGTACACCGGGACAACCCCTAGCCGAATGGGCTGGGTTGATCACCTTGGAACCGCTACTGCCCTACTCGAAAACAACATGGGCAACGCTTCCGAGCCAATGCGTAACGAAAATGGGGAGTGTATCGGCACCCGCGTCTACTGGTTGAAGTACGGTACGGATGCGATCACGTACAGCGGTACAGGCTCCGGCCTTGACTTGGCTTGTAATCTGGAAACGGGTTCCGGTCAGGTTTCAGGCGCACAGACCTACTCTAACAACATGGTGATCTATGATGTACAAGTTGTTAAGGATAACGAATGTACGAACGTTTTCAACTTCCAAGACTTGTCTGCCAACGCAATTGCACGGGCGATGCACAAGAACCGGAAAGCCCTGAACGCGCAATTGGTGACGTTTCTGGATGGTCGCAAGTCGGCGGTTAATAACGATGCCGACGTGACAGCGGGGAATGTTGATGGGGTTTCTTTCGCCTCTTCCACGTTTGAGGTTTCTTCCACTGTCCTGCCTTTTAACGATCCTGACTCCCTGACAGTTCTGGACGCGATCGTCCAGAACAACAGCATGGAAACCGCGTTTTGGGTGGCCGGACGCAATGCGTTCTACAATGCCCTGGTGAATGCTGAATACCGCCGATTGAACGACAACGAGCGTTACCTTGCCCGCTTCGATGACTACAACATGTTCTTCGATATCAAGAACCTGGACAGCTCCCTGACTGGGAAAAACCTGTTTGCCGTTTCTCCAAACTCCTATATTTTCTGGAATGCTGAGGTGTACCAGAATACCCAGTGGGAGCAAATCGACTATGATAAGTGGGTAGCAGTTATGCCAGACCCGGTTTTGTCGTACATGGACAACGGTTCGATGCGTCCGCTTATGCACAACATCGTGTATCAGCGTGTTTGTTCTGACCGTAACAACAGCACTTTGAAGCACCAAATGAATCATACCTATGAGGTTCGTTTGCAAGGCGGTATTGCTGCGGCTCCACCCGCTGACGACAACCACACCGGGGTTTTGAAGTTCCAGAGTGTCTAACCTAATTTGATCACATTTCACAACTTGAAATAATGAAAAATTATCTGTTTCTTTTTGTCTTTGCTTGCACGGCTGCGATGATTTTCATTGCCGCAAAAGGCGACGAAAAACCAATGTCGTACAGCGCCCCGGCTGTGAGCAACACGTACCGTTACGAACTAACTGCGGGTTCCATAACCAACGCTGAAAATGATACCATTGCAGTACCCGCGCAATTTCTGGACGCTTGGATTCCAAGCATTTGGCTGGAAACCACCCGCGCATCCGGTACAATGGCTATCAACCTGATCTTACAGGAAAATAGCAAATTGACGGGAACCTCCAATTGGGTAAGTGTAGACACAGTAGCCATTGGAAACGCTGCAACCGGACTTGCCCGCCTTGATTATCCATTCGCCCCTTACCACATGCGAGGACTTCGGGCGCGGGTGATCATTGATGGATCAGGTACGCAATCTGTTACTTACACTGGCCGCTTCATCGCAAAACGTACTGAATAATGGCGCTAACCTGCTTAGATACGCTTATCGGCATTGCGCCGGATGATTGCCCCTGTTTTGCGACAGGCTGGAATAGTGCGTACTCTACTAGCAGCACAGGGTATTACGCAACGGATCGGGAGTTCGGTTACCCGGTTCTCGATTCGTTGCTGAACTCGACTAACTGCCTGGAATCAGATGTGTGGGACTTGCTTGTACAATGCCGGGCGGATGCTGTACGGGACTTCAAAACCGACATGAGTGCTGCACTTGCACAGCTTCGACGCTCCAAATTGCTGAACTGGAACGGTAGCGTGGGAGTTGCCCAGGGTACGACACTAAGCCAAACGAGTCAAACGTATGCAGGGGTGCAACTTCAACCAAAGAAAAGCATTCGCGGGGGTTCATTCGTGATTACAAACATTTGGTTTGGTGGGAACGTGACGGGTACTTTGGATTTGGGGTTGACCTCCACTAATCCAGACTTCACCCCGCAAACAATCACCTTAAACGGCACGTCTGGCAAATTCGTGAAGACGGTGCTTGGTACGGCTATTTCGCTACCCTTGTACGTTTCTGGCATTCCCGATCTATACTATAATTTCAAGTATGAAGCAGCGGGTATTCGGTTTTTGCAAAACAGTCAAAAGGGTTGTTGTGGTTCTGCAAACCCAGCTTGGCGCACTCACTTGATTGCCGGGGGTTTTGCAACGTCGGATTTTCTGGACACCAACGAGTACTTAGGTAGCGGCAACGATATGAACGGTTTGGCCTTTGAGGGTTACTTTACGTGCGCCTCGCTGGACTGGATTTGTGAGCTTGAAATGCTTGGAAAATTCGAGATAAAAAACGTAGTAGGCCGGGCGATTCAAGCAAAGACAACGGTTAAGGCGATAAGTGCAACGATTGAAACGAACCGAATTAACCAGCATACGATACTAGCCCGCGAGGATGCCTTGGAACGGCGCGCAAATATGCAAAAGATGTACAACGAGTACATCCAATGGCTTGCGCAAAACTTACCAGACAATGCATCGGATTGCTGGGACTGTACGAAGGATTCGCCAATGGTGCGGTCAATTTTAGTGTAATTCAAAACAAAAACAATGGCACTTCAAACAAATACGTGGCTAGACATTACCTGCCCGGCTGACTGCGGCGATGAACTGGTTTTCCCAGCCATTGCGGCGGATCAAACGTGCGGTATTAGTCCTAAGCTATCACAGATCATTAACCTGTACATTACGCCGGACGGTGGAACAATCCCATTCACTATTTCGGGGTCTAACGCTTCGGCTGTTTCAGGGGCGATTGACAACACCGTGACGGATAACTCCAAGACTTTCCAGTTATACGGAAAAGGCGGAATTGAACCAGCGGAAAAGATTACCTATGAAGCTCCTGAAGGGGCGGTACTGACTATAGCCCGCGATTACACCCTTAATTTTGAGGTTGTCCCAACAGAAGCCGCATTATACAATTACCTCCGTCACCTTCAATGTGGAAACACCAATTTTACATTTGGTTACGGGAATGTCTCGAATGAACTTTTCTACACCACTGGGGGTATTAAGCCAAAAACGGTTGATGTAGATTTCACGCACGGTGCAGGCTCTACCGATTTTCAAAGCGCGAATATCATTATTACTTTCCGCACACTGAATGGTGATCCTCCGCGCTTCACCAACCCGCTATAATATATGACTAATGGCCTTAATACATATACGGAGTGCTTAGGGTGTGACGTTTTCACGTTACCCCAGGCACCCGTATGTGTACCCAAACCCCGCTTTTCTCAGATTGTCCGCTTGGTAATTCTGCCTTATGCGGCGCAACTTCCATTGGATTGGACAGATGGCGCAGCGTGGGATGAGGTGGTCAACAACAGCAATACCACAATCAGGTTTGGGCGAATTTTGCACGGGAAAGGCGGGATTGTAGACCCTACTGAGGTGCGGGTACAGCTTGGAAAAGTTGACCAGATTATCACCAGGCGGCGCTACTTACTGGAATTTGAAACCCCTGTTTCGGACGAAAACCGGGACTTGATTCTAAGAATTCAAAAAGGAGTAAAGGACTTCACGTTTTGGTACTTCACAGCGGGGTCTATGCTGTTTGGTGGCGCTTCTGGTATTGTTCCATTAGTCATTACCGCCGTTGCTCCACTTGGCGCGGGGGCAAATGACTTTGAGTTGGCACGAATCCGGTTCGAGTTCTTGGGTGACGTAGAGCCAACGAGCGCGTATGTGCCAGACTTCGCAGATGTAGACCTATATAGCGGACAATTGATAGACGATGCGGGGGAAACCCTAATTGATGATAATAACGATGCCTTAGAAGTATGAAAAATATTGCAATCTTAGCACTTTTTTTACTTTGCCTGGATGTAACAGCGCAAACGGTTAATTTCAACACGCTTCCCGCAATCTCTAGCGTCACTGCTTCGACCCCGTTCCCGGTGGCCAATACATCAGGCCGATGGAGAAAGGCGACATTTGGGCAAATGCAGTCTTTCATTATGCCGCGCCCTGTTACCCGTGTGGCTCCATCGGCGCGTCACCTGCTTGGCTACGTACCCGGGTTCGACTCGCTGCAGTACATCCCTGGTGGTATTATGTCTCAATTGCCGCTAGGTAACGTAACAATCACCTCAGATACTTCTCAATTCAATATTCAGGCGCTTGAGGGACTCAATTTCACGACCGCCGCATGGGGGTCTGGATGGGTTAACCGGGTATCGCTTGCGCGTTCAGGGGCTTCTACTTTGTCGCTACTTAAGGCGGGGCAAACAATTTCAATTGCGGCTGACACATCGGGCGGAGCGCGGTTGAGGTGGGGGAACATCGGCATTCAGGCTAAGGTAGACAGTATGTTCCTAACTACCGAAACGCTAGACAGTATCACAGTTGGTGAAGTGCTAACAGTTGTTACCAAGTTTTCCGACCGGGCGCACGTTGAATTTCGATCAGGCAGTGGTACAGCCCTTGCAGATGGGGATAAGGGCGATATTACGGTAAGTTCGGGCGGCACAGTGTGGAGCTTGGATAACAACGTTGTTGGTTCACCTCAACTTGCATCAACGTCTGTCGTTGCTGGAACATACGCTCTTGCTACAATTCAGGTTGATCAAGACGGACGACTGCAAAACGCGGTTAATGGTGTTTTGGCTGCATCAGCGACACTAGACTTCCCTTCAACCAGTGCAGGAGGAACGCAAGACCTTACAATTACCGTAGCAGGTGCAGCAGATGGTGACTCGGTAACGCTAGGCGTTCCAAATGGCAGCGTAGGCAGTGGCCTATATTTCGCATGGGTTAGCGCAAGCAACACGGTAACGGTACGATTTTATAACCCAACAGGGGGAAGCATTAACCCGACTTCAGGAACTTTTAAGGTAAAAGTTATCCCATAATGACGACTACTACCGTGAATAAGATGGACATTTCAACGACTTACGACAGCTCGTTTACTTTCACGTATGAGGTTGCAGGGGTTCCGGTTGACTTGACGGTGGGATACACGGCTGAACTTAGGTTGAAGCAAAAAACGACTGGAACAATAATCTATACATTTTCATTCTTGACGGGCGACATTATTCTTGGTGCTGAAATTGGCAATATTGAAGTACTTATACCTGTAACAGTTTCCAGTGCATTCACGGACAATTCAGGCACATGGCAGTTGGTCGTGGATAATGGCAGCGAAACAGAGGTTTCGGTAGGATGTTGGTCGGTAACTACTACCCTACCAAACTACACGTCCGAAACTGTTGTAAGCTATTCCAGCCGGGAAGAGGCCGCCAACGATGGCATCGGGTTTGGTGAAACTTTTGCTCTTGATCTTGAAAACGAATACGGCATGACTGAGGGCGTGCAAATGACACAAACGATATGCGAGTAATACTATCTACCTTTTTCTTTTTCTGTCTTGCCTTTTCCGCACAATCACAGGTGTTGAAATCGGCGGGCGTGTGGTATTTCTTGGATGTTGACAGCTTGAATAATCGCCCGGCGCAACTTCCAAATGGTGCAGAATTAGCCTATGTAGTTGGCACGAAAAAGATATACCGATGGAACAGGTCGCTATCTATCTGGGAAGAATATTCAAGCGGCGGGTTGACCATGCCTTTCGACTCAATAACTTTCAATCCCACAACCGCCGACCCCGACACGGCGGAATTGAAGTATAACGCCGACCTAGAAACATTCGTTTTCGGGGCGGACGGGACGATAATCGAGATAGGGCAAAAAACCGCTTGGTACGTAAAAAACCAGACTGGCAGCACGATAACAAAAGGCACGGTGGTTAGAGCATCCGGTACGCTTGGTAGTTCAGGCCGCATCTTGGTTAGCCCGATGGTCATTGACGGTTCCGTTCCTTCGCGGTTCTTGCTAGGCGTTACGGCATCCGACATAGCAAACGGTTCAGACGGTTATGTTATCCACTTTGGCAAGCTCCGAAAGTTCAACACTTCAAGTTGGGCGGACGGGACGGTATTATATGCGGGCACAGGCGGCGCGTTAACCAGCACAGAACCAAGCCCGCCAAACTTACGATTGCCAATTGCTTTTGTGGTGCATTCACACGCGACAAACGGCGTGTTGGCAATACGGGTGCAGACTGGGAATGAGTTGCACGAGTTGCACGACGTAGATACAACCGGAATTGGTACGGGCGAAGGGCTGGTCTGGAATTCAATTTCCGCAAAATGGGAAGCAAGCAACGGAAAGTTAATCACGGTGGCCGATACGTCGGCTATGCTGGGAAATTACATCGACGGGTCAGGCACAACCAACCGCATTCCAATCTTCACAGCGGCGCGTACAATCGGCAACTCCAACATTCAAGACAACAACACCGTCGTATCTATCCTAAACTCCAAGCCCTTCTCCCTCGGACAGTGGACAACGGCGGGGCGGCCAACGGGGGTACAAGGCTATCTAGGTTACAACACAACTACCAATGGGCTAGACTGGTACAACGGTACGCGTTGGGCTACGGGGCTAGAAAGCACGTTTGCGCGGGGGACGAGTACTTATGTTCCGGTTTTTGACGCAAATGGGCAGATTGCGCAAAATTATTACTTCAGGTTTTCAGGCGACATTCTATATATAGGAGAGCCTAACGTTAGGATTCGCCCAGTCAACAGTGCTGGTACGCAATGGCTTAGTATTGGTACAGGAACCGCAACCACTCAAGGTGTTAACATTTGGGGATCAAGCGTAGGTTCGTCTGGAGTTGTAATAGGATTCAATGCCACTGCTTTAAATAATGCAGTGGCGATAGGTTCTGGAACTTATGCTGCGCAAAGCGGCACATCCATTGGAAATGGAAGTGTAACGGAGGGGATAAATGTTGCTATTGGAGATTTGGCTCGCGCCAACGGCACCTCAGGAGCGATTGCTATTGGACGCAGAACAATAGCTCCAGCTAACGGTTTTTTTGTAGCTGGGTCTGGTGGAAATAACTCTGCTCAAATAACAGAGGTTTTTTTTGGTTCTGGCGTTCAACGAAATAATACGGGAGGGACAACAGATGGGGTTGGAACATCATACACTATAAATGGAAGCGGTGCCTTAGGGAGTAACTTTGCAGGTGGAAATGTTACAATTGCAGGTGGCAAAGGTACTGGTACGGGAACTCCGGGTGATGTAATATTCTCAACAAGCGCCTTGCTTGGCAGCGGGTCAACACTGCAAAGTCTTACACAACGATGGTGGATTAAGGGGAATAATGGATGGATGGGTAATACAAGTAGCCCCACGCAAGAACTCGACGTAAACGGTGACGCTTATATTAGAGACTCTCTCCGTATTGGCACCCTCCCAACCCTGTCCACAACTCCCAGCCTTGTAGGTGCGGACGCTTCTGGATGGTTTGGAAAGATCACGGTAGGCAGCGGCCTTAGCATTTCCAGCGGCACCCTATCCGCAACAGCAGCCGCAGACGGTAACGGCATCTACACGGGGTCAGGCACTCTTTCACAGCACACCACGCGGGCGCTGATACCGGGAACGGGTAACCTGTATTTCTCACAGAAGTTCAACTCGAATGCGGACAGCGCGTTTTTCAATATTGTAAACTACCTCGGAGGCGAACGGGCGGTGAACTTCGGGCTTACCGACACCAGCAGCACGGGGTTCACGAGGGGGTTTTTCTATTCGGATGGCGGGGGGTCGATGAACTGGACATTTGAAACTAACGACGCGAATGGAAGTACAACCGTGAAGGCGCTAGATGGAGAATTGAGTCTAACCGCGACCGCTGGAAATATATCTGTTCAAGCTCCAGTAGATCAGGAGTTTAGGGTAACTGGGCTAGTTCGGGCGAAACAAGAGGCGTACTACGAAATTAACAGCACGTCAAGCCCACAAAACCTCAGTAATACCTATTCAGATAATTTCATCAACCAGGGCAGCACGCAGGCAACGTTCACCCTCGTTTTCCCAGCAAGCCCGGAAGACGGGCAAATACTAAAAATAACCTACAACAACAATATTTCATCTCTAACCTTAGATGGGAACGGGAATACCATAGTCGGCACCACAGTAACCACAGCGGTGGAAGGCAGTCAACGTGTTTTCAAGTTCTACGCTGGCGAAGGGGTTTGGATTAGGCAAAACTAATAACATGAAATACATTATTCTATTTTCGGCATTTCTTTTCGCTTCTACCCTACTTGCCCAGCGCGGTAATGAAATAAAGAGCGAAAAAACAACTTTCCATAAAGGGAAAAACGAGTGCGGAGACAGTGTGTATACACTAAAATACTCAGTTGTTTTCCGAAGTGGGCGCATAGTTTCAGACTCCTTGCCAGTCGGTTATGATGAAAATAATCTATGTTCTGGCATTCGGGTTGGCGATACGTTGGGACTTGTGAATTTTTACGCAAGACCTTGGAATGACTACGGGCGAGGATTAGCAGAAAAAGCACCGTTTTTTGTTTTCCAAAATCAAAGATTAAAAGGTTTCCGAGATATTGACAAGGCATTGAAAGATTTTAAAATGCCAAGCCCATTAGCTCAAATCGAAAAAGAATTTATTGATTCACTGGTCGGCAATTACATCTTAGTCCGCCCCGGCGTGGCTAACACAAATGTGACGGTAACTAAGACGGCGCAAGGGCAAGGCAGAATCAGGATAAGCGCGCAAAACTTCTTTCCGCTTGTGATCTACTCCGACCGCCTAATGACGGCTAACAACCTGGGCGGGACAGATCAGCCCGTTGACTTATTCCAGCTAGAGCCGGGGCGGTGGGTAAGCTTGCTTGGAAACTACCAACTGGTTAAGGATGCGCGGCAGGTGGTACAAAGAGGGGTGAAATGAAAAAGCCCGGCCTAAAGCGGCGCGGGCTGTGGGGTGGTTAATATAAAGGCGGTTCATCTTGCAAAAATATAATATCTGCTTGATCGCACTTTTTAGGCATTGGTTCGTTTGCATAATCACAAAATTCGTAAATCATGCCGTCACCTCTATTTTCTGTTTTTGGTGGGTAAAGTGCAATTCCTTTAGCGCGGCAAAAGAATGCATTTACCTTTGTTTGTGTTTCGCCTCCCATCCAGTCATTACCGTAAATTGTTTGCTCAATCAGTGTAAGATTTAAGCAATTCAAGCATGGGCGATAATTAGATGGGTTTTTAATACAATCTCTTTCATGTCGCTCACAGGCATGTTTACGCTGATACATTTTATTGCAGTGATCGCAATTATAAACGTCAATAGTTCTTTTTCGCATGGCTTTTGATTTTAAAAAAAATTGCAAAACCTTTTTTTAACCACAAATACCCAAAACATGGTATTTTTAAAGGAGTTCTTTAAAGATTGGCGGGTTTGGGCTACAATCGCCCTAATGGGCTTGATCCTATGGCTCTCCTCCTGCTCCACCCCAGAGCTTTCCGGGCTGGAAGGCGGGAAGAAATACACCGTTCGGGAAGGTCGCCACGATTTCACCCCGTCCCCGGTTCCACTACCCTATCCGGCGGCTACGGTTTCAGGTTGGGCGGTGTTTCATACGTCGTGCTGGTACGATAATTTGGGAGTAGATAATGCCGACTGGAACAAGCTGGCAGGCGTGTACCGCTGGGCGGATGTAGCAAAGAACAAAAACGCGGTTATCCTAGCCTGGCGGCCTGACGTGAAGATCCGCGACGTTTTCGAGCTGTGCATGTATGAGAATATCCAAGGTGCCAACGTGCCCCAGGAATCCAGCATCTACAAAGTACGAGCGGACGAACAATTTTGGTTTGACTTTGTGCTCCACGACGGAAAGTACACCTTGCTGATTAATGGCATCCAAGTAGGACAACAACAAAATGACCACAAGTACAAGACGGTCGGAAAGATAAGCGCATGGTTTGGCGGGAACCGTAAGGCACCGCATACCATGTGGCTATACATGAATTATTAACCAGCCTCCCCCCGAATGAAAACAATGAACTGGAAAACTGTATTTCTTGAATTAGACATTTCAGCACCCGCCTTTGTGGCCGGAATCGCTGGGGGGTCTGTAATGCTGCTGAAATATCGCGGTATCTCGTTACGCCGCGCCCTTGCCCTTGTAGCTGGCAGCGCGGTTGCGTCTGGTTACCTAACTGGACTGATTGTTCACGGCGTTGGACTGCCTAATAGCTTCATCGGGGCTATGGGCTTCACGGTTGGTATGTCATTCATGATGGCACTAGATGTGTTTGTTTCGCTTTCTAAGTACGTAGCTAGAAACCCAAAAGCCGTCTTTGAGTTGCTTGTTTCGCTCGTACCATTCAGGCGGGGAAAGAAGGAAGTGTTTATCGAAGATGAGCAGGAACAAAAAAGCCGAGACGAAAACGACCCGGCTTGATACTTACCCTTATTCATCCTAAACAAACAAAAGTAACATAACACTACTTCGATAAAAACACGTTGCAATCTACCAAATTTCACGTTATAAAACAACTAAAAAATGGCTGACAAAAAAGCAATTGGCGGGCTGGTAAAGTTGATCGCAAACCTGGGCGTTGATTATATCGAACCCCGCTTGGAACGCGCCCTAAAAGACGGGAGCCTGACTGAAAAATTAGCCCTCTCCCCTTTCGCAGCGATTCGGGACAGCATCAACGCCCTGAGTGACGACGACCCAAACAACCAGGAGCAAGTTTCTGCAATTTGGGTGAAGTACCTACACAACGACGTGCGGCCTATTTTGATGGGAGCACTGGAACCCGTGGTGAATGGAATCGAAAACAAAACAGACCGGGCGCTGGTGGCCTATCTGGCTAACATCGGGAACGACATCGTTGGCATTTTTACGGATGATGTGGATGGAAACAAGGAGCAAATTAAAGCGTACTTTGAAGCTCTGCAAAGTTCTGAGGAAACCCGTGTTGTATTGGTTGGCAAGTTGATTGACTTGGCGGCGGGTGTCGTGAAAGACAAAGAATTGTTAAAACTATTCACTACCGTATTGAACGCTGTTTTCGACATCGTGCAGGGTAAGAACCTGGACAGCGAAACGAGCCGCTTGCTTTCGGGTGAAGTGGCCTAAAGAAAAGTAGTAACCTTGTATAACTAATTCGTTTTGCTTTGCCTCGCTGGATAACGGCGGGGCTTTTTTATTTTATCGAACGGTCGTTAAAGATTTTACTTGCTTTGTAAAAATAATTTATTAATCTTTGCATTATTCTTTACAAACGCTTTGCAAATAGTATATAACAGTAAATGCAAAGCAAAAGCAAAACGAATTGAAATGAAAATATTATCAAAAATCAAACAATGGTGGGACGTTGGTACGATAAACCCCGAACGGGATGAGGCCAAAATGCCCGTCTTGCTGCTGTGGGTGGAACGCGCCGCAATTATCGTTGTTGCCGTCGTTTCCGGTATTGCCGTGGCCGCGTTTGGCTACCTCAAGGCCGCCGCCTACACAGACATTGAAATTATCCGCTGGTTATCTGCCGGGCTTATGTTCTTCCTTGCCACCGCGATCACGGACGTGGGGGTAAAGTACTTTATTCAAAAGTCTACCTACGACTTTTTTGCAGCGTTCAATCCTGCAACGTACAAAGAAAGTACTTACAACTGGTTTCAACGCGCAATGCAGATTGTTGCCTGGGCTTGCATGGTTGCCATTGTTGGCGGGCTTTTCCTATTCGACTACATAAGCGTAGACGCGGTGCGGGAACCAGTCGCTAACATGGTACGCAAGGAAAAGAAGCTTAACCAAGATTCAATCCGCCGCGCCGTCGACGCACAAGAGCAAGTGCGGATAGGGGCGGTAGTTGAGGCCATTGCAGCAATCAAGGCAGATATTTCAATAAATGAACAACAATACAAGGATGAAAAAGAGCGAATAGTTAGAAACTTAGGGGCTAACGTATGGAAAGATTACAAGGCAAAAAACGAATGGACAATAAAAAAGTTTGTTCGCCCAGCGTGGAAAAACTCATCTGAGCTTAAGGAAATTCTTGAGACAAGAAAACAACTACTCGCAACGAAATCAGAACTTGAACAGCAACGAGCCAAAGATCTTGCCTACCGTTCTAACATCATAGCCAAAACCGATTCTAGCACCCTAGCAGAAAACGCCGCGATTGATGGGCGTAATACGTCGCTTGTTTCCGGCACATCCTCGCTGTTCATCTGGATGGGTTTTTGGGCAAAATGTATTGCCGGGCTTATTCGGGTGCTACTGGTGGTCATGTTTATGGGGGGTAATGTGAAGGACTACAACGGAGATGGGCGCATAGATCACACTGACGTTAACGCAGCCGCTCAGGTGGGTTTTCAAACGGTGTAACGGAACCAGTACGAGCCGCTACACCTGAGCCTGAACGGGCAACTGTACAAGATGAAATTGACGAAGCAATTGAGCGTGATCTAAACTTAGCTGAAATTCAGGCTGTAATTGATGCGCTTGAAATCTGCTTACTTGTATTCGATGAAGAACAAAAGGAAAAAACCATTCGGGTAATTGAAGCCCTTGAAACACTAAAATTGATAGCGGTATGACCAAAGGCCAAATTGAGCAATACATTGAAAAGCTGTTAAACGGTAGAGCAGCTACAACCGACGCGCACCAAATCGAGTTGATCGATTTGGGATTGTCTAAATATCGAAAAATGCTTAGTGAGTTGGAGCAAAAAAAAAGCGAAAGCCAAGAAGCACAAAAAATACAAAACGTACCAAACAACGTCGTAGAGACTCGGGAAGGATACGAAACGACGTATTACAAGCCGCAACCAAAAGTAAACCAAGAACCAACAACCGGGCGCGTCCTGGTTGCCCGGGTTGAGCCGTCTCCCGTGGTGCAAATCCCAGTCGTGGAGGTGACGCTGAGGATTGAAAAAACCGACCAAGCCACAAAGACAAAGGAAACGGTTGACGAAGTGCGGGTAATGGATCGGGCGGATATTCTTCGCTTACTCAAAACCTACTATAAAGCCCTAGTCAATTCGGCAGGCTGGCAGGGTGGGAGGTACACCGAATGCAAGAACGGGAACATGGGCTACAATGTGCGGGAACTATTTAAGGGCTGGAACACAATCCACCAGATTACAGGTGAGGGCGAACAGTGGCCACCTGAAAGCGAAGTTTACCCCCGCCTTGGTTACGCCTCACAAGCGCACCGGGTAGGGTCGGATGTGCTTTACAGATGGTTGACTGAGTAAGTAAGCAACGTAAAAGCCCCCGGCGCGGTAAACGTCCGGGGGCTTTTGTTTTTTACTTTCCTAGGTACTCCTTCGCCTTCTTATTGTCCGGCAACATGAAAGGCTTTTTCTGCTCCGCCAAAACCTGCCTTATTGCCTTGAGCAACGTCATAGCCTTGGGTATTCTCCCGTGCAATCGAATGCACTCCTGGTACAGCGCTTTCCATGCCGCTAACCGGGCTTGGCTCCGCGAGTTCGTCCCGTATAGGTTTGGCTCATGTTGCCCGATATTCCGCCGGGCTTCTAAGACAACTGCAACCAAATCTAAGGTATCTGCTTGTACTCGGTTAAGTAGTGCAACCCGTGCCCTTTCTGCTGTTTGCTTTGTGCCTCTTGGCGGGGTTGGCTTTTTCGGTTTAGGCTCTCTCGGGGTAGGGGTTGAGGGTAGGGTAAACATTTCTGGCACCCCGTAAGCTTTAAACGCCCGTTCATTTCCAGCCGTTCTTATAATCCCGTCACGCCACATCAACCCGTAGCAGTGGCGCGGGGCTTGCTGACCAACTTCGTAGGTGAACCCGGATTCAATCAATTCTAGTTGTACCTGTCGGCAAATTACCGGGTCGAAAAATCTTATTTTACCTTGGCTGGATTTGTTCATCTCATTTTTCGTTTGAAAAGTTCCACGTCGCTAAAGGCGAACGCAAAGGCGATAACTGCAATGGTTAGGATAATCATTCTGAAAAGTTTTCGTATTTGTAGCCGCTTTTGTCTTTTTGAACCCCTATAAAAACAATTGGGTACATTTCGGCGGCAACTTTAATTTTTACCCGCGCATCATCCATCCAGCGGCCTTTAAATTCGTGCATTTCAAGCAACCCGTCCTTACGAAGAACCGCAAAATCAGGGGTGTAAAACGTATTGTCTGCAAGCCTAAACTTTATTCCTTCAAAAGCAAACCAGAGGATTTCCCCGGCTTGCTTACGTAATTCCAAATGTTTAGCGTAATTAGCTTCGCTCTTGTTCATTTCACCCTGTTTCAAGCGGCCTAGCGCTTGCATACGGGTTTTAGCTGCATAGTTCTTACTCATCCTCCCAAAATTCCCGAAAGAACCGGGTTAGCAGGTTTATTTTCTGCCTGTCCGGTTCTTTAGATTCGTTAAAAAGTGGTTTGATTTCGCGTTCTTTCACCCAAACATGATAGTACTTGACTTCTTTCCCGCGAAAGGTTTCTACCCGGTCTAGCTCCTTGTAAATTGTTCCGCACGGGAGTTGGCCACCTGAATATATGCCTACGTAGCGACCGCACTTATACACTCCTTTTTGTGTTTTCATTTCCGATCTTGATTTGTATTCCATGACCCGTCAAGTCCCTCTCCATCGCCAATGTACACCCATTCCTTAATTGCCTGTTCTAGTGTCAGTGTGATCGGCTTTTTCTTCGCTGCGCTGATTGAGCTAGACAACACACCCAACCACCGGGCAAATGCGCCCTGGCTTCGGGTCGGGTCGGAAGGGTTGAAGTGCTTAAGGTATGGCTCCCAACTCTCATGCACTGGGTTGGTGCGTTCCCTTCCTGATTGGCGCGGGCGGTTATTCCAAGCCTCAACAAGGCGGTTGTACCGTTCTTCATCCCCGTGGAGCCATCCGGTTACTCGGCTCCATCCACAATCTGTTTTTGTTGGTTTTGTCATTTTGTTTCTTTTTGCGTGGCTTTGTAATGCGCCCATGCGGCGCGAAATGCTTGCCAACGACTTGAAAAAATCTCACTGTAATTATCTTCATTGATAACCCAATGATAATGTTCATCGCATTCCCACCATTGGACAATGTAACCAGGAGGAAGTTTTTGACGTGAGGCAAAATTGATTGTGATTTGTTCCATTATCCCTCGTTAATTTTCCGATTAAACCAAATCTTTGCCACCTGGAAGCGGCTGTTAGGGGTCGTTTTGTACGTCCACAACGCCGGGCTAGTCTTCGTCGGGTCGTCGTCCGTGTGAATCGCGGTTGCCATAATCCCAAAACGGCGGAAACCTGCCTCCCAGGCGGCATCTAGGAACTTAATCAGGTTGTCGTCACTGATAGCCTTCCAGTCGATTGCGAAGCCTAACAGGTGGCTGCTGTTCTTAACCCCTCCAACCGCCTTGTTACGTTCAGGGGTGCGGTAGCCGCTTGAAATAACTAGCGGTTGCCCGTAGTTCTCGCGGGTTGCGTCGGCTTTTAACAGGGTAGAAGCCCGCATATACACACCAGAGCCGGGCGCGTCTTTGCTGTTAAACTCGGATAACTCGAAATACTTAAACTTGTTCATTTTCAGTGTAGATTGTTGGCAGTGGGGTGAACCACTGCACGTTATGCAATACAATTTGTTCGTCCGCTGCAAATCCATATCGTTCGTAGCAGCTAACACCTTTTTTTGTTGCTTTTAATTCTCCGCAAATCCACCGTTCCCCATCCGTTGCCAGCACTTCGCACTTTGGCAGGTCTTGCCGGGGTTTGCCGTCGGGGGCGTAGGGTGATTGAAAGTTAAATTCTATTTTCATTGTTCAAAAAGTTTCAATTGTTCTTCTGGTTCAGGAATCACTATTTGCAACCGTTCAGCCGCAAACTGTATAACTCGATCCAAATATTCCACAAACTCCATCTTCGATAGTGCGGTAGTGCTAGGCTCCATTTTCAACTCCACTCCGTCCGCATCGCAAACCAGCCGGGGCGGTAGAAACTGGCCTTTCAAAAAACTATGCACAATTTGCGCGTGCTCTGGGTTGCCTTGTTGAAGGTCGTTTCCAATCTCTGCAAAGGCTTCAAGTATGTACGGTATTACTACGCCCCAGTAATAGCGGTTTTGCTCGCTGCTGCGTTGTTTCCGCTTGCGCCGCACTACTATTTCAATGTCTTTGCCTCTAAACTTTTCGGCTATTTCAGCCTCAAATCGTTTCGGGACTCGGATTTTTCCAGTGTCCTGGTCGACGTGGGAGTAGTATAGTAAATCTTTCATTTCCAGTTTTAAAACCCCCGACCCGAAAGCCGGGGGAACCATGAAAATAAATCCCAAAAACTTAAAAATTCAGTTCTGACAAATAATCCCTACACAACTCTACCCGGCCATGTATTTGCTGTATTGCCTTATTGTTTCGATGTACGTCGAAAATTTTAATCCGACAACTCAATTCAATGTCACTATACGTCATTTTCTCGGTCAATTCATCAATCAACCAGTCTTCAATTTCTCCATTCATTCCAAGGTCATATGATTTAAACCGGGCTTCCTTTAAAATTTGCGCCTCTGGTGTATCACATAGAACATAGGCAATTTGCCAAAGATCGAGTCCGGTTAAATCCATATACCCTTGCGCTTGCCAAAAGTAATCTGATTCAGGTAGTTTAGATTCAAAGGCCGGAAATGTAGACCAATCCCACGGACATTTTGTATCAACCCCTTTTGTTCTCAAAATAATATCAGGTGTTCCAGTAATCCAATCATTTTCAAACTGGATTTCGTTTTTAAACAAAAATCCATCGTTCCAGTATTCAGAAAGCAATTCAATCGCTTGGTCTTCAACTGTATTTCCTTTTTGAGTGTATTTGGTTGAAATTGACCGATTGCGATTAAAAAATTTTGACCGCGCCCAGTTTTTCAAGTGCGTTTCAGCTCCCTTTGGAAGTGTATCTTTATCGGGGTAGGTCATAATGTGACCTATTCCTGATGCTCTTATTTTGAACATAGTAGAGCTTCATTTTCAGGTGAAAGGCGATACTTTGCCCGAATCTGATCTACTGTAAATCCATTTGCAAGGGATTGCTTTGCACTATCCCATTTTGGATGAGTAGGGGTTAATTCTGGCAATCCTTCTTTTGGTACTTTTGCCTCGACCCGTAAGGCTTCAACAGTAGTGCCAAATGCCCGAACATTGGCAATAAACAAAGTTATTTTTTTACCTTGCCAATCTTCGATGTAGTTACCGTATAGACTAGCAATAGTTTTGCAATTTGTTGCGTTTAAAATCATTGGTTTTTGCCCAACCAATTCCGCTACGATGCACTCTTCTTTTTTGCCGTCCGTTCCTGGTACGTCTTTTTTTGAGACGTTTTTAATCTCGACTACCATTGTTGGCGCGTCTAGGGAATATGCGCCTAGGTAATCGGGATTGTGAAGTTTTTTCCAATGAGTTTTTGACATGGTCGTTTATTTTTTCCCCAGAAGCAGCCCACCCAATAGGGTAGGCGTTTTCCGGTGGGAGGGTTATCAGATATGAATTTCGTACTGCTGTACTGCGAGATGGCGTACAAGTTCGGTTTGTTCGTCCCCGCTCAGTTCGTTAAGAACTGAAAGAGGTGACATTTTGCATTTGCGTTCAACGCCATTACTTGACATTTCACTAGGGAAAAGAGGATGAGTAGTAATAACTTCTTCGTTGTCGTAACTCAATGGCTCAAGAATAAAGCCTAAGTCAACTGCTGCCTCAATCGCTTGAGACATAGAGAAATTAAATTCTACTTCCTGCAAGCCAACTAAAACGCGGGCATAACCACCGCGTATACTGTAATCTTCAATGTGGATTCTTTTCATGGTTTTTGTTTTTGTTTATTCAAAGATAAACTCATTCTAATTATCATAAAATACCTAAAACATGGTATTTTAAAGAAATTGGTCGTTTGTACCGTCTCTTGTCCGCTCTAAGCAATCCCAATAGTTTTGGCCAATATATTTATGCGAACATTGGTCACAATGCAAGTACCACCCGTCTTTGCGATAAACATAAATTTCTATTTCGCCCGTGAAGCCTCGCTCACGCAGAGCTTCTATAACTTTCTTTCTTTTATAGCTCATTACTCTTGATTTTTAAAACGGTGTATCATCCCCACTCTCCACCCCTCCCAGCGGGGGAAGGCTGGCAAAGTAGCGGGCTAGTTCTTCGTTGTATGGCTTGTTTAGCCCATCTAGCAAGTCGGCTATTTCTTGCAGCGTGTGCGCTTCAAACGTCCCGCCGCCGTCGTCACCGTTGCCGGATAAGAAGCGCCAAAAGCCATCTTCAAGGAGCAAGGCGTAGCCGACAATCACTTTGTTGTCGTGTACGATCGCCTGTTTGCCGGGGCTAGGGGTTGGGCGGAGGGTTAGCATGATTTCTTTATTTTACTCAACCATTGCAGGTTGATTTGATTTGCAATTTGGGCAATCATCACAGGGGGACAGACATACAAATTAAATAAGATGGTCTTAGATTTGTGAAGTTGTAGTCAATTGGGAAAGCTCCGCCTAAAATCATTTCTTCTTCATTTAAATACCGTTCAATGGTTGGGTGCATTAAACAAGTTGTTACTTGTTTACCTCCGCCAGCTAACGTCGGCAATGGTTTATTTGGATGACATTTAATGTAGTTGAAAAAACTATTGCCACTTGGTGATTTCCCTAATTCAGCGTCCTTCCAAATTCTTTTTAATAAACCGTTCGAATGTCCATCTTTTTGGTTCATTATTTCGCTAAATGGAATTGATTCTTCATTAAACAGCATTTTCAATTTTGGCTGAATAGTAAATAAATCTACTTGCTTTAAAAACGGTTTGGCTAAGTCCTTGCGCAGTGCAATAAAGAAAACCCGTTCCCGTCTTTGAGGCACTCCCATTTTTGAAGCATCCAAAAGAAAATGCTGGACATAATACCCAGCTAAATCAAATTCACGGTAAATTTGTCTCACATAGCTTTTTGCAGCACCTAAAAGTAAACCTTTCACATTCTCAGCTACAACAATTTTGGGCTGCAACTTTTTCGCAAGGTCAATGAAGTCAAAAAACAGATTGTCTAAAACTTGCTTTGCCTGTCCTTCTCTGAACTTCTTCTCTTTACCCCAATCCTTTTCCCGATTACCGGCCATTGAAAAGGAACTGCAAGGGGGTGAACCATCCAAAATATCAAGCTCAAAAAGTTCTTGCGGCAAATCATCACGTAGTTTAAAAGTCTGAATTGGTTCCAAAAATGAATACTTTGGGTTGTGGTTTACCCTGTATGCTTCCATCATTTTTGGATCAATCTCATTACACCCAATCACATCAAACCCGGCCAACTTATAACCCATTGTAGAACCTCCACCACAAGCAAAACAAGAAAATACTTTGCCTTGGTCTTTGGTGAAGTTTGCATCTTTTAGTGTCCAACGGTACGGAAAATTCATCTCACCAAAATTAAAAGGATTAAATAAAACCCACCAAGCACCACCCCCCACCGCAACAGGCACCCGGCGACCATCAGGAACGCGCATTCAAGCACCCAGAACCCGCCTCTAAAATATTCCGTGCGCCCTGATCCAACCCGCAGCGGGGAATGATAGCGACGGTAACGGCGGTGCAACCATGCCTCAACCTGCCTAGCACCCCACGGTAGCAGCACAGCCAGTATCAACCTTTGCTTTCCCGCTGTCGTCTTGTCGATGTTGGAAAGGCGGTGGCCTAGGTGCCAGGTGATGCCGATTTTTACCCTGCGGGGGCTATGGATCAGGTAGAGGAATGTCATATATCATCGATGCAATTTTGCTTGCACTTATCGCAGCAATTGCAAGCAGTTTCAATATCTCCGTGTACGTCTTCTTTATATGGGCAAGCATGCAAAAGCATTCCTTCGCTACCACATTTACACTTACCTGTATTTCCTGCCAGGTACGGGGCAATGGCGGTGTAGAGTTGGTTCGCGTGCTTTTCTGCAAAAAAATCTTTTGCAAGCTCGGCATCTTCAAACTCGGTAAAGATGCCATTTTTAAACGTTTTGCTTTTAATGTAAGCCTCAATGGCTTGGATAATTTGCTCTTTCATGGCAATACAAATGAACCTAAAACAGCTTGATATACGCCGCTCTCGGTGGTTAAATTTAAGATTCTTTCATCGGCACCTTTTTCAATGCTGATGATTTGCTCATTCCGCGGTTTGCCTTTTGGGCGGGTGTTAATCCAGTCGCCAACTTTAAGTAAACTAACAGGCTTCACTTTCACCTTGTTTTCTTCTGAAAAATTAATTACTCGCTTCATGGTTTTGATTTTTAAAACGGTTTTGAATCTTCAATCTCCAACTTCTCCCTCGCCCCCGGACAAGCGGCCACCAGTTCCGGTATAGCCTTGTCAAGCAGGACGAAAGCGGCGCACCCGTTGGAGTAGATGCGCCACTGGTTTTCGATGTAGTGCAGGGTAGGGGTTGTTCAGCCTTCAAGCATGGTTCCATTGTAAATCATGAATAATGGCATCTTCAATGTAGTGAAGGTTTTTATTATCAAAAAACATCACTTCAAGCTTTTTTCTTTCAATATCAATCACATATGAAACTTGGTAGAATTCAGAAAGGTTTTCAGCCTTGTTTGAAGCCAACTTATAGTCGTTAAAAGAGCCTTTTAAATCAAAAAAACCTCCTTTACTGCCAACCTCATTGTGAGCAAAAACTAAGTATCGCATATCGTTTGATTTTCCCACAAGTTACCCCGGTTCCGACTCTTGTGCAATACCTAATTTTAGGTATTTTTAAGTGCATTCTCTCCTTTTTCGGTTAATCTATACATTGCACCTTTAAAACATTCATTATTATTGAGTGCTTCAACTAAGCCCATTTCAATTAATATATTTAATCTTTTGTCGGTTATATCAACATCAGCAAGTGGAAGCCCGTAGTAAACAGATGCATCAATTGAATGCAGCCACTCAATGTGGTTTTTCCTGATTTTAGCATACAATGGATCTTTATATCTTGTAATGCCATTAATTATTTTTTTCATTTCCGTACAATTTTCTCCCACACCACCCGCTTTTGCCGGATGACGCGGGCGCGGGATTCGATGGAATTGGTTAGTTGTTGACCTTTCAAGATTTCATTCATCCGACCGGAAAGGCGGGTATTCTCGTTTTGTGCCTTCAGTTCGTTTTCGGCTTCGATCAAGCTTGCATCGTAACGTTTCCGCTTTTCGCCTTTCTCCCATTCGATTTTTCCAGCCTGTTCAGCCCATTCAAACCAGTACACCGGGACATCCTGCCAGCTGTTCAATTCACCGTATTCACCGCGCAGGAAAGCGGCTTTTTCAACGGCTAGCGATTCAATCCATGCTGCTTTTTGCTTTAGCCGTTCAGATTCTCGGCGTTCCTCATCCTCTGCTATAACCAATGCCGCAACAACAGATTTCCGCCACTCCTGGTACTCGTTCAGGATTGCACACATGATTGACACGTTAAATAGGTTGTTGTAGAAAACCCGGTTCTTTGCGCTTTCTTCGCCGAATTTTCCAGCGGCATTCAGGCGCAACGCGGCGCGGATCTCCTCGGCTGCCAAATTGGGGTAGGACTCTGCAAATATTTCGGTAAACTCCTTTGCTGCTTGCTTATCCGGCGTTGCAAAGTAGGCGTTACAGGCCATAAGCGCTGAAAGTACCTGTATAACCTGCTGTGCTGGTTCGTGTAGCCTGATTGCATTTGCCCGGCATTTGGCAATATAGGCCACCTGTTCCGGTTTGACGTCGGGAACTGCGGGAAGTTGCTCTACCGGGAGTAGGGCAGTTTGTTGGTATGGTTTTAGTGTCGTTTGCATTTTGGATAAATTAAAAGCCGGGCGCAAATGCCCGGCCAAACCAATCAAAATAATTCTATTTGCTGTTCAATAGTTTTCATTTGCTGTTGCTGTTCAGTAAATTCCTTCATTTTTCGATTGCTTTGTATTGACTTAAACTTCTGGTAAGCTTCAGATAGTGGTTGAGTCTGTCCAAGCCCCTTGCAATAAAAATCATTTCTCAAGATACACCTTGCCATTCGCTTCCATGATGGAACCCATTGCTTTACTTCAAGCTCATGAAGTGCTTCATCAGGTATTACTTCATACCCCCTTTTTTTCCAACCGACAATGAATTTTTTGAAACGCTGGATGTAATTCAATCGGGTAACTTCTGGCATTGTAGAAAGCAAAAGGTTTGTGTATTCCTTCCAGGTAATGTTGTCCGGCTTAGTAATGTGGTTATATCCAGTCATGTTGCCGTTTTCTTGGATATACAACGCACCGCTATTCACCCCTGAAACCCTATTGATAAGCTTATACCAAGTATCTGATTCAAGTATATGGTACAGCCAAAGCCCTTTACGTTGATCATCCCCGTATGGCTGGCAAAGACGTTGTTGTGATATTTTAACGCCTGCCATACTCATTTTCGAGTAAATAGCATTTGAGCTTAAATGCTTGTTCTTTCCAAGGAAAACCCAAATATCCTCCGTCTTCCAATCGTAAATAGGATACACGTTAAAAAGCAACTTATTTAACTTTGTAGTCCACTTTAAACCATTGTGACAAAGCCCTGTTTTGTCCGACACAATGGCTCGGTAACGGTGCAAACTTTCATCCGAGCGAATACCGATCATTGCGGCGGTTTTCTTTCCTTTGCTGTACCATTCACCCCAAAGAACCATAAACTCTTCAAATTCCATCTTAGGGGCATAAAAATCATATTGAGATAAATCAGCCGCACAAGCAGGCATTTCCCGAACCCAAATAGATTCTTTCCCTTTTTCCCAACAACACCACTTTGGTTGAAAATTACTCACAGCGTTACGCAAAAGCAATTCAGCGCAAACCCAATGTAAATCAATGTGTTTTTCGTAGGCAGTAATACAGCGTTTCAAGTGGTCGATTGTGTCACTGTATTGAGCTTCAAGGTCAATGATTAAAACACCAACCTTCACCCCTCGTTTGATTGCTTCTTCCATGACTAAATGCAACATCACTGTACTATCTTTCCCTCCTGAAAAAGAAACATAGACCTGTTCAAACTCGTCAAACGTTTTTGCGATACGATACTTTGCCGCATCCAAAACAGAAATGTTAATATAGTTTTTCATATTAATAAAGTTCAACTTGACGGTTAACTAATAGTGCTTGGTCTAACGTCAATTCCTCCATTCCTCTTACAGATAACCATTTATTTAAAACTTTCAAAGCTGCTTCATTAGCAGCAAGTTTTTGTTGTTCGTCAAGCAACTGATAACCTGCTGAAAAACAACTTGGAATTTGATAGGCATAAGCCAACGAAGCCTGGCCAAGCCATGCAATACGGTTCATTGAGCGATTTGTGAGGTTGTGCTCACATGAGTTAGGCCACTCCGCAACTACTTTTTGCATTGTTTCAGTAAACAGATCAATATTTGACAGCAATTCAAAGTACTTGTACTCGCATTGCTGTTTCGACATGGTTTTGTGGTTTGAACCAAAGAAATTATAAGCAACTGCCTCCCATTTTTCGTAATGGTGGAAAATCCTAGTGTCGTCCTTTTCGTTTGGTATTCTGTGTTCCTGCATATCTTCTTCATCTACTTCGCCTTCAAAGGCCTCAAATATTCCATTATCAACGTCGTCAACAGCAAGCCATGCGCGGTTAAAGTCTTTGTCTGAAAACAAACCTTCAAGGCCAGATACCTGGCACAAGCGAAGTATTTCGTCTTCATCCATACCTAATTCACGGGCAATTCGATTATTAGTCCAATTGCGGTTTTTCAACTCAATAACAATTTCAGACATCGCAGAAACTTGATGCTTGCCCCTTGCGCGGTTGTGGCGGATAGTGGAAGCAATTCGAGAATTTCTATCTTGAACCTCAGGGCGAATGATTACAGTGGGCAAAAACCCCTGGACACGTTGCTTCACCAAAACAGATTCTTTTCCAACCCTTGAACGGTGAAACCCGTCTATTACTTCAACCTCGTTACCGTGTGGAAAAGTTACAATTGGTTGAGTATATCCATCATTTAGTATCGACACCTCAAGTAGTTGCATTTCAGGAGGCGCAACTTTATTCGGGTTGTAATCATTACTTACTACACTTTCATTCTTCACCCACTTCACGAAATCTACCGGTTCAGACTTGAAGGGGCTAACTTGATGAAGTATTTCCCTGATTTGATTGAGTGCTTCAACTTTTTCGTGAAGCGGCAAACCTGCGATATCACAGGCTATTTTTGTGATTTGGTCTTTGAATTCCATTTTGATTGGTTTTAATGCAAAATTAAAGAACGCTATAAACTACACAATACCTAATTTTAGGTATTTTTCGTTTTAGCCCATTCCAGCATCGACTTTGCCAAATCCGCCCATTCCTGAGCTTTTTTATCGGCAGCCGTCCGGTTGTTGACCAGTTCTGAAATGAATTTATTAAACTCTGATTCAAGCCCCAGCGGGTCGAATCGCCCGCGGAGGTAGGTTTGTTTCGGGTTGTTTTTCAAGTAGGCCACGACCATGTCAAGAAAGTCTTGCCAGGGCTGAATGTCGTTGAGCGGGATAATGCCTTTTTTGGCGGCGCGTTCCTTCAGGACGACGTACAAGGTTTTCAGACTGCGAAGATACTTTTTGTGGAAGACAGGAACTTCTCCTGCGTTCAAGGAAGCATAGGCTTTTTCGTATGCCTGCCACATTTGGTTGATTGGGGTAGGGTCGGGCGCGCTTTCTTTCTTTTTCGCCGCAACACTTTTTCTTTCTTTTTTTTCTTCGGTATCGAAGTAGTCAGGTATATGATGCACCTCGACTTTAGTTTCGTCAACTTCGTCGATCAAGACGGTCGAAAATTCTTTTTCGACAAAAGGTTCAGAGATGGTAAGAGATGAAGAAGAGATGGTAAGAGATGGTATAGGTTCCTCATTTTGAGAAATGCTTTTCTCATTTTGAGAATACCTTTTCTTATTTTGAGAAATGCTTTTCTCATTTTGAGAATCGAAAACAAGCTTTTGGAATTTCTTAAAATGAGAAATGTATTCTTCGATCAACTCATTTTTACCTTCACAGATTGCAATGTAGGCAGCCCAATTTATAGCATACCAGTTGGTTTTATCGTACCGCTTTTCATTAAAACGACTGATACAAATAAGCCCATCAATTGACAATTCGTTCACCCATCGCCAAATGGATTTTGGGTGCATGTATTTAAACTTCGCATTTAATGCTTCTGCTGAGTTATAAGTCCATGCTTCGCCATAGTGGATATTTCGATTATTGTCCTTGTTGATTTTTATCCAGCCGTAGAACTCCTTAAGCAGAATGGCTTTTTCAACGCTGTGGAAATATTCTGCTACGTTGATATTGAAAGAATGGTCGTTTATCTCCTTCATGGGTTATACGTTTTTAGGTTGATTCAATAAAGCCAACATTCGGTAATCACCATTCAGTAGTTGCACTCCTTTATTAAGCATGTGGTTTATCACAACCGCTTCATTATATGCACTTGCAGTTGTTTTAATCCATTGAACCTTTAGTTCCTCACCAGAAAACAACTTATCCTTGATGTGTAGTCCTAATTTTTTGTTGACGTGTTCGTCGTTAATCGCAGATAATACATGCTTTTTTATTCTATTATTTATGTGTACGCTTTTACCAACGTAAATCCCGTCTATGATATAAATTCCTTCCTTTTTAAACCTGTCCTCAAATTTAGGATGAAAAGACACTTGTTTCCAAAAGTTGAATCTATCGACTCTA
>JACCDR011762196.1_pt1 | contig 44036 bp, 59 predicted proteins | sample 7446431 | NCBI WGS metagenome assembly JACCDR01 (sample SAMN15323443, study PRJNA562643) | freshwater metagenome | isolation source: river surface water | place: USA:Blue River Watershed | collected 2017-08-17
CAAAGTCCATGTTCGAACGTCAGGGCTTCCGGACGATCATTGTGGACGAGGCTCAGGACTTCTCCGAGTTAAACATCATGTTTATCCATCTTCTCAATCCCCCGCGCCTGATCGTGATCGGCGACCCGCTTCAATCAATCTACGGCTTCCGTGGTGCGAAGGTCGGGGCGATGGAGAACCTCATGCTTGGTCGGGAGTATCAAACCCTCCAACTCACCAAGTCCTTCCGCGTGCCCCACCTGCTTTCGGCCCGCCAGACGTCCCATGCTCCAGGCTTCCATTCCCATGAGTCCTGCCCAGAGGGCAAGCTGACCAAGTGGGAGAAATGGTCGCTCAAAGATATCAAGGACGGCGACACGATCCTCTGCCGGAACAACGCCCCTTTGTTTTCTCTCTGCTTTTCCCTGATCGCCTCGGGCCGAGGTGCGTCAATCGTTGGGAAGGACGTCAGCAAGTCCTTGGGCGCACTCTTGAAAAAGGTCTGCGGGAAATATCCGTCGATCGAGAAACTTCAAGCCTACGCCAAGAAAGAACGGGAAGAAAAGCCCCAGCGAGCCGGTGTCACGCAAGACAAGGTTGATTGCCTGATCGCGTTTCTATCCGGCTTCGAGGGCACAACCTCGGAGGCCCAAGAGAAGATCAAACAAATGTTCACGCAGGGCCAACCGATCACCCTCTCGTCCGGCCACCGCGCGAAAGGTCTCGAGTGGCCTCGGGTCATTCACCTCGACCCGTGGAGGATTAACAAGTCGATTGACAAACTCGACCCCGTTCACGATGCGGACGAAATCCAGCAGGAAAAGAATGTCCGGTATGTGATCGAGACTCGCGCCAAGCAAGAACTCATCCTCGCGAATAGTTCCGCCCTTGATGGATAGGATACTGTTTGTCCTCTTCGCCATCCTTTTCTTCATCTGGTTAACAAAGGTAGACTGAAATGGACGAAATTGAACACCTCCGACAAGCTAACAACAGGCTTCAATATGAACTCAACCACGCGAATTCTCATATCGAGGCGCTGACACTCCCGATCAAAGGCTTCTCGCATGATGGAGGCTTCGTCGGAGGCCTGTTCATCTTCATCATCCTGATGCTTGTCTTTTCCCTCGGTTATGCAATAGGAATTCGCCAATGACCGACATGACGACTGACCTTACCATCACCTCTTCCCACAATTTTTCGTGGGGAGACAGGGTCTCACTTTCCGGCTTCGAGGATCACGATTGTTTCGTGTTCCGAGCAAGCCGGAGTGTGATATCCATCCTCATCGTTCCCCGTAAGCCAACTCTTTGGCAAAAACTTATCTCAACCATGAAAGGACTTTTCCGGTGAAACTCAAATTCAAACATATCACCAAGGACAGCCTCATTCAGTTACATCCAGTAACTGTTCTCGAGTGTGATGCATCCGATAAAACTTTCAGAGTGCGGTTACACGGTGAAGCCCTACCAAGCATGTGGATCGGACTGGAGGACATTCAAACAGTCATCAATCGACCGAAGACACTGGAGGAGATCAACAAAGAACTCCACACGGAACTCGTTCTCGTCAAGGACCAGCTTCACGACGCGAAGTATCAAATCGAAACCCTTGAAACAGAGGTAAAAGAACTGAAAGGAAACTCCAATGACTGAGAAAACCAACGCCGAACTCCAAGCCACGATCACCCGCCACGAAAAGGACTTGGCTATTCTCCGAGGCGTAGCCTTGGGCCTGATCCTGATTGGGAAGAAATCAAGCGATCCTATTGTCCAAATGACGAGCGTGATTGCAGCGAAAAAACTTCTCACGGAACTCTCAGACGATTAAGGAGCTTGCTGATGCCGAAGGGTAAACGTATCTGGACCAAGGAAATGGATGATAAAATCCGCTACGCGTATTTCCACCACTGCCGCCATGTGGACGTCGCCAAAGATCTCGGAGTCACCCGTTCCGCCGTGTCATCCCGAGGGCATAGACTCGGGCTGAGCCGGCCACCATCCACAGCACAGAAACTTGTCTGCCAGACGGACTGGCGGAAAGAACAACTCAACCAAGTTTGGACCAAAAGGAGAACCAAATGAGCAAGATCAAAGAGTATCTAATGGATGTTCGGGAAACCGAAGACTACAAATTCGGCTGGGAAAGCGCCTCACGAGGTGAACCGCCCCCACCTCACGATAACCCTAATCAACACCTCGGCTGGTCGGAGTATCATTCAGATCAAATGTCGGAAGGAACTGAAGAATGATCTACCTGATCGCCGTCCTCATCTTCCTGTTCTTCGCCCTGACAATCCTTTGCATCTTCGGGATTGTCTCGGGCATAACAGGTCTTCGTGAACTCAAAGAGTGCATAAACCCCACTTGGGGTCCATCGCTGGATCAACTCAAAACCGAGTTTCTCCTCCGTGATCGGATTGCCAGCCTTGGGTTTTCCCTGCTTACCAATCTGGTCTTCCTCGCGATCCTGTCCGTGGTTGCATACCACCTGCTCAAAGGTCCAATCGCATGATGGACTTATCCCCCGAACACCAGTTGTTCCAAGACGCGACGGAGAACCCAGTTGAACTTGAGTTCTCCGTCGAGTCCCAAGCCTTCGCGTATGTGCATAAACTCCACCGCTGGCGCAAACGGAACCCCGAGATCTGCACGGATCAAATCCGTCAGGTAATCGTTTCCCGAAAGGGGAACAGAGTCTTTTTATCAATCCCTGAAATGACGAGGATCAAATGAAACGTTCCCAGCAAGAAATAGTTAATCGAATGAAAGAACTCGAGAGAGAAGACTTCTTCGGCGTCATCCGTGGAGACCTTCTTTACTATCTCGACTTCACTCACGCTAAACCTTTTCTTAAAGATGGCGTGACTGAAGCTGACTGGAACGATAGTCGGGACACCAAACCACCGCTCGAAGTTGCCAAGAATTATCTCCCGTTCGCGTGGGATAAAGCAAACAACTGTCGAGGACTGTCAGCAAATCGTTCAGTCAACCATTTTGAAGCGTGGCTGTGGCTTGCTGGAATTGACGGCTTCCACAAAGTCAGTGACTCAGAATACGAATACTACGGCAAGCCTGTGCTTGTTATTGTCTCGATCATCCTTGACTTCCCTTGGAGAGATCATGATCGTGACGGCTGGGTAAACGACGAAGGTGGTCCATTCTACGAACCATCAGACGGTGAAATCCAGCGTCTTACCGAGATCGCAAACGAACTGAAGAAGGAAATTGTCCAATGAGAAAAATCTTACCGCCCCGCCGACCAGTCCTGAACCCGATCACTTTGGAAATCCCAGAGAGAAAACCGCTGTTCGGGAAACTTCCCCGCAAAGGCAACGCCAATCGGAAATTGGTCGTTGTCCAGTTCGACGGCGGTCCCCGCCCATATCATGTGACTAAAGGTTGGAGGGACGGTCGATGACTGAAACGATGGTCTTCCCCGCTGGTTCCGCCATAATCTTCACCAGCGGGGAGTATAGTGACTTCGGCATCTGCGGATGCGTGGTCACACTCAAACAGTGCGATCTTAAAAGCTTGATGAAGGAGTATATATCCACGGCGGAAGCTGGCTGGGATAGCACTCCATCCCTAGATGATTTCCCATCTTGGCTGGTCGCTCAAGGCCACGCATTTTCGGCTGACACCCAGCGTGTTCATGTCGGAGATTATTCTCAACCAAACACCGATCTTGTCTCCGAGTTCGAATACTTGGAAATCAAGACAGCACGAGAAAGCGAAGGGTCAGAATGACCAAGTTTGAAGTCAGTGACGCGATGGTGGAGGCTGCAATCAAAGCAGACCGTCAGGCGCATATGGAAGATTGCATGCACTCTGATTGTCTGCGCGCCGCCATTACCGCCGCGATTGAGGCAAGCGGACTAGTCAAGGAGAACATCGAACTCCGTTCCGCACTCAAACCGTTCATCTTCGCCTTAGCTCGTGTCGATCCATCTCGACTTGACTCCGACACGCGGTTTCAAATCCGTTGGCGTAGTCGTCACGGATATACGGCGGAGTCAGCTTTTTCTCTCCAAGACCTTATAAACGCACGAGCAGCATTGAACAAGGAACCAAAGAATGACTAAGCGCAAAACGCCATCACCGTCCACGCGTAACAACGCCATCAAAAATAAAGCAGCAGACGATCCCAAGTCCCTGTTGACACCAAACCCAGAACCCTCTAACATCAATTCATCGGAAATCAATCCGGTGGCAAACCAAACCAATCAGAAGGAAATCCCAATGTCTAAAGAATTCACCATCAAGGGTCACAAATTCACCATCGAAGTGCCCTACGCCGAAGGCCATATCCTGACCGCGAATGAAGCCGCAACGCTCAACCAGACGTTCGTTGAGAACATCCGTAACAACCAAGCCAAGGTTGTCGAAACAGGTCTGGCCGAGGGCAAGACTGTCGAACAATTGCAAGAAGTCATCTCCGCCTTCGCTTCGACCTACAAGTTCGGTGCAGGCCGCGCCACGACCAATGCCATCCCTCGCGATCCAGTTGCAGCTGCCGCTGTCCGTATCGCCCGCTCGGTATTGACTGCCGCGTTGAAGGAGAAGAAGGTCGATGTCAAGACCTTCGACAAGGACAAGTTCGAGGCCCTCGTCGCACAAATCGCTGCGAAGCCAGAGGTCATCGAGAAAGCCCGCGAACAAGTTGCCCAGAAGGAAGAGGTGAACAAGTTTGCGGCAGATCTCGATATCTAAGTGGCGAGATTTTCTTGCCCAAGCTGAGGCCAGTCAATACGGGTTGTTAATCAAAACTAACAACCCGTTAGCTGCCCGCCAGCGATTATATGCCGCAAGACGGGAAAGTCAGGGTCAATTCAAGTCCCTGACTTTTCTCGTTTTCACCGACACAATTTTAATCCTGAAAGGATCGTCATGAGACGTAAAATTCAAGACAGGCGTCGGATCACTATCATCCTGCACGACTCTGACGTAGTGTTCCTCGCAGCTTACTACCCGACTCTGTCCATCGCGCAGGTTATCCGCCTCATCACCCGTCACCATGTAATGCAATTAAGGGAGAACCAAAATGTTGGAGCAACCAAATCCGGACTCGATATCCAGTCTATTCTCGAGAAGTCCAGCATCGTGGACTGAGGAAGATATCCATCAGATGGTCGCCCATTACCGTCGCATCCGCCAGACCTTCTCAGCCGAACCTGTCAAGCGAGTAAAAAAGGCTGAGTCCAACGTGGCGTCCGCCACACTCCTCGACCTCGGTATTGATCTTAACGATCTATAAGGACTCTTTCGGTGGCACAAGATATTCTTCCAGCAAACCAGTTGAAGGCTGACGCCCGTAAATCCTTCGACAATGGTTATCAGTTCGCGTGGGACTCAACCTCGCTCGGTGCACTCAAAACTTGTCCGAGGAAATACCTTTACCAGATTATCCTCGGGTTCAGTCCCAAGTCCATGTCGTTCCACCTCCGGTTCGGGATTTTATACCACAAGGCACTGGAAAACTATGACAAGATCAGTGGAACCCACGACGAACGTGTTGTCAAATCAATTCTGTCAATCGCGTCTGACCTGTGTGAGCCAGACGGTTCTTGCTGGGATACTGGCGACACGGGGAAGTCAGTTCCAAACCTTCTTCGGTCGATCATCTGGTATCTTGACCAATTCAAAAACGATCCAGCCAAAACCGTCATCCTTGCTAACGGTCAACCTGCTGTAGAGTTATCCTTCCGGTTCAACCTGTCCGATGATATCCTTCTCTGCGGCCACCTCGACCGTGTAGTCGAGTTTGGTCTGCACACTTGGGTCATGGACAGGAAGACGACCAAGAGTTATCTTGGCACCGACTACATGGCTCAGTTCAACCCGAACAACCAGATGACCCTTTACTCTGCCGCGTCTCGGATCGTGCTGAACAACGCAGCCAAAGGTGTGATTATTGACGCGGCGCAAATCCTCGTCTCCGGCACCCGTTTCCAACGAGGGTTCACTGAGAGGTCCGACGCGGACATTGAGGAATTCTTCGAGGAGACCAAGTTCCAGCTCAACCTCGCCGCGCATTTCACGGACAAAAAGTTCTGGCCGAAGAACGATCAAGCCTGCGGAAACTACGGCGGTTGTCCGTTCCGTGGAGTCTGCTCCGCGCCTGCCCAGATGCGGGAGACCCTCCTCCGGTCCAATTTCGTGTCCAATTTCTGGGACCCGCTGGAGACACGGGAATGAGGATTGAGAACGAGAAATACCTTGCCATATCCCTGACACTCCGTCAGCACGCAGGCAAGCCCTGCACGTGGGCCTGCTCCCTTGGGATCAAGACTGGACCTCACTCGTTCGAGGTCGTTTACAACATGGTCGCTGGGATCGGTCCGACGCCTGAAGCGGCGTTTGACAATGCGGTTCAGATGGCCGTAGACTATAACCACCGCCTCGCGGTTGAACGTCAAGTCCGTGAGGCTGACATGCGACGCAAGGCGGAGGCACGAAGGTTCGCTGAGACGTTCTCAGCGGATGACATTGACCTGTCAAAACTAGGAGACCTAATATGACTGAAGAACCGATGACAGCAGACGAAATTAACGAAACCTTGGGACTAGACTCAATTGAGCATGTCCATTTCCGCGAACCATCTGGACTAATCTGCAGCCCAGATTTCCAACGCGAACACGCCTTGCGTCTTGCTGTTGAGACCTTTGCCGGTCGAGAAGCTACAACATTCGACGTCATTTTTCGAGCACAGAAGTTTTATGACTTCCTGACCGGAAAGCCTACCTGATGCCCCCGATCTCCCAACACAAGGCGTCACAGGTTGCCAAAATCCTGATGGTCGGCACGCCAGGTTCTGGTAAGACCGGATCGCTAATCTCCCTCGCCAACGCAGGGTTCAAGATCAAAGTCTTGGACCTTGACAACGGGGTAGAAATCCTGAAGAACCTTGCGTCCACATCTTCCTCTATCGAGGTCGAAACCGTGACGGAGACTTACAAAACCGTCTCCGGCAAACCCCTTCCATCCGGCCAAGCATATCCAGCAGCCATGAAACTGTTGGACAAATGGCCTGTTGAGTGGGACGCGGACGGGAAAGCAACCTCGTTCGAGTCAATTACAAAATTCGGTCCAGATACCGTTTTTGTGCTTGACAGCCTTACCAGAATTGGGCAATATGCAATGGATTACGTTGCAGTTCTCAACAACCGTGTCGGGCAGCAACCACAAATCCAAGACTGGGGACAGGCAATGCAACTGCAGGAGGGTATGTTAAAACTTCTATCCTCCGACGCAGTCAAGTGCCATGTCATCGTCATGGCCCACGTTAAGTTCCTCGAGACCGAAGAAAACCAAGCCAGCATAGGTCTTCCCTCTGCCCTTGGCAAACAGCTTCCGCCTCTCGTCGGATCATACTTCAATTCCACACTCTTTGTCAAAACTCAGGGTGTCGGCGCAGGCGCCAAGAGATTGATTTACACGAAATCTCCAGGTATCGTGGAAACCAAAACTCCAGCACCAAATTTGGTCAAGACCTCATATCCACAGGATACTGGTCTGGCCGAATACTTCAAAGACTTGGGACTTACCTGAGTCTTCTCCTGTCCCCATCGCGGGAAATTCAAACCTTAAAGGAACACACAAATGACATCTTTTGCAGCACTACTCGACAAACCAGCCGATGAAGTTGAAGCCCCAAAGCCACTGCCAACCGGCTTCTATCGCGTCATGAACACGAAGTTCGAAATGGGTGAGTCGAACAAGAAAAAGACTCCATTCGTTCAATTCGAAGTTTCGGTCCTGTCTGCCGAGGCTGACGTTGACGAAAATGAACTCGAAGCCGCAGGTGGTATCGAGGACAAGACACTCCGTCAAACGTTCTACCTCACCCCAGACTCCATGTTCCGTGTCAAGGAGTTCGCAACGAACATTCTTGACATCGACACGAAGGGTTTGTCTATGGGCGAGGTTATCCAAGCCTGTTTGCAAATTCCCTACATTGCGAACGTGAACCACGTTACCTCTCAGGACGGTAGCCGAGTTTACACAGAACTTGGCGCATTGGCCAAGATCGAAGAATAAACTCTTTTGGTCCCCCAGTTCGCGCTGGGGGACTTTTCTCTCTGAGGACCGTCCAATGCTAGTAAAAAATATGAAAGAATTTCAACTCGGCGTAGACTCATGGATGACCGCATGTTTCACCGAGGAAATAAAACGAGACAGACTCGAACGAGTTGATCGTTTCCTCGAAGAAGCTTTGGAATTGGCTCAAACAGAAGAGTCTTTCACGAAAGATCGTGCGCACGCTTTAGTCGAATATGTATTCAATCGACCTGTCGGTCATCCTCCACAGGAAGTCGGTGGGGTTATGGTGACACTCGCTGCCTTTTGTAATATCAGCGGGATCAATATTCAGAATGAAGCCGCTGAGGAATTAGTCCGTATCTGGTTTAAGATCGACCAAATTCGAGCAAAGCAGGCATCCAAACCAACAGGATCAGCTTTGCCTGTTCCAACATCATCCATCTAAGGGTCTGTCCAATGTCAATCTTAACGAACAAATACGCCCAAGTCGATCCCAAGAAAATCATTGTCAACAGAGAAGATCGTCAGCGCAAGCTGATTGACGTTGAGGACTTGGTGCCATCCATCCGCGAACGCGGAGTCCTGATCCCGATTATCATCAACGATGACTTCACCCTGATCGCGGGCGAACGCCGGTTGACTGCCAGTCTCCAACTTGGTCTCGCTGTGATCCCCGTCCGGTTTGCCAAAGACTTGTCCGAGCGGGACAAGCAGATCATCGAGTTGGAGGAAAATGTCAAACGCCAGAACCTGACTTGGCAAGAGACCGCCGACGCCGTGGCGAAAATCCACCGTCTTCTCTCCGAAGAAAAGGACGAGTGGTCAATGGAGCAGACCGCCGATCACGTAGGCATGTCCCGACCTTCGGTCTCCCGTTATGTAAAACTCCAAGCGGATATCGAAGCCGGAGTTCCAGGCGTGTCAAAGGCAACCAAGGTCTCCGAGGCTGAAACCGCGTCCAAGCGGTTTCACTCCCGCCAAGTGGAGTCCGCCGTTAACCAAATCTTCTCCACCGCAAGCGCGACGAAGGCAGTTCAGTCCGATGAAAAACAATCCAACTTCTCGATTGAGCAAGCTGACGTCATCCAGTGGCTTGAAACATATTCCGGACCTCAATTTAACTTTATCCACATGGACCTACCCTACGGGGTTAAACTTTCATCTCAGGCTGGTGGCTCAACCCACGCCACGACCTATGACGGAGACGCCCCGTTCGAAGCTTTGCTCGAAGCCCTCGCCAAGCATTGGAAGAAAATCGCCGCTCCCGAGTGCCACGTAATGTTCTGGTTCTCCATGAAGCATTATCAAAAATGCCTCGACTGGCTAACTTCCCTTGGCTTGACCGTAGACTACAATCCAGGTATCTGGGGCAAAGGTAACGTTGGGATTATTCGAGACCACGAACATTTCCCTCGTAACGTTTACGAACCTGTGTTCCTTGCCTATCAAGGCGATCGAGCACTGGTTAAGAACACGTCCAACCTTATCAACCTGACACCGACCACGGAATTCCGTGACGGGGCCATCCACATGTCAGAGAAACCCAGACCTGTTCTTCTCCACTTCTTCCAGATGTTCGTGGACCAATTCACACGAGTCTTCGATCCGACCTGTGGTTCCGGTTCAGCTATCCGCACGGTGGCTGAGATGGTGGGAACAGCGCCAAGCGCGTGCGGGCTTGGTCTTGAAATCTCGCCTGAGTCCGCCAAGATCGCTGCCGACAAACTTGCGAATGAAATTTCCCTCCGCAAATTATCGAGCAAAGTATCGTGAGGAAAGGTTCTCGGACTCCCAAAATCCTCTTCGTCGGAGAATTTCCATCCGACCAAGACACTAAGATCGGTATGCCCTTCACGGGCTTTGCTGGTCAGGAACTTGACCGAATGATTAAAGTCGCGGGGATCAACCCCCGCGATTGTGCCTTTGTCCATTTCTTCCCTCACCCAATGCGAGGTCGCAAGATCGAGGACTTGCTTGTTTCCAAGTCCGAAATATCGCATAAATTGAAGGCAATCAAACCTGGAAAGTATTGGCCAGATAACCATATCGGACTGATTGATAAACTCCAAGAGGAAATTCTTTCGTCCGATCCAAACGTAGTTGTCCCACTGGGTTCCCTCGCCCTCTGGGCTGTGTTCGAACAAACGTCAATCAATAAGTATCGTGGAAAGGTTTTTAACCTCGATGGACGAAAAATCATCCCCACATTTTCTCCAAACCAAGTCCTAGCCGACTGGTCGTCACGCGTTACAGTCCTCTTCGATCTTAAAAAGGTTGCCCACCATGCTGACTCAAAAACATTTGTTCCGCCCGACCGCAGAATTTTACTCAGGCCGACTCTTGACGAGGCACTTGCTTTTATCGACAAAGTCTCGACGTTTCCATTGGTATCCTTTGATGTTGAAACAAAACGGAAAACCATTACCTGTATCAGCGTTTGCGGCGATCCTTTTGAAACGATCTGCATCCCGTTCTACGACCCGACTACGCCCGAAAAATCCTACTGGACAGAGTCAGAGGAAGTTCGGATCTGGCTCGCCCTCAAAGTTCTTATGGAGGGGCCAGCAGAGAAACTGGCTCAGAATGGATTATATGATATTCAATACCTCCAGTCGCATGGGATATGGATTAAGAACTTCAAGCATGACACGATGATCCTGCATCATTCCCTGTATTCCGAACTCCCGAAAGGCCTCGACTTCCTCGGATCAATTTACACCGACGAGCAGCCTTGGAAACTTATCCGTAACAACGCAGATTTCAAAGAGGACGCATAATGCCTTGGGTCAGTTCTCAAACAGTTCCAACAAATACACTCGAAGGCGAGTGGTGGTATAACGCGCTGGACTCCGCGTTGACTCTTGAAATCTTCAACCGAGTCTACGGGGATGCACAAGAGTTCAATTACCAGTGGAAAGACACTTATAACTTTTCCCGCGCTATGCAGGGACCGGCGCTTGACATGATGCTGCGCGGGGTTAAAGTTGACCTTGACGAGCGGGATGATTGGATCATCACCCTGACCCAGCGGATGGATAAATACCAAGCATGGCTCGACATTCTTTCGACGGAGGTCATGGGAGTCCCGCTCAATCCCCGATCTCCCATGCAGGTTAAAAAACTTTTCTACGAGTGCCTTAATCTCCCGCCCGTTTACGAGTTCAATCGGCAGACCAAGAAAAGCACGATATCGACCTCCGGCAACGCTTTGCGTAAACTTTCGGCCCACTACGTCGCCCGTCCGTTCGTGTCCCTGATCTTGGAAATCCGTGACCTGACTAAAAAGCGGGGAGTCTTGCAAACCGCAGTCTCAGCCGATGGTCGGATGCGAACGTCCTACAATGTCTGCGGAACGGAAACATGGCGCTGGTCGTCATCTTCCAATGCCTTCGGCGAGGGCACCAACATGCAGAACATTACGGAAGAACTCCGTAAAATCTTCGTGGCGGACAAAGGGAAAATTCTAGTCTATCTTGACCTCGAACAAGCTGAGAGCCGGATCGTCGCCCTGATCTGTTTCCTCCTCTTCGGCGCGACAGCTTATCTTGACGCGTGTGAGTCAGGCGACTTGCACACCCAAGTAACCCAGATGATCTGGCCAGACTTACCTTGGACTGGTGATCCGAAGAAAGATAAAGAGATCGCTGAGACCCCGTTCTTCCGACACAAGTCCTATCGTGACTTTTCCAAGAACGGGGGACACGGGACCAACTACTTTGGCAAGCCGGCGACACTCGCCAAGATCATGCAGGTGGACGTTAAACTCATTGAAGAGTTCCAAGACAAGTATCTTAAAAAAGCCTTTCCTGAGATTTCCCGTTGGCACAAACACGTTGCTACGGAACTCGGAACGAAGCAGCGGATCACTAATCCGTTTGGTGCAACCAGACTTTTCTTCGGTCGCCCGCTTGACGACGCTACTCTCCGCGAGGCGATCGCCCACGGCCCGCAGTCTGCAATCGGTCAACTTCTAAACTTCGCTATGTATAAAGTCTGGTCTGACCTCTGCTTCAAACCCCTCGGCGTGGAACTCCTCATGCAGGTCCACGACTGCTTCATCATGCAAATCCCTGAGGACAATCTTGATCTAGTCAACCAGATCAAATACGGGGCGCAGATTGAATTCGAGTTCAAAGGCCGCAAGTTCATGATCCCGACCGAGTGCAAGACAGGTTGGAATTGGGGCAACTATAACAAAGACACAAACCCAGACGGGTTAAAGAAATGGGGCGGAAATGAGCCAAGAACTCGCCAAAAACTGCTGGATTAACCACCTGATCTCAGCGTATGATAATATCCCAGCCCCAGCACCTTTCGTCGAATACGCAGCTATCTGGTGCGTGGGTGCTGCCCTCGAACGTCGTGTCTGGGCTACCACGGCAATGAGTCGTGTTTATGCAAACCTGTTCACCCTGTTCGTCGCACCTCCAGGTGTGGGGAAATCCATGATCTTAACCCCTGTCAAGGAAATCATGCGACGGACTAGAGTTCTCAAGATCGCACCGAACGACATGACAGCGCCAAGCCTTCTCGACAAAATGCAGGAGGCTGAGCAAACAAAGCCTGTTTCCGGCCAATTATTAACCTACGCTTCGCTTGCGGTCTGTGCGTCGGAGTTCGGTGTTTTCGTCAAGGCCCACGACACAGCGTTTCTAAACCAACTCAACGAACTATACGATTGCGGGAACGTGTTTCAGGAGTCTCGTCGATCACGCAAAGGCGACGACTTGGAAATCCATAACCCCCAAATATCCGTCTTGGCTGGCACACAGCCCCAATTCCTCGGGTCCATGCTTCCCGAGGAGGCTTGGGGTATGGGCTTCATGTCTCGCATGATTATGGTTTACCACGGCACCCCAACCAAGCCTGATCTGTTCGGTCAGTCCCATGAAGTCCGGATCGCCCCACTCGTTGAGAGTCTTCTTCATATTTGCGAACTCGAGGGCGAGATGGTCTTTGCCAAGGAAGCCCAGCAAGCGTTGACTGAATGGTATTCCAGAGACCTTCGCCCTGTTCCGACACATTCGAAACTCAAACACTACAACACCCGTCGAATTCTCCACACGCTGAAATTCTGCATGATCTCCGCTGCCGCCCGACTTTCCATGACAATCGAACTGTTCGACTTCCAGCGTGCCCAAGCGTGGTTGCTTGGGGCTGAGTCCACCATGCCAGACGTGTTCAAGGACATGGGAGGGAAGTCCGATATTTCCCTTCTCCAAGACCTTGAGTCAGCTGTCCGTCAATCATTCTACAAAAACAACCGGCCTGTGTCCGAGTCCCATCTCCGTGCGTTTATTCAGGCTCGCACTCCGGCGTATAATATCAAGAACGTGCTGGAAGCTGCGGTTCAGTCCAACATCATCTGCCATGTAACGAAAGACGGAAAAGCTGATCCGAGTAAGTCATCCCCATACTACGCACCTGGAACGCAAGACGCATGGAGCATCGAATGAAGAAGGTATTTTCACCAGTTCTTATCTCGGCTGAGAAAGACGGGAAGAAAATTCTCATTGCTCGCCGGCCAAGACTTCGTCAACTCGAACTCGAGAACATGGTTTACATGCACGGACTCAACGTTCGCCATGCGTTTGGTCCAGTCAGCTTATCCAAAGGCCGTTGGAGATCAGACTCCAGTGGACCTTGGACAGGCAACTACGCACTGATCTTCTCGGGCAATTTTGACGAGAGCTATGAATGGTATCTGATGGCGTTGTCCACCATGAACAATGATGGCGTTATCATCTCGCCCACTGATATTCGCCCGCCCGATCCGCACCTAACTGGCTTTCCAGCTGTGTTTGCTCAAGGCGAGTGGTCCGCGCCGTCACTGATCTGGAAATGGAGCTGACGTCAAGTCCTTCAGCCATACCGCGAGTTAACAACTGCATCGCACGGCCTTCGTCCCCAGCGTCCATTGCTTCGGCAATCCCACGACCATAGGCTTTAATCCGATCCCGTCTTTTCTGCTCGTCGTTCCGGACTTCTTCATACGCAGCATAGGTCTTGTCCAAGAGGACTGGATTGAACCCTGCGGCATACAAAGCTGCCGTTCCAATACTCACATCGTCAACGACCTTATACCCGCTTTGCAGCGATCTAATCGCATTATCCTCTGCCGTGGAAATCCCTCGATAGATCGTCCGAGGCAACAATGCCCGACTCAGTTGATCCCTGAAAAGCGGGTCTTGGAATGGAGCTGAACCAACGCTCATTGCTTCCATCCCAGTGCCCATCGCACGTCCCAGTGTCCGCATACGATCCCAAATCGCAAACGAGGTCAGCAAGGTTGCGTCCCGTCCAGGGTCTGCACCTGGCCCAGCAATTTGCGAGGACAAAGACACACCAAGCAAGGCCGGCAGTCCATAGATAAGTGCGTCGGCACCGGCCTCGGAGTCAATCGACTCATACGCTTGGTTCTTCAAATCCCGACCTGTCACAGCTTTCGAAAACGCGTCAGCCATCGGCATGACAAGCGGCGTCGCAGCCAAACCACCAAGCGCGGTGGTCGTCCCCATAGACCATAACAACGGCAAGATCGTTTCATCAGCTGCACCAGCATATTTCAGTTGGTTCCCCATCTGATGAAAAACCCAGTTCTTCATGTTCCCCAGCAGTCCGCCAATCGGGTTCGTGAATATCTGGGCACGGTCCACAGCGTTATACGAGAATGACGTTCTTCTCATAAACTCCTGCGCAGCCAGCATTGGATCAGCAACTTGGATCGGGCCTTTGTAGAAAAGCTCATACGCCACTGTCGCATTAAAAAGTCGGACCTGTTCTTCACTCGTCGTCATCAACGAGTCACCCCAAGCGTTCGCCCAACGCATGAAGCTCGCTGGGTCTTTAACCCCACCAGCGACGTCCAACAACTTCGGCGCGTTGATCGAGAATTGCTCCTCCGTAAACCGTGGGGAGATAATACCAAAATCACTCAGTTCGTTGATATAATCTTGATACTGCGGATCGTCGATAACCCGCGTCATCCGACTGTAAGCATTGTTCGACAGCTTGAGCATGTCAAGAACGCTTGCCGTCCCCTTAAGCCTGTCTGCCCCGTCAATCAGCGGCACGGAGATATAGTTCCGCGCAGACCCTTCAGGCGCGCCGATGAGATACAAAATTTCCGGCTGGGTGACTTGCAAAATCCCAGCGTAGTTTTGCACTGCCGAGGCCACGTTAAAGAAGCCCATTTGGAACGAGGAAACCAGACCTTGGATCGTTCGACTAGCATTACTGAGTGACCCGTGCGGAAGCCCGATCGCCTGCCCAGCTCGGTCCAGCGCAACACTGACTTCGTCGATCTTTCCAAGCCCACGGTCCTGAAATTTCTGCATCTGCTTGAAAAGCGTTGGGTCAGTCCGAGCCAGTTCGCCCATATAAGGTTGCGAGAAATGCTCAAATGCGGCGTCGGCTTGTAACTGCAGACGACCCTGAACATGCTTGGAGACCAAGTCGATCAGCTTGTCCGAGGTCAAGTCTCGGAAACTTGCGTCAGCACCCAGCTGCGTCTTCCGTTCTTTCTTAATCCCTGCCCCACGCTTCGTCCTGAGCATGACTTCCAGATCAACGTCAGTCAAATTTTCAACTTCCGGACCAAGGAAGACCTGTTCCCGCTCGCCTGAATTATTTAGGAGGATTTTAGCTTCAGCCTCTTCCAGCGTGTTCGCGGACATGATCCCACGCCGCGCTCCATCCTCGTCCATAATCACATAGCGTCGTGCGCCATCCAAGCGCCGACTTAGATAATGGCCCTTCCGCATCTTAACATCAAGCTGCTTGGCTCCAACCGCGTTCGAGCCCATAGCTTTATACATCTGCTCAATATCCGCTCCAAGGTCATTATTAACCCCGTCGAGCAGCTTAGCGATTTCAACAGCTCCAGCGGAAAACCGTGGTGGTTGCCCGTTAGCGATCTGCCGTGCGTTAATCATTTCAATCTTCTGCGGAGTAATTTCCAGCTGAAAAATATCCTCCAAATCCGCGAGGACTTCCGGCGTAGCCAGTTCCTGTATCTTGGCGGCGAACCCACCAGTCGTCTCTTTCTTCAGCGCACTTTGAACAACACTCTGCCCATCTTTTGCCAAAATCTGAGTGCCCTGCATGAACGTGGTCAGCTTCCGGTGGGCCTCATATTCCATCCCCTTTTGGATCGCGTGAACCATGTTTGCCAGCGGGTTTGTCGCAGCCAACGGGCTTGAAGGGGCTAAGAGGTTCGCCATACTCTTCGCCGTGTCTTGAGAGAAGTTCCCGATCTTCGACTGAATAAACGCACGAAGCCCACGACCAGTCCCAGCTTTCAACATCCCACTTTCCGGCACTCGGAGATAATCCCGACTGACATCCGAGAGATTTTGTCCGATCTGCAAAAACGAATTTTGCGCCTGTTCGTCCAGACCAGAGTTATACCCGAAGTCCGTGTGCCAGTCATTATAGATCGTGCTTTTGCCCTGCATCCGAGTGATCCCACTCTCAGGCACAAACACTTCCGGATTATCTGTCACAAGCAAGACCCAACGATCGCCAGGTTTCCCGTTCTTCGTTGTCTTCCCTGCAGGCGCTGGACCTTCTTCAATCCGCTTAGCCATAGCCCACGAACCGTCTTCCAGTGCAACGCCACGCCAGCCGTTTTCGATCTCTGGCATTTCGTTAACCAGTCGTTTCGTCGGACCGACGGCGGGATTACTCCGAGTATATCGTTGCGTCGGTTTAGTCTGTAAAAGCCGTTCCGTAGGCATCCCGCCCTGCGGGTCCAGACCCAATGCCGAAACAACACCTTCGGTAAACTTATTACTCGCTACTTCCTTATCCGTCAGCTTCCGAGTATTCGCTGAAACGTTCTTGTCAAAGTCAAGCACACGCACATGCGTAGCATGGTCTGAGAAATCGGTCCAAGTATGCCCGACCTTTTCCAAGACGCTTTCCAACTCTGCCCGACCCAGACCGACCTTGTCATCTGCGACAAGCAGTCTAGCGCGAGTGTTTTTCTTCGGGCCGTTTCTAAACAAATCCCCAAAGAACACTTCAAACGGTTTAGCCTTCGGTTTGATCGGCACTGGATTAACGACAGGGGCCAAGACAACCTTTTGTTGCTTGGCGAGCAAATTCCCGTCCCCATCCCTGATCGGTAGAATTTTGTTCTGATTGTTAAACTCAGGAATAACATCCCGCAGGTTTGCGTCCCGACGAAGTTCCAATTCAGTCTGCACACCTGGACGGAGATATTCAGGGACCTGACCGGAACTCAGTGCGTCCCGAATTCTTTGGTTTTGCGCCGCAAGGTTTTCCCGCACTGTGAAGTCCGGCACGAGGTTACTCAGCTTCGTGGAACCCAGATTGGCCATGAGGCTCCGCCCCGCACCACCAAGCAAACCACCAGCTACAATGTTTGTTGCGCTGACCCCGAGTTCTTCTCCAAATGTCTTGGTCTCAAACCCAGCCATGTTAAAGAACGGCTTGGCGAGGACTGTTGCTGCCACCCGCCCCGTTTCGATCATCGCGGCTTCCGTCCCATATTTCGCCGCCCCCGTCGCAAATGGAGCCGCTCCACGGGCCACAGCCGCCCCCATTTGGGCCATTTTACCGGCTTGATCGCCCGCACGCACCGCCGTCAATCGTGCCGCCATAGGCGTCGCAAATCGTTCAGCGCCTTGCATAGCCGCACGTGCTCGCGCCGATCCACCAACGATAGCTCCGCCAAGCAAGTATCCAGGCAATTGACCTACAGCTTGCGATCCGAGTGCTCCCCAGAAGTTTCCGGCCCGAAAAGCCTCAACTTCCGGACTTGGCCTCATGCCCAGAAACTCGCCACCCGCGCTGATTGTTGAGTCAAAGAAACTGGCCGGCTGGACTCGCGTCTTCGGCGCAGTTTTGAACATTTCATCGAGAACGCGTTTGGCTTCTTCCTGATCAGCTTTCGACATATTATCGTGCCCTGTAGATTTTCAAGATTGGATTTTCACTTTGCACACCAGCCAACATATTATCCAGTGCGTTTGGATCGCCGGAGTTCGTGACGTAGCGTTTGAGCACGGCCAGTCTGTTTGCCATGAGTTCTTCCGGCGTAGCTCCCTTGGTCTGGTCAAATACCATACCAGTCCAAATTGGAAGCCCTTTCCTAAACCCAGGCTCGTTCATGGCGGTAGCTAACAAGATGTCTGTCGGGACTTGTCCCATCGCAATACTTTGGGCAAACAGTCTGATCTTCGCGTCATCCTCCGGCGTGCCCAATTGCATCTGCGCAGGCAACCCAGCACGCATGACCAAATCAGCTGCATCCGGAGTAAGACCCCGATACATCTCCCGTTGGATTTGAGCATCCTGACGAGCCTGAGCTGCATCGTTCATGTCTTGGCCAATGTTAAACTGGTCAACACTACGATTAGCGTTGTCTGCCCCAACTACACCGCTCAGTCGGGCTTGGTCGAGTGCTTGAGCCAGACCGGAGTTCAGCTGGCTTTCTTGGTTCGCTGTGCCAACAACGCCCTGCATCAAATTCGTCCGCATGTCAAAGACTTGGCTATCCCGATTATTCAGCGCGTCGATGAAGCTGTTTTCCAGTCCAGTATTCGCAAGGACTTCCTGAGTCAACACAGCGTTTTGATTGACGGCGTTGTTAAAGTCAATCGTGTTATTCTGTCCCGCACGACTATCCACGCGCATTGCGTTCATGTCCGAGGTCTCACGATTAGCTTGCTCACCTGCCAGACGTTCGGCAAGCAACTGCATCAAAAACTGTTGTTGTTCAGCTTCAGCCGAGCTTCTCGCCCCTTGATAGGTTCCACCAAAGGCTCCACCCATCGCGCCAATTTGCGCGCCGAGACTCATCCCGTCAGACCGCCCACCAGCCATAGCAGCTTGCGCCAACGCGGATTGCAGGAAATCAAAACCAGACTTTTCCCGAGGCTGCAGTGCGGCCATCAGAGCCAATTCTTGCTCCAAATTCCGTTGCGCCATTTGTGGAGCAGCACCCAGTCTGGCTTGCTGTGGAGCATCGGGCAGGTCCAATTGTTTGCCTTTTCTCGGCATCGGACGTTTGTCAGCAATGCTCGGATCAAGGGCTTTCAGATCAAGTGGAGCATACGCAGCCGCGTTTGGTGCGTAACGATCCTGACTGACATTCCCCATCCGACCGGAGTATTTCCCATCAAAGACTACGTTCTTAACATAGTCCCGTGTTTCCTTGATTGGAATTCTCCGAGCAAATTCTTCATCAGAGATCGCCCCAGATCGAGGGTCTCCAATCTTGGCAAGCCAAGTCCGAACCCGACCCATCCCACCGTTATAGGCTGCCGCAACCAGAGTCTCGTTCCCGTCAAACATCTGATTGAGTTCGTTCAGATACGCTTCCCCGATCTGCTTGTTATAGTCCGGATCAGTTCTTAACCTCTGCGGATCGAACGAAACGCCAAGTTTCCTCGCCACTTCTCGACCAGTCGCAGGCATAACCTGCATCAGACCCAAAGCCCCTTTCGGCGAGACAACCCCGTTTTTCCCACGACTTTCCTGCCAGATAATCCGATCCCGCAAGGGTGCTCTCGCAGATTGAGAACCGGCAACCGGACGAGTTGACGTTGGCAATACGCCCCACTCCAGACCTGGTAAGTTCGCCATGTCCCGTGAAGTCATATTGTTCGTGGCCATCGCCGTATTAATTCTCTGCTGTTCTTGATTGAACAGCTGACCAGCTTTCCGTTTTTCTTCCGCCTGTGATCCAGGTGCGCGGAAGAAAGACATGGAGTCCATAGGGAGCTGCCACCAATCAGTCTGAGCTTGTGGAATTGCAAAAGGATTTGGGTCTGCCATTGGAGGCTCCTTGGGGAGGGTTTCCCCTCCCCGCTAGATTAGTCTTCTTGTGGTTGCATCGCGTTCCAGTCAGTTTCATACTGATCCGCATATGCTTGGAATTGATCGGTCAAGGCTTTTCCAGTCTTCTCGGAAGTAAGTCTCTGGTCAAAAACCTGATCCCCAAATTCCACCCGAACTGTGTAGTAATTGTCCTTGCTTTCCAGAATAGTAAAAGTTGCCACGGTAATCTCCTATGCTGTCCGTGCGAGTTTAACTTTGACCTGACCAGCCGCAACCGCAGTTGTGTTTGAGTCAGCTTGCCCTGCCGTGATGGCAATACCAAGACCCAGTGGGAACCGGTGTCCGATATAACCAATTGGAAGACTCTTTTCACCCAAGACTTCTCCGACAGCTGCGGGGACTGAGATAACCATTTCCGGCACATCGGTCCCAACAACTGGCGCAGTTGCCTTGTTGTAAAATTTAACGTTTGCGGCTGCTGCACCATTATTCGTCACATGCAGGGATTGGATTGCACTGGTCCCAGTGATAATCAACGCCCCGTTTGTGCTGGCGGCAGAGTTTAAGAAATACGGTGTTGCAGGAACTGGTGGCTGACCGCCAGTCACAATTGAACCAATCGCGTTGGTCCCCGCAGGCAAGGCTGGTATCGACGCAATCGCAAGCGAGTTCTGCACAGCAACGCTTTGAGTCTCACCCGCGTCAAGCAAACCTTTCATCGCAGGCTCAGTCATCAATGGTGTATAGTCCATCGAGACGATTGAGTGAATTCTCACCCCGAAGCACTGGATCACACCACCACCGCAGTTTGTTGTGACAATATCCGCTCCAAGCGGTGCTTGAGCAACGCCATCCTTGTCATAGGCTGGTTCAAGGGTCAGTGTAGTTGTAGCGATGTTCCGCACAACATACATCCCGTCAACACCAAGATCGGCACCATTAACCGCGTCTCTGACACCTTCCAGATCAATGATGTTACCAATCGCGATCGGTGCTGTCCAGTTAGCGTTACCAACCAAAGTCAGAACGTTTCCGGTCCGAGCAACTGTCTGGGCAACCTGAGCCACCAGACCGCCAAGAGCTTGTTGACCCTGCACGATGTAGGCAAAGCCGCCATACGAGGTTGCTGTCGCACTTGCACCTTGAGTAACGGTGAAGGTTTTTGCCCCTGTAACAGTAACAATCGCGCCACCAGTTGCAGCGTTTGCAAAGTTGGTTTGATCCCGAATACCATGCAGGCCGACATACTGGCCCGTGATCAGGCCATGATCTTCGAACGTGGTAACGTTGCAGACCGCGCTGGCAGTCTTGGTCACACTCACGATCCGCGCAACTGGACGAGTAACACTCAACGCAGTCCGAATTCTAAACCGAAGTTTATACTGCCGCGCAGGATTTGGCACGATCTGACTTTGGCGATGTCTTCCAGACAAAGCTGCACCGGCATCTGGTGCGCGGTCAGCAACTGTCACGCTTTCCGGTGTAATAAGCAGTAACGTCTCGGTTGGCACACCCCAGCTTTCTGAGAACGGCGCAGCACCAGCCAAGGCAGTTGAAGTGTCTGTCCCAACTGCTACGTTATGCGAACCAGCTGGAGTGCCGGATGGTCGAGCAAAACCAGCCTGCGCGCGAACATAAAACCGTGCGTTAGTTGCTGTCGCGTTACCGCGAACCATAGACACGCCGTTACGCGCCCCGCCCATCATATCTATCCGACGCATAAAGGCGTTACCACCGCCTGCGTTTCCAAGAGTATTCGCAATGGTGGTTGAGGTGAACGCGTAGTCGTTACCAACAATTGTCACGATCCGATCACTGACAATCGAAGCGATTGTAGCGTTTTTCACATTCAGCCGTGTATCGACAAACCCGTCAATCGAGACAACCTGACCAAGACGGAATGGAACAGCTGGGGGAGACCCAAATTCCACGGTAATAGTGGTTGTTGTCTGTGACGCTTGCAGAATTGTAACCGGCACCGGATCAGCAACAGGTGCCAGTCCGCTTGCCTCGTCATCACTGACAAACTCTTGAAACAGTAAATTATGTCCAGCGCTCCGATGGGTCAAGGTCAACATTGTAGTCATACGAATGTTGGTCTTGAACCGTTTGCGAAGTGTCAAAATGCCGTCAACATCTTCAGTCCCTGGACGGCAAATGTATTCGACCCAGCCAGCGCCTACCGAGTTACCCCGAACAGCAAGAAAGTGTCCAGATGGAATAATTGGAGTTTCCCAGTTTTCTGGATCAAACAGTTCGCAAGAGTCCCGAAACAGGTTCGAGATATTGGACAAGGTTGGGGTAACAGTCCCGTCCCCGTTGATCGCCATCGCTTGGACCTGAGGTTGAGTCCCCTCAAGCGCGTAGTCTGTATCGGTAAGTTTTACCGCGATACCTGCAGTCATTTTCGTATCTCCTAACCAAAGAGGCCGCCGAGGCCGCCAAGAACACCACCAATTGCAGCACCATATGGACCGAACGCTGCGCCAGCACTTGCGCCGCCCATTGCACCACTCAAAGCACCACCGGCACCGCCACCACCCGGACTTCCAGTCGTGGTCGTGGTTCCGTTCGTCGTTTCCACACCAGTCCCCGAGTCTCTCCGGAAGCCGCCCGCACCGAGGATTGCTGCAAGTTTATCCATACCAGCCCAAGGAGCTTCCAGCGCAAGATTACGCTGACCAGCACCAAGTGCCGCCATGATCCGAGAACCAGCAAGATCGAGTTCCCCAGCCTGCGCCAGCATAGGAGCACTCCGCTGTTGGATATCCCGCTCACGAGCGTAGTTCTCATACGCGATCCGGTTCGTCGCGTCGAGTGACTCTCGAGCAAATTCACCAGCAGCGATACCTTCAGCAACGCCTTGACGGGAGCCTCCATAAGCCCCCTGTTGCACGGCACGGTCTGCAATCCCTGGCATGATTTGCCGTTGCAGTCGCAATTGGATCGGATTAACCGCAGCGTCCATCGCGCCTTGCAAAGCAGGATTGCTCGAAGGATTTAAGTAATCTCCACGGATTTGAGCGAGCGCCAGATTTCGCAGCTCCGGCGCCCCTTGACCAGCATTGGCAGCGGCGCGGGCTGCTGAGTCCTGCGCTTGCTTCTCAAAAGTATTGAGCTGCCCAGACCGGTCAGTCTTGTTAAAAGCGTCTTGCGCTTGAGCCCAAAGCTGATTATAGTTAGCTTCCTGCTGCGCGATAGGACCAGTCGAAAAGTCACGACTGGTGTTAACAGTTTGGTTAGTCGTTGAGACTTGTTTAGCTGGCTTCCCGCCCATCGGACAACTCCATTTCATAGTTAATAGAAACCGGAGCGAAACCCAGTTTCTCGTTGATCCTTGACCAGCCCTTCCTCGACGTCATGGTTGTAATCCGACCACAGCCTCGACTTTTTGCTAAATCCTTCAGGTCATCAACTACATTTCCGATAACATCTTTCAAACCTACGCCTATCACAGCTTCGATATGAAGGAAAGGGCGTTTGGAAAAAAGACACGTTCTGGTCATCACAATGACTGTAGTCCCCTTGACTTTCCACGCCTCTAGTGTTTTAGAAGTCAATTCTGACAAGATTTGCTCGATCGTCGAGTCAGGGTCCAGATCAGCCACAGCTTCCAGCCTGATCGCGTCTTCCACTTCCCAAGCGGAGTGAAGTGGAACAAGATACTTTAACTCCGGATATACCAAGATAACCCCCCAAGGTTAGCCATGTTCGGAACACGGAACATTGCTACAGGTTCCCCTCCAACATTATAAGCCGTGCCTATTGTCGCAAACAAACCTGCATAGGCTTGTTTGTTCAATTGCCTGCCATCGGCTCTGATCCATTCAATCTCCGGCTGGGCTGCGAACAAGATCACAGCGCCAGTCGGGACTTCACGAAAATCAGTTTGCGTAGCCCACCGATACAAGTCATCAATATTTGCTGGACGTCTCACCGGTAGCCTCCAGGTTCTCCAAACGCCTTGATCGCGCCGAAGTTAAATGTGCCGCCCGACCCAGTCATCCGGACTTTCAAGAAGATCGTGTCTCGGTGTATCCAGTTTTCTTCCACGAGAGAAGTCTGAGCAAGCCACTCACCAGAGACATCCTCGTCCGAAGTCTCAGCAAGTTCAAACTGAACACTGACACCAGACTTCCCTTCCCCATTGACTTGGAACATGTCAAGAGTCTTGTAAAAGTCACGTGTGCCGAGATCAAGCCTCTTTGTCTCAATCGTCCACGGAATTGGAGTCCCTGCGCGATCCCACGCAGCCACGATATTCCCGATCCCCACGACAGAGTAGGAAAAGATTTTCTTCGACAGCGCTGCGCGAATATCAGCCTTGATTGGACCCCAAGCCGCCGTCTCAATATTATACCCTGCCCCACGCCGAACACCGTCCAGACAATCAAATGTCCAGTAAACAGTTTTCAACGCCTCGTCATGCCAAGAACAGACTGAGTCCGCGTTGTCCCAATTAATCTGTTCTTCCAGCCAAGAGTAGATTTGTGGAGAATGGATATACTGATATTGCATCCCATCCGTGACAAAGAACCCTTTGCGACAAAGCCCATAATGCTTACCTGCAACGGAGCAAATCGACTTCTCACTAACTGCCCCAACTCCGTCCATTCGAGACCGAGTTCCGAAGTAGTTTGGTGCGCCAACGTATTCGAACACGCAGACGGAGTTAACTGAGTAAAGTAAAAGCACGGTTCCGAGCGGTTCGGCGGCTCGAATATCCGAGTCCAAGTCCCGAATGAACAAGTCGCCGGCAGTGTTTTCTGGCAGCGGTGTCCAAGTCTCAATGTCTGAGATTGAACTCCACGCAACTTTCTGCCCCTCATTCCCGACAAAGATCGCAACCAGATGGTTATAGAATCTCCGGAACATCTTAGCAATCGGTGCGTTTGCCAGCACAATCGAACTCGTCGTGTTCTTACTAACTCGCGGAGACTCCACGCCGTTCGTGAAAACAAGCCAAGTTCCCCAAGTCTCAAAACTCCACTTCCGAGGTCCAGTTTGTGAGTGCAGGTTACTAACCACACTGTTTTCCAGTCGGAACACCGCAGACTGGCTTGCGAAGTAAATCCGAGGCACGCCGGCGACAGTAGCCTGTTCCAGCGCAACAATTGGATCGGTTGCAGATTGGAGTGCAAGCACACCCCGAAGAACACTCACCTTGCCGTGGGCGTAATGAACGTTCTCCGAGTAGTGCCATAGCGCAGTTTGACCGGAGGCGATATCTTTGAAGATACCGCTTCCAATCACCTGCGGGTCTTTAATTTCAATCAGTTGTCTCATTGAGATGTTCCAGATTAAACAGGGGTTCGGTGGTGACGGGGAACTCCGCAGGCTCAACAACCTTTTGCGCAGTAATACAACTGATCAAAGTCGGCAAATGGGCAATGTCGGCCTGCATAAAATACAGGATCATTTGGTCCATTTTTCCGATCATCTGCGGGTGCGAAAAAACAATCGGACGAGCCGCTGAAAGTTGATCCCGAAGCCACGCAGTAGCCTCGGCCAACATGTCCAGAATTTCGTTATGAGTCTTTCCCTCAAAGTCAAGATTTTCCATTGTCATCTCCTAGCAAAGATCAATTGGGCGACCAGTTTCATCGCGGGATGGTTGGTCACAGTCACGGGGTGCTGTTGGTTCAACAGGCCCGACAGGTTTGTTATCTTTCGCACATGAAACAAGTGCGAGGGCAAGAAAGATCAAGGCTACAGTTTGTTTCATTTCATTCTCCTTACGAAATTTCAGACGAGCTGATGTTGAGAAGTCGGAAGGTAGTTGGCCCTGCCGACGAGGTCATTGTGCACCGAACGACGCTGGTTTTTGTCTGACCAACGAGCAGTGAGTGTCCAATGTTAGTTGTGGCTGCAATTGGATTACCAATATTCACCACGTCTCCAGAAATCAATTCCCAAAGATATGATATAGTCCCTGGCGCATAACCTGTCGCCGTCATGGACTGAGATGTTGCGCCAGCCCCCGACCGAGTCAGGTTCACGTCATACAAATTAAGTGTCGCCCACATCCCGCCGACTTGAAGATTTAATCCTCCATAGTAAACATTCCCGTCAGTGCCGAGCGCGAAGATACAATTTGTCCGTGACTGATCCGCAGGCGCGATAGTGGATGGACCAAACCAGAGCACTACTTCCGATCCGGAAACACCGTAGCCTGGTCCAAGTGTGACACGACGAGAACCGAAGTCTGAACTAATCGGACGCGAGAAGAACGCCAGACCACCAACGGCCCGCATTACAGGCATCGCACTACCGTCCGACGTGTTCACGAGAGACAGAATTTTTGCCGCAAGCGCAACCTCAGACCCGCCGAGACCTGAGAACAGTCGAATGAGTGCGGGGTCTCCACCACTCGCCGCAACGAGGATTTGGAAGAACGCCGCACTATCGTTCAGTGTCGCAATCGCCTGAGAGGATATCTGGACTTGAGCAGTATTTGTGAACGCTGTGGCAACTGTTCCAGCCTCTAACTTTATATGACTGAAAACGACGTCCTGATATGCACCCGACGCAGGCCACTCGCGGATAAAAACAACCCGTAAACGGGCAACAGTATAGCCACCAACAAAGTTTGTGGTTTGGGTGTATCGGGTGCGTAGGTCTCCTGAATTAAGCGTAATTCCAGGTGTGTTGTGCAAAAGAGTGGAATTATCGCTTGAGCGAACTTCTATATACATGTATAGGCGGTCGCCGATGGAAGCGGCGCCCCCATACCCACTTGCGGAAAGTGTGTATTGCAGGGACGTTGCAATCCCAACTGCATCTGGAAGATCGTAGTAGTAGGCTTCCGTCATAACCGGTCCGCCTGCTCTAGCTCGAAAATAGACCATCCCCCCAAGTGTAGCTACATAAAGGGTGCCAATGGGATTACCTATCCAGCCTTGTTGTGTAGGTGTTCTATTTGTTATAGGTTGTGGATAAGGAAATAAGTTTGGATTTCCATCAACCTTTGCCGTAAGGGTCGTGATCTGCGAAGCCTGAGCCGCGTCTGCTGAAGCTCGCACACTTTCTTCAACCCGCACGCGCGCATCAATTTCCGGAGCCAATGCTTCATCAGTCCAGCCAGTGCAGGTAGACCCATATTCTAACTTAAGTTTAAATGCACCGCCTTCGGTGTAAACGCCATTTCCCGTTGCTCCAGCAAGAAAAATACCAATACGCGCAGACTGAGCGCCTGTAGGAACAATCTGGTTTTGCACCTGACAAAGGCGAACCGAACCGCCATAATTGGCGCCGGGCACGACTACTCCATCCTCCCAGTTTTGTGTAATGCTGTTTGGCGCCCCAGAAACAAGGTTAGTTCCGGTTGTGTCGCTATACCAATAGATAACAATCCCGATTGTTCCAGCATTCCACGTTCCGAATTTTGCCAGCATTGCTTGCGCAGATAAAGCCGTGCCATTTACTACAGGGACGGCGTTTGTGCATAAGGCATACCAGTTGTAATTTGACTGAGATGTAAGCGGCACTCCTAAATATGGGCCATCGACATAAAGCGAGCTTAGGACGTTCCAGAGTCCCTGATCCCTCCAACCAAAGCGAGAGAAAAGGTTGTTAGGGTTGGACGTGTCATAATTAGGGCGCGAGCCTTTTACGAGGTTGCCCTTAACGAATGAACGAGCCTCAAGCGTCGTTGCTCTTGTTGCGAGTGCTGCATCCGCAGATGCTCTGACACTTTCTTCTGTAGCAATCCGAGCCTCAGTTCCGAGAACAGCGCGTGGACCAGCATCCAGCGATGGAAATTCTCCAGTCCAGTTTGAGACCCGCTGAGTAAGAACAAAGGCAAGTGTGCTGCCTGAACTTGGTGGGGTAAGTTCAAACAAAAGCCGCAAGCTGTCGTAGCCAGCAGCCGCCGTTCCGCGTAGGGTCTTAGGTGTTACAAGCTGCTCAATGTCGGTAAGTGCAGAGGTGAAAGCTATATTAGCCCATGCGCCCGCTCCGACGCGACCTTGTAAAAAGACCCGAATAGCCGCGCCCGTATTAGTGCCGCCGCCCCATAGCGATGTAATCCCTACCCAAGCAAGGTCAATTGCACGCCAGTTTGGCCAAGCAAATTGACTTTCGTAATACTGAACTCCTGTGCCAGCAGTAATCTCCAAAGCAACACCATTTCGACCAGAAACTCCTTCCGGTGTTTGTGGATTAACCGTGACCCCTCCTGATGCCACCCAGCCGTTAGTTCCACGTAAGAACTGACCGTTGGTTAAATAATCTGCTTGTTGATCTGCTACTAACTTGGCTTCAAGCGTTGTTGTCCGGATCGCCAGCGCGCCAGTCAAAGAGTCAGCCAGCGCTGCACTCGTTGCCGCAGAACTCGCGCTTGCTGCAGCATTACCAGCTTGAACACTCGCAGTATTCGCGCTATTCGACGCGCTGGTCGCACTCGATGCCGCGTTAGTCGAACTAGTATTCGCGCTTGACGCGCTGGTTGCCGCAGCGCTTGCACTCGACGAGGCATTAGCGGCCTGAGTCGTCGCCGTGTTTGCTGAGTTCGAAGCGCTTGTCGCACTTGATCCAGCACTGGTTGAACTTGCCGCAGCGTTTGACGCGCTTGTCGCAGCTGCCGATGCGCTCGTGCTGGCATTGTTCGCTTGTGTTGTGGCTGTGTTTGCTGAGTTTGTCGCACTCGTCGCGCTTGTTCCCGCACTTGTCGCACTCGTGCTTGCATTACTTGCACTTGTCGCCGCAGCTGCCGCACTATTCCCTGCGTTCGTTGCACTCGTTGCGGCGAGTGTTGCACTTGTGCTTGCACTTGCGCTTGCAGCCTGCGCATCAGTCTTTGCAGTCACCGCGTCACTTCTAGCAATTTCCGCAGCCGCCGCCGAGTTATTCGCGCCAGTCTGTGCTGCAACAGCAGCCAAGCGAGATGTCTCTGCAGCATCAGCGCGACTTTGTGCAAGCGTTGCTTGGGCACTTGCAGTCGTCGCACTTGACGCTGAAGCGTTTGCAGAGGACAACGAATTTCCAGCCTGAGTCGTCGCAGCCACCTGCGCAGCTACCGCCAAATCCTTGGCAGAGATCGCAGAAGCTTCAGCTGCCAGCGCACCTGTTTTAGCGGTAACTGCGTCGTTTTTCGCAATCGTCGCCTGCGCACTGGACACCGCTGCCCCATCAGCAGCCAATTCTGCACCATTCATATATCCCAGTGCAGTAGTGGTTGACGACTGAGCCGACAGCGCGCTTGACGCGGCATTAGCTGCAGCCGTATTTGCTGCAGTAACCGCGTCGTTCAAATCCCCAACATTTACAACTGCTGACAAACTTCCAGCGGTCAGGCCGTTGACGATCCGAGTCCCTCCAAGCCAGTTTCTAGCAACAGTTCCTTCCTGCCCGCGAAGCACAATCAGCTTGGTGTTCTTCCCGACAACCCAGACGATTTCTGGCTCGACCAGACCGTCAGTCAGGATCAGTGCATAACGATAAGTTGTTGTGTCAAACAGGGAGAGATATTCAGGCGAGACTTCAATTTCAGTCGCAATTGCGCTGATCTGCGTCAACAGTTCCACGTCGAAGAAGTTTAACAGCCTGAATGGTTCATCTGCCATGCGTCACTCCCTCAATCAAGTTGACCATGAGCCAGAAGCCGCTGGATCAATTACAGAAAAATTGGCGGCGGGAACTAGTGCAGGGCCAGCCCAGTTCCCGCCGCCTCCGCCAAACAGGAAGAACGTCAGCATCGTGGAGTTTTGCAATGGAACAAAACTCAAAACCACGGCGCGCTCAAAGATGAAAGAGTCTCGGTCCCGTCTCCCGATGAACCCAATCATCGTTCCTGTTGGAGGAACGAAAAATTTTTGAACTCCAAAAGGTCGAAGCGTTTGCATCAGAGTCCAGGATTGCTAAACCGCATCGACTGTGAAGTTCCTCCCCAACGCAATTCCTCCTCAGCTGCAACAGCGACCTTAATCGCTTCATCCCTCGCAGCGGCCCAAATCTGCACAAGGTTCGGGTCACGCAGACCACGAGCCGCGACAAGCATGGTCTCGGCGAACAGAACACTATACCCACGATCAAGCCAAACAGGCTCAGCGGTGGTCAGTGTCGGCCAATCAGTGAACTCATACCAAGCAGCTTGATACGAATACGCTTGATCTGGGATAGCATCCAACCAGAGTTTGCTAACCCCATCATGCCAAAAAGCTGTAGGCTTACCCGTCTTTTCCGTCGCCTGATCTTCAGGAGACATCCCGTCGAGGTAAGTAAAATTTTCCCCATCCTTCTGCCGGATATACCGCCACGAGCGGACTCGGGAATTTGGAAACGCGATGATCTGCGGGTTCTCCGCAGTCGGGTTAGTAGTGAGCGTGGCAAATTTTTGCATGTGAGCAAAAACCTGCCCCGACTCAAGAAAATTTACAGCGTAGCGGGTCCAGCGTGGAATACTTCCATCCACACTAGACCCGCGCCGTAATTCACCGGCTACATCTGCATAGAACGTAGCCAGCTGCATTACGCGTCCGCCGCGCCAGCGTTGACGTTGGTCAGCATGAAGTGCTTTTTGCCGTGGGTCAGTTCCAAACCGCACTCAGCAATAAAGCCGTTCAACTTACCATCTTGACCTGGGGTTTCCATGTCCTTCTGGTGAGTCACGTCACGACCTTTCAAATACCGGTAGCGGATGTCACCCATGTCAAGCACAACGGCAGAGCCGGTCATACCAACCCAAGTCGCGCTCGCAACCTGACCTTGGACTGCGAACAGCGGATGCTGCTTGAGAACCAAGATACCGTGAGGGAGTTCCAAACGACGCACGTTCATCCCGTATTCCTTAACGACAGGACCAATCGTGAAATTGGCCTGAGCGTTTTTACGGATCAGGGTGTTGATGGCGGTGATGAAACGAGTGCCAGTGAAGGCCATCTTTTCTTCCGAGCCGTATGCGAAGATTTGCTCCGACCACTGTTCGAGCGTGGCCAAGGTCAAAGTGTTGCTTGGTGCAGCCAACACGTTGTTGCCTTGCGCTTGGATCGCTGGGATAATCCCACCAGTGGTCCGCAGTGGACGACCGTTCAGACTGGTCAACGATTTTCTCCCGAAGAAGAAAGCGCGTTCCATGTCCATAGTGAAGTTTTCCAAGCAGTCACGCTTGTTCTCCGCCATTTCATCGCCAGTCCGCGTGTTGGTGTTCTCGGCAGTCTTGGACATGCCGTAGGTTCCACGGAAGATTTGGCAATAATTCGACTCGGTCGTTGGGTCGAAACCAACAGGAGTCGGTGGCAAAGAGTTTTCTTCAAACGCTGAACCGATCACGATAACGTGTGGGTTTACTGCGTTTGAAATAGCGATTGCAGCTGCAGTGGAACCAGCAAAACCGCGAGTCACTTCGATCTGTGTGTCACTTGTGATAGTGGCCACACGCATGACTTCCCCAGTTTCTTCGGAATACAGCAACAGACCTGGATACAGGCTTGAAGCGTTACCGCCAGAGAAAACCAGAGTGGTCACAGCGTTGTTGATCGCTGAGGTGATACGGAGACGACGAGTCTGGGTCGATTTCTCAAACCAGTTGTAGATCGGGTCATCCGTGACAGCAGACCGCATCGCAGCGGTCAACTGAGTCAGTGGTGCTTGTGAGATACGCCCGCCGACAAGGCCCAACCGTTGGATACCTTCGCGCCAATTCTGTGGGCGACGGCCAGTTGGGGTGTTGAAGTGGTCGGCGTGCGAAAGTCCTTGAATGGGCATTACGCGAAGTCCTTAAACAGTTCCTCAATTTCATCAGCAATTGAGGGTTGGGTGGGTGAATGTCCGCCTGGCCGTGATCCCCCAGAAACGAAGGCAGGTGGTGGAGGTGGTGCTGGAGGTGCTGCAGGTTGTGTGACACCGAGTTTAACCAGCAAGCTACGTGTAGCTTTACCGATCTGATCCCTGATCTCCGGACCCCAAACCGCGTTGGGGTTCTTAGCAGTTTCCCGTTGAATAACCAGATTAGTGGCCTTCTCGACCAACTTCGCATGTGGAAGCAGGTCAGGAAACGACTGATAAAAGTCAGTCTGTATTTGTCTCAGATGTCCATTCACTTGCTGTTCCAGCGAAGCACGTTCATAGAATTGAGGCAATACATTCTCAACGATGTGTTTAACCGCAGCTTTTGCTGACTGGTTCGCCACTGTGGTAACGACCAACGACATGCCCTGAGCACTCGTTGCATCGTCATCGCTCCTAATCATATCCATGATCTGCTGTGGCATAGTCACGGCTTGTGGAAAAGGAACCCAGTCCGTTTCAGCCGTAGGCGCTGGAGTCTCAGTCGTCTTCGGTTGGTTTTCCGCTGCAGCTGCAACATCCAACAAATCGGCGACAGTAAACTCCGGCTCTACGTCCGGCGCTGGCTCAGCAGGGGGTGTCCCTGTATCTGAGGATTGCACAGGAGTCTCCGCTATGGGGGTTGCGGGAGACTCCTGTGCCACCTGCGGCTCTGTCGGTGGCGCGTCAGACGCAGGTGTTTCGGCTTCAAGTGGCTCAATCGAGGAGAGGTCAAAGTCATCCGCAGGATCATCCGGAGTGACTGGTGCACTCTCAGCTGGGATATCCGCGTTAATGTCTCGACCGAAGTCTCCGGCCACTGGGAAATATTCTTTAGTTGCCACCGTTTTGCTCCATTATATCTTGCAAGGACTGCGCTGCAAAACGCAGCGCACAAATCCGAGCCTGAACCGTTCGAATAGCGTTGAGATCGTCAACACTGACACTTGGCATGTCTGCCAATTGGTCGCATAAGTTGCGCGCAAGCGCAAGCCATGCGTCTGCGATTTTCCTTAATCCGCCCTCAGATTGTGCGAGTTTATTCGCTTCATCATCCGTTAAATGGATATCCATTACATACCTCCCACGAATTGACCTGCAATCGCGGACAGTGGGATTTGGTTCCCCGCTGCCTGCTGCTGCATCACTTGTTGATCAGGTTGGACCTGAATTTTGAAACTTTCAATGTTCGAGGCCCCGCCAAGTTTTGCCACGAACTCAAAGATTTTCGTGATATCATACGTGGCTGCCAATCGTCCAGTAGGTTCAGTCAAAATCCCTTGGAAAATTTCCCGCCAGATGTCCAGCATCCCGATCTTGTCCATTGGCAGTGTGCCATCGTGGACTGGGAAGTAGAACTCAGTCGAGGCCAAGGTCTCCGGCGTGACGATGATTGACTGCTCAACCCCATCGCCAACCACACGGAACTCCATCTCCTTGGTCAAGAATTGTTGATAGTTACAGACCATCTGCTCCGCAACATCAATCAGGGACTGAGCTGAGATCAATCGGGCCTTTGCGGCAAGGCGAGATGCCCCAGCTTCACCGGAAATCCGGACCTCCGTTGCAGTTTTTCTTCCCCCAGACTCCTGCAGACCACGGAGATTATCGCTCGCGCCCGTGAGGTCCGAGGCCATCTTCCCAAAGAGTTCAAAGTCGTTGAGATGATTCCGTGTCACGTCCCCGACTGGCAACTGCATCACAGCCTGCCGGATATCCATGCCACCGAAGGGAACGTTTTTCAACCTGATCAACTTTCCAGGTTCCGGATTTTTCAAATCCTCCATCTCAATCTTGGATGGATCAACGACGAGCTGGTTGTTCAACACCGCCCGAACGTTGTAGATATGTGAGTTGACCAGCCAAGACATGGTGTCCTGCATCGGCGCCAAGTAATCCGCAGTCGCAAGCTGACCAAACGCGTAACCCATGGAGTTGCCTTCGGCAATTGCAACAGGCAAGCGGTCGTGGAACAGGTCCAGAGGCTCAGCCTGCACAATTTGACTCTTGTTCAGGATTGTGAACAACCAAAGTTCCGGCTTGTCGGTGTTCCCAAACCCCCAGTCCTTCGGAACGATCCACACCGCACCTTGATCCACTTGGTAATACTTCCGCAGCGCGGTGTTCTCCCCGATGCCCGAGACACTTTCCCGCTCCCCCCGCATACCGCGGTAGGAGTCAGACCGTCCATAGGCTTCCGGCACGTCCTTCTTTGCTGCGTCAACGTGAAAAATCAGCCCTTGGGACTCATCAAGTTTCAACTTGTGATGACCTTCAAACGCGCGCCAGAAGCAGAATTCCCCCTTGGTGTTTAACTCGGTCATCGGGACACGAGGATCAGGGAAGAACATGAACGGGTCGATAGTCGAAACGTCCGATCCCTCAAACATCACTCGGTTTTCAACCCGACTTGACCGAGCTGGAAGTTCCGTTCCCAACACGGACTGGGCAAGTGCCCCGACAGTCGGGTCAATGGTTTCAAACACGCGGACTCGACGTTTTTTACTCGTCCAGAGCATCCGCATGATTGCCACACCGTAAATCTCGTCGTCGAGAAGAAACTGATACAGGTGTTTTAAGAACCGCATGTGGTCACAGTTGTATTGGAGAAGTAACTCCGCACCACTCACCATGTTGATCTGTTTGTTGTTATAGGTCCCGAGGGCGAAAATTGGCCTCCGACCGCCGAACGTGTGGAACAGATAAGTTACAATCGTGTTGATCGTAGCGAAGGTGAACGGGACTGTGATCGAAACAGGGCTTGCGGCCTTGCCCGAGTCATTCAGCTCTTTGAGCATTTTTTCATAATCAGAAAGCTGAATAAACGCCTGCATCTTCAGCTCGTTCACACGCCAGCGAGAGTGAAAATCACTCATCTTCATCTCCGACGAGCGGAGAAGTTCTTTCAACTTTTCAAGAACAAACGCGTGCTCACGAGAATTTGGGCGAAGATAGTCCTTCGCCGTTTGACCTTCTGCGCGGATCGAGGGAGGGGTTTTCATGTCTTCACTCATTGGAGTCTCCTACGGCGCTGAACGCCAGTTTTTAGGCAACGGTTCAAGCTGCGTTGCGTTGTTAAGTTCCTGCACAGCTACGCCTGCAAAAGGCGTGAGCAGTCGGATTGCCATTGCCACCGCGTCAGGGATGTCGTCTCGACCGGACGGCCAAGAGTCAAGTTGGTTTTCCAGATCAATAAACTTTCTGGCGACTGAAAAGTTCCCAGCCATTAATAAAGGCCGGATCGTGCCTTGGACTCGTTCCCGCTTGGCCTGTTTCCCGTGGAGGATCGGAGTCACGGAGAACGAATAACGAGCGAAGTCTCCCATGAGCATCCGTTTATTCCGCTCTTGCTCAATCGGGGCAATCAGCGCTCGTTGATACCCGTGGGCTTCCACGCCGACAAGGCGGCACTCAAGGGGAACTCGAGTCAAATACGTTTCGTAAAGTTCGAAGAGTCTTTGAACCTTCTCGTTGTCGGGTTGCCCAACCTTACCCTCGGCAGCAAGAACGTGGTAGGTCGCAGCTTTAGTAATCCCAACAACAGCAAACGCTGCCATGTCGGCAGTCCTTTTTTCACCACAAGCTGGGTCAAGTGCCAAGGCGATGGCTGCGAAGGAGTCTGGCGGGTAAATCGCATAGTTAATTTTCTCCAACGGAAATTGCTTGTCCCCAGTTTCCACGATCTTACTCATATACTCAAGGTTGAACTCCGGCAACATCCCGAGAGAGATAAAACTTTGCCGGACTCGTTCCAAGCCTTCGAGCGAAAGTTTTTCCGGCCAGACAGGTTGCCCTGTGGAGTCCAGTGCACCGAAGCGGAAACTCATCCGTGAGGGGTCTCGCATCAGGGTCGGAAGGACTGCATCATTATGCAAGAGTGTTCCGATGTAATAAATCTGACCCTTGTCTTCCCCGAACTGTTTAATCGCAGGTTCCATTGTGCCTGCAACCCACTTGAGCGCAGCCTGACGGAGATCGGGGTTCCGGACAGACTCCGCGTCCTCAAGGTCATCCACGATGATGATATCGGGCCGTGTGGCGTCTTTAGACATACCACGCACCTGCCCTTGCCGACCAATGGCACCGGCCATCACCCCGTTCAGCGGTTCAATATATCCGTCTGTCCACTTGTTTGAGTCGTTCCGTGCGGGCACCTGATCCCCGAAGACCGAGATAATCAATTCATTCGTCTCGAATTGCCCACGGACGGATGCGAGCTGTTTCTCCGCGTGCGAGGCGGACTCCGACACGTAGAGGATAAACTTGGCTAGTTTATAACAGATCACCCGAACGGAAGTCGAGTTCAACAGTGTGGTCTTCGAGAAGCCTCGGGGAAGCATGAAATTCTGCCGGTCAGACCACAGCATTTCAACCTTCTCCCCGTCCCACGAGAACGCAGGGAGTAATTCGCTCGTCGGGTCAGTCGGGTCGGACAGAACGACGAACTCCCGAATGAGAGTCATCAAGTCCTGCTCAGTCCATTCCCAAGTCCCGTCCCGATACCGTTCTTGCTTAAAGTCCGCAAGAAATTGTGCCTGCCCAGTTATCTGCGCAAGCATCCCACGGTGGAGCCAAGGTATCTTCGTCGGAAACCAATCGGGGAGGAAAATCCGATTGAAGTCAACTGGGCTTTGCAGTCCGACCCGCAAAAGCCCAGCTTTCATCTGCTCGTCCATTAATACATCGGGCGGAAGAATTGTTGATCAGGAACAGGACCGTTGCCAGACGGCAGGACAGAACCTGCCCCACGGAACGGATGGATAGTCGGGGCTTCGACTTGTCCAGGTCCTGCTTGGTTCATTCCGCCCATCAACGAGGGTCGTTGGATTGGGGCCGGCGCAGCAAGTTGGAACTGCGCAGGATTAAGACCAGCTTTTTGCTGGGCCATTGGATCAACCTGAGGCTGACCGAGAATACGTGCGAGCATACCCTCTTTCAACTTCATATCCAGTTCCTGTTTTTTCTTCCAATCCGCTTGAGCGGCTTGCAGCCCTGACCACATCTTTCCAGGGATATCCCGCAAACGAAATGGGGTCTTAGGCTGAACATTGGCCGGCACTGGCATGTTCGGGACGAACGGTGCGAGTTTACCTGTAGGAAGGAATGACATTAGATACCTAACTTTCTACGGAGCGCAAGTGCTCCGCCACGATTGTAAACCTCGATTGGATCGAAACCGAGTTCTTTGGCCCACTCACGAAGAGTCGATCCGCCACGTTGCTGGTAAATCCACATCACAGGGTTTGGCCTGAGATCGACGTGGAGAAACCTTGCCCCAAGACCAAGTCCACGGAAGCCCGCAAGGAGTGCTGCACGAAGAAGCTGTGCTCGGGTGTAGTTCCCAAACCCGATATCCGCCGCGATTTTCAAATGCTGAGAATTCGACACACCTCCGACAGCCCGATTATGCGCTGCCGAACGGTGTGCGGAGTTGATCTGGATCGGTCCAAGTTCGTTCCGCATAGCCTGCAGCGCGTCGTTGAACCGAGGATCGAAGTAAAATTCGCCCGATCCTTTGCAGGCCAACTCCTTGGGGGAAATATTTGGCCAACGAGCTTTCCATGCGGAAGTCATTTTCGGAGCCGCTGGGTGGATACCGAGAGCAAGGTTAAGCTCAGTTGAAGCTTGTTGGGACTTGGCTTTTGCCTCAGTTTCTGTCATTGATCCTGTCCCCAGCGGAGGGAAGCAATCCGACGGGCCAGCGCTGCGTTCAGCGCGTCCGTGTTCTTCCCGAAGACCTTTTTAACCGCCTTCGGCGCTGCAGCCAAAACTTCTTCCGAGGCCAACTGGACAGCGTCTGCCTCAGTCAACACAAGCCGGTTGTCCGGATTGTTCAGCTTGGCCAGTGCGGATCGAGCAGCCCAGAGAAGTGCGTCCTGCACGATCTTATACGACTGACTTTTGTTCCACAAAAGCGCGGCCCAAGGGGGAGCAACGGCGGCAACGCCAGCGAAGACTAGCTGACCGATAGTCGTGACAAGTTCCTGATCAACGTTCATTGGAATTTTCCTTTCCGTAAAGTCGGGCCTCAATCCGACGAAGTGTATCAACTTGAAAGGCAGAGGCAGCCTCCAATCTTGCCAACCGTTCCGACACGGACTCGGCCTTCTCGACCTTACTTTCGAGGGCTTGGACTCGACTCAGCGTCTGTCCAATAATCACCCCGACCACGCCGGTCTGGATCAGGATTGTAAATATCAAAGCGATAGGCACTTTTTTATCCAAGTGCCAGTTATTGTCTTCCATCTGCTTTATCCTAACCAGTGCCATGTTGCGTAAGGGGAGTTTGTTTCGATGAATTCTACCGGATCGTCGATGAATGGGCCTGGAGTTTTCTTATCCCGCCAACGACAGATTTGTAGCATTTGAATAGGTTTCCCGATGAGAAGGTGAAGAACTGGAGCGTATAACTCAACCATCTGATCCTTCCCCGCCGGAATTCCCGTGAACTTACTTTCGAAAAGAACGACTTTTGAGTCCAACTCGATAAACGCTTCAGGCTCACAGAACCCGATCCCGTTCTTATCGAAGAACTCAATCCACTGATGATACTCCAGATTTGAGTCCGAGAGGGTTTTCAATCTCGATGACAATTCCTTGATTACCCTCTTCTCGTAAGCCGCCCCCTGAGCATTCCGGCCCTTCAAGTTCTTGGCTTGCGGGATATGACTCGGTCGCTCCACGAATTTCGCGTAGGAGAGTTGCTCGATCTTCCGATGTAATTTTCTTGACACCTGTTGCCACCTCTTGCTTCAACGCCTCGAGTGTGGCGTCAGAGATATTCGTAGTTTTAACGTTGATATTCGTCTGCTTCGGGAACCCCGTCCGGTCAGAGATAGCTTCAACGATCTTTAATAATGTCGGGGAGTCAATCAAGTCCGGATTGTCCAGCACCCGCTCTTCCAAGACCTCAATCGAGCTAACGCCCAGCTGGGCAAGTCGTGCCCACATATCAACCTGAATTCGAGTTTTCGTGGCCGCGTAGTGGTCCAGCAATTCCTTGAACGCCGGATCGTTTTTGAGGATGGAAATCCTCGATTGACTCACCCCGACGATCACGGAAATTTCGGCCTGCGGGACTCCATCACACAGAAGCCTCGCAATCGTGTGATGTGTTGCACGGAGAGACTTGAGTGTCTGCTCCGGCAGCACCCGTTCCTGCTCCGCATATTCATGGAGATCGTCAGCCGTGATCGGTCGGGTCTCGCCAACGAAAATGGCTTCCCCCCGTCGCCCTCCCATCTTCCCCATTCCACTAATCAGTTCGTCGATGTCCACCACGAGAGTCCTTTGCTTGGCCTTTGGCCTTTGTTCAAGTCCTTCTCTGCTCTACCTTGGATTGGTCTCTGGGTCAATAGACTTGGGCTTTTGGATGGTGGTTCTCTGGGAAAGTGATGTCGCTTTCAAATAGTCCCGCGAAATTTTCAAAATGCCTTATACACTCGAAAGGTCCGCTTCGCATGGGGGGTGGTGGGTGGGTCACGCGCAAGCGTGGGCGAGGCGTCCAAGTGTGTTCACGAAAACGTGATGAGACTCGTGAAAATATTTTTACATCAACTGCATTTTGTGTGTTGACTTCCACAAACTCGGGCTTATTCTTAAATCACCAACACGGTGTTGGTTGATAAGGAACAGTGAAATGATGAATGAACTTTTGAAGAACGCAGTGGAAGACCTGCTTCGCCCATCCGCCCAAGCTCGGGCACAAGAATTATGTCGCGCTTTCGACAATGACTGGTCGTTGTTGGAGTCAGTTTTGGAATTGATCCAAGATATGGACATTGACCATCTTGAACCAATCGAACAGTGTTTTTACAAAATGTTCGTCGAGTGTGTTGAACAAGAACAACAACGTTAACCAAAACCTGGGGGGCGCAAATGCCCCCCAACATGGAGACATGTCATGGAATATACATCAGTTAAGTTTGCCCGTTATGATGATGGTTTGATTGTCGGACGTGGGCGTTACAGCGGTAACATGCAATACCTTTACCGCACAGCAGACTGGGTTTGGCTCGCAATTGAACGAAAGGATGCTGAGTTACTTTTGTTAAAACGACTTGACTCAGACATCGTCACAGCCACAATCGTGTCAGAAAAGATTTAGGGAAGGGGACTTCGGTCCCCTTTTTTATTTGCCCTTGCGACTCGCAAGGGCCGGAGGCGCGCAAGTGGGCCACTGCACAATCTCTAGTTGTCCAACCCCACTGGGTTGGACCGGAGGCGCGCAACAGGGGCACGGATTTCCCAGTCTGTCAAGGGGACTGCAAAATATTTGAGCAGTTTGATATTTTCGTTTGACACCGATGCGGGACTCGGGCATAGTCAACATGCGTTCAGGGATTGGCCCCGCGCGCGAATTGGCCCCTCGCGGGCATGGAGTTTAAAATGACTAAGACGATTGACACCGGACTGACTTTCACAGCCATTGGCAAGGCGATTGCCGAACGTTCGGGCTTCAGCCCAGTTGATATGAGTATTGACCTCGCGACTGTGCCGCAGGAGACACTCTTACGCTTGGCAAGACAGGGTGCTGTGATTTTCGTTTCTCGACTGTTCGCGGCGGACAAGGACGCCAAGATGAAAGAGTCGGACTATGCCGACGCAATCGCCAACATGTTCGAGGCGTGGAAGAAAGGGACTGAATGGCGCGCGAAGGGCGAAGGCAAAGCCAAGATACAGTCAACTGACTGGATGGGCAAAGCGACAAACACATTTGTCAAGGTTGCCATGAAGGACAAGAAATTGGACTTGGCCGACGCCGAGCAATTCAAGGCCATCCGCGACAAGGTGCTGGCGGTTCCAGCCCTCGTCGAGCGGATCAAGGCAATGGCCCAGCAGCTTGAGGCGGAACATAACGCCAAGCAGGCCTTGCTTGCCGACATCGACCTCGGTTTTCTGGATGACAAACCGAAGGCCAAGAAGGCTGACGTCAAGGTGGACTTCTAATGGACTGCAGATCTCTAATCGCCGAGGCATCACGCCTCGGCCCCACTCCCAAACGAGACAAGGTTTACGAGTGGGTCGCCATCGCTGAGCGCATGTGGGCGCAGGGACGAACGATGAAGGCCCAAGAGGCCTACGGCAGGGCCTCGAGAGCCTTGGTCGGATAGCAAATCGAAGGGACTGGGGAAACTCAGTCCCTTTTATTTTTCCCATGGGACTCCCATGGGCCGGAGTTGGGCAAACAGGGCAGCGCGGGAACCGCGCAAGACATAGATAGGACTTGGTTAAAGTGATGTCGTGGTCCACCGTGGACATCGACATCATTTTGACTCCCCAATCACCTATCTCCCTATCTCACCTATCTACCTATGGACACGTTTAATTGATCCCCCCAACTTAGTTAACGATATCACTTTCAAGTTCGAGTCTTTCAAAAAATTTTTTTTTTTAAGAAATTTTCTGAAAAATGAAGGGGTGGGGGGTCAGGTGATAGGGCAAAGTGATGGCGGGAACTCGATCCGAGAACGATTGGCATCGTGTCCATAGAACGATAGAACAGATAGAACAATAGAACAACACAGGACATCACATTGGGGCTTGACCCCAAGCCCAGTCAGTGGCACCATACAAATGGGGACACAACGGCGCGCTTGCGCGCAACACAGACACCAAGCGTGGAGAACAAAAATGCAAACACAGATTACCTCCAAGGGACTCTTGGACATCCGGACGATCTCACTCTTAGGGCTGAGCGCCAAACAGGACGCAAGCGCGATTGGACAGTTCGGCACGGGGATGAAATACGCCATCGCGGTTCTTTTACGAACTGGCCACAAAATCAGCCTGCGGGTCGGGCAAACAGAGTTCAGGTTTGAAACCAAGAAAGAGACCTTTCGGGACAAGGACTTCACCCAGATAATCATGTCCGGTCCGGACGGCGAGACTGTTCTCCCAATTACACTCGAGTATGGTAAGAACTGGAAAGTCTGGATGGCCTTCCGAGAGCTTTGGTCCAACGCCCTCGACGAGGGACTGAGTCAACAGGGACAAAATACAACGACGTGGACAGTCGAGGGACAGGAATTCGCTGATTGCTACGCCAAGCGGACAATCTATTTCATTCCGGAGAAAGGCAAACTTCACGGAGATACGCATCAAATCCACGTGCAGGACGGCGCGACTGACGCGATCTACTGCAAGACCGTTCGCGCAGCCACGTTCCCGTCGAAGTTTACCAAGACCTACAACGTGGACGTCATGCCGCTGACGGAGGAACGGGAAGCCGCAAGCGATTTCATCGCCTACCACATCACCCGATATCTGTTTTCTTACATCGAGGACACGCTGGACTTTTCCATCTTCCAAAATGGTTCGATGGAGACCAAGTTCGACTGGGCATGGGTCGGCGAGAAGCGAGTCCGCCCGTTGGCTAGGGAAATCCTCAAAGCAGGCCGGAAGAATATTCACATCCCAAATTCCCTCATTAATATGGCCCTCAAGTGCCTGCCGTTGGCGGATCGGGCGGTCAAGATTAAACTCAACAAGATTGAGCAAACCCAGCTTGACCGCGCGATCGACCTCTTAACCGCTGCCGGACTCGAGATCGAGGAGATGAATTTCGTTGAGACCCTGCCGGACGAGGCCTTCGGCATGGTCTTCGAGGGGGATATCTATATTGCGAAAAGTGCTTTCACCCAAGGCACAGCTTTTCTTGCCGGAACGATCTACGAAGAACATCTGCATCATCAGCGCGGGATGTGGGACGAAAGTCGTCGGTTGCAGAACCACCTCATTAATGAGCTGATGGCCGCTTGGCAACACCAGCATGGTATTGTCCTGTGAAAGCCCTCGGTTGGGCGCTTGCCGTAGTCTTCTCATTCACGGTTTGGGCTGGAATGGGGTTTGTCCTGTTCCAGTCCGGCCCGACTGTCGGAGACATCATCGCGTATGTTATCTCATGGGGAGTTATTCTCTGGATTTCCCGTGAAATGCTTTTCCTTTTCGTCGCTTGGGCTTTCGCCCATTTAGTCAAATTCCTCATTTGGATGAAAGGACACTGACATGATTAAACTTCCAGAACCGGACGACACTTGGTCGCCCTCCGAGGTCCACGATATTCTCCTCGCATATTCTACTGGCCAGCTGGTCCCCAAGACTGAGGACGAGCGGCTGCAGATCACGATCAAGGACTCCGGCATTTGGTTCCGAGGCTACTGCGTGGGACAAGTGTTTGACAATGGAGTCAGCTGTCCGGCAACGATCCGCGATGCTTTCTTAGACCTTCTTCTCGGATTGGACACCGAATGACCCGAGAGGAAGAATATCGACAGCTCGCCATCTTGAAGGCCCACGCCAAGTTGCAGGTCCTCGGGATGAAACATTCATCACTCAGCATGACCGATCTGGTCGAGAAAGGAAATAAACTTGGCCTTCCCTTACGAAAGAATAGTAAAACTGGACTACGGCAGCTTATCGCCGACATCGAGTCCAAACTCGAACAACTCCTCGCAACCGAAATCAAGGAAATCAACAATGACCAAGACTGACCACATCGCCGCCCTCCTCTTGGACTCAGTCCTCACGACTATCAAGGTCCGGTTCCAGACATCCGCACAGGGCAAGCAATACACCTACAAGTGTCTCAAAACCCTCGCGGAGACCCTGAAAGTCGGGGATCGAGTCCTTGTCGATGCTGTCGGTCTGACCGGACAACAAGTCGGCGTGGTTGAAGTCCTCGCAATTGATCCCGAGATGGACATTGATATCGAGGCCGACTACGAGTATAAATACGCCTTCGCCAAGGTGGACGAAAGTGAACTCTCCCGACTCAAAGAACGGGAAGTCCGGATCGTTGAGAAGATCAACGCAGGACGCAAGGCTGCCATCCGCGAGAAAATGTTGCAGGACAATGGTATATCTCTTGAGATTCTTCTCGAAGTCCAGTCTGAACATAATCTCGGGAAACTCCACGATGGGTTTTTGCCCCCAGAAGTCAAGTCGGGCACGGCTGAAATATACGAGCCGGACTTCACCAACCCTGCGTTGCAGGCCCTCATGAAGGAGAAAGGACTATGAAATATATCGTCACCAGACAAAATCCTGACGGGTCTTACGACGAGGTCGGGATGAACAACAGGACAATCTTCGAAGGGAAATCTTACCCCCGCGTGCTGAGAAAAATCTCCGCATGGGCCAACGGGAGAACAGTCCGGATCGAGGAATATTCCAATTCAATCCTCGGCAAGCCTTTGCGCGAGACGACAATCATGGGGAATGTGCTATGAGAGAAGGTATGATCGAAATCACAGGCGTTGATCTTCGGGAGTTAATCAAGAAAGCCTATGACCTTTCTGAACCCCGTGGAATGGGAATGTTTCATTTTGAAGCTGGCCCTTTGTCCGAGTCTTCCGTCGATGAAATTCTCGCACGCGGGACAGACAAAATCCCCGTGAGCATGGACTACGTCAAGGGTCGAGCAGTCAAGTTAACCGTCTGGCG
>JACCDR011793073.1_pt1 | contig 44035 bp, 69 predicted proteins | sample 7446431 | NCBI WGS metagenome assembly JACCDR01 (sample SAMN15323443, study PRJNA562643) | freshwater metagenome | isolation source: river surface water | place: USA:Blue River Watershed | collected 2017-08-17
CCTGGATTTTTGGCACGGTACCGGCATGATCGGGTTTGCGATGATCAAGCCAGACAGGAGACATGATCGATGGGCATCACGAAGAGCCGTGACGAGTACGGTTGGTCAGATCTTGTGACCGACCTAGCTCTGTCGAGTTCACTGACTGTGTACGAAGCGAACGCTGTCATATGGGGATTCCGAAACCGTGATCTTCACCCGCACGACCTTCTACCGCTGTTGAAGCTGATCTTCGGCTCATACGCTGATGATGACCGCGTTCGAGGGGTTACGGGTATGGTTGATCTTGCCCGCGAACAGGGTCCGATCGTCGGCTTCGTGTGGAAGTCCGAAGACGGAGAGATCCACATGAGACCGGACGAAGTCACCATCGTAAGGGAGACAAGATCATGACATGGCAAGACATCGGGAACGGAGTGAAGATCGAGTTCACTCGCGATCACGTGGATAGGTTCACCGGACTCAAGATCGAGCACGGGACGTGTGAACCTCAGACGATAGAGTTTGCTCTTCCGTGGGTGACTAGGGAGCGCGAACAAGACGTGTGGAACGTCCATCAGTGGGAACCCCTGACTCTCCATCCCTCCCTTCTCTGTGATCAGTGCGGGCTTCACGGGTACATCCGGAACGGTGAGTGGGTTCCCGGAGTCGAAGCCGGTAGTCGTCAGATGCCTCTAACGGGCTCTGAGAAGCTTCCTGTCACGCTCAAAATCGGTGGGGGTGACACTGTCTATCTGGGAGAGATCGAAGTCCGTACGAGCGCTGTAAAGGACTCCGGTTCGTGGACAGTCGGGATCAACTTCTCGGATCTTAAGCTTCAAGTGTCGAAGATCCTTCGGAAGCATGCCGAAGACCTCGAAGTCGAAGCCGCGAAATCCGACAAAGACTGACGATTAAGTGTCAGAAAGGGGGAGTAATGCCAAGAAAACCACCCGGAAAAGCCGTTGATCCGAGGAATGGTCAGAAGGCTCAAATAAGCAGAACTAAACTAGAAAAGTTTCCTCCCCCTTCTGGCATTTCTTCGGACACTGTTGCCATTTGGGATGACTATTGGAACGACCAAGTTTCTTCAGTTCTGACGATCGCTGATCGTGGGATGTTGGTTCGATGGATTGGGCTAGTGGACAGTCGGAACAAGCTTCTGACGGAAGCGATGAAGGAACCGCTCACTCTCGGCTCGACTCGACAGAAGCAATCGAACCCCCTCTTCTCCGTTTCGATGACCATGGAAAAGGCGATTCAAGCTCTCGAAGCTCAGCTAGGTATCGGTCCGAAGAACCGCGCGGCTCTCGGTATCGCTGTGATAGCCGAACAGAAGGGGCTGAACGAGTTGAACGCGGAGTTTGATGATGACGACGGAGACGACGAAGACCCCCGTAGCAACGTCATTCCTGGCTCGACCGAACGGTGACAATTGCCAGCGTTGCGGTTGGTCAAGCGAGGGGAATCTTTGGCCTTCCTATGGTGGGATAGCCGTCAAGTGGATTCATAAGTATCTGATCCTCGCTGACGGAGATTTCTACGGTCAACCGTTCCGGCTTCGCAAAGATCAGAAGATTTTTCTTTGGCGTTGGTACGAATACTGTCCCAACTGTGATCAGTGGCGGTACAATCGCGCGCTGAGAATGGCAGCAACGGGAGACGGTAAGACACAGTTCATTGCCGCTATCGTGTGTCTTGAGTTCGCCGGACCGAAGAAGATAGTTCCGAAGTCTCCAATCATCCCGATTGCTGCCGCTTCGTTTGAACAGGCTGATCTTCTCTTCTCTGCCGTCTCCACTATGCTCGGTGGCTCAGACCCTTCGACTTCTGTTGCTCCCCTTAGAGGTCTGTTCAACGTCTTCGATACCGAGATCACGTTCAATGACGGACGTCCGGGAAGGATTCACCGGATTGCAGCCGTCGCCGGTACGAACGAGGGTGGTCTACCTACGTTGTTCCTCTGTGATGAACTTCACGAGTGGGGAGACGTAGGAGACGGACGAAGAGCACGTGTTCACATGGTAGTCGGTAAATCGACTCTTAAGCGTTTGACCATCCATGGTTCCGGACGGATCATCAATATCTCGACTGCCGGTTTCGACAAGGATCATTCGCTTCTCGGAGTCATGTACAAGCACGCTAAGCGTGTCATGCATGATCAGTCGATTGATCCTCGCTTCCTTCCGGACATTCATGAAGCTCCTGATGGTCTAAACTACGAAGATCCTGAACATCGAGCGATTGCTGTTCGAGCGGCTTCCGATGGTGCCGACGTTCAATGGTCGGTGCAAGACCGCGTGAATGCTTGGAATGATCCCACGGTTCCTAAGCACGAATGGATCAGATACTACGCCAATCGTTGGACGGATGTTGCCGAAGGTTCATGGTTGCAGGATCATCCGTCAGCATGGGCTGAGTGTTCCGGTGAGTGGGAATCGGATAGCTCGAACTTCTTCGTGATCGCTGTAGACATGGCGTTGAAACATGACTCAGTTGCCGTTAACCGGATCGAGCTTCTTCCGGATGGTCGTTACGCTGTCACATCTCGAATCTGGGAAGCCCGCGATTACGGGGGAGTCATTCCGCATGACGACGTGTGGAACTACATCAAGGATATGGCTACTGGCCTAGGCTTCAAGTGCGTTGCCTATGACCCCCGATACTTCGAGGTTCCCGCGCGACTTCTCGAAACTGATCATGATATCCCTGTTCTTCAGTTTGACCAGAACCCCGAACGTATGTCACCCGCTTGTGGATTCACTTATAAACTCATCATCGATCACAAGATCTTGCATGATGGTGATCCCGACTTCGGAATGCATGTGCGTGGCGCGGTTGCCGTACCGCAAGAACGCGGGGGCTTTACGTTGAAGAAGTCGAAGAGCAAGACGCACATTGACGCTTGCGTGGCTATGTGCATGGGTGTGTGGGTTCTTGCTGCGATGCTTGACGAACTCGATGATGGTAAGAAGGAAGTCGAAGGTCGGCTTTATGGTTCTGCCACTTAAGAGTCAATGGTCACGTACCGTGGTCCGGCTCGTGAATCCCGAGATAGCCCAAACGCGAGCGACTTCGGTTTGATCATGACACTCCGTGAAAACCGGCTCTGACCTGGGGAATCCTTGATCGTGTTCCGGGTGTTCCGGGTTGTTCAAAAGTCCCTTACATGTAGACGATTTGGGGACTTTCAAAACAGCCGGAACACCCGGAACACGATCTTGTTTCCGGCTCGAACCGAGTGTTTGATCTTCCTCCCTGCCCTGCCGTCCGGCTTCCCGCCACTCTCTGTATGTGGTCTCCGGGCTCTTCCTCCGTGCGTCCGGGCTCAGACATGGTCGGGTGGCTCTGTGTGCCACGGTGGCAAGATCAAGGGGTTTGCCGGTACGAAGAGACTCGACCGAAGATCCAACAGGCTCAGGGGGCAATCTGGGGCTTTCGGGTAGCGCTTGACCTCTTAACGTCATGTACGATGTCCCCGGAAGGGGGGTGTGATCATGACGGTTCTTGAAGCGTGGTCACGCGCTAGCGAGAGCATCGAGACGCGCGCAAAGGATCTCACCTTCCGTCAGGTGGCTCTGACCCTGGTAGCGGTCATTCCGTTTCTCGTGTTCTTCGCGGCTTACTTCGTGTGGAAGTTCCTTTGGACTGTCTTCACATGGCTTCTAGCGGCAGGGCTCGAAGGTTGGGACGCTGCGAAGATGAAGAGCGGTAAGCAATCGTGAACTTTCTCGAACGAGTGGCACAGCGAAGGAAGACGCTAAGCAATCCCGTTGCTGGCGACCTTTCGCCATTGTCTGACACTCGGTTCGGTCATGATCCCTTCGCATTCATTCACTCCGAAGGAAGCTCGTTCCTTGATCGAGCGGCAACATCGGATGATGTTTACGCTGTGATCAACCTCCGGGCACGTCTCATGTCCGGTCTCAAACTCAAGATCTATCGTGGATCGGGATCGAGTCGTACTGAAGTCACTATCGGTGCCGCGTACGATCTCCTGAATCATGTGAATCCGTTTTGGACTCAGAGACGACTGTTCCGAATGGACGAACTTAGTCTTTGTCTCTGGGGACAATCGTTCTGGGCTATCGAGAAGGATGATCTCGGTAATCCGAAAGAAATTTGGTGGCTTAAACCCTCTCGTGTTCGTGTCGTTCCCGACTCGAAGGGTTACATCCGGGGATACATTTACGAACCGGCAAACGGTGGACCACCGATCGCGTTCTTCCCTGACGAAGTTGTGTGGTTCCGGTATCCGAACCCCCTTGACGAGTTCTCTCCACTCTCTCCGCTTCTCGCTGCCCAACGTGCGGCAGAGACCGGAAGCGCGATGCTCGACAGTAACCGCGCTCTGTTCGACAAGGGTCTTCAAATCGGGGGCTTCGTCGTACCTTCGAGCGATGTCAAGACGTTCACGAAGGAACAGGCTGACGATCTCGAACGCTTCCTAGACTCTCGGTTCCGTGGTCCGAAGAACGCTCACAAGTGGGCTGTCATGCGGTTCGAGGCTCAGTTCAAGGCCGCTGAAGTCACGCCTAAGGATGCTGAGTTTGCTCAGGGTATGAACCTAACCCTTCGTCGTGTTTGTAACGTCTATGGCGTTCCTAGCCCCCTTCTGAACGACCTAGAGTTCTCGACACTGGCGAACCTTCGGGAACTTCATCAGTTCCTATGGGCTGACACTCTTGTTCCGGATGCTCAGCTTCGACAGGAAGAGATCACGGAACAGCTCTTGCCGATGTTCTCGGGAAGGCCGCTTCATGCTGAATATGACTTCTCTTCTGTCTCCGCTTTGCAGGAAAGTACAACGTCTGTATGGGATCGAGAGCGGCAACAGATCGAAGTCGGTTCGCTTCGTATCAATGAGTGGCGAGAGAAGTACGGTCTTCCTCCGGTTCCATGGGGGAACGCATGGTGGGCACCGGTCAATAAGTCGGCTGTCAACGGAGCAACAGCTACGCCACAAGAACCCACACAGACCGAAGAAGTTCCGACCGATCAAGCCGAAGAAATGATGTCTATGCTCGATCTTCGGACGCTCGAATTCAGGCACGGACATCTATCTCTCAATGGTCAGAAGGTAAATGGCCATAGGAGGAAGGGACATGAGTAAGCGTCTCAGCTACACAAGGGGCATGCTTGCCGCCCCTTCTCCGAACTCTGATTCGGAACTCGTATTCACGGCTTCGGCGGAAGGTGTGAACCGTTACGGCTTCTCGCTGAACAAGAAGCGTTGGAAGATCGATAACTTCAACGCGAATCCGGTGATTCTGTGGATGCACAACGACATGATGCCGCCAATTGGGCGGGGACGCGCTTCGATGGATGGTTCGGGTCTCCGTACCGGGATCACTTTCGACAGATCAGATCCATTCGCGGTTCAGATCGAGAACAAATATCGCGGTGGTTTCCTGAACGCGGTCAGTGTCGGCTTCGACTTCGTAGACTCGGACGGACGTCCGATCGAACGATGGTGGTCACTGACTCCGGAACAGATCTCGAACGAAGCCTTCTACGATCTTGCGGAAGTCTCGGCTGTTCCTGTTCCGGCTGATCCGGGAGCGCTGATCCGTCAGCGTCACGCACTAGCGTACGACTTCGGTCTGTACGCACCGGAAACCGAAGAGCTTTCTAGGGAAATCCTCGAAGAGAGGGTGACTCTTAATCGTCAGGGAGTGAAGCCGGAACTGTATCCCGGTAACTCTCCCCTCGAACTCGAAGTGACGAATCTGAAGAGTCTTCTCGGAAACGTCATCGAGTTGAACGGACTTCGGATCGAACCTGAGAAAGAAGACGATCCGGAAGAGAAGCCCGAAGACGGCTTCAACGCTGAAACGATCGCGTCATTCTTCGACTCGATCAAACTCTGAGTCAGAGAAAGGAGAACGTACATGTCTGGGATCACGCTCGATGCTCTGGCTCAGGAAATGAGGCAGCGTCTTGACGCGATTGGGGAAGACGTCAGCACTCGCATGTCTGACGTACAGCTTCGCTCGATCGTTGAACCGATCGTGAAAGATCTCTTCGCTTCCCCCGATGGTGCTGAGTGGATTCGTAAGCTCAGCTTCGGTCAGGACACGAAGAACACCGGTCTGATCGGTACGAAGTACGCTCGATGGGGTCTCGGTGTTGCGGACATCGAATTCCTGTATGAGCTACAGGGTTCGCTCGCTGGTCAGAAGCGAGTCGGCAATGTCGGTGTGTACGGCGGTCCGTCTGAGGAACTGACGAAGACCTTCACCGGAATCACCGAAGCGGTTTACCTTCCGATGGATGAAGTTCGTCGTCTCGACCGTAAGGCGATTGACGATCTCTTCCCCCGTCTTCCGGTGAACATGTTCCATGGTCGGGATCGTCTTCTCGCCCGTAAGGGTGCGTGGGACGAAACCGAAGCGTACAAGCGTGCAATGCTGGCTATGGACACGGCGGAATCCGGCTTCGGCTCTCAGCTTGTGGGAGCACAGTACGTCGGAGAACTGTGGGAAGCCGCGCGTCGTCTGTCTCGAATCTACGGACTCATTGAGTCCTTCGAGATGACTGACCCAACCGCTTACCTTCCCGTGGAAGTGGACATTCCGGAAATGCTGTTCGTTGGCGAGTCTGCCGCGAATAACTCTTCCAACTATGCCACAGTGAAGACCGGTTCTCAGCGCGTTCAGGTGGACGCGAAGAAGTTCGTCATTCATCAGATGTGGTCCGGAGAGATGGAAGAGGATTCCATCATTCCGTTCGTGCCGTTCCTTCGTCGTCAGGCGGCAGCGTCCATTGCTCACTATTCAGACTCGCTCGTTCTGAACGGTGACACCACGAATGCGGGTACCGGCAACATCAATCTTGATGACGCTGATCCCGCTGACACGAAGCACTACCTTGCCTTTGATGGCATCCGGCACGCTTCGTTGGTGGACAACACCAACAATGGCAATGATGCTGGTGGTGGTGTCACTCTCGAAGCTCTTCACATGCTTCGTGGCGACATGATGGACACGGCTCGTTTCGTTGACTGGGGTCACCCTGCCGACGCTGACGATCTCGTGTACGTTTCTGATCCGGAAACGGCTGACCGTATCGCGCTTCTTGATGAAGTGCTGACGGTTGACAAGTACGGACCTCAGGCCACCGTTCTTACGGGTGAGGTTCTGAAGATCGCGCGTCACCCGCACATCGCTTCCATGGCCATGAGCAAGACGGAAGCTGACGGCAAGGTTTCTACCACGGGTGGAAACAACACGAAGGGTCAGGTTGTGGCGTTCAACCGGCGCGGTTTCAAGACCGGTTGGCGACGTCGCGTTCAGGTCGAGACTGAGCGACTCCCCGCCACCGATCAGACTCGTCTCGTGTACTCCCTCCGTCTCGGCTTCGGTCGCTTCACTCCCACGGGTGCGGCTTCCGGCATCGAAGCTACGGCTTCGCTGTACAACATCACTGTCTGATACCGAATCTGAGCCTTCCCGGAGGGATATTCTCCCTCCGGGTTGGTGCGGGAAAGTGAGCATGAAATGTCACGTGCAAGGCAAATCGAACGAATTATCTCGAAGGGTCAGCTTGTTCCGCTGATTTTCTCTCAGGCTGACGTCGCAGCTTCACAGACTGATGTTCAGCTTTCGATCGCTTCGGTAGATAACGCTGCTGACGATCAGAGCGCACTTACCGGCTACGTCATGCCGTTTGATGGCTCGATTGTGGCTGTCTCGCTCAACACCACTGCCGCCGCTACCGCTGGTCAACTGACTGCCGGACCTACGATCGGTGGCACGGAACAAACGGCTCTCACTCAGACTGTCACCACAGCGACTTCCGCACGTGGAACTACCGGACGGAATAACATCCCGTTCTCTGCCGGTAATGAAATCGGAGCGGAGATCACTACGAACTCGGGATGGGATGCAACCGGCGCTGATCTCGTGGTTATCGTGTGGGTGCTTCTTCATCTTGAAGGGATCTGATCTCATGCCGAGATACAGAATCCTTCATCGGTACGCTTCGAGCTACTTCGGTCCGTTCGAGGAAGGAACGGAAATCGAGCTGACTAAAGACGAAGCTCAGTGGCTTCTTCACGACTCTCCGGGGGTTCTCGAAGAGATCGATCCTGCCGAACAGCAAGCGAAGAAGCGCGCTGAGAACGAGCGTAGAGCGGCAGCGTACCGGGAGAAGGCAGACAGAGACGCTGACAAAACGATCGCGTCAGCGACGGCTACAAAGGCGCGTAGGGCTCGTTCTCTGCCGAAGAGTGGAGACAGTTCGTGAGCACGCTCTACGAAGCTGACGCTACCGGGGATGTAGTCGCAAGAGATTGCATGCTTCATTCGGTCACTCTCACGGGTGGAAGCGATGCGGCAACGATCGTCATTCGAGATGCGTCCGGAACTGATCCGGTTCTGACGCTAAAGGCGGCTGCAAATGCGTCTGTCGAGTGGCGTTCAGGGGCAAAGGAAGGTGTGTTCTTCGGTGCGGCTGTTCATGCAACACTCACCGGAACAGCACCTTTGGCGTACGTAGAAGTTTCGTAAGGGGGTGCGTGGGAAGTGGCGGTAACGAACGGTTATTGTACGGTGGTCGAACTCCGAGACCAACTAGGGGATACCGGATCGAAGCTCGACACAGATCTTCTCGAAAAGGCAATCAACGCCACTTCCCGCGCTATCGATAAGTACTGTGGTAGACGATTCTGGCAAGATTCAGTTGTCAAGACTCGAACCTATCGCGTTACTGATCCTTACATCGCATGGGTAGACGACATCTCTACCACTTCCGGACTCGTCATCAAGACTGATACGTCCGGAGATTACTCGTGGACAACCACGTGGGCAGCGACAGATTACGATCTCGAACCTGAGAACGCAGACATGACCGATGCCGCCTATGCATGGTGGCGAATCATCGGTGTTGGGTCTCTGACGTTTCCTCGAAGTGAACTTCGGAAGACTCTTCAAGTTACAGCACGGTTCGGATGGTCAGCTATCCCTGACGACATCAACGAAGCTGCGATTCTCAAAGCAACCGGGCTGTTCCGTCGTAAGGATGCACCTTACGGAATCGCTGGATTCGGTGAGATGGGTAACGCGGTTCGTATTACCCGACGTGATCCCGATGTCATGGAACTTCTGAACAACTTCGTTCGGTACGGAATGGGGGAAGTGTAATGGCTTCCCTTGAAGCGATTCGAGACGGCATTAAGACGACGATCGAAGCAGCGATCACCACTCTTCATGTGTATGACACTGTTCCCGATTCTGCGAACGTTCTTCCTGCCGTGATCGTGGTCCCCTTCACGAGTGATTTTGAAGTGGCAATGGCTCGTGGTCTGGATACGTGGGAATTCGATCTTTGGGTCATGGTCTCGATGTCCGAGATGGGGATCAAGCAAGACAGTCTTGACGCTTATGTGTCAGGTGCGGGATCAAGCTCGATCCGACAAGCGATCTTCAATAACAGGACTCTCGGACTCTCGAACACTGACGCTCACGTGTCACAAATGCTTGAATACGGAGCACGGTTCGCTACGGCTGGATATCCCCACCTAGGCGCGCGTCTTCGTCTGTTGGTTCATACTCCCGGAACGGCGTAGGTGATCATATGCCAGTGAAGAAATATCTAGTAGTCGGCTTCCGTGAGGTCAACGGCGTTAAGACCGGGGGAGAAGTCGAGCTAGATGACGAAACCACCAACATTCAAGCTTTGATTGAAGGTGGTCACGTTATGGAAATGCAAGATCCCCCGAAGCCGTCTCGTGTACGCGGCTCGATGAAGAAGGGGGAGGGTGAAGACGAGTGAGCACGTTCGCGCTGACCGATGCAACTACGTGGATTGCTGGTCATGACTTCACAACTCGACTGAATCAGATCAGCCTGAACGTGTCGGCGGAAGATCTTGAAGACACGACGTTCGGGGGGAACGGTTTTCGATCTCGGAAGGGTGGTCTAAAGACCATCGAGTCTGAGCTTGCCGGATTCCTTGACAGTGATGCGTCAATCGGAGTAGACCCTCAGATCTTCCCGAATCTCGGGACACATGATCGTGTCGTCACAATGTCGCACGATGATGCTGAAAGTTCAGTCGCTTATATGTTCCAAGCTGGTCAGTTTTCCTATGACCTTTTTGGAGCTGTTGGCGAACTAACACCATTTAGCGTTTCCATGATGGGAACGAATGGTGTCGGGGTTGTTCGTGGTCGTGTGGCGAAAGCTAAGGCGACTGTGAACGCTACGGGTGCAACAGGAACGGGACAACAGCTAGGCGCGGTTGCCTCGAACAAATACCTGTATGCGACTCTTCATGTCTTCTCTGCCGGAACTACGATCACGGTTCTTGTGGAGTCTGACGATAACGCCAACTTCACTTCCGCAACTACTCGGATCACATTCGGTCCGATCACGGTAGCGGGAGGAACGTGGGGGGTTCGAGTTCCCGGATCAATCACGGATGACTACTTCCGGTTTAGAGTTTCAGCGATCACCGGATCATTTTCGATAGCTGGGGCTATCGGAATCGGCTCGTAAGGAGGAAAAATTATGGCTTCATTCGCCTTCACGGATGCGTCAGTGACCATCAATGCCGTTGATCTGAGTGATCATGTGCGATCGGTGACTCTGAACGTCGAAGCGGAAGACCTCGAAGACACTGCGATGGGTGACACCTTCCGGTCTCGCATCGGTGGTCTCAAAGACTGGTCTATTGACCTCGAATTCAATCAGGATTTCGCGGCTTCTGAAATCGACGCTACGATCTTCCCTCTTCTGGGAACCGTGGTCGAAGTTGTCGTGAAGCCCACGAGTGCGGCTGTCGGTGCGACCAACCCGAGTTACACGGGGAATGTGCTCGTGAGTGAGTACAACCCCCTAGACGGCTCTGTGGGAGATCTGGCGACCACTTCTGTGTCATGGCCAGGTGCGGGCACCCTTGCCCGCGCGACGTCGTAAGCTGCCCTTGTGGGACGGCAACCGGCGCAACAGCGTAGGTCGGTCGAAGAGCTGAAAAAGCTTCAGACCGACCTACGAAAGTTGTCTAAGCGTGGTGGTTGGGATACCAAGATTCGTCAAGAGTTGAAGGGTCCGGCGGCTGACGCGAAGAGAGCGGTTGAGAAGAAGATTCAAGCGATTCCCTCGAAGGGCATTAGTGCTCGACAAGGAAGGGAATCACTTCGTCGTAAGATGCTTCGAGCGTTGAAGACCAACGTCGATACGACGAAGGAATACACGGGTGCGTTTGTCTATCTAGATGCGTATGAAATGCCGTCTGGAGAAGAGAACCTTCCCGCGTACATGGAAAGACTTCGACGCTACACAAGGTGGCGTCATACGGTCTTCGGGAACGAGTCTGTATGGGTGACTCAAAGAGCACATCCTTACTTCTATCGGACCCTTAAACCGTGGGAAAATACAGTGGCGGATATTGCTGAACGAGTGATCGATCAGCAAGCAAGGGAGTTCGAGCGATGATCATCAAGTGGACGGAAGGCAACGGCGTAGTTCACGAGTGGGAATGGTCAGGTTCCCCGCGTGTACAAGAAGGCCGATGGATCAAGGAACGTACCGGATGGAGCACGACGAAGTTTCTCGAAGCTCTCGGAGAACTCGACCCTGACGCGATCATCGCTCTCGTCATCATCATGAGTGCTCGTGAGGGCAGGAAACTCAAGTGGGATGATGTCGATCTCGACCCCATCAATGATCTCGATTGGATTCCGACCGAAGACGAACTTCAGAAGATGAAGATTCAGGAAGCCGTCTCGGGAAAAGCGGAAGTGAAGCCGGAACTTCCCCCGGCTCAGGAACCCCGACTTTCGGACGTCCCTTCGTCCACTGGGCAACCCGAGAATGGGCATCTAGCAAAGGCGGGCTTGAGTCTCAAGTCAGAGCCTACAGTGCCCGACTCTGGGCACGCTTCGGACTGAATTGGCATGACGTTCAAGAGCTAGAGATTCAATTGTTCTTGTACTTCTGTGAGCAGACTGACGCTCTCGATAAGTACGAAGAGCAAGAGATGAAGAAGGCTCGTTCAGCCCGAAGAGGAAAGTAAGAACCGGGGACTGAAGGGAGATAACAAGTGGCTCGTACAATCGCCTTGAACCTTCTTCTGAAGGTCTCCGGTTCCAAAACTGTTGACGAAGCTCAGAAGAAGATCGGTCAGCTTCAAACGAAGCTAGAGAAGTTTAACCAAGTTGCTAACACTGTCGGTGTTGGCGCTGGTTTGGCTCTCGGTGCCGGACTCGTGGGGGCTCTCGATGTCAGCAAGGGTCAAGCCAAGCTTGCCGCTCAGCTAGGACTTACTGAGAAGGAATCTAAGCGCGTCGGAGACGTCGCCGGTAAGGTCTTCGCGGGTGCTTACGGCGAATCCATGGAACAAGTGAACGACGCTGTTAAATCGGTCGTTCAGAACATGTCCGGCATGCGTACGGCTTCGAGTGCGACTCTACAGGAGACGACACAACGCGCTCTAACGCTCGCTGACGTCATGGGGGAAGACGTATGCAAGGTTAAAGCTACCGTCTCAACCCGGAAGAAGACAGGGCTTGCGAAGAACTCTCAGGAAGCTTTCGACGTCATCACGCGCGGTTCGCAACTCGGAGCGAACAAGCAACAGGATTTGCTCGACACTCTAAACGAATATCCGGTTCAGTTTCAGAAGATGGGACTGAGCGCGCAACAGGCTACCGGCCTACTCGTTCAGGGTTTGCAAGCGGGTGCTAGAGATTCCGATATCGTGGCTGACGCGATCAAGGAATTTAGTATTCGAGCGATCGACGGATCAAAGCTCACCGGAGAGGGGTTCAAGGCTCTCGGGTTGAATGCTGATCTCATGGCGGCAAAGATTGCTAAGGGTGGTAAGTCGAGCACGGAAGCCCTTGATCTTACGCTCGACAGACTTCGAGGGATCAAAGACCCTGTTGACCGAAGCCGCGCGGCTGTCGCTCTATTCGGCACACAAGCCGAAGATCTCGGACAAGCGCTCTTCGCTCTCGACCTTGACACGGCAGCGTCAGGCATGGGGAAGGTCGGTGGTGCGGCAGACAAGGCCGCTACCACGATGGGTGAGAGCGCGTCAGCGAAGATCGAGATGTTCAAACGAACTCTCATGACGACGTTCGTTAACGTTCTAGGCAACACTGTTCTTCCGAAGATTCAGGCTTTCATTGACTTTCTTCAGAGGATGGGAGTTACACCTTCCGGCATCATTGCCGTTGGTGCCGCTATCGCTGGTCTTGCTCTTTCAGTGAAGATCGTGAGTGGTGCGGTAGCTCTCTATAATGCGGCTCTGAAGATTCAAGCGGCAGCGTCGAAGGTTGCGGCGGCTGCAACATGGCTGTTCAACAATGCTTTGAGAGCTAATCCAATCGGCATCGTTGTGACCATTCTAGCGGCATTGGTTGCCGCTATCGTTCTCGCTTATAACAAGAGCGAGACCTTCCGTAACATCGTTCAAGCGGCATGGCGCGGTATTCAGCAAGCCGTCTCCGTTGCATGGAACTCTGTGATTAAGCCCGCGTTCGAGGCAATCAAGAGTTTCGTCATTAACGAGCTTGCTCCCCGATTCCTATGGTTCCATAAGAACATCGTTGTTCCGGTATGGGAGGGAATCAAGAAAGCTTTCTCTGTCGCTTGGACGGTAGTGAAGGCAATCTTCGAGGCTTATAAGTTCTACATCACGAAGGTAGTCGCTCCCGTAGTCGTCTGGCTTTGGAAGAACATTATCGAGCCAGCGTTCAAGGCAATTAGCTTCGCGATCAAGGTTGCATGGGGCATCATTAAGATTATCTTCGAGGCAATCAAGTTTTACATCTCGAAGGTAGTCGCACCGGTAGTCACGTGGCTTTGGCAAAACATCGTGAGGCCGGTATTCGACTTCATCGGCAAGCACATCGGTAATGTCTGGCGAACGTTCATTAAGCCCGCGTTCGATGCGATCAAGGCAGCGATCAAGCTAGTTGCTAACTCGTTCCAAACCGCTGTAACCAACATCGGAAAGTTCTGGGACAAGCTTAAGGATGCCGCTAAGAAGCCCGTGAAGTGGGTTATCGACACGGTTTATACCGGAGGAATCAAGCGAGTTTGGGATAACATCGCGGGCAAAGTTGGTGCTTCTCCGCTTCCCGATGCTCCCCGGTTGGCTCGTGGCGGTAAGGTCATGGGTCCGGGAGGAACGAAGTCCGATCGTATCAACGCGCTTCTAAGTCGTGGTGAATACGTCGTCAATGCGGCTTCAACTCGAAAGAACCTTCCTATCCTTGAGTCCATCAATAAGCGCGGTGGTCCCGATGCGAGAGCCGGTAAGGCTAACTCTCTCATGGGAGATCCGGGGGGAATCCTTCCGGGCTTCGCGGGTGGTGGACTAGTCGAAGGTCTCTCGAAGTTCTTCGCTTCCGCAAAAGACTTCTTTGTCGGGGGTGCTGTTAAGGCCGCTCGATTCGTAACGAATCCGTTGCTCTCGATGGGTGACAAGGCTATCGGTGGTACCGGATTCGGCAGCATGATCATGAGCGCTGTTCGCAAGATCATTGATGGCGTTCTCGGTTGGATCGAAGGTAAGGAACCGAAGCTAGGTGGTCCGGGCAGGAAGGCCGTAGAAGCCGCTAGAAGCCGCATTGGAACGCCTTACTCATGGGGTGGTGGTGGTCCGGGGGGACCTTCGTACGGCTTCGCTCAGGGTGCCGGTATCCGTGGCTTTGACTGTTCGAGTCTCATGCAATATGCGTGGTACAAGGCATCTGGAAAGGTAATCCCGCGTACCACGTATTCACAGATGCCATGGGTCAAGCGGGTATCCAGTCCGGTTGAAGGTGCGTTGGGCTTCCCGCACTCCGGACACGTGTTCATGTACAGCGGAAACCGGAAGATTATCGAAGCTCCGTACACGGGTGCCAGTGTGCGAGAGGTACCAATGCGGAACGCATGGTGGGGAATGCCACCGTTCGCGACAGCCGACAATGGTACAGCGGTTCTCCATCCTGGTATGAACGCGATCTACAATGGTACGGGTGCCATGGAACCACTCATGCATCCGGCTCTTGCTGGCTCGAACGTCACGATCACGAACCTGAATCTCTACTTCGCTGACGATCGAGACATGTACACAAAGGGCAAGCACTTCGCGGAAGGCTTGACCGCTTACACGAAGCGCGCGGGAAAGGGTTGGGCTAAGAACATTGGTATCACCCCGTGACATCGTTTCGGTAGCGATCGGATTCGAGATTGGTCCGACGCTTGGAACTGACGCGCTCGTTCTGAACGATCCCGCTAGAGGTCTTCTCGGTACTGGAGAGCTAGGGGAAGAGAATTCATTCGTCACTGTGACGGACGATATCCGCTCGATAACTATTGAACGTGGTGCTCAGCGTATCGATTCTCCGGTGATTCGGTACGAAGCTGGTCATGGTGCAATCACGCTCGATAACGCCAATCGTGATTATGATCCTGAGAATCTGAACGGTCCCTACGTCGCTGCCGGAGTGAGTCAGGTTATTCCGACTCGACCGATTGTGATCTCTGGCCGATACGCGGGCACGGATTATCGTTTGATTACCGCGTTCATTGAGAATTGGGATCTTGATTGGAACGGAGACTCGTGGGCGGAAGTCTCTGTGCCCTTCACAGACGGCTTCGGAATCCTTAGTCAGACAGATAGAGGGGCTGTCTCTCCCGTAGGCTCAGGAGAGAACTCAGGGGCTCGTATCACCCGAATTCTGAACTCTGCTGACTGGCCTGCCGCTGATCGCGATATCGACACGGGAGACTCGACTCTAGGGGAAACCACTCTCGAAGGTCCGGCACTCGAAGAACTACAGCTTGTGGCAGATTCCGAAATCGGAGAGCTGTATATCAACGGCTCTGGAGTGGTGGTATTTCGCAATCGTTCTGCGGTCTTTGATGAGACGAGATCGAACACGGTACAAGCGACTTTCGGTGATGGTGGGGGTTCAGAACTCTTCTACGCTCACAACGGAGCGAAGTTCTCGGCTGATCGTGAAACGCTGTACAACCGGATCATTGCTCAGCGAACCGGGGGAAGCGAAGTCATAGCCGAAGACGGTACGAGTCAAGGCGCACACCGGATCAAGACTTGGACGAAGACGGATCTAGCTCTTGAAGATGACACTCAAGTGTCAAGCTATGCCGACTTCATTCTTCAACTGTCGAAAGATCCCGAGAACCGATTCACCGAACTTGTGATCAAGCCCTTCAGAGATCCTGACACTCTGTTTCCCGAAGTTCTCGGACGGGAGATCGGGGATCGGATCAAGATTATTCGGAGACCTCCGGGGGGTGGTGATCCGATCGAACGTGAGTGCTTCATTCGAGGCATTAAACATGAGATCACCATCTCTGATTGGACAACCACGTTCGTACTTCAATCGGCAACGAAGTATGTCTTCTTCACTCTTAACGACGTAATTAAGGGTGTTCTCGATCAGAACGCACTAGGGTTCTAAGGGGGTAACAATGGCATTCAAAACCTTTACGGCCGGAAGCGTTCTGACTGCGGCTGATGTGAATGACTACCTGATGGAACAGGCGGTTATCACATGCACGTCGGGAACTCGACCTTCCGCACCGAATGAAGGAATGACCATCTATGAGACGGATACGGATTACATTCGTGTCTACGATGGTTCAACGTGGCAAGTGATCGCGGGCAATACTCCGGCAGCGAGAGCACAGCGAACCACGACTCAGAGCATCGGCACCGGTTCAGCAACAGCCGTCAGCTTTGGAGCGGCAGACTATAACGCGGGAACGATGTGGGCGGGTGGTGCTCCGACTCGTCTTACCGCGCCGATTGGTGGCGTTTATATCGTCACGGCATCTGTCGAATTTGCTGCCAATGCAACCGGTAACCGTCAGGTTCACATCTATCAGAACGGTTCGGAACGAACTCGAATCACAGTCCCTTCTGTCGGTTCTGGTCTAGCCACTCGTGTTTCACATTCTGATACTCTCAACATGGCGGCATCCGATTATGTCGAGTGCTTCGTGTTCCAAGATTCAGGCGGAAGCCTGAACATTACCAACGGTGGCGACATGCCGTGTCTTGCTGCCACATGGATCAGGCGTAACGTATGATCTTCAAGCGTCGTGGGTTCTCCAACAGGATTCCGGCACGTGTTGTGCGGAATCTTCCTGTTGGCGTTCAGACATACCCTATGGACGCTGTGTTTTGCTTGCTCGGTACGATCTCCGGAGTCGGCACGATAGGACGTGTGGTTACGTCTCAGGCTCTTACAGCCGCACTCCCGCCATGGGCTCTAACCATCTGGGCAGGGTTGCTCACTATCGGCTCGATCGCATGGGGCATTGGGATTCTCAGCGTCCATCACAACGGCACAACCGGAGAGGTGATCATTACTAAGGTACCGATCATGATTCTCGGGCTAGGTCTGATTTCTGTCGTTACGTTGGTGTATGGTATAGCCGTCATCAGCCGTGGGGGTACAGCCGGACTAATCGCCTCATTCGCGTACTTCGCGATATCCGGAGGGACTTACGTACGGAGATGGGTGATCATGAATAGGTTGGACGGTGGGTGAGTGGTCAACGCTCTTGCTTACGGCCTTTCTGTCATCCGGTGCCGTCGCTGCATTCTTCGGATATCTACAGTCTCGCCGAACCTCGAAGATTGATTATAGCGAGAGCGTTACGAAAACTCTGTCGGAATTCAATGACCTACTGAAGAAGGAAGTTGCGGAGCTTCGTACAGAGAACGCGGGACTTAGAAAGCGAGTCCGGGAGCTAGAAGATCGAATGGCCGTACTCGAACGGGAGAGTAGGAGCTAATGACGACTATCGAGAGTAGAGCGACATGGGGAGCGCGGGCTTCTCGTGGAACGTCGTTCCTCGCTAGCACAAAAGGTGTCAAAGGACACTACACGGGTGGACACGTCAACCCGGCAACTCTGACCGACCATGATGCATGCCGCGCGGCTGTTCGCGGTATCCAGAACGGGCATATGGACGGAAATGGTTGGAACGACATCGGTTATTCGATGGTCGTTTGCAATCATGACGTTGCAATGATCGGTCGTGGTGACAACGTACTTCCTGCCGCAAATGGTCCGGGGTTGAACTCTGGACATTACGCGATTCTCGTTCTCGTGGGTACTTCCGGAGTTACCACGATGACGGACAACATGAAGCGCGCATTCCATGGCGCTCGTGATTGGCTTCGTGCGAATGGTTCGGCAGGCAAGGAAATCAAGGGACACAAGGACGGATACGCTACTTCGTGCCCCGGACCTTCCGTGTACTCATGGATCACTTCGGGTGCTCCGCTTCCGGGTGGTGGAACTCCGACACCCCCGCCAACTCCAGAACCGGGAGAAGACACAATGGACTATGGCGCATTCGGCTACTCGGGTGTTCCCGCGCATTCGGTCGCTGCGAACACGTGGACTGATATTCCGTGGGATACCGAGTATGACGATCCGTACAGCTCTCACTCTGGGGCCGGTACGAGCGTTCTTCTCGGAGATCCTTCTCAGTACACGCTCGAATTCGGCGCAACTCTGAGCAATCTTCCTGCCGGTACGGTGGTCTACATTCGTACCGCTGAATACCGATACGACGGAACGGCAACGCCACCCGTTGACGTTCTCGAAGAGGTAGGAGACCCCACTCCGAATGTCATCAGTTCGGAGAACACCATTCATCACGCGGCTGTCGGTCATGTGCAGGATGGTAGGAAACTTCGTCTTCAGATCCTCTCTCCCGTAGCCACGAGCATCACAAGGGCTCGTGTTCGTTACCTCGCTCAGAGGTAAGAAAGGCAGGAACGATGAACGTGAATTGGGAAGCATTTATGAGAGCGCTTCGCACACTCGTTCAGGGTCTTCTCGTGACTGGTCTGACGGCAGCGTGGGAAGCCGCTCAGGCGGCAGTCGCAGCGAACGGCTTTAACGCGAAGCTCGTTCTCACTGCGGCTGTCTTCGCGTTCGTCACGGCGGTAGTGACGTACGTTTACAACCTGATCAACCCTAGGGAAACTCCGAGTAAGACGGAGTGATCGAGCTTGCCCGCGCGGCAAGCTTCGTGAGACGATCAGGACATGACGCATATCACGAATGAAGATTTCGGTCTTAATGTCGGTTGTGACCCCACCATGGCTTCTCGGCTTCGGAACGGTCAACGTCTCCCTTCGCGTGAGCGATTGGAACAGATCGTTAGAGCCTACGGAAGTCATGATCCGACATTCGGATCAAGGGCTCTTGAAGCCTCTTCGAGGGGACCTGAGTCCTTCGCTGAGTTCCTGAGAGTCGAGATCTTCGAGAAGGAAGATCCGTCCACCAAAAGTGAATCCTGATCATCTCACCACGTACGAACCCCCGTGATTCCCGCCACGATCACGGGGGTTCTCGCGTTCCTTGACCTGTTGACAACGTCGTGAGACCATGACAGTACGTCAAGAGAGGAGGTGATCAGGAATGTTGATCTTCTATCTCGTGACCACTGAAGATCCCGCGTGTCTCGGCATGGATGCGACACTCTTCGTTGGTCCGGATGGAGAAGTCAGAGCGGACAGAGAGTTCAGAGAAGAGGAAGCAAAGAGCGTATGTCGTGGTTGTCCCCTAATTTCAGAATGCCTCGAATGGGCAGTCTCTAATACGGAGATAGGAATTTGGGGTGGAACCAATGACGACGATCGAAGAGCGCTTCGTTCTAACAAACGAGTGAAAGTCAATGGCCTTACCGGGCAACAGACAGCGAAACTCGAACGTCAGAAGGAAGCACTCCACATGTACAAGCATGGTGCGACCGTTCCTGAAATCGCTAAAGCTCTGGGCGTTGTGCCGGATACGGCATATTCGTACATCCGTGATCAGAAGAGAATGGACGAAGCCAATGGCAAAGCAACAGCAGATACAGAAACCGACTGTGCGAAAGCCTCAGGCTGAAATCGATACTCGAACTCCGTCCGGAAAGAAGCTTCCTTACTGATGGCACTATCAAGACAGATCGAATCCGCTGATCAGGGAAACGCTTGGAAAGTCTCTCAGCGTAAGAGACGTTCTGAACATCGAGAAGACAGCATGTTCACACAAGTCATGATCCCTGAGTCATTGCAAGCATGCATGCTCGATCCGGAAGAGGCACTAGAAATGCGAGAACGCATCGAAGAGCTTCTTCCGGAAGGGGAAGATCGAGAGCTGATGAAAGCCATGATCCTAGGTCGTGGTGATGGGCTCGAAGAGGGTTGGTCGGGTTACGAGATCGACGCTCGATTGAAGAGCTGAACAGGAAGCCCCCGGAGGAAACGGATCAAGCCGCTATCCGGGGGCTTTCGCCATGTCTGGGGCTTTTGGTGGCTCTGTCGGCCTCTGGGGCTCGATCTGGTATCAGGGCTAGCCCCTGAGATGCCCCTAGAAGGCTCTGAGAGCGACGTACAGACGAGAGATACCCTCTCCGGCATCATCTATCCGGGTTGGTCGCGTTCGTCCGGCAGCGTGCATCTCAGAGCTTGCCTTTCTGGCAATCGGGCTCGAAATCAGCTCTGAGAGCCGTCTGACCGACTGACACTGACGCTTAAGCGTCAAGAGTGCTCGACACGGTAAGATCTCCCTGTATCTCGATCAACAGGGGAAGGATCTTCCATGAGGAAGCTTCTAGCGATCATCTCAGCTCTGGCTCTCGCATCCGGGCTCATGGTCTCCAGTGCGGCAGTAGCCGACACAGCGAACGTCGGCAAAGTCAAGATCACGGTTCTCGGGACGAATGCGCGGGGAGTCGATAACCTCTCCAATCGGAATTCCGAATACGTATGGATGAAGAACGTTACGGCTGACTCCGTGAACGTCTTCGGGTGGAAGCTCACCGATGCGGCAGGGAACGAGACGAAGTTCACGGATGACAATCTTCCGAGTCTCGAAGCTACGGCTACCACTCTCGTTCTCCCGAGTGGTCATTCCATTCTCGTGTATTCCGGGCAGGGAACCGACACCACGCCAGACAACAATGTCCACACGATCTACCGCAACGGGAAGCATTACCTGAACAATTCGTCTGGTGAAACCGTGCGCGTAGTGGACGCTGACGGTACGACTATAGACAAGATCGTGTATGACGCTTATGGGATCAACCCCACACCTTGACGCTTAAGCGTCCGAAAGACGGCATGAAGAAGCCCCCGTGAGACAAGATCTCACGGGGGCTCTTTCGTGGGGAGAATCGCGACCTTACCCGTTCGTCATTGATCACGCCGTTAGTGATCTAGGGCTAGCTAAGCCGTCGCGCGACCTAACCCGGCTTCCCGTTGTAACGCTCTCTACCGTGCGCATTCGGTCGGTGGTCCATTCCCTCTCGGAGAGCGGTTCAAGCTCTCTGAGCACGTCTCAGCTTACATGAGGAAGCCCCCGGAAGCTGTACCCCATTACCTTATGGGGTTCGCCTGACTTCCGGGGGCTCTCCGTAGGTCAGAGTCCCTTACGGGTACCCTGCCACGTCTTCACTCAGTTGAACGGGTTATCGTCGTCATCCTCTTCGACGTCAGAAGCGACGTCATCAGAGGGGAGATCAGAAGCCCACTCCGGAGGGTTGTTCGAGAGCCAGTAAGAGCACTCCCAGAGCCACGGAGCATTGAGACCCTTGCTCACGGGCTTACCCTTGCCGACGATCTTGACTTCGATGAAGTCTCCCGCTTCGACCTTCCGGGTACGGCCACAACCGGCACCCTTCGTAGCCTGCCGAACGACTTCGAGAAGAGAACCTTCCTTCGCTTCCTTGCTACGTCCGGTGACGAAGATACGGCGCAAGCCGTCATCCTTGCCAACCTTCGAGTAGTTCTCAGAAGTGAACTCCCAATCCTCGAAAGCCGTCTGAACGGTGAAGATCGGATCGAGCACGGGACGTGCCATGGCGGAAGGCTTCTCGGCAGACTCGACAGTCTTGCCGTTCTCGAACCACATCAGGTCACCCTGATTGTTCGGCTTCTTTCGGTCGAACTTCCGACGCTGCCGCGCGTCGAACTTCTCGACCCTGCCGCGAACCACGAGCCCATCATCCGGGCTGATCGCGGGGGCTTCGCTTCCGAACAGGACATCATTCGGGTCAGACATGGTGATTCCTTTCGACCTGTTGAACTAACTTCGACCTGATGAGTGTGATCAAGCCCACAGAGACCAATTGCCAACGTAAGGGGCTTAACCGCTGGTCACGAAGGACTCGAACCTTCATCCTACGGAGTAACAATCCGTTGCTTTGCCAATTAAGCTAGCGACCATCGATATTCATTTGTGTGAGGCTTTTGATTTGGTAGAGCCTCGAACTACCCCTTTAAGTTTTAAGTCTCAGAGGAAGAGACTGATCAAGGTGGCTCGAAGGTTCCCACGCCACCCGTTCCGCCTTGACCTGATGGCAAGTCTACCTCACCGCGCGTCGGCTGACAACACCCTTCGTCTTGCGCCACTCTCGGACCCTGACAGCCGCTTTCGCCAGTGTCCAACCGAAGTCAAGATCAACGTCATGCACTTCCGCGCGTCCGGGCTCTTCGGCAGGAACCCACAAGATCACACCTAGGGACTTGTCGAGTCCTTCCGGCATGGGTTCCCATGTCCAAGTCTCTTGATCGAGCATGTGTGTTGAGTTGGCATACACGGCAAGCTGAATCGCGAGACTCATCTGTCCGAAGTCGAGCGTCTTCTGAGACTTCACGTCTCCGATACGCAAGATCCCGTCATCCGAAATGATCCTGTCGAGACGTCCGGCAACGTTCAGAGCTGGACACGCAACCACTCGTTCCATGAGGTTCGGAATCATGGTGATGTTGTGAAGGTCAAGCTGACGCTTGTATGCCTTCAACATCTCGAAGCTATCCCGATCTTCGTCTGTGTCGAGCGGCATTGCTGCCACGTCGCCACGATCGAACGCTTCCGTAAGATCGTGGAACGCGGTTCCCTTCTGAGCACCCGTGTACGAACCGGCTTCGTCCATAGCTGTACTAGCAATGGAGTTGAGCAGAGTCTTTCCATGATTGCTCGTGGGGTTGAACCGGGCACCGGAGATCGGATCGAGTAGAGACGGACGGTTTCTGATACCCATGATCACCTGACGCTGTTTCCAGAGTTCGAGGTAATAGGTATCTTCGAGGGTCTTCGCGATCGTGGTTACCCGTGTCCAAGCCTGAAAGCCGGTCACACCGGGGATTGCGGGAAGGTTGGCATACCTACCCCAACGGTCGTATTCGATCTCCTTAGAAGCGCTCTGAGAGCCTTCCGGAAGATCGAAGTCATCCCCGAACGGATCATCTGTGGTGAACGTCTCAGTCATGCTGTCAGCCCTTCGTGATCTCTGACGATTCTGTATGTGTTCCGAGCATCATCGGGCTTGATCCATCCGAGATAGGTCAAGACCTCTTCGACGTCCGAAGGAATGCCAACCATCACGGTAGTGTCGCGCTCTCCGAGTGACGTGATCTCTACTTGAGTCACATCAAGATGAAGAGTGATCTTCGTAAGTTCTCTAGCACTGAACGTCAGATCAACGTCAGTGATGGCATTGGAAATATCCGCACCATCGAGAAAGACCCTCTTCACATGTCCTGTCTGTTCGATTCGGAAATCAGTCATCTCGACTGAACCGATTCGAGATTGAGTTCATCCCAGACTTCGAGAATGTAATCATTGATGTCATCATCATTCATGATCTTTGTCCTTTCTACTCGACTGATCAACCATGACCAGAAGGGACCGAAGTCCCTCCCGATCAAAGTTGGTCACTCGCTCTTCAGTTTCCCGTCAAGCCTACGCGAAGCGACCTTACGAGTAATCATGTCGGCTAGTACTCCCTTCGTTATATCAGAGGGGACCGACAGATTCAGCTTTGCCGCGTACCGAAGCTGACCTTCAGTCGGGGGCTCGTTCTTCCGTCGCCATGAAGCCTTACGGTTCGTCAAGAACCCCTGATCAGTTTCCTTGATCGCTTCCTCTGCCCATGCCATACCGGCCATGAGACCGACGTTCTTCTGTAGCCAACCGCCACCCGAAGCGTAGATCGGGCAGTGTCCGACGTTAAACTTACCGGGCTCGTTTCCAGGCCAGAGGAAGAACAGGGTGTCCTTCGTGCTGATGAACCACAGTCCGGCATCCGTCTTCGACCACATCGAAGAAGAGCGCTTGAATAGATCGACATCCTTGTGACCGACGTAGCCAGCGAGAGCCGGATGACCAGCTTTCTTGAGACGACGCGCGGCACCGGTTAGGGTCTCTCCGGGCTCGACCACGTCAACGCGCTTGCTCGACAGATCAGCGAGAGTCGCGAGAGTGTGATCTTCGCTCGCTCCCACAACATCGAGAACGAGAGCGTCAGCTTTACCGGGGGAAGGACGAAGTACCCGACCGACCATTTGCACGTACAGAGAAGCCGAACGAGTGGGACGCGCGATCACACAGCATGAAGCGTCGGGAACGTCGAAACCTTCCGTCAGGACCATGCAATTACAGATGACCTGAATCTCACCCTTGATGAATTTCTTGATGATCAGCTTACGCTCTTCGTCCGGCATCGAGCCGTGAACAACAGCGGCCTTGATCCCGACCTTGTTAAGAGCCTCACAGAAGGCGAATGCGGCCTTAACAGTGGGGGCAAACAGGATGCCCTTACGGTCACTCGCATGAGCCTTGTAAGACTCGGCTACGATCTCTTGCGCTCCCGCATCGAGAAGAAGATCAGAGAGAGAAGCGTCTGAGTAGTCTCCACGCTGAACCTTTGCCTGAGCGAGAGACATTCCGTCGATCGTGACCATCTTTGCCCTGACGTCCACAAGGTAATCAGGGATCATGTCGAGAACGTCACGAGTGTAGACGACTTCAGACCACACTTCGGCAAGAGATTTCTTGTCTTCCCGATCCATGGTAGCCGTGAAGCCGACCATGAACGTGTGCTCGTACGAGAGAGCGTTCATGACTGACACGTAAGAGTCAGCCGCCGCGTGATGGCACTCGTCAACGATCACGAGCCCGATGCCCTTAAGCTGTTCGAGTCGAACCGGCCTCCGGATGGTCTGGATAGACGCCACGATCACGTCATAGCCGATGATCTCGTTACGGTTCGCCTTGACGACTCCGACCTTCAGATCAGGTGCGACGTCGTGAAGCTTGGCAACGGTCTGATTGATCAGTTCGTCACGGTGGACGATCACGAGTGCTTTACCGATCATGCCACCGAGCGTCAGGTGTTCCGCGATCATGTGTGAGAAGATCACGGTCTTACCGGCACCGGTAGGAAGCACGACAGCCGGACGCTTCACACCCTTGTTCCACGCGCGGGAGACGGCATCTATTGCGTCTCGCTGGTAGTCCCTTAGTGGGAGCTTGTTCTCTGTCATGTGGGTATCCTCGCACGTACCGTGCCATGGTGTCAAGGTCTAACCCTGAGTTGCCAGGATGGCACGTCAGGGCTTATGGTGGGGGCTCAACCCCGACTAAGGGGCAAACCCCGATCAAGGTGTGTGATCAGATGGAGACGAAGAACCGGGAGTTTGATCCCGGCAAGATGAAGGCCGCGCGACGTCGCGCCGGACTGAGTCAGCTAGGACTTCAGACGGCATCCGGCATTCCCGTGACCATGATCCGGGAGTACGAACAGGGCAAGTCTGATCCCTCCGTAACCCGGCTCTTCATCATCGCGGATACGCTCGGTTGCAGCGCTGACGATCTCGCTTCCTGAAAGCCGTAGGGGGAACTCGTGGGAATCCATCCGAAAGACCTAGCAAGCCTGAAAGACTCCGGTCTGACGGATGAAGTGATCTCCGAACGGGGTTACTTCTCTGCGGATAAGGGAGCGAGCGAGATCACACCGAAGCTTGCCGAACTAGGAATCAAGTGGAACGTTCGCACACGCGATCTTCTCGTGATCCCGATGTACGGTCCGAAGGGTGATCTCGTCTCCGCTCAGATCAGGCTTCGTGAACTTCCCGTGGCGGTAGACGGTAAGAAGCCGCTCAGGTACAAGAACGCAACCGGCATGCCTCAGAAGATCGATGTCCACCCTAGGAACGTTGATCGGATTCAGGATGTGTCGTCTCGACTGTGGATCACGGAGGGTGTGAAGAAGGGGGACGCGCTTACCTCTCAGGGGGAAGTCGTGATCTCACTCGCTGGCATCTTTACGTGGCGGAACAAGTTGGGGACACTCGGAGATTGGGAAGACGTTCCGCTTCGAGATCGTGACGTGATCGTGTGCTTCGATTCCGACGCGAACGAGAAGCGTGACATCCTTCTAGCTATGAAGCGTCTCGGACGCTGGCTCACGTCGAAGGGTGCCCGGACGTATTACCTGATCGTTCCGGAAGTCGAAGGTCTCTCGAAGACGGGGGCTGATGACTTCCTGATGAACGGCGGTACTGTCGCTGACCTGATCGCTAAGGCGACCAACAGTGAACCGATCACCACGACATCAGACGGCAAGTTCTCTGACGCCTTCATGGCGGAACTCGTGGCCGAAGAGGTCATGACCGATCACTTCCGTTGGTCTGCCGGTACCGGTTGGATCATGTGGGAGGGTCGGACGTGGGCACGCTGTGATGATGAAACAGTGATCGAAGCTGTTCGTCTCTGGGCTGTCGAGAAGTTCGCTCAGGTAGTGGCAGACTCGAAGGGAGACAACACAAGATCTCGTCAGGAAGTGATCGACGGTTGGCGTACCGTTCTCGGTAAGGCTCGACTTAGTTCGATCGTCAGCCTGACGAAGGGAATCATGATTTTCGATGGTGCGGATATGGACGCTGATTCGGATTTGATCAACTGTCTTAATGGCGTGGTTGATCTCCGTACCGGCGAACTCATGCCACATGATCCGATTAGGCTCATGTCGAAGATCAGTGGCTCAGAGTATGATCCGGAAGCCGTTCACGATGATTGGAAGATTGCGCTCGAAGCGCTTCCTGAGAACGTTCGTGAGTGGTTTCAAATCCGCATCGGTCAGGCGGCAACGGGCTACATGACTCCGGATGATGTTCTCTGTGTCCTTCATGGTGGGGGCTCGAACGGTAAGACAACGATCATGGCAGGAATCGGAAAGGCTCTCGGCTCTTATCACGTCGTGGCTTCTGACCGGATCTTGCTAGGTCAGGCTGTTCGAGATGAAACCATGGAACTCATGGGGGCTCGATTCGCACTGATCGAAGAGACTCCGGAAGCCGGACGTCTTGACGTCGTGCGGCTTAAGAAGACAGTCGGAACACCACAGATGAAGGGGCACCATCTGTATCAGAGCGAGATGACTTGGGACGCGACTCACAGTCTGTTCGTGACGTCGAACTACCGTCCACAAGTTGCCGAGACTGATACGGGTACGTGGCGACGTCTCGCACTCGTGACGTTCCCCTACCGCTACACGAGCAAGCCCGAAGCGCCACACGAACGGAAGGGAGATCCAACGCTCAGAGAACGGATCAAGCGAGATCCGGAAGTTCTGAAAGCCGTCATGAAGTGGATTGTTGATGGAGCGGTGAAGTCGTATGAGTCCAACATGATCATGCCGGAACAACCGGCAACGGTGGTCGAAGATACACGAGCATGGCGCGCGGCTTCTGACATGATCCTCTCGTTCTGGGATGATCAGGTGGAAGCCGACCCTGAGTCACACGTCATGAGCGCTGATCTCTTTGCCCATTTCCGATCATGGATGGAAGCTCAGGGTAACCGACCATGGTCCGAGAAGGTGTTCACAGCGCGCTTCGGAGATCACTCGGAAACCGTGTCCGCGCGTGTAGAGAAGAAGAAGATCCGTGCCGGAAGCGCGTCAGCCGGACGGTTGAGCAGACCGGTAGGGGCTCAGGGAAATACCGGCAGTAGCTATCAAGCGTGGCTAGGGGTTCGCTTCAGAGATGATGATGACCCTCTTTCATGATCGTGTTCCGGGTGTTCCGGCTGTTTTGAAAGTGCGCTAATCTCCTACATGTAGGGGACTTTCAAACAACCCGGAACACCCGGAACAGAACCGAGAAACCCCAGATCAGACAGGAAATGACATGACTCTTAAGAATCAAGAGATCACAGTCTTCGACATCGAAGCGTGCTCGACCGAACAGCTTTTCCGCCGTTCGGACTTCTTCCGTCTCGGTGCCCATGCCAACGGTTCCGGACCCATCCTGACCACGGACGGTAACGAGCTTGCCCGTGCGCTCATGTCGGCAAAGATGGTGTCCGGCCACAACATCACGGGATTCGACCTGATCCTTCTCGCTCGCTGGCATGGTCTGTCCCTCCCTGCCATGCGTGACAAGGTCGCTGATACCGATCTTCTCGTCAGGCTCGATGATCCTCCCCCTTCCGGCAAAGATGGTGTAGCGATTCGACCGAAGGGCTATTACGGTCTTGATCAGTCGTGTCAGCGTTACGGCGTTCCTGGCAAGTCTGATGACATCGCGGTTCTCGCTCGGAAGCACGGGGGATACGACATGATCCCTCTCGATGATCCGGAGTACAGAAGCTATCTCGTGGGTGACATTGAAGCGTCAACCGGTCTGATCGGTGCGCTTCCTTCCATGAACGACTACGCGAAGCGAGACATGAACGTCGGTCTGATCACGGCTCAGATGACGTTGAACGGCTTCCGGGTAGACGTGCCGGAACTGTCGAGAACTCTCGTGGAACAGGCAGCGAGAAAGGAATCAAACTTCCATGAACTCTCGGAACTCTCTGGGATGCCGCTAGGCAAGTGGAAGAGGTACAAGACGAAGCCCGATGTCTGGGAAGAGTTCGTTAACCCTCTCGCCAGTGAGCCCGGACGGGAAGCGATTCACGAGAAGCTAGAAGCTCTCGGGATCAAGTCTCGTCATCTTCCTCGAACGAAGACCGGAAAGCCGTCAGTTTCGGGTGACGACATGAAGGCACTTCGGGATAAGGTCGTTCGGTATGGTGGGAATGATCGGATCGTGAGAATTCTCGATCTCGTCATCTCGCTCGTGGCGGAACGTACGGTCTATCAGACTGCGGAAGAGAACCGGATAGATGATCGAGTTCATCCGTCTATTCGTCCGTATCAGGCTTCCGGAAGGTGGTCAGTTACGAAGCCCGGACTGACTGTCTATGGCAAGCGTGGCGGTAAGCATGTCGAGCGACGGATCTTCCTCCCAGAGCCCGGACATAGGATTCTCGCTGTTGACCTCGAACAAGTTGACGCGAGAGCCGTAGCGGCTCACTCGGGTGATGAAGGTTACATCTCGATCTTCACCACTCCCGGACCTGACGGCAAGCCGCGTGACCTTCACGCGGAAGTCGCAAAGACAGTCTTCGGAACCGTGAAGATGCGTGAGGCAGCGAAAGCGATCTCTCACGGATGGAACTACGGTGAAGGTCCGAACCGAATGGCAGAGAACGGAGTTTCGTACGAACTCGCTGTTGAGTTTGATCGTCAGATGCGTAAGCGATACCCGAAGCTAGTGGAGTGGCAAAGGGATGTTCGTCATATCGCTCAGTCTGGCGAACTTCTCGATAACGGCTTCGGTCGTAAGATGCGTGCTGATCCCCGGTTCGCATACACACAAGCACCCGCGCTAGTCGGTCAGGGATGTACTCGTGACATCCTTGCCGAAGCTCTTCTTCGACTTCCTGTCGAGTTCTGGCCTTACCTTCGAGTCGTGGTTCATGACGAGATCGTAATGTCTGTTCCCGAGAAGGATTATGACGAGATCGCTCGTGAAGTGGTTCGATGCATGACGTTCGATCTCGGAGAAGTTACCAACGGTCGGCTAGCTTCTGTCCCGATCACGGCAGGCTTCTCAAAGCCGGGAAGGACATGGGCGGAAGTGTACGAGAAGTGACTGATCCCAACAAAGAGCGTGCTCGACAGTTCCGTTTGCAAGTTGAACGGGCTGTCGAGTGCGGGAAGCGCTGTTACGTCCGGAAGGGTCAAGCATGGAGAGCAGTGAAGAACTCCGAACTTGATCTTGTTCCTTACCTCTGTCCGACGTGCGATTTCTGGCACCTAACCAAACGGAAATAAGATTGGGTCTTGACACGCTGACTCGGGTGGTTCAGTCTGGAATCAGACGAAAGAACCACCCGAGGAAGGGTCAAGATCATGGTTTCTAAGAAGGCTCAGCGTGAGGCTCAGGAGTCGAACGCTGGTCAGCTTGCCGCGAAGGGCAAGAGCGCTACGGAGATCGCTCGACTTCTCGGGACTTCTCCCGCGAAGGTCTATCGGACTCTCGAAGTGGCGGAAGGACTCGACCCCACGCCGTACCGTGGTACCGAGAGCTGAAAAGATCCCTCGAAGGGTCCGGCCTTTATGGTCGGACCCTTTTCGTCGTTTCGGAAGGAACTCGTCATGAAGATGTCACAAGAGCGCAAGTGTGCGAAATGCGAGAAGCCGCTTACCGGCAAGCTTCGTCGCGCTACGCGATGCACAGAGTGTCAGCGAGAGGTAAACACGTTCGGGAAGAACGCTCCCGCTAACCCGTAAGATGGGTCTCTCACACCCCCTCTGACCAGCGGAAATCCCGTTGATCTTAGGGTGAGGGTGGTTGTACCTAAGAAGGGGTAAAGTCCCTCAGAATGGCTCTCAGAGCCGTACAGAGCTAAGTCACTATCCGTAGCAAAGGAGCATGATCTCATGGCATGTCCACAGTGCAATCAAGCGGGCGATCTCGTTCCTGATCTTCGGGCTGTCAAGTCCGAGACGGCTCGAACGAGTCTCGAAGAGCAGATCAAGGAACTCCATGATCAGTGTTCATGGATCGGTTGCACATGCCAACACAAGATCCCAGAGACCCGATCATGACTCGCAAGGGTTGCTTGATCACAATTCAGCTCATAGTTCCTGATCTTGCATCCGTTCGTTACGAACGTGATGTACTCGACATGATCGGGGAAGCTATCCCGTGGGATCGACTTCCGAAGGGAACTCGACTCATGCAAGCGAAGAAGGTTCATTACATCGTGAACGATGATGGGGAGTTCGAGAGTGGAGATCAGGGATGAAGATCATGAGTGGTCGGCTGATGATCTGAGTAAGATCGTTAAAGACATGTTCGCTCGGAACCTCGAAGCGTGCTTCGAGCTAGAAGATCAGAAATGGGAAAAAGCCAGACTTACGGCTCTTAAGAGTCAGGGGAAGCTTCTTTCCGGACAAGTGATCAAGGATCAGGGAGAGATCGAGAATGCCTAACCGACAGTACGAGCGTGGTACGCGTTTTGAACACAAGGTGATTGATCACCTTGCCGGTAACGAACGACTCAAGATCGAAGGTCTTGGGTACACAGTCGTTCGCGCGGCAGGCTCGAAGGGTGATAGTAAAGCTGATCTTATCGCTTTTCATCCCGAACGACCGATCATGCTGATTCAGTGCAAGATCGAAGGAAAGATCAGCAAAGAAGAATGGGATCGACTTCTAGAAGTCGCGTCGTGGTATCCGGGGACGTGTGTCCCTGTAGTGGCTTCTAACGGTCCGAAGGGTCGGGGGGTTACGTGGGTACGACTCGATGCCGAACGCATCCCGTACGCTCGTGTACAGCCGTGTAGGCCGTACTATCCGTGCTGTGGTGAGGCAGGATTCAGCGAACACGATCATGAGATGTCGATCATCGATCGTCAGTCTCCCGACTACCACGGATGATCCAAAACTAGTTCTTGACGACGTGGCAAGCCTTATGCCATAGTTGAGACAGCACAGAGAAACCCCGAACTGAACAGGGAGACGAAAGATCATGGCTGCTGCCACCATCAATGACGTCCGGAAGTACTTCGAGTTCCAGACTGCCGCGAACTTCGCTGCCGAGTGGCGCAAGCTGACCGACAAGGACAAGGCGGAGATCAAGAAGGGTCTCGAAGACGGCACCCTGACCTACTGATCTCGAACTGATCCACTCTCCGAGAAGCCCCCTAGGGAATTGGGGAAGCCCTAGGGGGCTTCGTCATGTCTGAAAGGAATCATGTAATGAAGCGACTGATCATGAGTGCTACGGCTCTCGCTGCCGCAACGGTTTTTCTGACCGGTTGTGCCGGATGGAACAACGCTCAGGGTCGGGGGGATGCCCCCGTGGGTAAGATCGACAGCGGTACGGCTGAGATCATGAACTACCCCGACACTTACGGCAACGTCGCTCACAAGTGCGACGGACACGGACACCGGGTTTACACGAACACTCACGGAACCAACGGAGAGACGACTTCGAGCTTCATCGTGGTCGTCACCGATCCTTCGTGTCCGGGTGGTGTCGAAAAGTAGGGGCTTGACAAGGTAGTCCGTCGCTGGTTTGATGTTCTTAAGAGGAAAACAACTCCACAGATAAGACGGAGACAGATCATGAACGACTTCCGCATTCGGATGCTCGCTGAGAACTTTGTTCGTCGTAACGACTCGTTCGGTTCGGCTGTCACGCTCGCTGACTTCCTTCGGGACCTGATCCAGAACGAGAGCGTCACCCTGAACGAGCCGAAGTTCACTTACGAGTTCGGTGGGGTTTCGCTCAAACTGACTGAAACTCAGATCGCGACGGCTACCGCGTACGTCGAAGAGGGTAAGAAGATTCAGGGGATCAAGTACCTTCGCGAGATCACCGGGATCGGTCTGAGGGAAGGTAAGGACTTCTGTTACGGGCTCGAAGCTTTTCAGGTTCGAGTTCGACAGATTCGAGACAAGTTCTACAGCGAGTGATCAAGTGAGAGCCCCCGGCTTCGGTCGGGGGCTTTCGCATGTCCAAAGCTTTACTTGACGCTATGGCATGTTTCACGGGAGAATTTGCCTATGTCAGTCCTAGAGATGATCACAGACTCAAGTGTCCGTCAGGAGGTAACAGCAACGATCGATCTCGATCCGGAACGGACTAGCGATCATCCCACTATGGGACCTGATGACTTGCTCTTCCGTCCGGATCTTCTCATGATCCATTGGACTCGTGAGAACGGCTCGAAGTGGATCAGGAAAGACGTCACGCTTCACGGGAAGATTCAAACCGACTCACGACACGTGCGTGATCGTGCGCTGTTCAAATGGTGGGAGACGAATGATCTCCCCGGTTGGGTGTCAGAAATCGTACAAGAATACAAGCCGAAGGAAGTTCCATGAGAACCGTAGCTCTGATCTACATAATGATGATTCTGATTCTCGCGATGGTGGTTAACATCGCGAAGCGCGCTCGTACTGTCTCAGACGCTCGATCATCCGTAGTCGCTGCCATCCTGAACATTCTCATGATCATATCCGTGATCTATCTGTACAACAGCGGAGATAGCGCATGAGCACAAACCTCGAATTCACCGGAACCCCCACGCAACTTCGAGCCATGTATGAGCATGGTTGGGGGATCTACGAAATCATGACTCGTACCGGAAAGCCGTACATCGAAGTTCGATCAAAGCTTCTCGAAGCCGGTACCAACCTGATCACGGGTGGTCCACACGATCTAACCGACTGCCTACATGATCACTCTCTTGCGACCATGCATTCTCAGGGTGCGACGTGTTGCAGAGCTAACCCCCGGCTTCGTCCGAAGTACGAACGTCGGTAGATCTCAAAGGGAGGAACGTGGGAGATCAGGGGCTCTCGCGTTCCTCCCTTTGTCGTTTAAGAGTCAACGAAAGGAATCCAGAAATGCAGATCAGTACGAACAAGTTCAAGCCGTCGAAGTGGACCACGATCGTTTCACTGTGTGACGTCCCTCTTGTGTGGATCGGAGTTCTCTCGATCCTGAACAGTGAATGGATCGTCGCTATCGTGTGCTTCGTCGGTTCAGTCGGTCTCACGATGTTTCATGGAAGCGCTCTCGCTGCCGACTACGCGAAGTGGGCTCAGGGCAGAGAGCTTCACGAATTTAAGGGGAATGCTGATGGTCCAAACACTCATTGAGATCTTCTCGAATCTGGTGGTTATCGTTGCGCTCGCTCTTTTGGTGATCGGTGGCTTTATCGCACTGTGCATCCGAATCAAGATCGTGGACAGTCGAGCGAAGCGAACTATGAACCACAAAAAGAGGATTCAAAAAGAAGCCCGTATGATGCTCATAACTGAGGATGGAAGAGAAGTCGATATGACTCCTTACATCCGAGATGTTTCATTCGGCACTGAGTCACAACCCCCGGAGTGGGGACGTCGCTTGGTTGGCTCTCCTGATGGTCCCGCTACGATCGAGATGGAAACGATCGTCACGGAGGAAGATCATGGGACGTCACACGATGGGGGAGACTCCAGAGCCGGACAAGCCGACGAATCCTGATATGTGGGGAGAAGATCCCTTCTACGATGCTGAACCAAAGGGCAACCGTTCCGTAGCAATATGGGCGGTTGCCCTTACCGTTGTGATCACCACTATTGCGGGTGGTCTGGGATGGATGTTCGGAACGGGGAACGCGGAGACGAAGCCGGAAACGGTGTTCGCCACGATCACGAGCTACGCGACAGTGACAGAACAAGTGACGGTTAAGAGTCAGAAGACAGTGGTGAAGACTCCGAAACCTGAGATCGTTACTCGTCTCGTTCCGACTCCCCTACCGGCGAAAACGATCTACCGCACTCGAACCCCGAAGCCAGCGCCAACGATCACGAAGACCGTTACGGCTACCCCTGAAACGATCGTGATCTGTTACGACAATGGAGACGAGATCGACTGTCCTCTTGATCCGGCACACGGAGGAGATCAAGACGAAACGATCACCGGAGAGTGATCACTAGTCGTCTGGTATAGTGATCTCTGTCCTAGCGCGGACACGAGAAAGCCCCCGGTTTCCTGTCTCCGGGGGCTTCTCATTTGGTCCATGAGGCTTGATGATCTCTGTTCCGGATAGGTTGTACCCGAGAAGGGTCACGACGTCTCAGCGTGGCTCTCAGGCTCGTACAACGGAAGGAAGAGATGGATCATGGATGTTGTCTTGATCGTTCTCGTCATTGCGGCAGTGATCTTCGGTATTGCCGCTTGGATGTCGAAGAGTCTGACCAACCTAGGTCTAGCCGTTCTGACACTCGCGTTCATCCTCGAACGTCTCGCGTGAAGATCCAGACATGAAGAAGCCCCCGTGAGATCTTGTCTCCGGGGGCTCTTCTTACGCGGCTCGATTGTGCTCGTGTCGCCAATAGAAATCGTCTCGTGGATCAGCGGGGATGTCTCTCACAAGAGACTCGTACAGCGACGTAGCCATGATCCACTGATCAGGCTTGCTGATGTTCTCTAGAGTGTCACGGAGAGGAACGAGACTCTTATAGATCTCTCGCTCTTCACGATCGTTGAAGGCTTCGAGAACCTTGAAGGTCTCGGTAAGTCGATATTCGACATAGAGCGTTGCCGCATGCCGGATCAACCATCGAGCCGCATTCTTCCGGTGAACGTCGGTCATGTCTCGGATGTCGATCGGATCTCCCGATTTCGGAAGCCAGACCCTAGCCTGATTGACATAGTCGAAGAGATCCATTAGTTGACACTCCCTCCGGGAATCCTCAGAGGACCGTACGTTCCTTCGTAACCGGCCATGATCGCGAACATCAGTTCGAGCGCTTCGGTTCCGTTCAGAAGAATCTCGATACGCTCAGAGTCAGGGGCTTCGACTTCGTCACCCTCGTTCTCTGCGAACTGATGACCGAAGATCCGAACCGCCACCCGATCTTCATCTTCCGAGATCTGAGGAAGCGTCACACCGAGCACGGCAACGCCGTGATAACAGACGACGCGCGTAGGTTCCTTCTGAAGATGATCAGAATCTTCCGCATGCCACATGATCTTGTCTCCTGTTCTTCTAGGTTCTGTTGGGACCATCCTCCTACGGACGTGCCCAAATGGCAAGGGGAGGGACCGAAGTCCCTCCCTCTCGCTGATCTTGTCAGATCTCTTCCTCGAAGTCCTTCCCGCATGCGCCACAAGTGACGGGGGCTTCCTCGAAGGTCTTCTTCGACATGCGCATGATCCGGGGAGTCTCGCACTGACACACGTACTTGACGTTGTTCCGGGAAGGCCCGGAGATTGGAGTACGCTTCACACCCTTGATTCGATGCGCTCCGTCGCCACCGTTCGAGCTGTCACCACCCGTGGTCACGTAACCCTCGAAGCCGGGAAGATACGTCTTGATCGCTGTGTCAAGCTTCTCGATGACCTTCGCGTAAGCGGTCTTACCCTCTTCGGTCAGCGTCACGGCAGAGAAACCGATCGTGGTGTCAGGCTTCTCGTGGGTGTAGTCGAGTCCGAGTTCCTGAGCGCACTTCACGAACTCTTTGTTGTGGTACCGACCCTGACGCGACGTGTCCTGAATCTCACGGACGTGAGCGAGAGCGTGAGCGGCTTCGTGAAGCATGCTCTGAACGGTCAGTTCAGCGCCACACGCGAGACGTTCGCCAGCGATGAACAGTTCCGGACGGGTGCTCTTGTCGGTCTTGTCGGTCCAACGCTCACGCCAGAAGTGAGCCCACTTCGTGCCCATGCCGTCAAGGCCACTACCGGTGATCATCACCACTTCGGGAAGTTCGGGGTTGCGCTTGACGATCTCCGTCCACACACCTTCGAGAGCCTTGACGATCTCACTACCGGTCTGCCGCTTCGTGCTCTTCGCTGTTGCCATCTCGATCACCCTTTCTCGGTGCCTTCCGTGTCTCTTAAGAGTCAGCTTAGTACCGGGATGCCAGCATGGCAAGAGGGCTCTTCAAGATTCTTTCGGCTGACGTTTGACGAACTCCGGGGATCATGTCATTATGGAGACATCGCAAGAAACACCGACACGAAAGAGGAAGCCCATCATGGCTAAGCCGAACTTCAAGCCGTCGAAGACCGTTCAGACCCTTCAGTCCGGCCGGTACCGTGACGACAGCTTCGATGACGTCGTGCGCATGGCGAACGCTGAGCGCGGGAAGGTCTTCGAGGAGACCGTGAAGACTGCGGAGATCGCAGAGGACTACCGGAAGGGTCTCGACCGTTCCATGAAGTTCCTGAACGAGACTGAGGGTCTGTCCCTCTCGCTCACGAAGGACTTCGAGACCAACGCTGACGGCACCGTGACCGTTCGCTTCTCGGCTACCGCGCGGCGTGCCCGCAAGTCGAAGAGCGCTGACGCTCCCGAGACTGCCGAGAGCGGTTCCGACAGCGAGTGATCATCGATCCTCGCTCGAACAGCCCCCGTGAGGGATCTTCCCTCCGGGGGCTTCTTCATGTCCGCATCCTGATTCTTAAGCGTCAAGGTTACTGCCCAATTGGGACAAAAACCTAGATCATCCTGGAAATGATCTCTCTGAGAGCCTCTCTGAGAGCCTAACGCGACCAACCCGGATAGATGGGTACCATACGGGGGTTCGACGTCTCAGCGTGGCTCTCAGAGCGTTCTAGGGCATATTCGGGGTTCAGCCCCCACAGCAAAAAGCCCCCGACCGAAGCCGGGGGCTCTCTGATTGCGCTTGATCACTCGTCAGTCTCGACCTTCCGGTTTCTGATCACGAGCCAGACACGGCACGCGCCACACCGGAGGGTACCACCATGATCAGACGAGACGTTCACGTTCGTGAAGCTCGAACCGTTCTGACACTCGGGACAGACAACGGTCACGCCACCGACGTTGAAGTTTCCGCCGGACACGCTTCCTATTTGGATGTTCATCGGACAACCGCCTTACACTCGGTTCCGCTGTACCGCGTACCGTCAGCCGTCTTCCATGGCTTGTCACGATGCTTGTGATCGTAGTCGTATTCGACGGCTTCACCGCTCAGAGTGGTGATCGTTGCGCCACCCTTCTTCGCTCGAAGAAGTCGATCGGTTGCGTTTCGAGGCATGATCATGACTCCACTCTGTATCGACGTCCGGTTACGTGCTGACGATCTCTCGCGTAGTCTTCCGCGATCTCTCGCTGATCATCCGGGTACTCAGCGACCTTGACCCATGATCCCGAACTCTTCGCGTACCGCTCGACCCTGATCATTAGTTCACACTCCAGTACCGGAAGGGAACCCCACCGTTGCAAAGATTCACGGTACGGCAGGAACGACACGTGAAGTTCTTCATGGTCGAACCGGGCTTGCCGGAATGCTGATCGCTTGTTCCGCATGTCCCACAGCGAGACGTCGCAGACATCAGGATCGGGTGACCCTGAGCGTTGGTCTTCACGATCTTGTCGAACTCGATCTCTCCGCTTACTGCCCCATCACCACCGTTGACCTTCATGTCATCCCTCACATGATCCTCGAACCGCAACCACCACAGACCGTTCCGCGCTTCGTGCCTTTGTGCTTGCACGTACCGCGCGTGATTCCGGCAGCGTTCGCGGCAGAATCGAGAGCCTTGTTTGCGAGAGCTTTCGGAGTCGCGTTCTTCAGAGACCTTTCGATCTTCTTCTTTCGCTGTTCCGCTTTCTTCTTCCCTCCCGCGATTGCTCCCGCGATGTCCGCGATTTTGTCGAGCGGATTCTTACCGATGTTCGTGTACATGATCAGTCCTCTTCCTTGTCGAAGTCGGTCTTCGTGAACGTGCGCAGTCTGTGAGTCACATCGAGCGTATAGAACGTCTCTTCGCTGGTTTCGTCGGTACGGACGAATACCCGCGCTTTGTACGCTCCCACTCCGAGAAGAGCCGTACCGATGAACTCGACTCGTGTGATTGTCTCGGCATTCTCGCGACGGTTGTAATACTCGTCACTGATGAAGAGATCAGTACCGGTTTCGAGTTCTGCCCGAATCTGTTCGGGTGTCAGCTTGCGCATGATTGATCTCCTGTTCTCGGAGTGACTTTCTCTGACTGTGCGTCCCTCGAACGAGAGTCGAACTCGTTCCGTAGACCTTCGAGGGTGGGAGGGTCCGAAGACCCTCCCCGATCTTCCCTAGAACTTGCTGGCACAGATGGGACCGATACCGGCTTCGATGCTGGCTTCGTTCGTGAGCGTCCGCCCACAGACACAGCACGTGCCGTAGAGCGCTCCGAATTCCTTAGCCTCTTCAAGCGTCATCTTGTGTTCCGGACGAAGCTTGAAGATCATGCCACGAGCGATCTCGAAGCCCCATGATCCATCATCGTACTGAGTGAGTTCCTTCGCGTACTGACGTCCGGAACCGTGAACCGCGTGCTGAACCTTGAAGATCCGGTCATTGAAGCGGTACATACCGTCTTCGAGTTCGATCTTCTCGACAGGCTTGACGTCGATCTTCGGAGCGTCAATCTCGGAACGGGGGTCACGAAGCTTCTCGATCGAAGCGGAAGCGGCCTTCTTCGTGATCTTCGGGGAGCACTCACCGGAAGCGTTCAGAACGATTTCGCCGGACTCGTCAGTCTCGGCAACCATGGCGCGAACGTCGTAACCGCGCTTCGTGGCCAGACTCACGATGTACATGATCTGCTTGTGAGTCGCAGCGTTGGGGATAGCGGGCTTCGGAGCGTCGTTCTCGAAGTCGAACGGGTTGCCGTGAACCTCGAAGTCTTCGCTGACGTACTGTCCGTAGGTCTTCATCTTGATCCCCTGTTCTCGGGCTGTTCGTTCCGCTTAAGACAAAGGTAAAGCCCCCTCGAACGAGTGTCAAGGGGGCATCCCAAAGAATCTTTGAAGCTTAAGCGTCACGAGATCCCAACGGACCATGACCAGCGATGATGCCGGACCACATCCGAGTGTCGAAGTCTCCGGCAGAGACCACAGAGGGACTGACGAAGCCGATACCGAAGAAGTGCTTTTCGGGAGTCTCCAGAACCGCAGTGACCAGCGAACCATGCCACTTGATCAGTTGCTCACAGCCGAGAGCCGTAGGACAGTCGATCTCGAAGCGCCATGACTTCCGTCCGGGAGCGTACTCCCGCCACTGGTTTTCCGTGGTGATCCAACGTGGCTCGATCCTCTCACCGCAGAGCCTACAGTTATAGATCGCTTGTGAGTATCCCTCACAACCACAGTTCTCGGGATCGTTGCACGGTACGTGTTCGCTGCCGACATCGAGCGTAGGGAAGCGGTCTTCTGTCTCGCTGAAAGCGTGATAATGCCCACGAGTGTCCGTGAACGTCCACTTCATATCAGGGGACGTCTTGTATTGCGTGGTGACGTCAAGTCGCTCGACTTCGACCATGAGGCTTGCATGAACCCCCATGCGAAAGCCATTGAGAACGAGAAACACCGGTTCGTTGTACGCGAATGAACTCATGGAAGATTTCTCCCTATGTGAGTGACGATAATTGCGACGATTCCAGCAAGGAAGACAATCATTGCGAATGCCTCACCCTTGCCGTTCGTAGTGAAGAGATTGATTCCGAACTTTCCCTTCAATGGCCAGAACAACGGGCACCCGCGATCAGTCATACAGTCACCCACGATATGAGCGGCTGTTCCGAGCATGAGCGCGGGAGGAACAATAGACAGGTCAAGATTCGTGAAGAAGACGATTCCCACGAAGATCGGAATAGGCAAGATGTCATCGAGCCATCCCTTGATCTTGAACAATCTGATCAATCCTCCTGTCACGATCGAGAGTATGATCACGAGCGCGACCTTCGCGGCAATATGCCCACGATGATCTACCGCCATTTGTGATCCAAAACCCACGAGCGCAACGAACAAGATCGAGTGTGTTCCATGCCGATGGGGACCAAAGATCATGCCCACAAGCCAATGCACGATCTTTGTAATCGGTCCGTACGTCTTCGTGATCGTGCTCTTGTGATGATCGATGTCCGGCAACAAAGCGGCGGCTGTTGTGATCACTACTCCCGCGATCAGTTCGGGGATCGGGAAGACATGAACGAGAGTGACACCCCCGAAAACGAGAGTGCCACTCACCGCATGGGTTCGACCCATCATCAGGCGAAATCCGCCACGTCTGAGACTCGAACAGCCGCTTCAACCTTCACGATCTCCGCATGCTTGCGCTCGAAGAACTCGAAGATCTTGAACCACTCCACGTTTCGCACGGAACCCCCGTTGGTTCCTCCGGTCAGGTACCACCGATCGATGATCCGAATACCCGCATAGCGATAGATCTTCAGACTCGGACTGAACCGAACTTCGATCACCACGAGATCCTGTTCCGGCTCTTCCGGGTAGTTCTCCATCTTCCTCAGAAGCGCGGAAGCCTCTTCGATCAGCGAGCGAAGCTGAGAAGCGGTCTTCCTCTCGATCTCTCTCATTTCCGGTTCCTCCTGTCGGTGGCCTAGATGCCACAAATCGTCATCTTCGTCATAGTCGCCACGAAGAATGTCTTCGTCCGAGAGACCCTGAGCGCGGGCTTCCCAATACTGATCTTCCGCCTGTTCCGCATCCCATCCCATGATGATCAGCCGAACATCTTGTTAACCATTGCGGTGAGATCATCCGGAGTCAGCCGGATCTCACTCGGGCCTGACTTGATGATCACCCGATCATCCGAGATCCACCACGAGACGGCTTCACCATGCTCCCGCGCGGTGATCTCGACATGAACCTTCTCCGTGTCGATCCGGAATCCGAGACCTCGAACAGTCGTGATCGGAGAGTTCGAGCCGGTATAGCCCAACTTCCTCCGAAGAGTGACCATGTGCATGTCAAGGGTCTTCGTACCACCGACGAAGTTGTAACCCCACACGCGATCAAAGATCTCGTCACGGCTCACCACGCGATACGTGTTCTGACACATAAGCGTCAGAAGATCGAATTCCTTCTGAGTGAGCACGATCTCAGACAAGCCGAGATGCACTCTTCGTGCCGGAACGTCGATATTCAGCACCGGAACCGCCATGATCTTCCCTCCTAACTTGGTAATCGCTTGACCCGATAGAAGCACACGAGTTGCTAGCGTGTCAACAGCGAACCCAAAGAATCTTGACAACGTGGCACGTCAGAGCGACAATGGAACTTCACGTACCAAGTTGTCACGTTGGCAAGGGAGGGTAGGCACATGGCTAAGGAAGTAGCACGTACCACACGCGGCACAGTCGAGCCGTACCAGGGTGGTCCGGATGGTGACGAACTGTTGCCGTACGCTCCCATGGTTGCTCAGTCGTTCGAGGTTCCTGATTACGTCGCTCTTCGACCCCCGGAGACAGGCGGTATTCAGGATCATTGGTCGAAGATCATGACTCCGTTCCGGTTCGTCGCTCTGGCGTTCCTTTGGATCACTCTCTATTGGTGGCGTACCGCGCTTCTCGTGGCGGTAGTTCTCATGATCGTGATCCTCTTCCGGATGGCATAAGCACGTTCCTTCAAGGTACAAAGTGCAGGTCAGAGGCATGTACCACGTGCATTGAAGGAACGTGCCTTGACGGCACATAGGTCTTAAGATACTGTGGTCTTACTGACAAGATCCTCCGAGAACAGGAGAACGAAGATGTTCAAGAAAACGCCTGAGAAGCCGAAGCCCATTGCGGTACAGATCAAGGAAGCGGAACAGCGTGCCAAGCTTGACGAGATCGAGCGCGCGGCACAGTTCGAGCGTGAGAAGCAAGAGCGAGAGCGGAACGCGGTACGCGCCACGTGGAACGTAGAAGACGAGACGGCTCAGAAGACCGACAAGAGCGCGAAGACGAGTGCCTTTATGGCACGTACCATCCCGTACGCTCCCATGGTGCTCGTGAACTTCGGTGCCGTGATCGGTCAGGTTGGTTGGGCTCTTAAGCATCTGGAAATCGGTGACGCTAGCTCTCCGCTTCGGTGGTTCGCGGCTCTCGTCTTCGGTGCCACTGCCGAGTCAATCTCTCTGTTCCTTCAGTTCTACGCGAACCGGGCTCTTCGGAACCGAGACAGCGCGGGCATGCTCTATCTCGCTACGTTCGTCGTGGCCGGTTTGGTCGCGTCCGTGAACTTCTCGCACTGGTCTAACCCGACGGGTACCGAGTTCTTCGGGAAGCCCAACGCAACCGCGATCATCTTCGCTATGTGTTCGTTCATCTCTCCGTGGCTCTGGCGTATTCACGATCGAGCGGCACACCGTGAGGAACTGAAGAGCGCGGGAGAGATCGACGTTCGCGCGGTCAAGCTCTCGATGTCCCGTAAGGTCATGCACCCTCTTCGCTCGTTCATGGTCGTGTGGTACGCGAGTTGGGATGGTGTGACGAGTCCGGCCGAAGCCGTCGCAAACTATGAGAAGCGTCAGGAAGAGAAGCGCGCTCTGAAGGTCGAGAAGGCCGCTAAGAAGGCTCAGAAGCCGTCTGAGAGCGACGAAGAGCCGAAGCCGGTAGTCGAGTCCGAGAAGACGCTGAACGAGCCTCACAAGTCATCTCAGAGCCTCACGAGTGGTGACCTTCGGAAGGATGCTCGCTACTCGAAGGGTGTGGAGATCTACGGCAAGTCGCTCGAAGGTCCGGGAAGGCCGCTCTCACAGCGTGATCTCGCTGCCGCTCTCGGGATGAAGAATCGAGTCCTAGCGGCTCAGATCATCAAGGATGTCAAGGAAGGATTTGTTCCGAATGAAGACGACGCTCTACCTCAGACGGCCTGAAAGCCGGAAGACGAAGAAGCGTCAGCCGAAGTCCGCATGGGACGAACTGTCTCATGCGGTCTTCCGCTATCGAGTGCAACTCATTCCGGCACTCGTGACGTTCTTTGTCGTCTCACTGAATTTCGTTATCGCACCACGAATCTTCTGGGCTTTGCCGATTGGCTTCGTAGTGTGTGCTGTGATCGTGTATCTCTTTGGCGACCGTATGAAGGCGAACACTCGCGAGAAGAGGATCTATATTGCGATCTTGTCTCTTCTCGCTGCCGGTTGGTCGTTCGGGAGCACGATGGGGACAGAAGATCACAAGCCAGCGTTGAAGTGGATTCTGATCATCATTTTGGGGACGTATGTTGCGGCTTTCCCGTGGCTACGGCACCGGAGGATCAGAGCGTCTGTCGCTGTCACCTTCCACTCTCAGATACCGACAAGAGCCCGTAGGAAGGCCGCTAAGCGTGCTGTGAACGCGGTCTTGAATTGGGACTCGTACGTTCGGGCAAGTGCGGCGGCAGGCTCACAGCTTCTCTCGATCCACTTCGATCTGTTCTCCGTCACGCTGTTCGTTCGTCTCGGACATGCCCGCGTAGCGGAAGACTTCACGACGCTCAGACTTCGACGGCTTGAATCAGCGTTCGACGCGCGTAGGGACTCCGCTCGTGTCGAATGGGAAGATGGTCAGTCGAGCCGTCTAGCGAAGATTCGATTCATGCTCTCGGACCCTCACGCGGAACCGATCATTCCGAACGATGACGACTTCACCGATGATTTTGATCTTACGGTGGATATCGGA
>JACCDR010805721.1_pt1 | contig 44009 bp, 57 predicted proteins | sample 7446431 | NCBI WGS metagenome assembly JACCDR01 (sample SAMN15323443, study PRJNA562643) | freshwater metagenome | isolation source: river surface water | place: USA:Blue River Watershed | collected 2017-08-17
AAGGTGGTTCTTATCAATCATGGCACCGATCCTTTTGTCATCACCCCTGGTGATAGGGTAGGGCAACTGGTGTTTGGCTATGCGTTTAAAGATATTAGCTTTGAAGAAGTGACAGAATTCCTATCGGACACAGTACGTGGTGCAGGTGGATTTGGGAGCAGCGGGAGATGACAGACCAGCGGCACTTGGAGATCGGGGGACGTCACAGAGCCGTGTCTAGATATTACATGCTTAGACATAGAGTTAATAACTCACACGTACTTAGAAACAAATGCTACCGCGACGTACTTCTATTGATCAGCAAAGAAGAGTTCGTCGAGTGGTTTATGCCTAAAGATTTCAAAGGTTGCTCTGTGGATCGTATAGACCCTTCTGGGGATTATGTGCTTGATAATATGCAAGTGATTCCTTTGGAAGAAAACATAGCCAAAGATAGGTTGCTGTTTAAAGATGGGTTACGTCGATGTTATAGATGCCACAAGTGGAAGGACCTTTGTTTATTCGTGGTAGAGAGGCGAAGGAAGTTTTTGCCTTATTCCACAACATGCAAGGAATGTGAAAAACAAAGAAAGAGCACAGGAAAATAATTTATAAAAAGACTTGACTTCTTGAACTTGTGCTCTATCTATTAAGGTAGAAGACAACAACTTACCACACCTTAGGAGGGTCTTACAATGGAACTAGTTCTCGCAGTTTTCTTAATGTTCATAGCTTATATAGTTTATGATTTTATTACAGGCGAAGGAAACTAGAAAGGAGGTAGACCCGGAGTGGTTCACGGGAACAGCAGCAAACCAAGGGTAGGGAATAGTTCTCTACCCTTTTTTCATATCTGGAGATAGGTGCTATGAAAGAACATATACATAAATGTAAAGCAAAGAAAACCAGGGTGGTTGCTAAGCTCACTGATGAGAAGGGCAATGTCTTTGTCGGTGTTAACCTTGAATCAAGTTGTCATACATTATCTATTTGTGCGGAGAGAGCTGCGATAGTCGGAGCAGTGAATGCTCAGGGACCTGACTTTGTAATTAGAACCTTACAAGTCTATGCAGAGAAGGAGGGACAAGTGCTAGACATTGTCCCCTGTGGGAGCTGCAGACAACTAGTGTCTGAGTTTGCTGATGGTCTTACGACCTTGTGTGGAAAGGGGATGGACTACTGGATGCCCAACCCCTACAAATAATTAGTCTGGTTTAAAGACTGCCTTTCCCAGATCTTCCTCATATACAACAGGGCCGTACTTGCCGTTAGAGCCTTCTACAGGCCTAGGCATTACACCCTGTGGACTATTATAGCGACTGTCTACGAAATGGACGCCTAGCATGGCAGAAAGGATGGTCATTATCCCTGTCATGTCTAGAGCTGGTAGAACAACTGCTACTCCAGAAGAAGCTAGAACAAAGGCCAAGAACTGTTGGATTACGAAGTGGTAAGCCACAGCTGCTGCACATATATACCCTAACATCTCCCTCCATGTCGGCCAAGTACGAGAAGTATTAGACGCTTCTGCTAGGTTGATATCTAATTGTTTCATGTCCGTACTAGTGATTAGTTTCGCTACCTCTAACTCAATCTCCATACGTTTAGTTTTAATATCATCTGTTGACATATCGACTCCTAGCTTGGAGCCTACAGTGTCAATTACCTTTCCTAATAAAGGACCTAAAATACTCAATAACACTGGTAACATATTCTTTCACCCTTTGGATTACAAGACTTAGACGCTTCCTTCGGTGCGAAAGAATCTCTGGTCCTTTGATTGCTTTTAAGATCCTTAGCAGGATCACTGATTGTAAGATAAGTAGTCCGATCTCAATTGTCATTTTAGCCCCAAGAATTTTCCAGTGGTTAATAATTTCTGTAGACGTTCGCCAAAGGATCCAGGATCATTGTTATCTACAAGTAAGCTAGCCCAGGGGTTACCTGCAGAAGAAGCATCTTGTAAAGCCTTACCCATGGTTCCTGTGTTAGTATGAGCAGATGTCAAAGCTTCCCAGACAGCTTCAGCTATGCTCTCCGCAGTAAGAGTTTCCCCAGTTCCAGACACTTCAATATCTGCGTCCAGAGTACCTGTAGCATAAGGAGTTAGTGCAACAGTTGTTGACCCAGCAAGAGAGGCTACCTGCCAACCAATAGCGTCGATGTCTCCATCCATATCTCCACCAGCTGAGAGATCTGCTAGTGCGTTAAGAAAGGCCAGAAGGTTGGCATCGGTTACCGTACCTGTGCCAGACAGAGCTGCAAGAGCAGAAACGATGAGCTGGCCCGTAGCAGGTAGCAGTTCACCAAGTCCAGAGGCACTGCCTGTGATGTTAATACCTCCAGCAAGGTTACCGCTACCTACGTTACCCTGACCCGTAAGGTTCTCATAAGAAGCCAAACCTCCAGGACCTTTAGGCATTGTCCAGGTGTAGGGATGTCGTACCCCATTAGGCTGACCTCCTGTAGGGTTGATTCCAGCCCAACCTACAAAGAGGTTACGTTCGTCACCAGGATTGTTAAAGTTAGCTCTCTCACATGAAAGAGTAGTCCCGCCAAAGAACCGGCCAGGACTTCTCAATAGCGCAGCTATATTTCCTAACAACATAGAGGTTAGCCCCAAGCAAAGTCAACAGATCCGAAGAAGTTTGTGTTTGCTGCTGTTGCTGCACCTGTAAAATACAGCCAGGTTAGGCAAGCCCCATCGTACACACGAGGAAGACTCGGTAGTTGGTTCATAAGATCTCGTTCAGCTGCAACAGACGCTGTTGTAATAGGGATGGTCGCTAAAGGTCTGCACAACACCAGAGCCCCTGTACCAGAACCTGAAGCCGCAGAGAATGTCACAGACTGGACAGAACGTATTCCTGTATCCCCAGAAGCCAAGGGAAGGAAAGGTCCGTAGTTGTTGGCTGCTGTACCTGAGTGAGTAATATGAGGAGTGATAGCTGACGCTGTGCACGCAACTGTTACAGGGAGAGTGTTACCAGCAGTCCCCCCTTGGTCGGTATATGACATCGCGATGTTATGAGCTGTAGCACCGGAGGATGTTTGGATTACGAAGTAAGCTCTTACTCCCGCACCGTCTGTATATCTAGTAAGAGTGTTGGTGTTGGTAAGGTTTTGTGCTGACGAAGAGTTAGTGCTGATCCCAGGATAGTACAGTAACATATCAACCAACATTAGAACCCCTGGTACCGCGGTTGCTACACCAGACAATGCACTTATGTTGACAATATGTTTAGTATCTGTGGATACGTTACCTCCGTGATATAGACCAAACCCGGTCGTGTCAGTCGGAACCTGAGCGTTTAGAGCAGTACCTGTCCAAGCGTTAGCCACAGGAGTTCCTCCTAAGGGAGACATGTCGTACCAACGTCCGGCCGTATATGCGGAACCGCCAGTGATCTTGTTAAAATCGTTACGCCAGAACTTTCCATTAGTTGTGACCTCGTTGATGAAATCGTCAGTTGAGCTAAATCCAGCCATGTTAAGTACTCCATACAAATGTTGTCAACCCCGTAATCACAGCAGATGCTAATGAACCAGAAGGTAGGACAATGAAATTAAGATAAGCCCCATCTTGAATGACAGGTAGTTGAGGCATGTCGAATAAAAAATTACGTTCGTTAGGGGCAGTAGTTTCTCGGAGGTAGGTTGTCGCCAAAGGCTTGACTAGGACGAGAGCGGCTAGTCCTCCGTTAGATGCTGTGAATGTTATACTTTGCACTGACTGAATCCCAGTATCTCCTGACTGGAGAGGTATAAAGGGTCCAGCGCTGTTGACAGCGCTTGAGCTGCCTGACACTAGAGTTCCAATGGTTGTTGCCGTGTTACTGCTCGCAGTAACAGAAGTGCGTCCTGCCACACCGTCCTGGTTGGTATAGGATATGGTATATGATGCCCCACCCACATAAGGGTTCGTCGCAACAAGCATCGCCTGTAGACCTTTCCCTGTTGTGTATCGTGGCAAGGTAACAGTGTTGTCAAACTCCTGAGGATCTGTAACATCCATGTCAATTAAAGGATAGAAGAGCACATAATCTAACAGTCGGTAGGCTGCCGGAGCTGCTGTGGATGTTGGAGATTGTATCATCAGTTCCTTCAAAACTTTTATACCAGAGGTTCCAACGTTCTGCCCATGGTATATACCATTCGTTCCGGTTAGGGCTGTAGCAGCCAACTCAGCTCCCACATAGTAATTGGGTTTGGGGTTTCCAGTAGCCATCGATAAATCTACCCAGGTTCCCGAGGTAGAAGCGATGGCAGGTACTTTACGAAAGGAGGATATTTGATACCCTCCATTCAGCTCCGTATCGACTAACGTAGCGACGTTCTTAAAGCCTCCCATTTATTAATCCTCAGTTATGGTCAGGGCTCCAATAGCAAACTGTGGCTGAATGCCGGAGGACACAGCCAGCGATGCGTTCAAAGCACCTGAGTACAGAAGCTGACCCGTGCTGGAAGAGGCAGTACCGACAGCAACATGAGTAATTGTGTTGGACCCTCCAGTAGCTTGGGGGAACTGTACAAGCGCTGCGTTGGAAGCTTGGTTGCCAGACACCGTCCACCCAGAGCCAGACCTTGCCACCGCTACTCTAGCATAGGAGGTGTATGTCGCTTCGGATGTGGTTTGGTTCCCAGCTTCCCCAGGATCTGCTGTGTGTAGGGATAGGTAGAGGTTAGCATTGCCGTCCCAAGAGAAGGCAGTAGCTTTAAAAGTATATTCCAAGAAATCATTCTCAGTTGTATTACCTTTTGACATTTGTAAATCTCCTTAGCTATATGTCAGGGACAGTCTATTGTCCCAGATGTTGTTAAATGAAGAATCTCCATCTGCCCAGGTAATGACAACGTCATCACTAGTGTCGGAGAGTACGGTCTTTTTAATCCGCCAGACAGCATCTGAGGTAGCAGAACCTACAGCAGCAAACCCTGTATAGTAGGTGACCTCGTCTACCGCCTGATCTATTCGTGTTGCGTAGGGCACAGCAGCCTCCATTGTTATGGTGTAGATATCACCGTTTTGATCTATCTGTACCCCTTCACCAGCTATCAAACTGACGCTGGAGATAGGGCTGTTGGTTAAATTATTACGCATCACACCACCTCATAGAAGGACATGGTGACTATTGCATTCGAAGCTGTGATGATCGAGATGTGAGTCCAATCATCGTTGCCATGTAGGATGTAAGACAGTGGGTTTAATTCTGAAGCTGTTCCATCCGAGATGTCAGTAGGAATAGCGGCGGTAACTGAGCTGCCACCAACTCTGACATAGTAGTTAGTTGTACAAGAGAAGACCACAAAGGTCTTCCCACTAGGTATTGCCATACGTTCAGCTACTCCCGCCACAAGACTGAGGGAGTTGATATACTCCGTAGGTTGTCTAAGCTGGTGGGAGTGTCTAAACTGTGCCATCTGACTTCCCCTTTATTTGAATATGTTGGGCCACTGTTATAGCATTGTCTACCAACCACCCTACAGTAGCTCCTATTATTGCTATAGTTCCAATGACAAACTTGGATACCGCCTTACGTCCTGTCTCAGCTTGGCGTAGTTCGTCCACCTGGGTTTTGAGAAGTACAATGTCTTCGTGTATGGTTTCAAGCTTAGCTATTATGTAGTTGACATCATTGATCATTAACCCCTCCTTCATCTTTAAATTAGAGTAAGCCATTAACTTCTCCCTCTCTTCTAACTAGGTTTTGGGTACTTAGACTTAACTTGAAGACGTTGTACCATAAGAGCGTTTAGTGCTTCTGGTCTTCCTTCTTCTTTTTCAATCAGTGCTACGAGCAACTCATCCACGGTGGGATATTCTGATTTGCGAAGATCTTTATATTTGACCAGAAGGTACTCTTGTTGTTTCAGTGCATGAGCAGCCTCGCGCTCTTGAAACTCTAAGATCTCCTGTTCTGATAAGGCTACTTCAACCCCATTGACTAGTTTATACATGTTACCTCCTTCTCTAAGCTCTTAAACCATATAATGTGAAAGTTCCGGAAGCAATATTTCCGCTCGACATCTGAAAACGAATTGCGTCAATATCTCCTGTGCTGTGTCTAGATCCGGTACCTACAAACGTAGCTCCGGTAGGAGTGGAATACGTACAACCTCCATGCCATGTAAATATCTTACGATCGGTGGTGTTGCTAACATTGTGAATATATACCGTTCCATTGAACCCAAATCCAGCAGTATTGGACAGTCCCGACCCAGCGATAGTCGTGCTTATATTGATGGCTGCGGCGGCAGTAGAAGTTTCTGTGATAGACGAGCCTGAAAAAGCGACAGCACCGTTATAATATCCATAGTCGCTGGCTCCGGTGTCATAGGAAGAGCCGTTGTTAGTACTTGTTAACATACGCAACCCAACAGCGTTTGTCGCAGGGGTTATGGCACTCAATACAACAACATAAGCCCTATAAGTGGAGGACAGACCGGTAAAATCCACAGAAGAGCTAGAAGAAGCAGTTGATGAGCTTATTTTTACCCAATCTCCGGTAGCAACCAAGTTCTGAAGCTTGACCTTCTTTATTTGGGTAGCAGAGTTATCGTAGGTAATGACCAGATCGTTGGCTGTGTCAGGGGTAGTGTCTTCAGTTAGTGAAGTGATCAGGTCATTTAATGTAACCTTTCTGTTAGCAGTAGCGGAACTGTCATAGATAGGGAAAGTGTCAGAAGCTCCATCTACTGCAGCACCTATAGAAGTTAATCCATTAATGTCTAGTGTTGATACCGCGTCAATAGTTGTGCCAGTGATGGCTATGTTTCCACTAGGCGCTAACCACGTCATTGCTCCAGCGCTATCATCCCAGAACAAAATACGGTCAGCATTAGGATCGGCAAGACTGGCTCCTGTCCCTCCGTCTGCTAACGCTATATCAGTGATCCCTGTAACAGAACCTCCTGTAATGGCCACATTGCTTGCTGCTTGAGTAGCCATCGTCCCCAGCCCAAGAGTTGTACGGGCATCTGAGGCTGTAGCGTCATCCAGTAAAGTTTCAGCAAAGGCCGATACAGTTACTCCTAAAGCTATGTCAGCGGGATCTTTCCATTCGAGAGAAGTGCCTCCAGCGTTGACTCCAAGAACATATCCCGCTGTAGGTGAAGGTGCTTGGGAAGTTATAGATTGATTCGCAATCGGTAGTTTTACAGATCTGTCTATCTGCTCTTGAAGCTGCTGAGAGATCTTAGTTAGTTTATCTAACGCATCCTCGTGGGTAGCTGCGGAGAATGACCCTCCTTCCACATAGTCAGTTTGCTGATCTAGAGTTACATTGTTTTGGATGTTTACCTTAGAACCAGAGACCGGAGCAACGAGGAACGTTACTGTTCCTCCTACTGAGTTGCCAGCGCCTGTAACAGTATAATCAGTTGTTAGTACTTTAACCGTCTCAACCCCTGAAGAGTCTGTGACGGTCACTAGAAGGTCCGCGTTCTGGATGAACTGGAACCCTGTGGCAAATGCTGTTGTTGACCCGTTACCATTATAGGTAGGGGAGGCCAACGTGGTATTTGTAATCGCCATTATTATTTACCTTTCTTAGCAGGGAAAAACGGTTGGTCAACAATGGCCCCAATATCTGGAGCTCTTTTTGGAGCTGTCTGTCCAGGCTCCCACCAGTAGGTAGTACCTTCACGAGCATCTCGTTTTACTTTACTTCGAAAATATTTATCAGCTTCGGGATCATATAAATGTCGTGCCTGATCCAGCATTGTTCTCTTCAAGGCTAAGCCAGCGAACCAAGCATTCTTTCCCGGGATTAACGATTCCAGAAATCTCTGAGTATCGGCCCCAGCCGCTTTAGTCTTTCCTGCAACCAGGTTGGACGCTGCCTTACCTAAGTTCCAAGCATCTCCAACAATAGGTCCTACAAGCTTATCCCCTAGACCACCTCCTCCGAACCTAGTTCCTCCAGAAAACAAATAGTCTCCAAGTAGGGGAATGACGTTAGATCTAGCAAAAGCTTTCATCACAGTGTCATCATCTAGTTTAGGATCTTTACCGTTGACAATGTCTCGTACCCAGGTCGAGAGGATGCCAGTGGTCACCAGTCCAAGAGTCATTGCTCCTGCGTACTTCGTCTTATCTCCCATGCCTGGCATGTTATAAATAGTCTTTAAATGGTTGTTCCAGAAAGAGCCTAGGTAGCCCGAAAACATCTTTAAGGATCCTATACCTATTTGTTGTAGTGCTCCACCTCTCTCTGCACCAGAGAACCATGCCCTGACTTCAGGCGAAGTTGTAGGGGACACAAGCTCTTGTACTCTGTTAAACAGTGTACCCATCTTAACTGCCAGGTCTTTACGTCCTGCGTTATATAGTTTAGTAGGGTCCATAACCTCAACACCCCAGCGATCAACTGCAGTCTTTCCGAGTTGCTGAGCTTCTCTATAAGTAGCTTCATCAACACCGTTAGCAGCCAACCACTTAGTAAACTGTTTAGGCAGGGTCTCCCAGCTTTCATTAGCCAGCTTATCTCCTAAGATCTTCACTGAAGCACCCTTAGTAGCGTCAGTCATTCTGGTTAACCCAGTGTACTTCATCACTCCTGTAGCAGCCATTTGAGCTAACCTATGCCCACCCTCGGCTTCAGAGGCTCTAAGGTGTGCAAGAGAATCTTGAAGGAATCCATCAAGATACCAACCCAGCTTAGCCCATTCCTTACGATCGAGTTGCAGCTCCGGAGATAGTAACGTTTTAAAAGTCTCTAGTGTTGATTTAAGTATGGGCAAACCTCTAACAGATTTAGCTACCGCACCTAGTCCAACAGTGTCCATGATAGCTGCATCGATAACTGTGGATCCAAGTTTGTTCGCTACTCCAAGAGCTCGACCAGTAGCCATCCACTTACTCACAGTTGGGTTGAGCCCTCTATCCCACTGACCTGTAACATATCGCATAGCGTTGGTAACTCTGTCCCTTACGTTAGCAGCTCCTACTGGATCTATCTGAGCAGCTTGACGTAACATAGAGCGAATGAAGGCTTCAGGTTTAGGTCCGTAAGTCTCTAAGATCCCTACATCCTTTCCTATCATCTTACCGTAGTTCACTACTTGTTGATACAGACTTTCCTCGCCATACTTCTGTTGCCATGCTTGATAAGACTCAGCATCCTTGAAGTGGAATATACGATGGTGGTTACGAGAGTTAACTACAGACTTAACGCCTTTAGGAGCAAAGTCTGCGATGTCTACCAAGCCACCACTAGCCTGAGCTTGGTAGTCGAAAGACAAAGCTTTGGCCAGATCCTCTTCAGTGTTGATGGCTCCGTCTGTGGCTTCTCTAACAGCATCCAAGTCAAAAGCTTGTAGAGAGTCTTTGATATATTCTTCTTGAGAGACTTGGATAATCTTTTGAGCGTTAGGAGATCTCCCCAAAATAAAGTCTTTTCTCTGAGTGATGTTGCCTCCAGCTTTCTCAAAAGCTTCAGCACCTGCCTTTGTCAAGGCCTGTATCTGATCAGACACTGCTCGTATCTCCGCATCAGCACTTCTTTGTCCCTGTCCACGAAGAGATGCAAACAAGTCTTTCTGTATCTCTAGCTGAGAGGCAGGATCTCTGAACAGTGCTAGACGTCGAGGATCTAGTTTATCAAGAACATCTGCTGCCATACCTGTAAATATCCGTTGGTAGTTCTGAACAGTCTCTTCTGCAGCAGGGCCAAGGAATCCATGTTTGTAACCGTTTGCCTCATCAGTAAAGCTGAAGGATTTAAGAACATCTGCAACAGGGGCGCCTGACTCAAATCTTTTTAGTCCAGACTCAACAAGGGAAGCGTGTATAGACGCCTGCCTTGTTCTCTGTACTAGACGATTCTGAATAATGTCAAATGCCTGTTGGGCAGCTGCAAGTTCTTTAGTCACATTAGCCCCAGCTCCCTGAAGCTCCTGCAACCTGGTGATCTCGTTAGTAATAGCCGCTGCAGACTTCTTCGAGATAAGTCCTGATTCAGCTTTCTGCATTAGACATTTGATTACTGACATTATTAAGTGCCTCCAGTTGTTGATGTTCCGTTAGCAAACGGAGTTGTCATACACGTAAACATTTCTTTAAGGGCTGAGGTGCCTTCATTCATCTCTTCGGTAAACTCTTTAAGAGTCATCTCCTGAGCAGCATCTTCACCCAAGTCAAGTTTAGCTTTTGGATCTAGCAGTTCCAATTGCTTGATAGTAGCTTCGTACCTAACATCTAGATCCTGGATCTTTGTCGCTCCGTACACCTGTAGCTCTTGTAGGTATTGATGGTGTGGGTCGAACGCATCCACGTCCATATAAGTCGGACTGTCCAGACTTGCCTTCCCAGCAGCCTTAGCTTTTACATATTCAGGGTACTTCGCTGCTAGCTCAATATCCTTTTGAGTACCTATTAGCTGCTGCTCATTAACAATGGTTTTAAACCCATCCTCAGTAAACCGTCCTGAAGCTTCAGCAAAAGGTTCTAGGTTAGCTGGTCTAGAAATGTAGTAGCCATTGCCATCAGGAGCTTGCTCAGCAAACAATTGTGTGTCTGCCATATTATTAGCCCTGACAAAATCATTTGCCTCTTGTTGAGTGTTAAAACGCAAGAGCTGGCCATTCTCATCTAGGTGTGGTAGAGTACTTGGTAGATCAGTTGGTTGTGCTACAGCAGATTGTTTGAACTTAGTCCAAGCTGCAATCCCGTCTTTGAAGTGAGCTGCTGCTTCTTCTGGAATGTCTTCCCCATCTATCATGGATGAGAGTTGTTTATATAGTTTATCTGAGTTATCAAGAACAGCTACTGGTGAAGTGTCGAACTGACGAACAGGTCTACCGTTCAACAAATCTTCCATAGCAGCCTTCTCGTTTAGCTCGTACTTCTGCTTTGCTTCGAAGGAGTCTCCGTAAGGGTTTCTTGAAAGGTTCTTGGCCCTGTCATCTACCTGCTCTAGTACTTGCTTCAAGACTTGTAGCTCAGGCGTTGGGCTGTCAGAGTTTACTACTTTCTTTAAATGCTCTGTGGCTTTAAAAATATCTCTTGCAGTTTCTTTAGACCCGGATCTCCACATACGTGTAGCCAAACCTACCAAACCTCCAAGCACTGCTTGACCAGCACCTGCTGCAACAGTGTTCTCAAGACCTTGTTGAAAGCCTCCTTCAAGACCCACTTCCTGTCTCTTAGGTTGGACTATAGTTTGAGCAACACCTGTACCTGCCATCACCGCTGCGGCACCTTGGGCTATACCCTTAATAGTTGTGGCGCCAGGCAGCGGGGCTAATGCTAACGCCCCTTCTGTTGGATCGCTCAAACTACCGAGCAATTCGCCAGGCAGGTAACCAGCAACAACCTTACCGACTTTATTCATAAAGCCGCCTACGCTGTCTGTCCAGTTCCCTGTGTCGAGGCTATTGTATCTCTTTTCAATCTCTGCAGCCTTAGAGTGCATGAGTTCATAGACTTGTTTTACATTTTCGAATGGTAGCTTAGCCTCTGGGTGTTGCTGTTTAAACTTTGCAACTTCATCTTCCCAGTCTTTAAGATTGTCTACTCCTCCATACAATCCAAAGGTCATCTTCTCAACCAATGATTGATCAAACTTGTCTCCTAAGACTTTTCTATTTGCTTCAGATGCTTCTTTGATAGACCGAAGTGTTAGTTCGTCAAGACCTGCGCTAGTGTTTAAAAAATACTTATTATCATAGGTGGCTCCAAAGACTTCACCAATCTTACTTGTCTTATCTAGTGGAGGTTGGATAGAGGATCTGTAGCCAGGGCTCAGCATCTCATTGGCCTTCTTCAATCTAGCAATCTCTTGATCAGTCAGATCGTTAAAGGATGCAGAACCTGTACCTTGTAAACTAAACACCTGTTGAACTAAAGAATCTACATCTAGCTTCCTGGCAGCCTTGTAGGCACCGTTTAAACCTGTCTTAACTTTAAGTGCTTTGTTCAAGTTGTTTACTCGGTTAGTCCATCCTTTAATATATGTGCTGGCATTGCCTAGACTGGAGTAATACTTTAGTCGAGCAACAGAGTAGGATTTGATTAGGTTTTCTTCGTTGGACAGTTTATCAACTAGGTCGGCTGTTATCTGCTTCTGACGTGGAAGTCCTACCGCATCGTACATTAACTTAATAGCTGTCTTAGGACCTGCGTTAAACGCCATGTCAGCCACGTGAGCAGCAAGACCTGGATTGATTTTAAGAAGAGTATCTCCACCAACAGAATCAAAGAAGTCAGTCTTAAATATCTCTTGCGCTCTCTCCTTAGTAAGATTTGGTATATCCTCTCCAGGATAACTACGCTTTGAAATACCAAAGTTGGTCTCTCCTCCTGGATCGTTAGGGTCATTAGCATACCCACCCTCTGCACGTAGAACATGTTTCCAGATTTCATTGAAGCCGAAAGAAGAGAAGTCAGCGTCGGGGTTTGCTATAATAGTATCAGCAGCTGCTTTAGCTTTTCTGTTGGTCCACTGACGAGAGGTAACCGGAGCTCTAGCAGAGTCCGGCTCATCTGGTGTAGGATCTTTCCCTTCCTGCATGACAGTGATTAGGCGTCGTGCGTTGGACAGAGGAACTCCAGTAGCTGCTACGTCTGTAGTAACGTCTGTCCCAGTCTCGTCTGTTACAGGTTCGTCAAGCATCGGCTCAACTTCTGGAGTCTGTGTTTGGAAAGGATTGGTGATCATACAACTAACCTCCTTAAGGGTGTGTGTCTTTGTACATTGTTTTTAGATCTACTTTAAGCGGTTTACCGTCAACATCTACTACCTTTTCACCTTCGTAGTAAACACCATAGCTACCATCTTTATTATACACATAGTCATAATCGGAACCTGTAACCCTATTCAATCGAATAGGAGCGCCAGACTCTGTTCTGTTAGGCATAGAACTAGCGTACTTAGTCCAATCACTGGGATTAATTAAAGCTTTATCTACCATGGCTGCCATATCTCCTGGCGTCATGTTAGGTCCTGGAGCAACTGTGTGATAGCTACCATTGAACCAACCATTTCGATCAACCTTTACCAAGTTATTAGCCTTAGCAACCGCTGTCTCCAAGTCATCTTCACTGCCTCCAGCCTTAGCTGCTAGTTGGTAAGCGTATCCGGCTTGTAACATTTCCTTGCGAAGTGCTGGGTCATCGACAACCAGTCCTGGGAAAGTTGTTTCACCTTCTGCTTTTTTCAAACTTGTTTTAGTTTCGGAGGCAATCTTTCTTCCCGCAAGTATCTGAGCGGCTAGGTCTTTATCTATCATACTGACTCGAACAACTTGTGACAAACCTCCATCATGCTTATCCACATGGTTGAGAGCTGCTTTAACTGTGGTTTGTCCCAGGCCTTGTAAGGTCTGAAGCATGTTAACCTGTTGTTCCACAGGAGCTGCAGCAAACTGTTTAGCAAATAACTTCATCTCACTTTGCTTCAATGCTGGAGCATCTACGCCGTAAGCTTCTTTAATCTGCATAGCCCGATATTGCCGTTGCTGAGCTTCGTCTGGAGTCAACTTAGTGAAATCTTCGATGTGGTTAAACGGTGTAAAGCTTCCTTTGTTTTCTGCAAATAGGAAGGGGTCGGTTGAGAGGCTCTTCACGTTTGTGTCTAGGTATTTAATTAGCTTCTCTACCTTCTTTGCATCTCCAGGAATCTCTCCTTTAGCTGCCATCTGTTTTACTTCTTCAGCAGTAGAAACTAGTTGATTATAGTTCATGTTACTTGTCATACCTGCTATTTGAGATAGACGTTGTATGTCTTGAAGATCGTTATCCAAGCCAAGCTTAGCAGCCAGTTGAGCTCTAGCCTCGAAGTCTTGAGGAAGAGGCATCCCTTTCATGATCCGTGTTTCAATATCTTTTAAGGACTCTGCAGCTTGTTTAGTTGTAGCTTTGTACGAAGCATCTATTGTGTGAGAAAGTTTCTTAAAAGCTTCAGCTCCTAAATGATCGAACTCTCCTGATTCTAATTTAGCTTTCATACCTGCAGGGTCAGCTTGAGCATTAGCAAAGGCTGCTTGGAAGTCTATATTGTGTTCAAACTTACGGCGGATCTGATCCCTGGCAGGAGCCGGGATTCCAAGAGATTCCATGGAAGCGAAAAGATCTTCAGTGTTTTGCTTGATAACCCCTACCGCAGAAGGATCTCTGGAGGCTGCTGCTTCGTACTGAGAAAGCATACCCTCAATACTGTCCATATTTCTTTGGTTGTTAAGCTTGATACCTTGAGAATTTAATGTTCCCAGCATCTGTGCTCGAGAACCAATTAATCGCTTTGTAAGGTCTAGTCTTGCGTTGTCTGAAGGGGCGTTGGCAAGAATCTGATCAGCCATAGCTTGAAACTCTTGGTCACCTATCGCCGCTACGTCTGTTGTTCCGTCTGCTTTGGATAAAGCTGTTTGATGAATCTTTTGCATACCCAACGTCATGTCTGCCATGGCCTGGGCTTTGTATAAATTGTCTTGAACCTGTTGGTTCTTTCTGTCGGCTGCTTGTTGCTCAGCTTCTTTCTGTGCTACTACCTTACCCCAAGCTCCTAACTCATTCTGAAAGATTCCAAGTAGGTGTTGGGTGCTTTGTTCAGCAGCCCTGTAAGGAGCCGCTGCTGTTGAAGGATCTATCTGAGCATTGCTAATGGCTGGGACACCGTCTCTCTGCACAAAGTATTTTGGAATAACTGCCATGATTAACTCCCTGCGTAAAGAGCTCTACCTACGGTGCTAACACCTCCAAGTATTCCGCCCATTAATGTTCCTGATGACTGTGATTGTCCTGCAGCCAAAGCTGTATCACCTTGGTACTTGCTGATGTTGGCTTGGTTTAAATAGTTAGCTGCTTGTACTTGACCTTGGTGCAGAATTCTATCTGACTCTAGGGCCATCTGTGTAGCATCTTCCGAAAGCACCATTAAGGGAGTGCCTTCTAACTGAACTCCTGAAGCTAAGTACTTTGACCTAACCTGTTCTAGCTGAGCCCGGTTCTTTCTATCTTGGTCTAGTTTGTTTGCGTAAGCGGCTTGTTGAGCTGCGTTGGCATTCTGCTGTGCCACAGACGCGTTATAATATGCTGCGTTGGCTTGAGCCTGAGCTGCAGCCTCTTGTTGTCCGGCCTGCATTATACCACCAACAACGGAGGACACGGCCGATAGGATCGGGACAAAGAACGCCATTTACTTCACTCCTTTATTTCAATAATGCGTACATTATGTAATCGTCGAGCTCAGGTCCAAATTGTTTCAACACACCTTCTTGTTCGAATCCAAGCTTCTCTACGAAGTTGGTACCTATTAAAAACCCTGACTTAACCCTGGCCTGAACTCTTCTGAATGGTAGGGCGTCAAGAGCTTTTCTAAAAGCGCGTATCATTTGTATTTTAACAATCTTGTCAGCATGAACGAAGTTCTTATCTGTCAAGAAACTAATCTCAGCCACGCCTTCAATGAGAGGAGTAATTGAGATTAGCAAAAGGATGTTTCCTTTGTGCCGTACTGTATAGTGCATTGGGCTTATGAGCTTAAGCCAGTTATAAGACCTGATTAAGAAATCTCGGTCTGATGGATCAAACGTATCCTTCTGCTCGTCACGAATCTCTAATTCGATCGAGTCTTCTACTTGTGCGTATTCAATCGAAAGGTCTGGAGACTCTTGTGACAGAATCTCCTTCCAGACGTGGATCAAATGCTCGTAGGGTTTTGGTAATGAGTTTGTATACATTATCTGTCATCATCCACTATAAGTTGCGTACCAAGGATAAGTACTGTCATTGGCACTGGTTGAGTTTGTTCCAAGTAAGTTGAGATCTCCAGTTCAGCTCCGTGATCGTAAGGTATTTCTTTGATACCACTGTACAAAGGGATTGGACCTCCCATTGTGTAACCGTCTCCAAAGTTTTCCACAATCTCACTATCTGTCGCGCTGTAACCTACAGTTGCTAGAGCAGATCGATGGAACCTGACCACTGCTTTCCAGGCTCGGATAAGAGAGCCGTAGATAGATCCAGAAGGACCGTTAACCTCTATCGGCATGTTCTGAAGCTTTGCTGTATATGCTAAACCTATCTGAACTTGTTCAGCGTCTTCTTGCAATGTCACAGCACCTGAGGTTACTACGTCGTCAACAACACCTACATACCCATCTGCAAAGGCTACAACTGTCTCACCTTCTAAGTGATCAAGGCCAGACAATGCTGAGGTAGCAGCACCTATGTACTGTATCCCACTGTCAACGAAGAAGGCATCAACATCGTCAATGTCATCTCTGAAGAAGGGTTGCATTTGTTCGACATATTGTTTCGTAGTTCCGTTGATAGTCCTACTGACAATCATCCAGACTTCACTTTCGGTGCTGCCAGGAATAGCTGCTATAGATTTGACAACTACGTCAGTTCCACCAAGGATGTGTTTGTGCCAACCTACTACTTCTTGATCTCGTAGATATGTAAGGCCGTACAAACCTCCAATCTCATCTATTGCCCATAATACATTGTAAGGTTCTTCTTGTCTAGCAATTCTTTTGAACCTATCGTTGCCTAAATGCTCAGAAAGAATAGAAAGATCTACTGCAACCTGGCTATCAGACTGAACGTTATAGGCAAGTTCTAAGATTTTGCGTTGATGGTAATGTACAAACAATGTGGCATTGGAAGTTTCTATTGGCATAGTTCTATGTGATGCTGTAAGCACTGCTGGCTTGATGCTGATGTTGTTGGGTGTTATAGCTTCGTTAAGAGTAGAAGCCTTGGCGATAAACACTGCACCATAGGTTCCGAGAAACAAAGCACTTCTAGATGAAAGCCAAACAATGTCATTAGTGTCACGGCTAGCAAGGGTGTACGTCATTGCTGAGGTGTCGTCTACTTCATCTTTGTAGGCATCGTTATCTGGCTGAAAGACTTCAATGTCCCCAGCTCGGCTAAACCAAACTGTCTGTGGCCTATCTTCTGTGTTGCCAAGTACTAAGCGCTGTTCGTGAAATGTTACACAGTTGGGATAACCTGTGGTATCTGAAAAATAACCAAGTCTCCACTCTGTCGAACCTGTAACACCTGCAAGGGTTTTCTCTACGGAAGCTGTTACAACAGTAGAGCTGGTGTACGCAGTGATTGTTAATTCGGACCATTCAGCAGTTGTGTTTGGTCTGTAGCGAATCTGACGACCTACGTCTGTAGAAACAAAGACGGCTCCTGACATAGTCACTGTAATGCTGCCTGTCGTACCACTAGGCGTCATGGTGTATCCAGTTCCTACACCACCATATTCTTCATCAGTCTTGTTATAGTAAGGACCATCTACTAGGTCAACCTCTACAATGTCCCATTGACTAGCTCCATATCTTCTAACCTTCTGAAGAGGGGTATCCCCGTGAGCTAAGTATAAAGTATCTTTGGACTGTGCCCACTGAATGTCGTGGACTTGAGCGGCTGTATATGGAGTATCAATTTGGTATACTGGGGTGCTGAGCGCTACAGTATCTACGTCTGAGTTATTGTTGTTTGCATTTCTGAACTGGATGTAAATAGTTCCGGCAGTTGTTGGTGTAAAGTTTACTGAGTTAGCTCCAACAGTTCCAGTACCTGAAGTTATTTCAGTTCCTCCTGCTGTTGTTCCTATACGGTAAGTACAGTTATTGGTTGCTACAGTAAACGTTAAAGTATGTTGAGATGTTCCAACGTATTCAATCCCTTGTGTTCTAGCAGCAACACCAGCAGCTCCACCGTTCAGTCTCATGACTCCTGCAGTTTGCGTAGAAGCACCTGTGCCTGTGTCATCGTCGGTCCACCCTGTAAGGTCTGTGGTGAACGTCCCATTAGTAATGGCAGCAGTACTGTTTAACCGTCCACCGTCTCGATAGAAGCGAATATATCCCGCTCCAACTTCAAGGATGTAAGATTGATCACTGCCTACAACAAATGGAATAAGCGCCGTCTCGGCAGCACTATCTTTAACCTCTTTAATAAATTTTGTACCTGGTCTTTTTGTCACTCCTCCTTGAGGCAGCACAATAAAGTTCTCCAGGGTTTGACAGCCATTCTTATATTGGGCCATTTGTGTACGGCCTTTAAGCAAGGGGGATAGTTCCCCCGAGCTGAAGCTGTTTTGAACGTGAGTCATCTTAGGCATTGGACGTCCTTCCTAATTAATCCCAGCCGTCATAGACTTTTGTGTTGTCCCAACCGGCCCATTTAGAATAAAGAAATGTATTAGCACCAAGCATATCTGGAGTATCGTCTTGACCATCAACTTGTTTAGCCAAGAACATCACTCGCTGTAGTTCGTCTTTCAGTGCCTGCTCACGTGAGTTAGATCCTATTAAAATGTATGATAGTTTCAAAGCCAAAGATACTATCAAGGCCTCAAGAAATAATGGGTCGTACTTTGCTACGTCTTCAATTCGTGCAATGTACACCAGTTTAACTGAAGAAGAATTGGAGAGTAAGCTTCCCTGTTCTATTTTATATCTATCGTCGGTGTCATCTAACTCCTTGACTCTGATGAAGTCTGCTGGTAAGGGGTAGGTATAGTCATAACCAAATGCAGGCGTTGTATCTTCAGAAGCAAGTTCTATTCGCTTAACTGCGAAATTCCAGAGATGCTGCCTCAGCAGCGAATCCCTGGTCTGTGCATAGATTGAGTTACAGGCGTTTGACACCTTGTCTCCACTTGTTAGGGAAGTAATGGTCTTACTTCCAATACGAATCAGAGCATTGTTACAAATGTCTACGATCGAGGTGACCATTACTATTCTCCTTTAGGTTAGACGTAAAGTGCGCGTAGTGAAACTGTACCGGCTGCTGCAGTTCCTGCCGCTGTTGTGACTTTGAAACCGATGTAAATTGTTCCACCTGGATTAGTTGTAAGACCAAGTATTTCATACAAAGGCTTACCAATTTTGTTGATGTCGAGGGCTTCGAAAAGAAGCTCAACACCTGTTGTGTTTACTGCTTGAAGAGTTGTTATTGCTGATCCAATATTGTTTACGTCAATTGCTGTACCTGATGTTTGACCAAACACATCGTCACCGTAATACCCACCAACATCAACTGCTAATGCAGGGCTGCCGTTAGAATCTAAGTCATCGTTGAAAAGCACTAGGCTCAACATACGCGCATCTGACGGAAGTGGAAGAGCTAAGAAAATGTCGTTGATTTCATCGATTGATGTCGTAGCCACTTCTTCAGTAACAAATGCTACTTTGATTTGGCCGTTAGTTTGACCTTTGATCCCTTGTACTATCGGAGTAGCTTCAAGGTTTGTGATCAAAGCTCCTTTTGCTGTGGTAGCTGCCATTTAAATCTCCATAAATATTAATGATTAAAACAAAAGGGTAGCAGCCCAAATCCCAGTACAATCCGGTCTGATGGGCTGCTTAAATTAGTTAGGCTTTACGTGGATCACAAGCGATTTGAACAACGGACTCTTCGAACATACGAACAGCGCCAAGGTCAAACAATGAGTGAAGTTGTTGTGGGTGACCAACTTTATCCAAACGTGGACCAATCTTTGTTGTAAGAGGCATACGCTCACCGATCTTCACGGCATTACGTGCAACAACAAAAACAAGTTCGTCAGAGTTAGCGTCAACACCTGTCTCTTCATAATGAATAAAGTTCATGCCGAGGTAGCCAGAAAGTGCTGGTTCAAAACCTGCAGAGTCAAGCGGACGGCCTGTTACATAGTCACCGCTAGAAGCGCGAGCATGTGCAAGAACGTTAGCTATTTGACCTGCTGGAGCGATAACAACAAAGTCGTTACCTACGTTGTAGTTTTGTTGAAGAATCTTCTTAGCTTTCATCAACTTACCTGGTGTCAAACCTTTGTCACCTGCAGAAAGATCCAAGTCATAAGTGATGTCGGACACTGCAAGGATTTGGCCTGCTGGAAGAGATGTGTTTGTTGTTGAGCCGTTTGTTTGGACAACTGCAACACCAGAAATCGCATCCATAATGATTTGGTCTTGGTCACGTCCAAGCTTCATCGCCATGTTGTTAAGGATTTCAGATGTAGGATCGGCCACCATGTCCATAAGGTCATTGATGTCTGGTGTGTAAGCTGCGTAACGTGTTTGGAAAGTTAGTAAACGACGCTCGTAAGCTTCTTCGTCAGTTGTGATGTCTTGTAAGCGGCTTGTTTTTGCGTGTGAAGTTAGCTTGCCCATTTTATCAAAATAAGCTTTTTGACCTTTCATTCTTTCCTTACGAAAGATATTTCCAAGTCTGGACCCTTCTTGTTGCAACTCTGTCATTAAGTTTTCGTTGAACAAGTTTAGAAAGCGGTCCGAGAATACTCCGGTAACTGCCATTTTAATCTCCTATATAGTTGGCTGTTAATCTTCTAAATACAGTCTATTTAACCTTTGGACTGCGGAAGGTTCTCCTCTACGATATTGGGCCATAAAGTCCTTGTTCTCGCGGAGTCGTTGGATCTCAGCTCTTTTCAGTTCTGAGTTCTTTGCCATTCTCACAGCTGTATCAGATTGCACCAACCTATCCTCAGACAGTTCTCGGCCAATCTTTGCAAACGCTTTAACTAGTGCTGGATGATCACCTAACCCTGTCTCATTCATGTACTGTTTAAAGTCTGCATCTGCATACGCGTCCCTTGCTTTCAAAGCGTACTTGACTTCCTCGTCAAAGCGAGAGCCCCATTCGGCTTTGAGCTGCAAGATGCTACGGTCACTAGCTTCTTGCCTTGCGCGTTGATAATCATTTATTTGTTTCTCTTGAGTCTCTTTATACCACTGAGCTAATTTCTTTGCGTTGTCTTGTGACACACCTAGTTCAAAAGCTTTGTTTTTAAACTCTTCAACAACGCCTTGATTAAAGGTATCGGGCACTATCTCTTTTAGATCGTAATCCTCAGCTTTGTCAGGGCGGCCTAAACGCTTGTATACTCGGCTTAAGTCGTCATCTGTTAGCTCTTGCCCAAGAATAATTTCTTCATACTGAGGTGCTGTATTCTCAACAGGTCCTGCAGCAGAGGGTTGTGTACCAGGCGTGTCTGAGCTCATAGACTCAGGCAGAGCGCCAAGTTCTTGTGTCAGTTCTTCGTTCATAGTTTATCCTTTATTCTGATGAAAACATTTCTGTGCGATACGACCGTACCAACTCCCGGATATCTTCTTCTTTAAGATCCAACATCTGAATGATGTGTAGAGCCACAGCTCGTTTACCTTCATTGAAGGCAGTGGTATAAGGGTTCTCAGAAAACGACTGTTTGTAGAACCCGGTAAAGTCAAATAGAGCGGCGAGCAGGAACTCTCCGTCAGTCCCTGCAAACGCTGCTTTATACTGTCTTTGCTTCTTATTTAAAAAGCTCATATTACCTCACGTTAATTGTACCTTGACCGCCAAGACCAACCTGGGCAGTTTGAGCAATAGTTTTAAGGCCTTCTGATGTTCCTTTAACCGTCTGAGCTAGGGCTGGCCCCATCTCTTGAAGTTGCTGCATCATCTGTTGTTCCATTTGCTGTTGTTTCTCTGCCATCAATTCTTCTTGTGATTTCATGATGTAGTAAGGAACACCAAGCAAGTCTGTTAACATACCTACAAGGTTCTCTTGTTTAAGAACACCAAGAATACTTGGATCAGCTTGAGCCAGAGTCTGTAGAAGTTGAAGGAACGTTACTGTGGAATCCAGTTGCTTAGCTCTATGTGTCTTAGCTAGCGGGGCGGTATATTCCAACGTAGTTTCTTTTCCTTGGATCTCTTCTGGGATCTCTTCTGGCTTGTACTGAGTTTCAAGCACCCACTCAACTACTCTGTCAAGTAAAGGCTCTAAGTATTCTTGTTCGTATCTTCTAACAAATGGACCTATGCCGTTCAACTCTTCAGCAGCACGCTTCTGAACCTCAGCAGCGGTACGTATAGAGTTCTCACGGTTGATCAATGGGTCAACGAAGAAAGCGTTACGGATGGATTGGCGGCGTTGTTCAAGAACTTCGAAAGCCATCTGAGTTTTTGTGCCTGTAAGAAGCGGCTCAATTAAGCGTCGTCCTTCTGGGCTCATACCTCCAATGTTAACTCCGTTAGGCATTGTCTTTAGCGGCATAATCACACCGTCAGACGCAGCTAGTAAAGGAGGAAACGCTTCAAGCTGGAAGCTACGAAGAGCTGTCTCGGACATCACGTTAATCATTCTTATGTCGCTTAGTGAGTCCCAAGCAGGGCTACCACCGTACGATTCACCAGTACGTTTCCAAAAACGGAAGACAATGAATGGCATGTTCTTAAAACCTCCTTCAGAAAGCAGAAGCTTCTTATCTCGCAGAACATAACAGCTTTTAAACTTCATGCTCTTCTTCATCTTACCGCCAACAACATACGTGTCGCTAGGATAGACAGCGTGAATGACTTCGTACAACCTGTCAGGATCTTTCTCTAGACCAACCATCAGGTCTGCATCGAATTCGTCTGTACCGAACTCTTGTGCAATTTGACGTAAAGGAAGTTGAAAATACCTGAACACTGTGTCAGGCTCCCCTTTAAAGTTCTCCGCTACAAACAGTTCAGTGACTGGAATTGATTTAAAAACTAGTTCGGTTTTAGACTTGTCGTCATCTTCTTTAACTGCTTGAACATAGAGACAAGCAGTACCATAAGCTATCCAATCAGTAGTAGATTCTATGTGTGGCAAAGACCACCCATCTGACAGAGCAGCAAATACTTTCTCGCTGACGTCATAAAGGAATCTGCGGATGTGCTCTTGCTGGTCCAGGACAGGGTCTTGTAGCCGCAAATCAAACCAGCGCTCGTTAGGGCTAGTCATTTCTGTAATGACCCGTGACGCTAACGTACGGCAGGCTACGATGCCTGTTATGTCAAGTATCTTTCTGTCTCGGCGTTGTGCTGGGACATTGGACTGTAGAGCGGAGTAAGTACCTCTACTTGGAAGCACGTAATCCGTAATCTCGTCCCATACTGGTTCGTAGTTGGATCGAATCGATCTAAGTTTTTCGAATCGGTCCAAGATACGGTAAACAGTAAGTTCGTCGTTTCTATTTTCCATGGTAGAGGTTTTCTCCTTATTACGCTCCTAGGATGGTCTTACCACCTGTAGTATCTGTCGGTGTAGTCGGTGCAGAGCCTGTAGTTTCGTTGGCATTGCCTGTGGTCTCATTCTCAGCCAGTTGTCCAGCTTTGAAACGGGTCTGGCGCTGTCTTTCAATTTCAGCTTGCATCGCAGGATCTGGACCGGTGTTCTCAGCGGGTGGAGGAGCAGGAGCTGCTGCCGCAGGTGCTGCAGGGGCTTCGACTTTACCGCCGCCACCGCCATTAGTAAACTTTCTAAACGCTCTCATATTTAATTTCCTTTTCACATTGATCGCAAGATGAATCAAAGCATCGGCCACAACCAATGCAAAAGTGTTTGTCGTCATCTAGTCGACATATCCCGCAACACATCATGAGTTACCTCCTAGGATTGTTTGTTTAGGGGCTGCTACGGTTGTCCCTGTTTGGTTAACTGCTTGTATTCCTGACAGCTGATAGCTTGTCTGTACCTTAGTACTGGCGTTAGCAAAATACATTTGGTCTAAAGTGCCCAGCACTGATGTGCCTCTACCACCTGTGTTAACACCTGCTTCGTTTGCACTTCGTTGATTGATTTGATTATTCAAACGTTGAGCTGTGTTGGCATGTAGGTTTGGATCGCTGAGCTGGCCGGTTAAAAAATTAAAGGACTGACCGGCTTGCAGACTTAATCCTGGAAGTTGAAATTGCCTGGACCTCGGTGCTGCAAAGGCTGCAACTCCCCAAGGGTTGTTGAGGATGGCTCCATCAGATGCAGGTCGATAACTTTGATATCCTTTGTAGTTTCCGTTTGGAAGAAGTGTAAGACCATTAATATCTGCTCGCCCGCCGATAGCGGCGTTGAACCAGTCTTTCCAGATTTGTAGTGGGTTGAAGGTCCGGGTGTAATCTTGTTTAGGTGGCATCTCTCATCATCCTTCCATTTTAAGGTGGTTACTGTCCGAGAAGAGTCGTGTTATCTTTAGCCTCTGTCTTATCAATGTTCTCTGAGTCCAAAGCGACACCTGATCCACCTGTCGTGTCTGTGGCCGCTAAGCCTTTAGCTCTCTTTGCACGTTGATCTTCTAGTGCTCTTTGTTTTGCTACTTCGGCACTGTTGTCGATAGTAGGTGTTGGTGATGCTGCAACAGGTGCTGGCATCGCTGGTGCTCCACCTTTACCTCCTGCATTAGAAACGGTGCGCTCCGCCAGTAGGGTTGAACGGGTCGTAATCATAGTCAGCTTCATCGCTAGAACTCCTTCCTGAGAGTGCTGGGTTAAAATAATTATACGATGCTTCGGCATAAGCCATGCGCGACTTGTCGGTTGTTATCGCATCTTTAAGCCCAGAAGCCAGGGTTCGAAAGGCATCTGCTGCGTGGCTGTGTTGGTCGTGGACGGGCTCGTCAAGATATTCACCTGTCTTACGATCTTGCTTGGCTCGGTACTGTCTAAGATGTGACAGACCTTCTCTGCATTTGGTTTCATCAAACCTACAGGTGTACAGCAAAGTCTGTGCCATGCTGATACCCTCTTGGATACCGATCTTCTTTGCTATACGAATTGTCATACCGTGTTGTCGAAGTAAGTCAAGGCGGGTACGGCCTGTCTCCCAGGATACCTGCGTTACGTCATGGGGCATGATGTGGTGGTCGTATATGTACGGTTTGGCTTTAACATACTGAATATAGTGAAAGATGTCCTTCTCGCTATTCTCGTAAAAGTCAATAATCCGTAATAAGCGCTGGTCCGTCTTATCGCGCTGAACAAACCAGATAGCTGTTGAGTCTGTAGTACCAAGGTCCCAGGCGGTTATCACAGGCTGGACAGGGTCGTAAGGTACAGTACCCACTAGGTTACGGTTAGCGTCATCAATAATAGGGCCGAAGTAAGTTCCTTGAATAGCTGCGTCGAAAGAACAAAGGTACTCTTGTTCAAACTTGGGCAGCGGCATGGTGTGCCGTAGTTCCTCGATTTCTTCGTCTGTAGCGACGTTTGTATCAAAGATGGTCTTCCGGTAGGCCAGCCAGGATTTTGTGTGCGTAGCATGGTCGTATAGCTCTTTAAACAGGTTGTCACCTTTAGGTGTACCAATGAAAAGTGCTCCACCCTTATTAGCTCGAAGAGAAGGGAACACAGCTTCGTACCAAGTGTCTCTCGGCATCTGTGCTACCTCGTCAAGAACTACGTAGTGTGGGTGCTGACCACGAAGTCGATCTGGGTTATCTGCACCAGCTAATTCGATAGAAGAGTTATTGGGGAAGGTAATAACCAACTCAGCTTCGTTAAGGTGGTGAGGCAGGTCTTTGACGAAGAACTTTAGTTCGCGCCAAACAATTTTCTTTGCTTGAAGTTTCTCAGGGGCGACATAGATAAACTTGCCCCCTTGCTTAGAAGGACAAGACCATGCTCGTCTTACTAGTTCATTTGCTGCAAGCCAGGTCTTGCCCCATCCTCGATGAACTACAACCACAGCAAATCTGTGGGAGTCGAGGAGCTGGTGAACTTCTTGTTGGTGGATCGAGGGGGTATAAGGTATTACAATCTCTTTAACACCTTCAGTACTAGCTAGCATCTCTTCTCTTTGTTTGTTCTCTACTAGCTCTTCTACATTATCTAGAAGTAAGCTTTGTTTTAAAGTTAGAAGATCTACTTTCTCGATACTCTTAGCACCTAAGGGTCTACCTTTCTTACCAGTCTTAGCTTCCTTACTATCCTTTAGAAGTTTCTTTTGTTCAAGAGTCTTCTTCTTAGTTCTAGGAATCTTTAGTCTGGGCTTCTTGATGTCTTTATCACTTGATGTCATCCGTAGGTAACTCCGCTTCAACTATTGTGTCAGTCGACAACTGAAGCATGGACTTCTCATTCGAAGCAAGTTCAGCTGGTGTTGACCAACGAAGGGTGATTGTATGTGTGGTGTCTGTCTTAGTCTGTACTGACTGCAGGGAGGCATGTTGTAGGGCTCGAAGCTCTTTAGCTATCTTCAGCCCTTCTTCCCAGGTCTTTGCTCGAAGAAGAGCCCTTTCTAAGAACTTACGACTATCTTCACCGAAGTACTCTCTGTCTTCATCTGAGATCTTACCTGTGTAAGCACTGGCTGTTGTACCTTTAGGTCTTCCATTAGGGTTACCACTTTTCCCAGGTTGGAATCGATTGGGTAGGTATGTCTTGTTGTCTTCTTGGTTGTTATCATCTTCCATAGTACGTATACCGTCCTTTCTTTCGATTCTACAGGGGTTTAGAGGTAAAGTGGTATGTCACCACCAAATAATAAACAATGGCTGTGTATGAGCTTATAATCGACATATCTGATATTCTGTAATCTGAAAAAAATTTGTGGGGCTACCGCTCACACCTACACTCACACACCGGGGGGGACTACCCCCTCTCTATAGCTTATATAGATATATATTATTAAGGCTCTATATAGATTGTTTATATTGTTGATGCATAGATTATCTTAGCATCGGGGGTTAAGAGATTTTAGATCCTGACGTGTGGTTGTGGAAGCAGCGACAGTATCGACAACGACGAGTGCTAGCACGGACAGCAACGACACTAGCGACCAGCGACAAAGCACAAGGACTAGCTTATATGTTAGTTAATACTTTGTTCGAAGAAGATAGGATATAGTTAGTATATAGTTAGGATATAAGTTAGTATATAGTTAGTATATAAGTTAGTATATGTAATATGTATGGTGTATAGTATGTTTAGTTATATCTACAGTATGTCAGTATATAGTTAATATGTAGTTAGTATATAGTAAGGATATAGTTAGTATATAGCTAGTATATATGTTAGTATATAGCTAGGATATAAGTTAGTATTATATATATATATATATATACTAGTAGATCTCTAACAGGGCCAAATCAATCACTAACCACTGTCATGCAATCTAGGCATTTTTCTCTGGGCTCAATTCTGTTATTTTACATACTAACAGATAGACATGTTGACAAGCAACTTACACTCTATAAGCATCTTATCTCAGGTATTCTCGACCATACAAACATGGCTATTTTTACATTCAATGAAAATAAATATTCTATTACCTATTGACATTCTCTAACATTGCGCTATATTATGTAGTGTAAGAGGTTAACAACAAATTGGAGTAAGTGTCATGAACAGCATATTTAAAACACATCTAGCTACTACAGCTTCAGGCAGAGTGATCAACCGCTTAACACCATTCAGTGTCATGATCTTAGTAGTACTAGTTCTACATACAATGGGCTTTGCAGCTCTAGCCATTCTATCAGTAAGCATTAAGCATGCAGCTATTGCTTCAGTTCTAGGAGTTGCTGCTACAATGTTCAACAACTACCTAAGCAAGTAAAGGAGTACAGGTGTCATGGAACATACATGTAAGCCAAGATGTCTACCACAGTATCGCAAGAGGTGCTGTAAGAAAGAAGACTGGACAAATACCAACAGAGCTGGACTAGCACTCATCATCACCATAGTCAGCCTAATAGTAATAGCAATCTTTTAACAAAGGAGTACGTGTTATGTGGGATAGAGACAATGATGACAATACAAGCTATGAGAACTACACAGATGTGTTAGAGAGCTTAGCAGATGACCACCTCAAGGAAATGCGTACAGAGAAAGCCCTGGCCAATTTTCTTCGTAACCAAGACAGTGTATTGCTCGATGAGCTATATGAAGACGATACAGCCTTCGAAGACTTAGGCAAGCAACAAGTATATGATCTTACATTTGCAACACTAGCTAAGCACCTTAAGGAGAGGACCAATGGATAACTATTCAAACACAACAGCAGCGAAGACAGTTGATTCACAGGATAGTGTTTCTCTGCGTTTAAATAAGGCTACAGGGCTGTTCTTTGATCAGGATGGTGTCTTGGTCCCAGAATCACAGTTTGCCTCTACAGAGCGTTCTAAAGACAAAATGCTGTTACAAGAAAGAGAGCGCATTGGAGCTGCTATGCAAGACCTGAGAGTCGAGATAGATCTACTACTAACACGTAAGCACAGTGGGATGGATGTTGCTGACGAATTAAACGAAGCTAAGATATTATATAAAAAACTTTCTTCTTCACTTACCCACTTGACAAATTATCAAACTGCTCTATCTTATAAGTAAAGAAACTTAGTTAATGATTGCTAGACATACTGGCAGCTTTAAACTGAACAACTTACAGGAGTTACGTGTCATGGAAAAGTCAAAGCTATTTTTAAGAGTATCCCTAATTGGTGCAGCACTTGCAATAGGCTACTCACTATATACAGATCCAGACTACACAAGACCAGCACCAATGGTTACATTAAACGATGCTGTGACAGGAAAGTCTGTAGATAGTTTAATGGTACTTCTCAACCAATACAACAACTCAGGTGCTAAGACACTGCTGCTCAAGATCACAAGCCCTGGTGGTGAAGTTATGAAGGGAAGAGAGGTTATTGCTTTAATGCAAGAGCCTGAGATGAAGGTAAGCACATATGCTGATAACTACTTCATGTCAATGGGTATGTCCTTTTTCCTTGAAGGAGAGACCAGGCTGGTAACTAAGAACGCCATAGGTATGATACATAGAGGTTCAGTAGGTGGAATGACTTATGCGGAACTAAAAGCGCAGTTAGAGATGGATCCAGAGAATGAACAGCTCCGCATGTTAGTAGAGTCCATGGACATTCTCTTCGAACCAGAATTCAAGAAACTAGAAGAGATAAAGAAGACAGCTCCAAACCCAGCTTACACACAAGAAATTATAGACGATTTGAAGAAAGGTAATCACGACATATTCCTTAATGCTGATCAGCTTATAGCTTCAGGAATAGCCACCCATATTGTGTCAGGTGTTAAGGAAGCTCAGAAAATAGCAGGGAAGGCATAACACAATGAAAATCAGTTCATACTTCGTGAACGGTGAGATTGGCAGCGATGCTAATCTCATCCCATGGTTAGCCGAAGAAGTAGGTCTTTACGGCACACCACCATCGGCTAGAATAGCCTTGTTCATCAACAGCCCAGGAGGAGATGTACTACACGCTTTCGAAGTGATCAACCTAATGAGATCTTCACCAGTACCTATCTATACAATAATAAACGGATCAGCAGAGTCTGCTGCACTTCTAATCGCAATGGCAGGACATAAGAGAGCAGCTTTTAAAAACTCATTTGCCATGGCTCACCACATCTCTACTGCTGTAGAAGGTAGCTACCACCAAATACAAAAAGTCTTTAAACAACTTAATATGTTTGAATTTACTATGACTAAGCTTTACAAGGAATTCACTAAGGCTTCAGACGAAACAATAAGCACTTTATTTCTAGGCCCTGATGACACGTACCTTACAAGCTTTGAATTACTAGAGCATGGTATCATTGATACTATCATCGAACCACAAACCATGCTACAGGAGTTTCTCCATGGTAAGGGCTAAGCCAAAAGGAATCTATCGCAGCACATTGGAAGATAGAGTAATAGCCAAGTTAAAGGAGACGACCAAAGATTATGTGTACGAGGGTGTTAAACTTAAATACCAAAAGAAACCTTCAGTTTATACACCCGACTTAATTCTATCTAACGGAATCATTATAGAAGTGAAAGGGTACTTCGATGCGGAAGACAGAGCAAAACACTTACTTGTCCTTGAACAACACCCTAGTCTCGAAATTAGATTTGTTTTTCAAGCGGCTAATAAAAAGATTCACAAGTCTTCGCCAACTACTTACGAAGATTGGTGTGATAAGTACGGATTCAAACATGCCATCAAAGAGATCCCAGTCGAGTGGATCCAAGAAAAAGGCAATGTCGACGGACAGCATCTCTATAGAGAGATTGGGAAGAAGGTCAATAAAAGTAGTAAGAAAAAAGAGTGAGGGCATATAATGTACGACGCAGATGGTTATGTATCTTTAGACTACCACGCCTTCACTGAGGAGCTACAAAAGGTAGCAGCCTCTATGAGTATACACCTAACCTTCGACAAGCTTAGTTATGACATTACTGCAATAGCAGGAGCTCAAGAATTTACCCGCACCACGTTGGTGAATTACATAGACGACATTATTGAGGATCTTATACCAATTATAGACAGTGAAGAAGCTTTGCTGTACCTTGCACGTCAAGCAGAGTTTATAGAATACTTTGGTTTACAACCACATACTGAACACAACTAAGGGAAGGACCCATCATCATGAGAAAAGCTTCTAAGCACGTAGGTAAGGGACGTAGGGCTAACTTTAACATTGAGGATTTAAAACCAGCCACAGACAATCAGAGGAAAGCTATTGAAGCTTTTCAAAACTCACAAGCTGTGATTCTTGAAGGACTTGCAGGTACAGGGAAAACTTACTTAGCAATACACCATGCTGCTCAAGCCTTGTCTAAAGGCCTCATTGATAAAGTAATTCTTACTCGCCCGCTTACCACTGTAGGGAATGAGAAGCTAGGATTTCTGCCAGGAGATGTTGCTGAAAAGGTAAGCCCTTTCACCGAACAGTTCCACGAATATCTTAGCGAGTTCGCCCCGATGCTGCAGTTCGAAGACAGAAAGATGATTGAGGAGAAAATAGAGTTTATACCAATGGCATACCTCAGAGGTCGTAACTTCAGAAAAGTTGTGATCATTGCTGATGAGATGCAAAATAGTTCTATAATTCAAATGAAGACATTACTTACACGCATGACTGAAGAAGCTCAGCTAATTATTTTAGGCGATACGAAACAAGAAGACAGGAAGCAAGTAGAAACAAACGGCTTGTCTGACCTGTTGTATAAAATATCCACTGCCCCTAAACAGGATTTCTTCGGGCACGTACATTTTGGAAGAGATGATATCCAAAGAGGAGCGTTAGTTAAATTTGTAATGGAGCTTTATGGAGATGTTTAAAAGGAGAAAGGATTTGTGTTATGAGAAAAGTTATTTACTCACTGCCCAACTGTCTTCCTTGCAAGACTGTTAAAGCAAGGATGTTTAGACTTGGTGAAGAATATGAAGAGGTGGTTATTACAAAAGAGATAGCAGATCAGCTAAACATTAGAAGCGTTCCAACCATGATTGTGTATGATGGAGAGGAAGAGCTTGGCAGAATTGCTGGTGTCCCTGATGTAGGAATGTTAACCAACTTTTTAAAAGGAATAATAAAAGATGAAAATTGAAACACCCTGGGGACCTATCGGATACTTCGTGTATAAAAGAACATACGCACGTAGATTGTACGATGAGCCCAATGCTCCTACAGAGGAGTTCGAACAAACTATAGATCGAGTGCTAACAGCTGCCAGAGATCAGTTGATGGTGCCAGACCTGAGAGACCCAGACTACTACGATAAAGCTAAGCGTATGCTACTGCTCCTTAAAGGCTCCGTAGCTGGGCGTTTCTTATGGCAGCTTGGTACAACCACCGTCAGTCAGTTAGGCCTGCTGTCGCTACAGAATTGTGCCTTTACTGTGATCAATGATCCAGTGCGTCCTTTCACCTGGGCCTTCGATGCTTTGATGTTAGGATCTGGTGTTGGATATAACATTCAACTTAAGCATGTGTACGGTCTTCCACCTGTAAAGACAGGAGTGACTGTTAAACATGTTCTAACTAAAGACGCTGACTTCATCGTACCTGATAGTCGTGAAGGATGGGTGCAGCTATTGGACAGAGTGCTCACTGCTTTCTTTGTCACAGGTCAGAGCTTTACTTATTCTACCATACTGGTACGTGGAGCTGGCGAGTTAATTAAAGGGTTTGGAGGAACTGCTTCTGGCCCAGGCATTCTAATCTCAGGTATGGGTAAGATTGCTAAGCTGTTGCAAGACAGAGAAGGAAAGAAGATTAGACCTGTCGATGCTCTTGACATTATGAATATCATCGGAAGTATAGTTGTTGCGGGTAACGTACGACGATCTGCTCAGATTGCTCTTGGTGATACTATAGACAAACAATACTTGGACGCAAAGAGATGGGACCTAGGAAACATCCCTTCCTATCGCTCAATGTCCAACAACTCCGTGGTGGCAGACCGGATAGAAGATCTGCCTGAAGGTTTCTGGGAAGGGTACTTAGGTAATGGAGAACCATACGGGCTTATTAATTTACCTCTGTCTCGCGCTTGTGGCAGGTTGGGTGACTTTCAATATCCCGACCCTGACGTGGAAGGTTATAACCCCTGCGCAGAGCAGTCCTTGGGTAATTACGAGACATGTTGTTTAGCAGAAGTCTTCCTACCTAACTGTCAGACTAAGAAAGAACTCTGGGATATTGTAGAGTTGCTTTACAAGATTAACAAACACAGCCTGGCGTTACCTTGCCACTTAAAGGAAACACAGGAGATCGTCAACCGGAACATGAGAATGGGTATTGGGATTACTGGATACCTAAATAGCTCTAAAGTCCAAAAATCATGGTTAAGGGATATCTATGTCGCACTTAGGGAATATGATAACGAATACAGCAGGGAGCACGGCTTCCCGCGTAGCATTAAGCTTACAACTATTAAACCCAGTGGAACGCTATCGTTACTTGCAGGAGTTACACCTGGCATTCATCCTGGATACAGTCAATATCACATCCGCCGTGTTCGAATTCGGACTGAAGACCCTCTCACGGAACTTGCCAAACGGCACGGCTATCCCGTCGAGTACGTTCGCGGCTTTGATGGAAAAGAACAATACGACACGTCGGTAATTTCTTTCCCTTGCATGTTCCCAGATGGGACAGTAGTAGCGAAAGATCTAACAGCTATCGACCAGCTTAACTATGTTAAAGAAGCACAGACTGATTGGTCTGACAACAGCGTCTCTTGCACAGTGTATTATAAGAAAGAAGAATTACCAGCAATTAAAGACTGGTTAAAAGAAAATTATGAGCACGGCGTTAAGACCGTATCCTTCCTACTTCACTCCGATCATGGTTTCGCCCAAGCACCGCTTGAAGAGATCACTAAGGAACAGTACGAAGAGATGGCTTCTAAAGTTGTACCTCTAACAGGGTTCACTTTGGATCACGAAGTAGATTCAAGTCTAGAGTGCGGATCCGGTGGATGTCCTATACTTTAATTTTATCTCAGACCTTGACTTTACATTCGTTCGCTCTATATAATACAGTGTAAGACGTATTGATAGGAGAACTACAATGTTAAGGAAAGCGTACAACCATCTACCCAAGAGTAAGGCCCTGGCTTTGCTCTTGACCCTGGTGGGAATTATCACAGTGGAGATTTTTCTCACTGTGGTAATACCTATGTGGAGGGAAGGATTTTATAACACACTTGAAACTAAAAACTATGAAGGCTTTAAAACTTCGTTGGTTCTATTTACCATTATGATGTCTGGACTAGGTATAGTTCAAGGTGTTAAGGTATGGGTAGGACAGCTACTATCTTTTCTCAGTAGAGAGGCTCTAACAAAAGTTCTGTTTAAGCCTTGGGTAAAGGGGTCGAGAACATCTGCTCACCATACCCAGGCTATGACAGAGTCGTTACGTAATGCTACAGAGATGTACCTAGAGATTGCAGTAGAGATTGTGATCTCCTTGTCCATCGTAATCATATTAATAATAACAAGCTGGTCACGACCAGACATTTTACTTGCAGCGCTGGCCTACACAATAGTGGCTTCAGCACTGGCTTTATTCTTTAACAGACCATTGATAAGGTCTGACATAGCTTGGCAGAAAGCTGAGTGTGACTTCAGAGATAACCTGTCCATCCTAGCTACAGGAGAGGATACACATAAGCAAAAAGACTTCTGGAAGAAAGTTGCTGTAACTTACAAACACTATACTTTTGTAGTAATGAACTTCACACTGTTTGGAAGGATGAAGAGTTCGCTGAGCGCCTTAGTTCCGTATATACTTCTATCCATACCATTCTTCGCAGGTGGTATGACCCTTGGAGCTTTTATGTCAGGCGTCGCTTCCTTCGAACTAATAGTTATGAACTCAACAATTCTTTTAATGTTGTACCCGAAGCTTATGAGAGCTCGTGCATCTTATAAAATAGCTAAAGACTTTTATGTAACAGTAGAACAGGAGACTAGCCATGCATGAAGATCTCAACCTTAGAACAGAGCGTCGGTTCAATATCACCGCTACTGAAGTTGCAACTCTCTTTGGCCTTAATAAATATGAAAGCCCACAGAAGTTGATTGATAAGAAACGTAACCCAGTTCAGATAGATAACAATCACGTTCGCCGTGGTAAGCTAAAAGAACCCTCGGTACTTGAAGCATTCTTTCTGGATATGCACATGAAGACAACCCGTCACAAAGGAGGTACGATCTGTCTACCAGATCATCGAATAGCTGCAACCCCTGACGCATATGTCAGAGATACAAATAACGTAGTAGAGTGTAAGTCAGTAACCACAAGAAACTTTGATGCCTGGTACGATAGGTGTCCAACCCACTACCATCTCCAAGTACTTCAGCAGATGTTGCTTTGCAACTCCGAGGAAGGGTATATTGGAGCATTGGAAGAAGGTGACCCATATGAATGCGAGTACCGGTTCGTTGTCTGGAAGATGACACGAGATGCCAGAGTAGAGGAGCTGATTAAACAAGAAGTTCATCGCTTCTGGGAACTTACAGATCGTGATGTATTGTTTAGGGTAAGCAGTCCAAAGAAAAAAGAAATGCTTGAGCTATTGGAAACAAATGCCAAGTTAATCTATCCATCAGAGAAACCAGTACGAAAGGACCCAGATGATGTTTCCGACATCCTATCCCTATTCAACTAATGCCGGGTGGAGCATTACCAGCCAGGAGCTTTCGGACCTGGCTGACAAACTCTTAACCAGCAATAAACCACTGTCAGAAAACTTTGGTTTGGAGCTAGCCTACATAATGTTGTGGGCCCTAGACCGAGCAGAGACTAAGACCAACTTTGTTTCACTGACCACAGGCCTTTTCTTTCGAGCACTTAAGCAGAGACGAGACTTGGCTGGTGCTGTACCAAACTACATAACGCTGGAGGAGATAGAACTTCTTTGTATCAATTCAATTAACTTAGAGAATATTTTGTTGACACAGATGGACACAGAGTCTATCATAGGAGATGAGGTCGAAGTCACAAGGATCGCCAGCATGAGAAAGCGTGACAGAGATCGGAAGATACAAGAACTTAAAGAGAAATGGGAGAGTTTATAATGAGCGTAGATTTGAGAGAAGCCAGAATCGTATTTCAGAATGCGTTGGCACATGCAACAAAGATTGCCATACATAACTCCAAAGAAGGTGAAGTGGCGGTCGAAGATATAATTAATATAGCTAAGACAATAGCTAAAGAAGTGTTGGCATTAGGTACAAAGAAAGGACAGTAACCATGACAATGTTAAAAACTCCTACAGGTCGTTCAGGTTGGACTCAGCTTAAAGATGCTCGTGGTTTCAAAGGCTCTGACGAGAATAAGAAATACAAACAAGATCTAGTTCTGCCAAAGGAAGAAGGTCTTAAGTTCGTAGCAAGTGTTCAACAAGTTGTTGACAAGATGTACGCCGCTGAGGTGGAGAAGGCCAGGCTTAAAGGCAAAGCTCTTCGATTCCCTACCCCTATCGTTGCATTTAAAGAAACTCCAGATGGGGACATCACCATTACATTCTCCAGGAAAGAAAGTGATGGAGCGCCTACAGTTGTAGACAAAGACAAACAACCATTTACTGGGATGATCAACCGAGACACTACACTAGCTGTTGCATTCAGTGTACGTGTATGGGTCATCGCTTTAGGAGCTGGTGTGACGTTGAAGCTAGAAGCTGTTCAAGTCTTGGGAGATGCTCAGACAAGCGCAGTTGATTTGTTTGGAGACAGTCCTGCACCTGAGAAGAAACCTGAACCAAAGAAACCTTTAGTAGATAGCATATTTTAAGGAGTGTTACCATGGGCTATGTTCTCACATTTGACTTCGAGACACGTGACCCTTCCATCTCACAGAAGCGTGGTGCTGGTTGGGCTTTCAAGGACTTCGATGTGTTAGGCATGGCCTATAAGATTGACAACACCGAGAGCCGGTGGACTGATGATACACACACGATGCGTCAGCTAGTTGCTGGCGCTAGAACTTTGATAGCTCACAACGCTCAGTACGATGTGGGCTGTCTTCATTTTCTAGGTATTGACTACACTGACCAGATTGTACTAGACACACTAATCTTGACTAAGCTTTATGACAATAGACTGCAGTCTTATTCGCTTGATGAATTAGGTTCAAGTTTCTTAGGAGAGAATAAAGACTATGCAGCATTGGAGCAAGCTGCTTCAGAGTTAGGGTTGAGAAGGTACATGGGTCACATGGATTTGCTTTACGCCCATCGCCCAGACTTAGTTATTCAATATGCTAAGAAGGACGTTGAGCTGACCTATGGTCTTAGTCAGTGGCTTAAGACTAATCTTTATCAAGAAGGTTTAGAACTTATTCCATTCTACAGCGACCTGATTAAGGCGTTAGTACGGTGGAGAGCTAAAGGTGTTCGAATAGATACTGCTCAGGCTGCTATGTCCATAACTAAGTTACGTGAGATGGAGATGGACGCACGTGAGACAGTCAAAGAATATTTTGGCGACGTTAATATAGAATCAACTAAGCAGGTATCCGAGGCTGTATTAAAACTAGGACTGACTCCTGGTACCAGCGAGAAAGGTGGAATGTCAGTTGACTCTAAGTGGAGAGCTGCTCAAGACCACCCAGCAATCACAGCGCTGTCTGACGCTAAGAAGTATCAGAAGCTACGCCGTGAGTTTGTTGAAGGCTTGCTAGAGCGGATGGTAGATGGACGTATACATCCTGAGCTGAACATACTAGGCGCTGTTGAAACTGGACGATTTACTTCGACCAACCCAAACATCCAACAGATACCTAAGAGAGATGAAGTGGCGGGTGCTTACATACGAAGTCTGATTGTAGGAGAGCCTGGAGAGAAGGTCTACTCATTAGACTTCTCTTCCCAAGAACCACGACTGCAGGTGCACTACGCTTACAAGGTGGGATCACCTGGAGCAGACATACTGCGTGAATCATTTCTGAAGAATGCTCAGCACGATCTACACCAACAGGTTGCGGATCTTGCAGGTATAGATCGGAAGACAGCTAAGACGGTTAACCTAGGCATCTCGTACGGGATGGGTGTTGCCAAGCTAGCCGCTACGTTGAAACTAGAAGAGACTGAAGCCAGAAAAGTCTTGAATAAATATAAGACACTTACTCCGTACCTGGCCAACCTGAACAAACAGGTACAGGCAGCAGCGACTAGACGAGGATATATTACCACGTTGCTAGGGCGTCGACTCTATGTAGAGAATGGGTACGAGTATAAATCATTAAACAAACTGATACAAGGATCAGCAGCCGACCAGACCGCTATGGCTATGGTACAGGCTTACAGAGAAGGACTTGACATTAGCTTCTCAGTGCACGATGAACTAGTGATGTGCACTTCTGATCGATCAAAGGCCGAACGTTTAAAAGAGATTATGGAAACTATAGCTGACCTAACCGTACCTTGCTACACTGAGATACAGGAAGGGGACAGCTGGTCTGGAGGATAGATGATGTCAATACAACAACTTCGACCAGAGCAGCCAGACTTTGAGCTGCTCAATCGTCGTAGCTACTGCACTGCCTGCCCCAAGTGTTCCGACCACAGGCAGAAACAAAACACCCAATCCCTTTCAGTATACAGAGACGATGACTTACGGCTACGATATGTCTGCCACCATCCAGGATGTGAATGGAATCAATGGCAGACCAGAGATGACACCTTCCCAAGATCGTTCTCTGAGGAGGTTCACAATGTCATCTACCCTATCCCGGAAACTGTTGTCATCCCCACTGATTATAATGGCGATAAGCTATATTGGTATCGAGATACAGAGGGACGCTATCTTTTTGCGAACCGACGTATTAACCTGTCCGGTGGTGGGAAAGTCTACGTTCCATTTGTCTATACCACAGCGGGATTCATCACGGGTAAGGGAGCTAAATGGCCCACGGATTTCTCCGGTCTGTATGGAGCAGAAACGATTAGTGGTAAGACGAAAGCCGTTATTGTAGAAGGGGAAAAGGCAGCTGATGCTGCTAAAGAAATCTTTCCAGATGCTGCTGTAGTGTCTTGGTTAGGTGGTGCTAAGAACTTGTCCAAAGCTGACTGGTCATTGTTGCATGGTATGGAGAAGATAATCCTCTGGCCAGATAACGATGATGCAGGTAAGGAAGCTATGGGTCTTATTGCTCCACAGCTCGGAGCTGACCGCATACTTATCGCGGATGTGTCTCATCTCCCTGCCAAGGCCGATCTTGCAGATGGACTGGTTAGAGAGGATATACAAAAGGCTGTAGTCAACGCCAAGGAATTGGTTCGAAAAGAAGTAGGGGTCTTTACTTTAGATGAAATAGAAACGCAACTGAAGACAACCAGTAAGCCAAGGTACACAGGCTATGCTCCGTTTGATACAGCCACTCCTTTACCAGGTAGTGGTCTTGTTGTTATTGAGGGACGTACCAAGCATGGTAAGTCAGCTCTGGCTGTAGCACTGACAGCTAACATGTTAAGGGAGAACCTAGCCAAGACTGTCATGTTCTATAGCTACGAGATGACTGCGTCCAAAGTCTTCATGAGATATCTAAAGACAATGGACACACATGTAACAACTGACAACTATAAGAACTCAGCTTACTTCTCACTGGCCAGCGATTGGGTACGTAATGGTAAACTAAAGATTGTTGACCAAGGAACTCAACCATCCTTAGCTGACTTGGTAATACAGATCTCTCGACCCAATATGAAGGGCAGCGTAGTTGTGATAGACTACCTACAGATAGTACCAGCATCTACACAATTCGGTAGAGTAAGTAGACAGCTAATGTTGAAAGAGATGCTGGACGAGCTACGAGTCATTGCCCATAAGAATGACATCTTAGTATTTGTCCTTAGTCAGTTAACACCTGATTACATCAATGCGAGAAACGATAGCCCACGAGAGGCTAAGGACATTCACTACTCAGCAGATCAAGTTCTTAGAGTATGGAACAAAGCAGTTGGTGAGAGCCACCCAGTCTATGATGCCGCGATAGGTAATTATCTTATACACACATATCTCAATCGGGACGGTGAGAGCAATGTGAAGTACGAAGCTTCTCTTGAAGCTGGAAGCAAACTGCAAATTAAGAGAAGGATGAAAGATAAATCATGAAGATATTGTTCTTTGATATTGAGAACGTCATGCGACCTGAACACATTTTCCATCCAGGGAAACGTGGGTCGTTTGGTGGACGAGCTGCTGGGTTCTGTGCGGACTTGGCATATGTACTAGTGTTTGGTTATAAGTGGTTAGGGGATAAGAAGTCTCAGTCCATATACATGACCAAGAAGCAGATGAAAGATAATCCCTTCGACGATCAAGTGGTGCTAGAGCAAGCCTACCAGATCATGCAGCAAGCGGATGTAATTGTTAGCTGGTATGGTAAGGGCCATGACTTCCCATTTCTTAACTCACGTATGGCACAACTTGGGTTGTACATGGATCCCAAGATCGTACACCTGGATCTATATAACACAGCGAAAAGTAAACTACGACTATCTTCTAATAGGCTAGACAAGGCAGCCGAGTTCTTCAATCTACCGATGAAGTTCAAAGTTGCGAAGACACTGTGGCCTGACTGCTGGGCAGGTAAACATGAGTCCTTGGTAGAGATGGCTGATTACTGCAGGCAAGACTGTGACGTTTTAGAGGGCGTGTACCACAAGTTAATTCCTCTTGGTGTGTCACTACCAAATCTTACAAGAAGTGACAGGGAGTGCCCTTCCTGTGGTGCTATAGCCCTAATAGGGAATGGATATAGATTGACCCAGACTGCAAGGTATCACAGGCTTAGGTGCAGTAGTTGCGGATCACATACTAAAGGAGAAAAGGTAGATGATTAGGTTGACTTTTCTTAAGATTGCTCTATATATTACAGTAGCAGCCCACTATGCTTTATTCATTGGACTCATGGCCTCACCTGTACCGCTGTTTCTTTATACTCCTTGGTATGTGTCAGTCCCTCTGGTGTCCTGGGTTATTAACATTGCAACACTGAGAGGACTGCGCTGCCCGCTGACTGAACTGGAAAACTACATTCGTCGTAAGATGGGTATACCAGAAATCAAAGGGTTTGTATCTCGGTGGATCTTGTTTCGAGAGAGGTAGTTATGAAACGTAGGAAGTTAAAAGAGAAGATCTCCACGGACCTAGGAACAATCCTAGTCTGGGAAGACAGCAATGGAGAGACCGCTGAAATTGTTATTAAGACAGAGGAGGAACCAAGTGATGACCAAAGGTAAATACTTTGAACCAGAGTTTATAGACTTTCTAAAGGTAATGGAACTAGGTGCTGAGAAACACGGACACTACAACTGGCTTGTACCGAACGGTAAGAAGTCTAGCCATAAGGAAATGCATGCTTCAATGTTCAGACACTTGGCTGAATCTTCCTCAGGTCGTAGATCTGATGCTGAGACTGGTCTTGATCCTTTGCTTCATCTGGCATCTAGAGCTTTGATGATGTACACCAGAATACAACGAGGAATTTATCACGAAGAAGATATCAAGGGCGAAGATGAGATGCTCTACAAGGCCTTGGGTAAGTTGGACAATGTACGACAATGGGCTGGAGATCGACACGTTGTTGAAGAGCTAGAGAACGTTTACAGGATGTTAAAAATGCACCTACTAGGGAGGGACGTGTGATGGCAAAGCAGGTATTAGTTTACATTTCAAACGATGGTTGGGCTCAGCCAATATACTTTACAGTTAAAGATGGAGACGAGGATGAAGGTCAGACTAGTAAGTAAGACAGTTGGTATTGATGGTAAAAACCCTGCCGAGCTTATTGGATATGTTGCTCGGGTAAGCAATCCAGACAACCAAAACAACCCTAAGGTTGCTGGCTTGCTTAAATACTGTTTCAAGCATGGACATGTTTCCATTTTCGAAATGGCTGATTTTACTTTCGAGATAATAACATCAAGGGCAATCGCTGCTCAGATTCTAAGGCACAGACATTTCAACTACCAGGAGTTTAGTCAAAGGTATTCTAAGGTCCAAGCTTTTGAAGTGTATGAGCCAAGACTACAAGACGATAAGAACAAGCAGAACTCACTGGAGGTGGAAGATGCAGAGCTATATGAATGGTTTATCGAGGCACAAGAAGCTGTGTCCGAGTTGTCTGAAGCCTATTATAACGCTGCCCTAAGTAGGGGCATAGCTAAGGAGCAGGCTCGCTTTCTTCTTCCAATGACCGTACAGACCACGATGTACATGAAGGGTAGTCTGAGGTCCTGGATACATTACTTGGCCATCAGGAGAGGTCCTGAGACCCAGAAAGAACATAGAGAAATAGCTGAAGCTATCTATCAAATACTGCTCACTGAAGTTCCTGATGTTATGGCTTTGATGCCAGACTTCGAGGTATTGTTGTCCAACCCATACGATTGATGGAGGCTTTTATGCATGTATTCTTAATTCCATTATTTCTAGCCTTTATGAATCGAGTAAGAGGTGGTTTGTTTCAACACCCTATTAAAAACTTCTTTCCCTATTACGGAACTACTGTTGGACGACTTGTATACGGAACAGCTATAGGATTGAGTTCTTTACTTCTTGGAGCACACTATCTTCTGGCCCTTACGTTAATTGGAACAACACTACTAGGTCATGCTATCGCACCGTTTGCTCCCTTCCAATTTATGGAACGTAGCAATGATGTGTTCACCATGTCCTTAAGAGGGCTAATACTTACAGGAGCTTCCGCAATAGCAATCATGTATTTCCATACGTTCTTAGGAGGAGCTTTGTATTTAGCCTTAGGAGCTTTGATGGGCCCAGTGTACAAGCTTGGACAGATCCTTCCCATTGTTCCAATCCTTAATGACGACCCAACAACCAGAGATAAAAACGATACTTCAGAAGTATTGTACGGACTTCTAACTGGTTTTATATTAGTTACTATTTTCTTGGTACGTTAAATGATATGGCTGGATCTACTACAGTATTTAGGAACTGGACTAGGGGTGATAGCTATGGCTGTCATCTCCTTTCTTCCTCGATACATTATAACCGGATTGACTGTAAGCTTTATCTCCTGCATCGTTCTAGGCTCCTGGGGAGTTCTGGCTGGTAACGAAGGTATAGCGATCTCTCAATACATTTATGTAATCTTTAACGCCGTTGGAATCTACAACTGGTCTAGACTAAATAAACAACCTTCACAGGAGAACCTAACATGAAGAAGCTGCAACACATACACATCCTTGTCAAAGGTCATATAAACAAACCAGAAGTTCTCAATCTAATGGAGCTGCAGAAGTGGCTCATCGATGCTGTAGAAGAGCAGGGACTAGAGCCTATTACTACACCAACAGTTGTCTATGTAGATGACGAAGGTAATGAAGGTCCTACAGGAAGCGTTAACATAAAGACTAGCCACATGGCTTTCCACATCTGGGATCAACAAGGAATTATCCAGGCTGACCTGTATACCTGTGGACCTTTAAACGTTCAACTATTTCTTAATACCTTTAGCACTCTCGACCCAGTACGTCTGGAGTACTTAGTAATTGACAGGGCAGAAGGTTTTAAAATTGTTCAGGCTGGAGTTGTTGACACAGATAAAAAATATGATGAGTTTGATCTTTTAGGTATTGACTTTTTACAAGCTCACTCTATATAGTATTACATAGAACCCAAGCAACAGGAGCTGACAATGTTAACCATTCTTAAATCACCACACCCTACCCTACGGAAGGTGTCTGCATCAATAGAATTTATTGATGCAAAAGTGTTGGAGCTAATCGACCATATGTATATCACACTTGGTCGATCTGGTGGTGTTGGTCTAGCAGCTCCACAAGTAGGACACTTAAAGCGTTTAATATTAGTAGAGACTGGGCTCATGGTAGAAGTCATGATCAACCCTGTAATACTAATGCGCTCAACGACAATGGTACGAGGAATCGAAGGATGTCTATCTATACCAGACCGCACTTTTGCTGTCGATAGGTCAGAGAATATACAGGTCAGGTTTATAGATGAGTTTGGAGAACGACGTACTGAGCATTACACAGGTCTTGTAGCACGAATAGTTCAGCACGAGATCGATCACTTAGATGGAATATTAATTGAAGATAAAGGAGTTACTAATGACTGAGATGACCTTCGATCAACTGAAGAAGTTTTCACGTTACGCTAAAGATACAATTCTTAATGAGATTGTTGAGTTTCAAGATATCTTGGAAGACTATGACATTACTCCAGGAGCCAGACGACAAATGTTTATGGCTCAGCTGGCTCATGAGTCGGATGGGTTTAAGACTACTAGAGAATACGCCAGTGGTGCAGCTTACGAAGGACGTAGGGACTTAGGCAATACCGAAGAAGGTGATGGGCGTAGGTTCAGAGGACGTGGTTTGATACAACTTACTGGTCGTGCCAACTACGAGAAGTACGGTGACATGCTTGGTGAAGATCTTATATCTGACCCAGAGATTGTGGAAAGGTTTCCACTAGCTTTAGAAGTTGCTGCGTTGTACTGGGAAGACAGGGGTCTAAACGCACTGGCAGATGCTGGAGACTTTATGAAGATTACTCGCCGAATCAACGGTGGTACTAATGGTTTAGAAAGCAGATTGGATTACCTAGAAATAGCAAGGAGGATAGGGCTATGATGATACGTTTTATAAAACTTCGTGATGCCGGTAGAGAACCAACTAAAGCTACCGAAGGAGCAACAGGCTATGATCTGTATGCCGCTATTGGTTACCAGATTAACCCAGGAGATTTTGCCTCGGTTCGTACTGGGATTGCGATAGATCCTACCACTCTTCCTGAGAACCTAGACATGCAGGTAAGACCTCGTTCTGGTCTAGCTGCCAAGCACGGTGTAACAGTGTTGAACACCCCTGGTACTATTGATAATGATTACACCGGTGAGATTAAGGTGGTTCTTATCAATCATGGCACCGATCCTTTTGTCATCACCCCTGGTGATAGGGTAGGGCAACTGGTGTTTGGCTATGCGTTTAAAGATATTAGCTTTGAAGAAGTGACAGAATTCCTATCGG
>JACCDR011689622.1_pt1 | contig 44008 bp, 61 predicted proteins | sample 7446431 | NCBI WGS metagenome assembly JACCDR01 (sample SAMN15323443, study PRJNA562643) | freshwater metagenome | isolation source: river surface water | place: USA:Blue River Watershed | collected 2017-08-17
GGTATTTCGAACCCCGATTTCGTTTTAGTAACAGAATTTTTTAAGGTTCGCAGAATCAGGCAATTACCAATTTAACATTTTGAAATGCCAAACTAATCATCCAAAATCACCCGTTCGCAAGTTTGCAAACTGAGAATATTTGCATACTTTTGCCGCTATGCAGAAGATAAAAGTAGATTACATTTCAATCGATAAGATTGCGGAGTTTGGAAACAACGCACGTACGCACAGCGACTCTCAGCTTGAACAAATCGCCGGGAGCATTCGTGAATTTGGATTTACCAATCCCATTTTAATTGACGAGGCCAGTACCATCATTGCTGGCCATGGCAGGTTCGCCGCGGCAAAGATGCTCGGACTCGATAAAGTCCCGTGCATTCGGTTGACCCACCTCAGCGAACGGCAGAGGCGAGCGTACATCCTTGCCGACAACAAGCTTGCCATGAATGCGGGTTGGGACTTTGAGAAGTTGGCCGAGGAGCTCAGCTACCTAGCCGAGAGTGAATACGATTTGACCATGACCGGGTTTGCTGAGGACGAGCTCGACGCTCTTCTGAAGGCGGACGCTGATCTGCTGCCGGATGATTTCACTAAACCAGAGAAGATTGTTGTCTCACAGCACGAGCGAACTGTTGGTACCGAAGGTCTGACAGATGCGGATGCCGTTCCAGAGGTTTTTGAGAACCCGGTTAGCCGCGTCGGCGATGTTTGGGTTCTCGACGATCACCGATTGATGTGTGGAGACAGTACAAAGTTTGATGACGTGTCCATTCTCATGAAGGGCGGGAAGGCTCAAATGATATTCACCGCCCCACCTTGGAATGTGAATTATGGAGCAGTTAAGGATGGGAATGCGATGGGCTACAAGTCCCGCACCATCCTGAACGACCACATGGACGATGATAACTGGGCTTTGTTCGTAAGAGGTTTTTGCACGCAGCTGAAGGAGCAATCGCTACCGGGAGCAATCATTTATCTCGTTATGAGTGCGCAGGAATGGCCGTCTATCCACAAAGGTCTGCAGGACGCTGGCTTCCATTGGAGCTCGACAATCATTTGGGCGAAGGACAGGCTAGTGTTATCGCGCAAAGACTACCACACCCAGTACGAGCCTATTTGGTACGGTTGGAACGACGACGGAGCAAGGCTTAAGCCATTGGAGGACCGTACGCAGACAGATGTTTGGAATTTTGCGAGACCTTCGGTTTCGGAGCTTCATCCAACAACAAAGCCTGTGGAGTTGATTATGCGAGCAATTGATAACTCTTCTTCCAAAGGAAATGTTGTACTCGACCTGTTCGGTGGTTCCGGCTCGACAATGATTGCTTGCGAGAAGACCGGACGCAAGGCGAGACTGATGGAGCTCGACGAAAAGTACGTCGATGTGATTGTGAAGCGCTGGCAGGAATTCACTGGCAAGAAGGCAATACATGAGCAGACGGGTAAGACGTTTACTGAACTAACAAATGAACGAAACAATTAGCATAAGAGAGTTTGCTCGGAGGGTTGGCGTATCAGACACGGCAATCCGCAAGATGATTGCTTCGGGTCGAATGACTGAGAAGTCGCTCGACCGTGCACCAATCACCGGAAGGCCTTCGATTATTTACAAGCAGGCCCTTATTGAATACCAGGCTGCAGCCGGCGGACTTGTAAAGGAGTCGGGGGTCGACAGTACGCCGCAGAAATACAGGACGCCGCCGACAACTCCACCACCACCAAATGATCAACCGAGAGAGCAGACATCTATCGCCGAAGCCAAAAGGCAGTCGGCAATTTACGATTCGAAACTCAAAGGACTGGAACTCGCCGAACGGCAGAAAGTCTTGGTGCCGAGAAACAAGGTATACGAGGAGCTGTTTGCGTTTGGGCAAGAAATCAAATCGAACCTGATATCCATACCTGACAAATACATTGACCTGATACTAGCCACGACCACAAGGTCGGAGGCACATTCGATTTTATACAAAGCCATTACTGAATCCCTCGAGACCTTGGCGAGGGCTAACGAATTAAAGTTTTGAAGATGAGATACAATTTCCTTGATGGACTTTTGAATTCCCTGAAGCCGACACCCCTCATGACTGTGAGTGAATGGTCCGACAAGAACCGATACCTGACTAGTGAGAGTGCGGCGGAGCCTGGCAAGTGGAAAACGAGCCGGACTCCTTACCTCCGTGAAATCATCGACAATATGAGCCCGAATAACCCGATCAACGAGATCGTGTTTATCAAGGGCGTTCAGCTCGGTGCAACGGAAGGGGCTCTTAACTCCGTTGGCTGCTTCATCGACATTGCTCCCTGCCCGATCATGTACGTGATGCCAACGCTCGAGATGAGCAAGGCTATCAGTGAGAGCCGTGTCGACCCGATGATCGAGAACAGCCCTGCTCTACGTGAGAAGGTGCGACCGAACAGGGAGAGGGACGCGGGCAACACGAAGTTTGTGAAGAAGTTTCCGGGCGGAGTGTTGGTTTTGAGTGGCGCCAACTCGGCTGCGTCGCTGAGGTCTCGACCCGTTAAGGTGTTGGTTCTCGATGAGTGCGACGCCTACCCAGTGAATGTGGACGACGAAGGTTCGCCAATCTCCCTGGCCGAGAAGAGAACCTCAACGTTCGGAGCGAAGCGGAAGGTTTACAAACTCAGTACCCCGACCATTGAAGGTCAGAGCGTGATTGAGTCCGAGTACCTGACGTCTGAGCAGAGGAAGTACTTTGTCCCGTGTCCGCACTGCAGCCATAAGCAACACCTTGTTTTCGATAATTTGAAGTGGGACAAAGGGAAGCCCGAAACTGCAATGTACCATTGCGAGGAATGCGGAGCCGGTATCGAAGAGCGCTTCAAGTCTTGGTTTATGGCAGAGGAGAATGGGGCCGAGTGGATTTCCACGGTGCCCTTAAATCAGAAGCCACTCCGCCGCGGGTACCACTTAAACTCTTTGTACAGCCCGATTGGTTGGCTCTCTTGGGCTGACATTGCTCAGCAGTTTGAGGACGCAACCAACGACGTCAACAAGCTGCGTGTTTTCGTCAACACCATCCTCGGTGAGACCTGGAAGGAGAAGGGTGAGGCGCCGCCATGGGAGAATCTTTATAACCGACGCGAAACTTACCGCCTCAATATCCCGAACAACGAGGTGGTTTTCCTCACAGCCGGAGTCGACGTTCAGAAAGACCGCCTCGAACTTGAAATAGTTGGTTGGTGTAGAGGAAAGCGATCTTACTCGGTAGATTATCGGGTCATTTCGGGCGACACTAGCAGTCCCGCAGTATGGAATGAGCTTGCCAAAGTTGTTGGCGAAACATGGCAACGTGAGGACGGCGTAGAGTTGCCGCTTAGATTGATGTCTGTCGATACAGGTTATAACACTCAACACGTGTATGATTTCTGCCGCAGGTTTGATATTACAAGAGTTATCCCTATCAAGGGGCAAGATAAGCAGCAACTCATGGTTTCTGCACCAAAAGCTGTCGATGTAAGCGCGGCAGGAAAGAAAATAGGTAAGGTAAGGGTGTGGCACGTCGGAGTTTCGCTGATAAAATCAGAAGTTTATGGATTTTTGAAGCTCGAAAAGGATGAGAAGGGCGTTCCTCCTTCGGGATATTGCCATTTTCCGCAGTACAATCACGAGTACTTTAGGGGCATTACTGCGGAGCATTTGCAGTTCAAAACAGACAAAAGAGGCTTCAAAACGTACGAATGGGTGAAGAAATACGAGCGAAATGAGCCGTTAGATTGCCGTGTTTACGCTCGCGCGGCTGCTTCGGTGCTTGGAATGGACAGATTCAAAGACGAACACTGGACTGAAATGGAAAGAACCAACTTACCGAACCAACAAAAACCAAAACCACGACGAAAATCTGATTTTTGGAAATAGTAATTCAAAAATTGTATATTTGTGAAAAGATAAGCACATGGCATTCACTCAATCACAACTTGACGCTTTAGACAAAGCGATTGCCTCTGGCACGAAGCAGGTTATGTACGGCAACAAGCTAGTTATGTACAATTCAGTCAACGAAATGTTGCGAGTACGTGCATTGATGGCGAAGGAACTTGGACTGACCGCGAATAAGACAGATCGTAAGTACGGAGAATTTAGTAAAGGACTTAAATGAGCAATTTTTTAGATAACATTGTCGGGTTTATTTCGCCGATAAGAGGCTTACAACGTGAGCGAGCACGCGCCGCAATTGGTGCATTAAGAAAATACGAGGCCGCAGCCACCGGCAGGAGAACGTCTGGGTGGCACTCCACAGGAGCATCGGCCAACACCGAAATTTCAGCGGCTCTGCCGAAGTTACGAGAGCGTGCGCGCGACCTTGTGCGCAACAATCCGTACGCGAAGAACGCAATTGATGTCATTACCTCGAACACGATAGGCACAGGAATCATTCCGCGCCCTCGGTTGGAAGGCGATGCCGCAAAAAAAGTCATGGAGTCATGGAATTCGTGGGCAGGAACTAAGACGTGTGACTTTGATGGACGTCTTACCTTCTACGGTATGCAAGCCCTTGTAATGAGGACGATTGCTGAGAGTGGAGAGGTTCTAATTCTTAAAAGGACAGTCAACGATAAGAAAAACCCGCTTCGATTGCAGGTTCTCGAGCCTGATTTCATCGACACGTCAAAGAATTTCGATTCGCTTGAAACTAAAGGCTATACTATCGACGGCATTGAGTTTGACCAGCAAGGCAAGCGCGTTGCGTATTGGTTGTATGATCGTCATCCCGGTGACAACGGCATAGGGAACGCGACTTCAAAAAGAGTTCCTGCCGATAGCATTCTACATATTTACAGCGTCGACAGGCCTGGGCAAGTACGCGGTGTTCCTTTTGGAGCCTCTGCGTTCTTGAGACTGCATGACTTCGATGAGTACGAAGATGCACAGCTTGTAAAGCAGAAGATAGCGGCATGTTTCGCTGTTTTCGTTCAAGACGCGAGTGCCGACGCCATTGGTTCGGGTTCGGGCTCGTCAACGGACAATTTGCCGGAGAAAGTTGAACCCGGAATCATCGAGAAATTGCCAGCAGGTAAGACGATTGCGTTCGCCTCACCTCCTGCGGCTGAGGGGTACGGAGAGTATAGTCGTAAGATACTTCAAGCCATTGCAGCGGGTTATGGTGTAACGTATGAGGCTTTGACCGGCGACCTTTCGAATGTGAATTTCAGTTCAGGCCGCATGGGTTGGCTCGAGTTCCATCGCAGGGTGGCGCACTGGCAGTACAACATCATCATTCCTTTTCTTGACGAGATTTGGTCATGGTTCTCGAGCTCTATGGAGCTAACCGGCAACAAAACGAGTGATGTTTTTGTGGATTGGACGCCTCCTCGCAGAGAGATGATTGACCCGGTGAAGGAAACGAACGCTATTAGTTTGGCAATCAGAAACGGCTTGACCTCATGGCAAGAAGCTGTTCGTGAGCAGGGGTATGACCCGAACACTGTATTGGAACAGATTGCGGAGGATAACTCAAAGGCCGACGAGAAGAAAATTGTTCTCGATTGCGACCCGCGATTCGGCAAAACAATCCCTATTGCAACTGCTCCTAAAGAAGGTGCGAAGACCAATAACACAGATTGATCTGGTTGTTCATTGTAAGTCATTAAAAAAAATTTGGAGCGAATCAAAGAAACTCGTAATATTGTAAACAGAATGAAAGAAAAACTTAAAATAGGAAAGCAAAGCACTCGTGCTGACTTTGTTCCAAATTCATTTAATGAGAAATCGGGAACTGTTGAAGTGGTGTTTGCCACCGACAAACCGGTTCTTCGTTATTCTTGGGACGGTCCGTTTTATGAAGTTCTTGACATGGCCGGTCACATCACTGACCGATCATCAGGTTCGCTGCCTGTCCTAAATAACCACGACAAATATTCAGGCTTAACCGGTATTATCGGACGCGCTGAGAGTGTTCGCCTTGAAAATGGAAAGTGGATGGCTACCGTTCGTTTCTCACAAAGAGAGGACGTAAAGCCGTTTATCCAAGACATCCGTGACGGAATCATTCAAGACTTGTCGGTTGGTTACCGCGTTTATAAGTACGAAAAAGTTGAGGAAATTGACAAGGAAATCCCTACTTATTATGCCCGCAAATGGGAGAGTAACGAAATTAGTTTCGTAACCGTTCCCGCCGACAACGATGCCAAGGTTCGCTCACAAGAGAGTGATACTACCGAAGTCGAGATCATTAATTCCAGCAAAAAACCATCAAAAGAAAACATAACAATGAAAAGAGAACAAATCATCGCCTTGCTTCAGAAGCGTGGCGTAAGTTTCGACATAAACGCTACTGATGAGGAGTTGGTGCGTTTGTTAAATGAAATCGTGGAAAAACCGGCTCCCGACGTGAATGCTGAAAGAGCTGCTGCCACCGCTGACGAGCGCAAACGTGTTAAAGGTATCAACGAAGCGGTTCGTGCCGCAAAGTTGGATGAGAAGTTTGCAACGACTCTCATTGAAAAAGGTGTAAGCCTCGATGAGGCACGCGCCGAAGTAATTGCCGAGTTAGCGAAAGCTGACGAACCGAACGGCACTCGCTCTGCTCACAAAGCCGATGTAACAGTTGGTAAGGAGCAAGCTGAGAAAGTTCGTGTTGCAATGGAAGAAGCAATCATTCACAGAGTGAACCCAAGTATCAAACTTGATACCGGTCGCGATTTTCGCGGCATGGACTTGTTAGATATGGCTCGTTTCTCTTTGGAAAGCAAAGGCATCAACACCAAAGGGTGGAGCAAGCGCGAAATCGCTCAGGCTGCCTTAGGAATTGGTGACCGTTCGTATCACTCGTCAAGTGATTTCCCAATCATCTTGGGCAACACAGTGAACCGCTCATTGCGTGCTGCATACGACTTGCAAGCGCGTACGTTCCAACCTTTCTGCCGTCGTGTAGGAATCGCCGACTTTAAGCCGGTAACCCGCGCGGCAATTTCTGGACTTGTAGGTAACTTCGATTCGATTCCTGAGGGAGGCGAATACAAGTCAGCTACTTTGACCGAAGGAAAAGAAACGTACAAGTTGGCAAAGTACGGCAAGAAAATCGCCATCACTTGGGAAGCGTTGATTAACGACGACTTGGGTGCATTTAGCCGCATTCCGCAGGCTATCGCTGCTAAGGCTGCTCAAAAACAATCGGACATTGTTTACGGTATCTTGTTAGATAACGCTGCAATGGAGGATGGTGTAGCTTTATTCCACGCCAGCCACGGCAACTTAGGTGCTGCCGCTGCTATCGACTCAGCATCAATGTCGGCTGCTCGCGCCAAAATGCGCAAGCAAAAGGGCTTAGAAAACGACTACATCAACGTAGCGCCTAAGTTCTTAATTGTTGGTCCGGACAAAGAAACCGAAGCTCAGCAACTAATCAACGCGACAATCGTTGCTGCGAAAACTGCCGACACTAACGTGTTCCGTGCATCTGCTGAAATCATTGCTGAGGCTCGTATTACCGGCAACAAGTGGTTCTTGGCTGCTGACCCAAGCCAAATCGACACAATCGAATACGCATTCTTGGATGGCGAAAGTGAATTATTCACTGAGCAACGTACAGGTTTTGACGTTGACGGTGTGGAAATCAAAGCTCGCATGGTGTTTGCTGCCAAAGCAATCGACCACAGAGGATTGTTCTACAACCCTGGCGCATAAGTCCTGGCGCATAAGTAAAGTAAATTAAATAAATTGTAAAATAACTGCCCCCGAAAGGGGGCACTTTAAAAGAGAAAAAAATGAAAAATTTTGTACAACCGGGTGAAACAATCACTTGGGAAAACGGAACAGGAAGCGACGTTGCATCAGGCGATGTTGTGATTATTGGTGCTGTTGCCGGTATTGCAATGGTTGACATTGCGGACACCGAATCCGGCTCAGTAGCACTTGAAGGAGTGTATGAGTTAGCTAAGGATACTCCTCTTGTTATCTCTCAGGGAGATGAGGTGTTTTGGAACACCGAAAACAGCGAGGTAACAAAAACCGCGACTGACAAGCCTCTTGGTGTTGCTTTTGCTGACGCAGCTTCAAACGACGCTACTGTGAACGTAAAGATTTACGGACAAGGTAACGGTTTGCCTGTTGCTGCTACTGTGGCTGCTATTGCAACTGCTAACGGTTCTGACCTTGCAACAACCCAAGCATTGGCTAATCAGTTGAAGACCTCCGTAAACGCAATCTTAACTTCACTTAAGGCCGCTGGCCTAATGGCGTAAGATGTCTGAGAATCTATTTGATGACCTTCAGGATGGCGCGTTTGACATTGTGACAAACACGATGGGTTACGACGCCACCTGGACGCCATCAGAGGGAGGAGATGAACAAACAGCGCGGGTGCTGATAAATAACCCGACAGAATCAAAAAAAATGTCCATAGCGGAGTATGATCCGTACCGTTGGGACATGGAGTACAAAAAATCGGATTTCCTTGGATTGAAGGATGCTGTCGACAAGAACAACGTGGAGATAGTTACAATCAACGGCGCTGACTATTATATTCGCCAAGTCATCGCTAAGTGGGACGGCAAGACCATGGTTGCGGCGATGGAACCAAAAACAGTCGATTGATATGTTCTTTGAGCAGTTAGAAAAAGATATTCAAGCGAGGTTAAAGGCTAAGATAGGCAACGGAATCGACGTTGATATTTTGCCGGAGACAGAAAGCGGATATCGCAAGCCATTTGAAAAGGCTCGTGTTACTGTCTGTTACACATCTTCCGACTTTGACAAGCCAAAATCGACTTCTGAGATTTCACAAGACGAGGAGCAAACAATTGAGGTCGTAATTCAAGCAAGAGCTCTTCGCGGAGTGATGGGTATATACGACGTAGCCAATAGAATTTCAAAGGCTCTAATCGGCTTTAGAACCGCGCACAGCCGCAAAATGTACGCCACGAGCTTCAAGTACTCATCAAAAGAGGAGAACCTTTGGGCATACACTTACACATTCGCTATCAAAACGACGGTTGTTGAACAGCCGGACGATGTTAGCGAGCCATTAATAACGCAAATTACTCAGGAAAGTATATACGAAACATCCGTTACACCCGACCCTGAACCATAATAAGAAAAATGAAAACAAATTTTAAAAATATTTCAAAACACACACTCTCGTTCTCTTTGAACGGAAAGGGTGGTGGCAGCTTTGTTATCCCTCCGGGAGAAAGCGCAGAATTGCCTGCTGATAATGCTCACATTGTAGCGTTAGTGGGGAAAGGCCACTTGAAGGAGAATCCAATCATTGTCAAACAACCTAAAGAGAAAATATAATGCCAGCAAATTATCTACATGGTGTTGAAACCATCGAATTATCAAAGGGTCCTGTACCCGTACGTGTTGTTAAGTCAGCCGTAATCGCACTTATTGGTATTGCTCCCGCCGGAGCGTCCCAAGAACTCATTTCCGTGAACAGCCAAGTTGATGCTGCTCAGTTTGGAGCTCAGTTACCGGGCTTCACAATTCCGCAGGCGTTGGCCGCGATTCAGAAGCAGGGAACAAGCACCGTTCTTGTTGTAAACGTTTTCGACGAAACGGCTCACGGTACCGCTGTAGCGAATGAGACTGTTGCTGTTGCTGACCGCAAAGCGAAGCTTGCGTTCGTGAATGTAGGTGCAGCTGCTCCTGTAGTTAAAGACAACACGTTGGCAACTACTTATACCGAGGGCGATGATTACACAATCGACGAATTCGGTAACATCAAAATTTTGACCGGTGACATCACCGACGGCTCGAACCTTAAGGTAAGTTATAAGAAACTAAATGGCGCAGCCGTTAACTCGTCCGCCATCATTGGCGCGATTGACGGAGGTACCGGTGTGAAAACCGGAACCAAGTTGTTCCTTGATGCATACAACACTTTTGGATTCAAGCCGAAATTGATTATTGCTCCTGGTTACAGCACCGTTTCTGCAGTTGCTACCGAACTTATTGCGATGGCTGACCTTTACAAGGCTCACGCTATCATTGACGCTCCTATCGGCACGACCGTAGCCAATGCGATTGAAGGACGTGGACCTTCTGGTTCAATCAACTTCAACACATCGAGCAAGCGCGCGGTATTGTGTTTCCCTCACTTGAAGGTAGCCGACCCTGACCCTTCTGCTGCTTCGACTGACACTGTGTTAGCACCTTTCAGTCAGTTCTTGGCAGGCGTTGCTTCGGCAACCGACTACAACGAAGGCTATTGGGTGTCGCCATCGAATCACGAAATTAAGGGCATCGTTGGTGTTGAGATATCTATCTCAGCGGCCATCAACGATTCGACCACTGAGGCGAATCAGTTGAACGAGGTGGGTATCGTTACTCAATTCAATTCGTTCGGCACAGGAATTCGCACATGGGGCAACCGTGCGGCGTCTTTCCCGAGCTCAACCTCTCCATCGAACTTCATCCCGGTTCAGCGTACGGCTGATATCCTTCACGAATCGGTTGAATTGGCTATGTTGCAGTTCATTGATAAGCCAATCAATCAGGCTATCATTGACAGCATCCGTGAGACCGTTAACGGCTTCATGCGTACTTTGATTTCTCGCGGCGCGCTCGTTGACGGCAAGAATGACGACGGACTTACAACCGGTTGTTATTTCGACAAGTCGAAAAACATCCCTGCGGACATTGCAGCCGGTAAGTTGACGTTTGATCTTGTATTCATGCCTCCAACTCCTGCTGAGTGGATTACCTTCAACTCATTCATCGACGTATCAATTTTGAAAAGCCTGAGCTAGTCTCAGGCCTTTCTCCAATCATTAACAATTAAGACCTAAAGCAAAATGTCAAACATAGCAGTAAACAGACTTACAAACGCCAACGTGTACTTAAATGGTACGTCGTTGTTAGGCCGTGCAGAAGAAATCAACCTTCCGGCTATCAAACATAAATTGGCTGAGCACAAAGCACTCGGAATGGTAGGTGTCGCTGAGTTCTTTGCGGGCATCGAAAAGATGGAAGCAAAGATTAAGTGGAACTCCTTTTATTCAGACGTGATGAAAGCCGCCGCAAATCCTCTAAAAACAGTGAACCTTCAAGTTCGCTCGTCTTTGGAGTCGTACACTGCACAAGGCAGAACGGCAGAGGTTCCAGTGGTGTGTTATTTGACTGCTGCACATAAGGATTTCCCTATGGGCAACTTCAAACAGCACGACAATGTTGAGGTTGAGAGCAACCTAACTGTGTATTACTGTAAGTTGGAAATCAACGGAGAGGTGATTCTCGAGGTTGATGTACTAGCCAACCTCTACAAGGTAGACGGTCAGGATATCTTGGCTCAGTACCGTGCCAACTTAGGCATCTAAAGAACTGCGGGATGGAGCAGATGGTTAGCTCGTGTGACTCATGATCACAAGGTCGGGGGTTCGAGTCCCTCTCCCGCTACCAATTTTTAAAAGGACAAAAAATGGCAGAGGACACAAAAAAATCGGTGACACTTTCGGACGGAAGAGTCGCCACCATTATCGCGGGCAAAGGGAAGCACGCTAAAAAAGCAATGATGTTATCAGAAGGCAAGGGCGATGAGTACCTAGCACTATTGATGGCCGAACTCGTTGAAGTAGACGGCAAGAAGCTAGTGCCGGAGGACTTCGAGGCTATGCCAATGAAGGATTACATTGCAATTCAGACCGCATTCGCTGAAATAAATTTTTAGTTGCGGCAAGGGAAATCTGTTTCCTTGTCGAAAAGGGTTGGAATTACAACGACCTTATGTCAATGCCTCTAAAGGAATTGGAGTATTGGTCGAAACAAGCAGTGAAACTGCATAATGAAATGAACAAGTCAAGTGGAGAGCAATCTTAAAATAGCAGTTATTCTAAGCGCGGTTGACAAGATGTCTCGCGTTATTAGTACTGCCGTTGACGGGTCTGTAAAAAAACTATCTGAAATTCAAAAGAAAGCCGACGCGTTTAGCAGGTCGGCTTTTGACGTTGGTCGGTCAGCCGGTGTTCTTGGTTTGGCTGTTGCTGCGCCTCTTGGAATGGCTGTGAAAGCAGCCGCTGAGTTCGAGCAGATGAACGTGTCTTTAAAGACGGCGTTTCAGGGCAACGAAGCAGCCGCGCAAAAGGCATTTGGCATGATTAATAAATTCGCCGCAACCACTCCCTATGAGATGGGTGAGGTTATGCGCGGATTCATCAAGCTTAAGAATATGGGGCTTGACCCTTCGATTGAAGCGTTGACGGCTTACGGTAACACGGCTTCGTCCATGGGCAAGAGCCTTAACGACATGGTTGAAGCTGTTGCGGATGCAGCGACAGGAGAGTTCGAGCGATTGAAGGAGTTTGGTATCAAAGCCAAAACACAGGGCGACATGGTGTCGTTTATCTTTCAAGGCACGACCACAAAGGTTCGTAAGAATTCTGCGGAAATCGAGAAGTACTTGAAGAACATTGGTCTCACCAAGTTCGCCGGAGGTATCGACGCACAGAGCAAGACGTTCAACGGAATGCTGTCGACCGTGAAGGATCAGGTTAAAATGTTCGCCGCTTCTATTGGCAATATTCTTATTCCGGTTCTTAAGGACTTGTTTACGCGGGTTCAGCCTGTGCTCGATAAAATTCAAGCTTGGACTAAAGCTAATCCGGAGCTCACACGTAACATTGTGATGGGGGCTGCGGCTTTTGTTGCTCTATCATTCGCTGTGAGTGGCGTTGCATTCGTATTTGGAGGCCTCGCAAAAGCTATATCAATGGCGTCGACTGTCTTTTCGATATTGTCGAAAACAGTTGGCTTCGCGATGCGCGCAATTCAGTTTCTAATTCCTGTATTACAGGCAGTCACAACATTCCTGTTAGCGAATCCAATTGTGTTGGTAATTATGGCGATTGCCGTAGCGGCACTGCTTATTTATAAATATTGGGAGCCGATCAAGAAGTTCTTTATAGACCTTTGGGAAAAGACCAAACAGGTATTTTGGAAGGTCGTTGATTGGTTGAAGAAATGGGGTATTTTGTTTCTTGGTCCGATCGGATTTATTATAAAATATTGGAAGCAAATTGCTTCCTTCTTTAAGGACGTTTGGGAGAAGGTAAAAGGCCACTTCTTGGCGTTTTTTGACTGGCTTTCAGGAGTACCAGGTCGGATGTTCGACGCAGGAGTGAATATTGTTAAGTCAATTTGGGAAGGCATCAAATCGATGGCTCATAAGCCAATCGAGGAGATGAAAAATATGGTTACAAAGATACGCGAGTTCCTTCCCTTCTCACCGGCTAAGGTTGGACCGCTTCGGGACATTCACCGCATACGCTTGATTGAAACCATTGCAGACACCATGAAGCCTGCTCCGTTGGTAAAAGCGATGCGGGTAACGACCGCAGCGGCTATGGTTGCCGCAGTTCCAATGGGGAGTTCTGCAAAATCAGTCTCGCTTGCTTCTAATCGGGGAAATGGTGGAGGTGTGTCTGTAAGCTACGCCCCTGTGATTACGCTTGGAGCAGGAGCCAACACTCAAGACTTTGCCGCCCTTTTAAAACGTCACGAAAAGGAAATAGTGAAAGTGATTGAGGAGGCCACACGTAAATCTAATCGAGCAAAATTCTAATGTACGCGCAACTAGGTTCCATAAAATTTCAAAGCCTTGTCGGTTTCGACTCCTTGAATGACTCGAGGAGCACCGAATATGCCGAACACAAGACGATTGAATCGAAGCCGAAACTTCAAAGGTTAGGCAGCTCGCTTCAGGAATTCGCTATGTCCCTTTCGTTTCACGTAGCCTTCTGTAACCCGGAGGAGCAATATGACGAGTTGAATACGGCTCGAGAGAACGGCGAGATACTTACACTCGTTTATGGCAACGGTTATGTTGAAGGCGACTTTGTAATTACATCTATCAGCAGGAAGGTTAATCAGACCGATAATAAAGGGAATTACGTGCACATCACTTGTGATGTGACACTTAGGGAGTATAGCAACTCCAATAAGCTTGAAGTCGCCATAAAGCGTGCCAAATCGCTTGCATTCGCCGTTGATGTTAGTCGTCCACTGCCAGTCAATATCTCGACTGCTCCGAGGAGCATCGCTTCGGCGACTTCATCACAAATTGCCGACGCAAAGAAACAAGAGACGTTTTTTCGCCAACAGGTTAACCGCATGAAGGCTGCGCAAAACGAGTTCGTGGCCATCATCGACCAGGCGCAGGCATTTCGTGATAAGTGCCAAGTGACACAATCGAAGCTGAGTGGCTACGTTGACAAAATCAATTTGAGACTCAGTCAAATTCAGAATGTGATTAACGTGTACGATATTGAGGCTCTATGTCCGGACTTGCAGTCGCAAGTTACCGCATGTAATGCCGTGACATCGCAGGCTAGCTCTATCATATCGCAATACGTTTCGTTTCCAACCGTTGTAAGCACTTCAATTGAAGCCACCGCCATTCTTACGACCGCAACGGAGACTTACGACATTACAGATTCATTGAAGGAAGCCCTTGCCAAACTTCAGGACACAGCTCAGGGACTTGCCGCTCACATTAGTTCAAGACGTGCATTAACATGATAACCGAATATATAACCATGAAGGGTGACCGTTGGGACACAGTGGCGTACAAAGCTTACGGCGATGCCACTCGCATGACTGAGATTATCGAGGCTAATCCGGACGTGCCTACAACGCCTGTGATTGAAACGGGCACGCGTTTGAATATACCAATTATCGAGACGGACTCAGAGGTTGATGTCAGCCTCCTCCCGCCTTGGAAACAATAACATAATAAAATGAAAAACCTTTTTAAAAACATCGGAACACCGAACAGCGCAAAAACGACGAGAATAATCCGCAGCGTTCAGGCTACGGCTGTGACACTATCGGCCTCAACCTTTGCTCTGAGTAAGCCGGAGCTCGGCTTTTATCTTCTAGTTGCGGCAGGTGCCGCTGATGTCATTCTGAGTGCATTCGATAACGGCGAAACTCAACAAAAAAATGGCAACAGTTCCAAAGAGTAAGGCCGTAATTGAATACAATGGCAAGAACATCACGGAGGATTTAACCGATAGCCTCCTGTCGCTTACATACACCGACCACGTGAAGGGGAAGTCGGACGAGTTTGAACTATCCTTTGAGGACGTTGAGGCTAAGTGGCGTAACGAGTGGTACCCGGAGAAAGGCGACAAAATCAGTGTCAAAATAGGCTATGAGGACAATCTCGTGAGCTGCGGTGAATTTGTGGTTGATGAGGTTGAGTTGCAAGGACCGCCTGACACGGTATCAATCCGTTCAATGGCCGCGAGCGTTAAGAACTCCCTGCGCACAAAGAAAAGCAAAGCTCACGAAAATAAAACACTCAAAGACATTGCGCAGGCGACGGCCTCCTCACTTGGGCTGACGCTTAAGGCAGGCGACGGACTCGATAAGATACGCGTTACCCGCAGCACTCAGAACCGACAAACTGACCTCGAATATTTACGCGGACTTGTTGAAAAGTACGGATGGTCGTTTTCTGTTCGCGGAACCACAATGCACATCTTCAACTTGGAGGAGCTAGAGAAGTCTAGTGCCGTGACTGTTATTCGTCGTTCTGACCTCATCAGTTATTCGTTTACGGACAAGGCAACGAAGGTCTATAAGAACGCGGAGGTGAGCTATCACGACCCTAAAACAAACGAGGTGATAAAGGGAGAGCACACGCCTCCAAACATCAATTACGGACAGGGCGACCTTTTGATTTATAAGCCTGTTACATCGGACGACACTTTGAAAATCAAAACGAAGGTCGAAAACAAGACACAGGCCGACGCCATTGCTAAGGCTGCCATACACCAACATAACAGCCGAACTCAGACAGGTAGAATCACCGTTGTTGGAAACCCATCGCTTGTGGCCGGGAGCAATTTCGACCTTTTTGAAATGGGCAAGCTATCTGGAAAGTATCACATCGAGTCGTCAACTCATAGGATAGACCGGTCAAGTGGTTACACCTGCGACCTTGAAATCAAACGTGTCGAGGTTTCTGTAAAGAAAGCAGACACTAAAGCAAAGGTGGCAAATTTCGAGCCGAAGCCGCGCACGGACAATATTAATTATTTTCGTGGTGATCTGCTTATTTATCGTCCAAATTCTTAAATTTGTGAAATATGCTGAGGTTTGGGAAAATAACGGAGTATGACCCTCAAAAGGGGCTTGCTCGCGTCAACTTTGATGATGACGAGATTACATCCGATTGGCTTCCTGTAACCATGCCTCAAACAAAGGACACCAAGTACTCTGCACCGTTAGATAATGATGAGCACGTTTGCTGCCTTATGGACAGCAATTCTGAGAACGGTGTAATATTGGGCGCAATATACAGTAAAACTGACACTCCTTTAAATGGAGGGCAGGACGTTTACTGCGTCGAGTTCAAGAGCGGCGACCGAATCGAGTACAACCGAAATACTCGAGCGTACAATATCAAAATCGGAACTAGCGAGTACAAGATTACTCAGGTAGGGCACACCATTAAGAAGGGTGCCGAATCACTAAAAACAATTTTAAGCGACCTAATGGTTGCGCTGCAAGCAGAGACACACGGCTCTGCGGTTGGTCCTACAACTCCACCGCTCAACGTTGCAACTTATGTTTCTCTGCAAGCACGCCTTGGGACGCTATTTGAAGGATAATTATGGCACTTGATAAAGTCACACTTAAGGCCTCGATAAAGGCCGCAATGCTTGGGAACCTTCCCGGCGCACCTACAACTCCACAAAACGTTGCTGTGGACAGCCTCGCCGGTGCTATTGCGGACGCTATCGACATTTTTGTTAAGGGAGGAACCGTGACCGTTGCACCCGGAATTCCGGTGTCGACCGCAGGAACAGCCGTGGCGCAAACAGGAGCTACAACATCACCAGGAACAGGAACAATAAGCTAAGATGGAGATAACAGAGGTAAAATCGAGCGAATGGGGACTGTCACTAAAGGAACAGGGTGAAATCGTACAAGGATTGGATGACATCAACCAATGCCTGTACATCATCCTTATGACAAAGAAGGGCGCTGACCCTCTGCGTCCTGAGTTTGGCTGTGACATCTTCGATGATGTTGATAAGCCTGTGAACTCAGTTATTCCGGAAATGGTGCGTAAGATTCTCGAGGCTGTAGATTTGTGGGAGCCTCGCATTAAAATAACTCAAATAACCAACACCGTTTCCGACGGTAAAATCACTTTCAAAATTTCATGGAAGCTGACAAACGCGGTCGACACGGGACAATTAGACGTGACCTATGGCATTAAATAAACCGATATTCATTGACACCGACCCGAACACCATCGTTAACGAATTGGTGGCGTGGTACGAGAGCGAGACTGGCAAAACATTACAGCCTGCGCAAATTGAACGATTGCTGATAAATGCCTTCGCGTACCGCGAGGCTCTTATTAGGAATCAGATAAACGAGGCTGCAAGGCAGAACCTTGTCGACTTCGCTGTTGCTCCTGTGCTCGATTACTTGGCCGCCTTGGTCGGAGTAACGCGACTGCCTGAGTCCTCAGCGTACTGCAATATCACGTTCACGCTTGTAAACGGACACGGTGATGTTGTTATTCCTGACGGCCTACGCGTTGGCACTTCGGACGGAAAGTACATCTTCACCGTCCAAGACGACGTCGAAGTTGATAGCTTAACTGATACCGTTGAGGTGCTTTGTTATTGCGAAACACCCGGAGCAGGCGCAAACGGGTATACCGTTGGAAGCGTTAACAGCATACTTGACCCTCAGCCATTCCTTAGCACCGCCTCAAATTCTGACGCTACCGCAGGCGGTGGTGATGAGGAGACCGACGAGAATCTTCGCGCACGCATCAAGCTCGCGCCTGAGCAGTACAGCACGGCAGGCAGTGAAGGGGCATATAAGTTTCATGCCAAGAGTGCCGACCCGTCCATTATAGACGTGGCTGTGACCACACCTATCGCCGGGACTGTAAATATATATCCGCTTGTAGAAGGCGGAATCGCAACTCCGGGACCAATCCTAACTGCAGTTGAGGAGATATGCTCAGGTGAGAAGGTTCGCCCTCTTACCGATACCGTGGTGGTGTTGAGCCCAACGCCTGTAAATTACGCCATAGAGGTCGACCTTACATTGTTACCTGATGCTGACAACACGTCGATTGAGGACGCCGTTGAGGCAGCCCTAGAAGCGTTTTCAAACGCAAGGAAGGCGCAGTTAGGTAAGGATGTTCTAAAGTCGCAAGTAAGCGCACTATGTATGATTGAGGGAGTATATGACGCCGCTGTGACATTACCTGCGAGTGATCAGATAATAAACGCAACGTCGTTCGCTAACTGTACAGGAATCACTATAAATATTGTTGGAATAAACGAAGGTTAATATGACACTTGTAATACCCGATAGCATCTCATCAAAGGAGCACGTTGCCAAGCTCGACGAGCTCGTTGACGAAAGATACAACAACCTTAACCTTTCGGTATTGTTGGTGTACCTCGTCAATACGGTTCCCGCCTCTGCGCTTCCGTTCTTGGGGGAGCAGTTCGATGTGATGGGTTACAAGGGTTGGCGCTATGCCGACACTGAGCAAAAGAAACGAGACCTCATCAAGAAAGCAATCGAGTTGCACCGTTATAAGGGCACACCGTGGAGTATCAAAGAAGCACTGAAAATCATCGGAATTCCCGACGCTATCATTGAGGAGGGCATCTACAACCAATACAATGGAATCATCACCTACAACGGTGACAACCTGTATGGGGGTGGGAGTTGGGCGACATTCAAGGTGTTCATTCCTGATGGAACGTTCCCTTCATTGACGCCTACAATTATTTCCGAAGTCACGAATTTAGTTTTAGCCTACAAGAACGCGAGAAGCGTCTTAGTTGGTGTTTCAACGGCGTACATATCGACTGAAAGTATTTCGATGACCGAAGAGTTTACACTCAATGTTGGCAATAATTTTGATGAGGATTCAGAAGCAAAAGACTTCGACTTGACCTATGCTGTTATTTAAAAATTACATATATTTGAAACATGAGAATTAAAGGCGAAATTCATTTAAAAGTTTTCGAGAACGGAAAACTTGTTCAAGAATATAAGGTGAAGAACCTTGTTGTAGACGGAGGGAAGGACGGCGTTGCGAGGCTTATCGGAAACGATGACCCCGCGAAGTATATAAATCAAATTGGCGTTGGTACGGGTTCATCTGCGCCTGTTGCCGGAGACGCAACATTGACGTCTCTATTTAAGAAGGCAGTCGATTCGGTTAGCTTCCCGGCGACAAATAAAGTGACATTCAATTGGACGATTTCGTTGGCAGAAGCGAACGGATTAACGATTGCAGAGTTCGGACTATTCATGTCTGACGACACAATGTTTGCAAGAAGACTAGCTCTCACACCTATTGTAAAAAACAATACCATCTCCCTCTCAGGAGCTTGGACAATATCTTTCTAAGCCATGGCGAATCTATCAGAATCATCTACATACGAAGCCGGAATATATCAGTTAGAACGGACTGACGCTGTTGACGCAGGTGTCGGTGGCGCAGGTGTGTCGAATACGCAAGCCAAGCAGCTTGCTAATCGTACAAAGTATTTAAAGGATCACGTTGACGCCGCAGAAGCGGATATTGTCAGTATTCAGGCAGACGTGACCGATATATTAAATACCGGTATTGTATCTTATGGTGGTCGTAAATTTAGAGCCCTTGAAACCAAGTCCGCTAATTACCAACTAGACTCCGATGATTGGGGCAAGTTGTTCCGCGCGGACACTGATTCAATTGTGTTTGACTTCATTAATTCTAGCCCTGTTGATCAGGGGATGACCGTTGGATTTTGGAACGACTCGGTCGGTAAAATCACAATTAGTGACGCCTATGGGGCAATAGGACCGTCGTTAGAAGATTTCGTATTGGAACCCGGCGACTTCGTTGAGTTTGCTTATGCGCCCGGAACATCTAACGGTTACCTCGTTATTTCTCATCAAAAGCGTTCGGGCTTCTCTATGCCGGGAACCGTTATGGCTTTCGCCGGAAATACGCCTCCGCTTGGATGGCTTGCGTGTAATGGCGCCGCCGTATCTCAAACCACTTACGACAAGCTGTATGCTGTTGTTGGCAGTACATTTTCTTATCTTGGAGCTGTTAGTCCGGGTAACTTTCGACTCCCTGATCTTCGCGGTGAGTTTATTCGGGGTTGGGATAATAGCCGTGGTGTTGATAGTGGGCGCGTGTTTGGTTCCGAGCAAGCCGACGAACTTGAAGCTCACACTCACTTAAATATGTCCGTTGGTTTACCTACTGGCCGCACAGATACATTATCTGCTGGCGGAGGTATTTACGTTGGCGGCTCATCGTCGGTAAATACAGCAAGTACAGGAGGTTCTGAAACTCGTCCACGAAACGTTGCATTGTTGTATTGCATTAAATACTAGAATATATGTCAAAGAAAAAGAAACTTAACGGAGACGGATCATTGCAAGTTTACTCATACAACCCTGTGACGGGTGAGTATATCGGTGAAGACAAAGCCTTTCCAAATCAGCTCGAGAAAGGGTTATTTCTCATTCCCGCCAACGCTACAGATGTTGAGCCTCCAAAAGCTCAGAACGGCAAGTTGCGTAAATGGGACGGAGAGAAATGGACTTTCGAGAACGCGCCACAACCGGTTGAAAAACCGTCAAGCGAGTCAACGCCCGAAAGTAAGGCTGCCGTAGCTCGTTACGAGCGCAACAAACTTCTGTTGAGTACCGATTGGAGGATGCTCCCTGATGTGCCTTCAAAACATAGTGGCGAGGCGTGGGAGGAGTACCGTCAAGCGCTCCGTGATGTACCTCAACAAGAGGAATTTCCAAATAATATTAATTGGCCAACTCAACCGTAATGGCAAAATTTAGAATAGTACCTGAAAGTGAAACTGTAAACCAATTACAGTTTATGTGTCCCGGATGTAAAGAGGTTCACGCGCTTAATACAACTTGGGCTTTTAATGGAGACCTAGAGAAGCCGACTGTGCAACCTAGTGTATTGGTACACAGGATGGGTAATTCTATGGCAATTGAGGAGTTTAAAGAATACAGAAACGAATTACGATGTCACTCCTTTATAACTGATGGAAAAATTAAGTTCCTTAGCGACTGTACGCACGAATTAGCAAACCAAACAATAGAACTTCCAAACATAGAATAACATGGGCAAACTCATCTATCTCGTACTACATTGTACAGCCACACCCGAGGGGCGTGAGGTAACAGCAGACACTATTCGCAAATGGCACACCGCGCCACCTCCACAGGGTCGCGGGTGGCGTCAGGTTGGATATACCGACATGATTCACTTAACCGGAATCGTCGAGAACCTCGTTCCTCACAACGACGACGATGTTGTCGATGCTTGGGAAATCACGAACGGTCAACCCGGAATCAACGGCGTGTCTCGTCACGTTGTTTACGTCGGTGGAATGGATGAGGATGGAAAGTTTCCGTGTGATACACGCAACAGAGCGCAACTTTTGGCTATGTCAAATTACGTTCGTCATGTTATTTCAAGACATCAGAACATCTTGGTTGCCGGGCATAACCAATTCGCGGCTAAGGCTTGTCCTTCATTCGATGTTCCAAAGTGGTTGAGAGGTATAGGAATTCCTGAAAAGAACATTTATAAACCGGTTTGAAATGGCTGAGATAATTGATTTAAGGGTAGCGCAAGAGTACGACATAGTGTGCCAAGAGGCAGACGACTTCTTGTTTGAAATGGATGTTCAGAACGACGATGAGACACCTTTCAGTTTTGCCGGCTATACAGCCAAGTTGCAAGTGCGAAAGCGTCGTGTTGAAACCGACCCGTTGATACTCGAGTTTACTACCGGCGAAGGAATCACTTTGTCGTCCGGTAATATCAAGATTGAGAAGGACGCCGCAGACATGGTCGACATATCAGGTGACTACGTCTACGACTTCAAGTTAATCAATTCTGGCGGCTTTGTCGAGACCTGGTTATTCGGTAAGTTCAAAATTTTCCCAACCACAACAATCTAATGGCAAACGTTATACTCATAATAGCATCGAAGCCGAAACCGGTTATAACGATTCAGAATACAGGTATTAAAGACCTTTATAAGAACTTGGATTGGTTCACGGCGAACCCGGACTTTGTCTTATCTGCCGGACAGAAAGCTCACAAGCTTCAAACAGGACAGTATAAACTAGGCGATGGAGTAACGCAGTTACAAAGCTTAGAATTCTTGGGTAGCAGTGGCGAAGCAGCATGGGGAAATATATCGGGAGACATAACCGACCAGACAGATTTAGTTGATTATGTAGCCGACCAAATTTCACCAATTCAGCAAGACGTTAGTGACCTACAAACTGAGGTGGCCGGAAAACAAGATGCTTTGGGATTCACACCCGAAAACGTTGCTAATAAAGTAAATGATTTAACTGATAGTAGCTCAACGACAAAATACCCAACTGTTAAGGCTGCTGCTGATGCAAATGCCGCGACCTTAGCTTCTGCAAATGCTTACACAGATGCAGCGGTAACGACCGTATTCAGACCGGTGGGAGGTTGGGATGCTTCGGGTGGAACTTTTCCAACGGTAGGATCGGGAACTGTAGGTGCGGTAAGAAGAGGTGATACATATAATGTAACAGTTGCCGGAACACTAGGTGGTGAGGCTTATGACATAGGCGATAACTTTTATGCCAATACGAACAATCCTGGACAAACAGCATCCAATTGGTCGAGGTTTGAAAGCAATACACAGCAAGCCACTGAGGTTGTAAGAGGTACCGCAAGAATCGCTACACAGGCGACTATCGAAGATAATGCTTCAACAAACGATACTGATATTGTAACAGTAAAAAAGTTTTGGTTAGGTATATTAAGATTTTTAACGCTTTACAAAGATACGGTTGGTGGAATTGTTGGATTGACTGGACAAGAAATTAATTTTAAAAATGCGATAGGCACTATTACTTCGTATTTAGCAAACGCAAATTCATCATCAAGAACATATATATTTCAGGATAGAAGCGGAACGATTGCGGATGACACGGATTTGGCTGCAAAGGCACCGATTAATAATCCTGCTTTTACCGGATCAACATTTGAAACTGATGCTTTAGCAGGCACAGGTGATAGAGTGGTTCAATCTGATTCGGGCGGTAATCTTACAGCATCTGCAACCGTTATAGATGCTGTAATATCCAATGCAACAATCATTACTCAGATAACAACTGGAGGCAATTGGACAGGTGTAAACTATACAGGCTCCGCAATTACCGGGCTTTATGCAGGACAGTATTACTATACAAGTACTTACTATTATTTTGCAGTAGCTGACAATACAATCATTAGAATGGCAAGAGCATAATGAGTGGGGTTTTAAAATATAGTAGTAAGGTTCTAAGAAACAACACTTTGTTAAGCGGTTTGATTTCCGCTTGGAGATTTGAAAATAATTTGGTTGATAGTGTTAATGCATTTAACGGAACTGGCATTAATGTAACTTATGAAGCCGGCAAAGTTGGCCAAGCTGTTAAGTTGATAGGCTCGACATCTTCTATAAGAAATATAGGCACCACGTCAACATATTCTTTTGTGCATACAACTGGTGTTTTCTCTGTTAATTTATGGGTGAAACCAACAGATTTGGTGCATGAAGGAGGATTGGTTAATAATAACGCTGGAAGCGCAGCAAGGGGCTTTCTAATAGACAAAGTAGGTTCAAATTTATTGGTCGTTATCTATCAAAACTCAAATTCGGCTTTTGTAATATTAAAAAACACAGCAGGTTTTTTTACAGACACAAATTGGTGTATGGTAACGGTTGTTGGAACGGGCACTCATTTACTTATTTATAAGAACGGAGTATTAAATTCAACGACAGCTTATACTTTAGCTTTTCCTGTTGGCGCATCACCATATACACTTGCTTTAGGTGGTTTTCCTGATACAACATTATACAGATTGAATGGGTTACTTGATGCAGTATTAATATACAACAGAGCCATTAATGTGTCTGAAGTAACTCAACTTTATAATTCAGGCAACGGACTTGCTTACCCATATTCAGGATTACAAAAAATGCTAAAGTATTAATGAAAAGCATTATATTTGAGTTCTAATCATAATCAAAAAACAAAAACATGAAATCAATCAGAATCCTTTTGCTCATCATAGCGCCCATGTTGGCGTTTGGAGCACCGAACGCGCCTCACAAGAAGGAGGCACCACAGAAGTCCGACTTACTCATCATCGTTGAGAACGATATGCCGCAGTTGGAGGACTTCTCGTACCTCATTACCCCGTTGGCAGTCCTGCCGGACATGTACGTATTAAAGGACTTACCATCGTCCTACTACGTGCCCATGAAAGCACCAAAGACGGTAAGGTTGTTCGCTCTGGTAACTCACCCGAATGCATCGAAGCATATAAGGCACCAGCGAACATGTTAACAAAATACTGTTGAAAAAAAATAGCCCGCACGAAGCGGGCTTTTTTATTTGGCTAACTTAATTACTTTCTCTCCCGGCTCCTGCTCCACGTTCGCCTCGAACCAAGTCTCCCATTTTGCCATAGCCGCTCGTTTCTCCTCGAGGTAATCGTACCTGTCGTAGTGCCTCGAGCTGATGTCTCCCATCGCATGGTTCTGCAACCTGTCCCTGTCCGTCTTGCTGATACCGGCGAATCCCGCGAGCGTTTTCCACGTCCTGCGGAAGTCACGAGGTGAAAAGTCACGCTTGCCGGTACGCAGAACATAGCACCGATTAATCGCCTGCAGTCGGAGATAGTGAGTCGGCCTCTTTGGGTCATCCTTTGATGGAAAGAACCACCCGTGTTCGTTCGGCTCTATGGACTCCAACAGCCCAATGGCTTGCTTCGGTAATGGCAGCACGTGAGCTCGTCCGCTCTTGGTGTCCTGCCACTCGAGGCAACGGCGCATTCTGTTGTATTGCTCCGCTCGTAGGTTGGTTATCTCCTGCACTCGTTGCCCCAACATAAGGGCTAGTTTTAAGCAATGCAGGTTTGACGGATAAATCGGACGCTTGCCCTGAATGGGAGTGTATGAGTCAATCCATACCCACAGCTCCCTGAGTTCCTCAGCCTCGAGCCATCTTTCGCCTTGCGACTTCGGCTCAACTGGTATCATCTCGGCAGGGTTCCTGTTGAGTTCAAACACACGTTCGTATGAGTCGTTTCGGTAATCGTTCTGTGATTTTATAGCCCAAGAGTATGCCGCCCGGATTGTCCCTCGTGCACGATCCGCAGACACACGAGAGCCGCGTTGAAAGATAGGCCGCAGGAAGTCGAGCACGTCACTAGTTGTGATTTCGTTGGCCTTCCGGTTCTCACCGAAAGCCTTTGCCGCAAGAAGCAGCATCCGTTCCGAATCCCGGTATGTTTTCCGGTTGGCTTTCAGGTGTCGAACGTACGCACCGAACAGGTCGGCCACTGAGCCTGTTTTTTTGACCCGTGAGGCCTTTATGTTTTTGCCTTGGGCTATCAACCCAGAGAACCCCTCCTCGAACGCACGGCGGGCTTCTGCGAGGCTTACGTTGGGATATATCCCGACTTTACAAAGTCGCCTGTGTCCGCCGCTTATTTGCTGAACATACCATTCAGCAAGCACCCTGCCTTTTGCAGGTCTGATATGTAGGACGAGCCGTCCTGTTCCCTTGCCTTCACCGTCGATAAGTCGGCGTGAGCGTCCGGCCTTCAAAGCCGCTTTTATGATGCTGTCTGTTATCATTTGCTATCACTTTTGCTGCCACTATGGGCAAGTTTCTGTTCTCTTTTTGTAAACCGGCGCTTCGTGCCTGGTCACGGAATTTTGCCGTGATTCCAATGGCTTGATGCGTAACTTGCGTGAACCGGAATGATATTACCACCTGTTACTGAGCCATGCAAGCGTTATTTTTATTCGTTTGGATTTCAAACACTTATAAGGCTGTGTGGCTGTTTTGCTACCACTATCTGCTACCACTATCACCGAGGTAAAGGAAAGGGGGCATTTGCGCCCCCTATTTCACTTCCGGTACTGGGATGTTCCGTTTACCGTTCTTCTCTGTTCCCACTCCAAAACCATCTCGAACTTGTAGAGAATCCGTCCTCCGATTTTAACGAATGGAGGGCCAGTTCCCGAGCTCCTCCAATTCGCTAACGTTCGTATTGTGATTTGTCCTTGGTATCGAGATGCTACCTCGGCAGGGGTAAGGAACTCGTTTAGCATTAGAGAATTTCCTCCTCTATTACGTCTGTTTGTTCATGGCTGGTGTTTTGAGCAGCAGGAATGCCTTCATCTACTAGCGGCTTAGGCGTTCTCTTTTTTGTTATTTTCTCAATGCTCGGGGGAGCTGAACCAGCGGGGGTTTCTGATTCGGAAGTGAACCAATCCGCGACTTTTGATTGACCGTCTCTTATCGAATTATAAATGGCAATCAGGTCTACAAGATCGTCCGGGGTTGTTTCACTCACTTTTTTGTTAGTTCTTACCTCAATCATTGCAGCTGAAACATTCCACTTTGAAAACTCGGAGAGCATCTTTTTTACTCGGTCCACAAGTGGAACCTCGTTGTTACCTGCGAGTGTTTTTCCACACTCCTTGACCGCCGAGTCGACGTAGTCAGGAGGAAGGATGGCAAGAAGGCAGGCACGCACACGACGGCCTCCCATGTTGGCTGTTACCTCGTAGATGTCGCGCTCGTCTGTGAGCTGAACGGAACCACCTTTTTTGTCGCGCAGGTGGCGCACGGTGAATTTGATTGAGCGGACCAAGTTGGTCTCGAGGTCCCAGGCGTAGGCTTCCATTTCGGACTCGCCTTCTCGTCGGGAGAGCTCACGGGTACCAAACTCGATGTTGCCCCAACAGCGGGCAAGCTCCTCGGCCATTCGGATTGAAGGACCGGATACTGTCTGCCCACCTCTCGGGTAAGAGTACATGGCTTGCTGAGCGAATGTGCCGCGTCGGCAGGATTCCATCATGTTTGTAAACGCCCTCATGGGGTCGCGTTGAAATCGCTTAGCGATGATGAGTTTTCCTTGGGCCTCGGCGATGGCTCGAGACACTTCAATCTCAACGGTACCTGCGTTGATGTGTTTTGCCGTTTCCCTGGCGAAAGGGTTGGTTGGGAGCTCGGCTCCTTTTTGCACTGTGAGTGCGGGTGTTTCTGTTTTCATATTTGGATTGTTTAAAGGTTGCGTGTTGACCATTCAGGAAGCTCCAATGGCATGAAGTCGTCGCTGTAGGCGGGCCATTCGTTCGTTTGGATGCACTTGGCATAGACGTTGATGTCTTGCCGGTACTCCTTGCGTCCGAGGTTGTAGGTTTGCTTTGTCATGTAGTAGACGGCCACCGCGTAAGGAGGCTCCTTCTCCACGGCGATGAATGCGAAGCCTTCAGGCGCCTGCCTAAAAGCCTGCGTGTGTCCGTCGAAATAAAACGCTGACTGAACTGGGTACCTGTAGTTTATGCAGGACCTACCAAACTCTCGTGGCGAAGCGTCCGTGGTTGTTTTTAGGTCGGTGATGTAGCCAGTTTCCGACATCCAATCCCTGCGGGATTTACAGAGCACTCCGGTGTCTGCGTCCTGCCAAAAAATGGTGTCCTCCGATACGCCTTTCTCGAGGAGAATTTTTGCGGCCGCATGATTACGAACGGCGTCTCGCATGCGCTTGCACAAGTCGAGATCATCCTGCGTGAGGAAGGTCAGCCCGGTTGACTTGGCGTGGTCCAGCAAAGCGGCAAACTCAGCTTTTCCGTCATTCGTTCGCTTGTTGATTTCAGGCATCACCTTGTACCGCCTCTCGAACTCATTCGGCTCGAGGATGGCGTGATGAACTGCTGTGCCCAACTGCATCGCAGCAGTTGGTTCTTTTGGCACCCGATTCGGGTCGAGATACCTGGCCCAATAGTGGGCAGGAGACTTGCGGATCAAATCCAGTCCGCTCTTGCCAATACGCGTGGTATCAGCGTGGTAAGCCTCATTGGTCATTTCTTTTTTCATGATGTGTTGTGGTTGATTCGGTGCAAATATAACAATATTTTTTCAAATCGTGCGCATATTTGCATAATTATACTATATTTGTCCCAAAATATCACGAGACATCATGGAGAATATTTATAAGTCACTCGAAGAAGAGTGCAGAATCAACGGTACGAACCTTAGTCGTATATGTCGAAGCGCGAACGTAAACCGCTCAACGGTTCAGCGTTGGAAGTACCAGGAGCCAAACACAATCAGGCTCTATCGCAGACTGAAATCTGCAATTGAGAAAGCCGCTCAGGAAGTCGCAAACCGAAAACCAAACAGTGAGCATGATTAGCCTTCGGCCATACCAAGGAGATATCGTTCAGAAAATACGTGATAGCTATAAAAGAGGGATGAGGTCGCCGTTGGCTGTTGCTCCAACCGGAGCTGGCAAGACGGTAATATTTTCCCACATAGCGGCGAATGTTTCTGCTCGTGGAAAGAGCGTTCTCATTCTCGTTCATCGCGTGGAGCTTCTCAGGCAAACATCAGCCGCACTGAGTAAAAGTAGTGTTCGGCACGGATTGATAAACCCGAAGTTTACAGCAGACCTAAAAGCACCAGTTCAGGTCTGCAGCGTTCAAACGCTCAACAAGCGCATGCATAAGTACGCGCTCGACCCTGACCTTATAATCGTGGATGAGGCACATCATGCTACCGCCGGAACGTGGAGGAAGATTCTCGAGCACTACAAAAAGGCTCGAGTACTGGGAGTCACTGCTACTCCTATTCGGGGTGATGGGGTTGGGCTTGGCGCTGATTGCGGCGGGCTTTTTGATGATCTTATCGTGGGACCACAGGTGCATGATTTAGTTGCAGGCGGGTACCTGGTTGCCCCTGTAATCTACGCACCCATGGAGCGCATCGACCTCACAGGTGTGAGGGTGAAGATGGGCGACTACGATAAGGAGGAACTCGCCAAGCGCCTCGACAAACCTCACATCACCGGGAACGCTGTCGCACATTATTCGAAGCTCTGTGCAGGCACTCCTGCAGTCGCCTTTTGCGTTTCCGTTGCGCATGCGGAGCACGTGGCAAACGAATTCAGGTCCGCCGGCTTTAGGGCTTATGCCGTTGACGGCTCAATGGATGACGATGTTCGGAAGCGAATCTTGAACGGACTCGGAAACGGGTCAGTGGATATTGTTACAAGCTGCGACTTGATCAGTGAGGGAACCGATATCCCTGCAATCGGGTGCGCCATCCTCCTCCGACCAACACAGTCGCTCGGACTATTCCTGCAGCAGGTGGGGAGAGCTCTCAGACCATGTGAAGGCAAGGATAGGGCTATCATCCTCGATCACGTCGGGAACGTAATCACTCACGGAATGCCCCAGGAGGAGCGCGAGTGGACCCTCGATGGGGAGCTCAAAAAGAAGAAGAAGCGTGAAAAGGAAGCTGCCGTTCGGGTGAAGCAATGCCCGAAGTGTTACGCGGTCCACGAACCAGCTCCCAACTGTCCGCACTGCGGTCACTTCTATGAGGCTGAGGTTAACAAGCTCGAGCAACGGGAGGGTGAATTGAAGCAGATCACCGAACAGGACGCACTACAGTTGAAGCGGATTAAGGCACGGGAAGTTAGCAAAGCAAAGACCAAGGAAGAACTCGATACAATTGCCGCGGCCCGAGGCTATAAACCAGGGTGGAGCACCTACATTTTGAAGGCAAGAGCCCAAAAACAAAGGGTCGGAGGATAATTGTTGAGCAGAAATTTAAAATACAAATATGAAAAAAATCACAGAACACACGTATGAATAAAACAAGGGAAATAAACAAACTAATGAAACAGCGAAAAGCTATCTTAAATCAAAAATACGCAACACTTTCAGATGCTAAGCGTGAAAAATCTTGGAGCAGATTAGATAACATTGACAAGCGTTTAAAGCAGTTGCAGAGCGTCGGTGCAAAATGAGTACTAACCACCGACTATTCGCCACTAACACCAAACAACTATTAATCAACCAACAATGAAAGACGACAAGTGTATATACTGCGGTAGAACTGCACACTGCGCAGATAAAAATGGAGACCTAATCTGTTTTAGCCGGGCTTATGACGGTAATTGCAAAAGTCAAAAGTCAGTAATTAATAAAAATATACCCTTTGAAAATCAAATAGTTAAGCCCAATATTAAAAATTAATTTGGTTGTCAGTTATAAACCTATTATATTTGTACCATCAAAACACACATCATGAGTAAAAACGGAGGCAGAATCGTCCAATTCAAAACTAAGGACGGCCAAGAGAAACGAGGCCACATTTATTACCGCGACCAAATACAAGGACTGAGAGAAAGAAACCAAGTCGTTATCACGGAGATCGACGACGAAGGTAAGGACGTTATTAAAGCAGGCCGCAGGGTTATGCACTTTAGAGGTGCTGACGAGTTCAAACAAATCGGCTTCATCGACTAATGGCATCGGCAATATTTCCATACAACCCTGTGCTTGTAAGTATGAACTATAAAGGCACAGAGCTGACGCTTACTTTCAGAAAGAAGCAAGGCACTCAGGACAGGACATACGCTGAGGTTCCGGCGACGGTGGCTTATGGATTATTGTACAAGAAGACGGCGAGCGAGCTACTGAGTTACTATGCTAAGGAGGTAAGGAAGAAGTTTACGTTGATTGATGTCAGATAGAGGAGCGCATAATGACAACAGACCTGTACGAACTAATAGAAGAAAACAGGGTGCTGAGGAACGAGGTGGTGTTCTTAAATCAGTTCATTACCGAAATACTCCGTACATTGGTTGAGGTCGAAATTGGACTTGAAAGGCTAGTAAATGACAGTAGCATTGATAATAGTAATCGCCGGACTAATTTGGTTGTTCTTCGAAGTAAAGAACGCTCCATTGATGCCGGATGATTATGATAATGACCCTCAAAGCGATAAGCCCGTAGCCGGGAGATGCCGAGAGAGAGGGGAGCCACGGTAGGCGGTGGCAAATATTACAAAGCGGATCACAGTCGTAATGAGGTCTTATCGGTTCCGGCACTGCGATAAGACAAACTGGTTGAGCGATGGCAAGCGAGACCTTTGAAATCAAAAACCGGAGACTGCCCGCACCGGAAGAAAGCCTGACAAGAACGGAAAGACGTACGGCCATCGCAGACGGCACATAGTCTGCGACTTTGGAGAGGTGGCGGAATGGCAGACGCAGCCTATTTAAACTCAGATTGCCGGTGCCCGCCGGAAATTGAGGGGCTCAGCTAGGGGTATAGCGAAACTGACGCTTGCGGGTTCGAATCCCGCCCTCTCCACAACTAACAACTAAAAATATGAAACAGGAATTCCACGAATACGCAGACGACAACGGCAGGATTCACAGAGTACCGATATCCAAGTACCAACAAGGAGACAAACTCCTCGACAGGCTTACGCACGAATCACTCACCTATCATGGTGACTTCGACGACGAGAAGTACATCGTTGTTGGCAGGAACGGCGAAACCAAAACAGTCCACAAAGACAACGTCTGCCTCGATTGGGACAGAACGATTTTAACTAAAATTGCCAACGCATGGAAAAGGCTGACCCAAAGGAATTAGCACCGAAGTTCTTTAGCTTAATCAATGAGGGGCTGAGCCGAAGAGAAATCATAAAGCGTCTCGGGCTGACTAATAATCAGTATGCCGAAGTGTACCGGTCGCAATATTTTATGGAGTTCTTCAAAATCTCTCGCAAGGAAGACATAAGGGTGGAGCAAATAATTAAATTGGAGTCTAAGTTGTGGCAGTTAATAGAGAACTACAACGACCCCGATAACAAAATGCCTAACGAAGACAGAGCGCACGTCAAGGCGAAAATAGATAAGCTCACGGCAATGTACTCAACGTTTTTACTTTAATCAATAATATGCAAGAATCCAACATCCTTAAACTCGTACAACTTGCGGTCTCCAAACTAGGATCCGTCACCACATTCCGAAACAACACCGCTCAGGGATGGGTCGGGATTCCCGTGGCACGCAACGCCACAAAGATCACCCTGGCAGAATACCGACCGCTCCACGCCGGTCTCACGAAAGGCAGCTCCGACCTCATCGGCTGGACCGAGGTTGTGATCACGCCTGATATGGTCGGACGCAAGGTGGCAATCTTCACAGCCATCGAGGTCAAGTCCGCATCAGGCCGTGCCCGACCAGATCAGCTCAACTTCATTGAACAGGTACGAAAGGCCGGAGGCATTGCAGGCATCGCACGCAGTCCTGATGAGGCACGCGATATCATCGAGAATCAATGGAGAATCACGAACGATAAAAAACACAATGAGGAATGAACCACGGGAGCCTTTTTAGCGGAATTGGCGGGTTTGACCTCGCCGCAGAATGGATGGGTTGGAGCAACCTGTTTCATTGCGAATGGAATCCATTCGGACAGAAAGTACTTAATTATTATTGGCCAAAAGCAACAACTTATCATGACATCACTAAATCAGATTTCTCTCTTTGGAGAGGAAAAATCGACATCCTCACAGGAGGATTCCCCTGCCAACCATACAGCCAGGCAGGAAAACGACTTGGCAAAGAGGACGAGAGACATCTCTGGCCGGAAATGCTTAGAGCAATTCGGGAGATTCAACCGCGCTACGTTGTGGGCGAGAACGTTCGCGGGCTTACTAATTGGAACGGGGGATTGGTATTCGACGAGGTGCAGGCTGACTTGGAGTCTCAAGGCTACCAAGTGCTCCCGTTTTTACTTCCAGCTTGCGCCGTCAACGCTCCCCACCGAAGGGACAGAATTTGGTTTGTTGCTTTCAACCCCAAGTTCCTCGCCGATGGCCGACATAACGCCGGAGAGGGCGGCGGAGTTGGGGTGGAAATGGTCGGGGACTTCGTGGATACGACCAGACGGAACCAAGGTTCAAACGACGCTAAATCATCAGGTTTTGATGCTGTCCACTCCGACAACTCAGGACTTCAAACGCAGAGGACCGAACTCAAAACAGCAAGGGTTGAGCAACACGGAGAACTGGGTGGGACTACTCCCGACACCGGTGGCTTCGGATGCAACAACAGGAGCGATAATCGGGAAAAACGATACGTTCAAACAAACGAGCGGACTTCCGAGGAAAGTCAATCAGAACGGGACGGACGGGAGTTTGGGATTGGGGAGGTTAGTTCAGTTAATGCCTGGACTTCTTCCGACGCCCCGAGCAAATCAGGTGAATGGCTGCGACCTGAACAACGAGAACATAGCGAACAGGAACAAGGGCAACCTGGAGGAGACGGTAGCGGGTTGGGTGGTATCGGGAATTATTCCGACGCCAACCACGAGAGATTGGAAAGGGGCACGATCATCAGAAGCGTTGGAGGAAGCCGGCAGGAGCGAGAGCAACAGTCTTCCGGATTTTTTCGCACAGACTGGAAAAAGTTCCCAACTCAATCCCCCATTTGTAATGGAGATGATGGGCTTTCCGCCCGATTGGACGCTATTACCTTTTCTAAATGGAGAGCAGAATCAATCAAAGCAGGAGGCAACGCAATAGTTCCGCAAGTTGCCCTACAAATTTTCAAAGCTATACAACAATACGAATTAAATCACTAAATTCGAACCCCCACACATCCACTATGCAACAGGATATTTCAGAACTAAAAAGAAACACCAACATTGTCGAATTGATTGGTCGATACGTTCGGCTCACAAAGCGAGGTTCGGAACACTACGGCGTCTGCCCATTTCACAATGACGAGAAGGAATCACTTCAAGTCAATGAATCAAAGCAGATATTTAAGTGCTTTGCATGCGGCGCTGGATCTGACGTCATTGATTTCCTGACCAAGTATGGCCGCACATTTAAGGAAGCTATTCAGGAAATCAAAGACCCTTACAACACAGGAGGCACCTTAGCAGCCCCGGAACATCGAGAGGCATATAAGCCGAAACCTCGAGTTGACTGGAAGGATGCTACACCGACCGGAACACCGGCCGAGATTCGCCATTGGCAACACGGACTACCATCCAAGTCATGGGCATATCACAACGCCGATGGAGTGGTGATCGGTTACGCCTGCAGGTTCGACCTGCCATCGGGCAAGATGGTACTCCCGTTCACTTTCAAAACGGACGGCTCCCGACACGAATGGAGGTGGCAAGGGTTCGACAAACCTCGTCCACTCTACAACCTCCACCTTTTGACACAAAACCCCACAAAGACAGTCGTCCTGGTTGAAGGCGAAAAGACCGCCGATGCTGCCTCGAGGCTTATCAGTACAGCGGTAGTGACCACATGGATGGGAGGAGCTGACGGAATCAAAACGGTGGACCTGACCGCACTTCATGGACGTAAAATCGTCCTGTGGCCCGACAACGATTATTCTCACGCCTATGGGGACAAACACCCCAAGGCTGGCCAATTAAAGCCTTTCCACGAGCAACCAGGTAACAAGGCGATGCTGGCCTTTGCCGAGCTCCTCGCTCCGCACTGCCCAACAATCAAGTGGGTCACAAACCCCAAGGACACTCCTTGCGGGTGGGATGTGGCCGACTCCGATTGGACACCGGAATTCGCACTCTCATACCTGCGAGCCAACATGGTACCGGTACCAACGCCGGAGCCTGAGCAGCCCATCATCACTCCGCAGGAGATGATGAACGACATCCCTTCAGATATTCCTCCCGCTCCTCCATACGAGGATGAGGACGAGCCTGACCACAAAGGGAACGATTACTTTCGCCTGCTCGGCTACGACAAAACCGAAACCGGCTCGAACGCATACTTTTTTTATGCCCAACCGTCCAAGACGGTGATCCGCCTCTCGCCTTCATCCATGACTAAAACCAACCTTATGCAGTTGGCGCCGATTAATTGGTGGGAGGGAGAGTTCCCAGGCAACAAGGGAGGCGTGAATATGGACGCCGCCCAAAACTGGCTCATCAGCCGAAGCCACGACTGCGGAATTTTCAACGAAAGGTGGGTTCGTGGAAGAGGCGCCTGGATTGACGGCAAAAACGTTGTCATTCACGGCGGGAATCACCTGATTGTAAACGGCACTCCGATTCACCTCTCCAAGTTCGACTCGAAGTACATTTACGAGATCGGGGAGGAGATGGGCTTCGATACAGATCACCCGCTCCCGAACAAGGAAGCCGCCAAACTTATGAAGGTGCTAAACCTTCTTAACTGGGACAGGGAAATCAGCGCCTACCTGATGGCTGGATGGTGCGTTGTAGCTCCCGTTTGTGGAGCTCTCAATTGGAGGCCTCACATCTGGCTCACCGGCGCCGCGGGGACAGGTAAGTCATGGGTATTTAAAAACCTCGTTCGCAAGCTCCTGGGCGATACTGTTCTCGCCGTACAAGGCGAAACTTCCGAAGCCGGCCTCAGGCAGATTTTAAAACACGACGCCCTCCCCGTGGTATTCGACGAAGCCGAAGGCGAGGATAGGAAATCCCAAGACCGCATGCAGGACGTCCTCAGTTTGATGAGGTCAGCATCCGCATTCGATGGTGGAATCATGGCCAAGGGTACCGCCGGCGGGATGGCGAAAACCTACCGAATACGGTCGTGTTTCGCCTTCGCCTCCATCGCTGTTCAGATTGTTCAGCAGTCCGACCGCACTAGGGTTTCAATTCTCGGGCTTAAAAAGGCCGAGGATGAGAACAAGGCCGAGCGATGGAAGGAACTTCAGTCGCTCTATCACACCACCTTTACAGACGAGTTTTGCCAACGGCTACGTGCTCGAACCATCAGCCTGCTTCCGGTGCTCCTTAAGAACGCACAAACATTCTCCAACGCGGCCGCGGCTGTCTTGGGTGAACAAAGGACAGGTGACCAGATCGGAACTTTGCTCGCCGGGGCATACAGCCTTACATCGTTGAAGGAGATTAGCTACGAGGACGCGGTGAAATGGGTTCAAGATAAAGACTGGGCTGAGGAGAAGGCACAGGAATCAACCCGAGACGAGGTTTCATTGGTGGCACACTTAATGGACCAACTCGTAAAAATTGAAACGGGCACGATTGGAACTATCGAACAAAGTATCGGCGAGCTCGTAATGAATGCCTGCGGATGGAAAGGACACTCATTGATTGTGGATAGCACAGCCGAGGAGCGATTGAGCCGACTTGGCATCAAGACGGACAAGGAATTTGTGTACATAAGCAATAGCTCCGACGCCATCAAGCGAATGCTCACTGGCACTCCATGGTCAAGGAATCACAATAAGATACTTATGCGTGTTGACGGCGCACAGGCGGTTGACTCGATGAGATTTAGTTCAGGAGTTAGGACACGCGCTGTTAAAATACCACTCGACACCGTGTTTAAGTGATAAATAATGATTACATTTGCCATTACATGGATTTTTTCATGTGTGTGGGTTAGTTTAGGCCGTTTCCGAAAGGGGGCGGCTTAATTTTTTGCCTTTGACTTTCAAAGAGTTACGCAAATTTGCATTAATATATTTGGTTGTTGTCTGACAACTTCTTATATTTGTGGACCAAACACACACACACTATGAAAAAGTCACCAAATTACACTGAAAAAAGCCATTTACTTTCAGAAATAGAAGTAAGCTATAAAACAAAGATTAAGCCAGCCGACCGTCTAAAGATAACGGGTAGCCGTAGCGCTTACGAAGCTCTAAAGCAAGCCTTCAACGAAAACACAATTGAGCACATTGAGGAGTTTGCAATTTTACTGCTCAACAGAAACAACCAAGTTCTCGGTTGGTATAAACTATCAAAAGGTGGCATTACCGGAACGGTCACGGATCATAGAGTAATATTTCAACTTGCCTTATGTTCCAATGCCAGCAGTGTTATTTTAGCGCATAACCACCCATCTGGCAACACAAAGCCAAGTGAACAGGACAAGCAAATAACCAAGCGAATCGTGGAATCAGGTAAAATTTTGGAAATTCATGTCTTAGACCATTTAATAATTACATCGGATTCTTTTTATTCGTTCGCAGACGAAGGATTGATTTAAACCTCAACAAACATCACAACCAAATAACCATGAACAACACACAAGAAAACACCAACGTCGTTGATCTAACGTCGCCACTGACGATTTACAACGCAACCGAAGCCGCTCTCGCGGAAATCAAAAAGAACTACATCGGACTGACCATTACTGGGGTGGACGACAAGGACGGATACAAAGCCGTAGCAGAAGGCCTCCGTATCGTTGTCGGCCTCCGAAACAAAGTCGACAAGCGTCGCCAGGAGCTCAAGCGCCACATCGACAACGGCTCCAAACACATCCTCACCGAATTGGCACCGGTTGAGACTGCCCTGCGCCTCCAAAAGGACCGCATCGACAACGAGGTCGAGCGCATTAAGCAGGAGAAGGCAGAAGCAGAACGCCTCGCATTTGTTGCCCGCACAGAGGAGTTGTTCAAACTCGGCTTCACATTCAATGGAGCTATCTACACACTCGCTCACCTCGTAATGACGCCAACACAGGTGAAGGATGCAGACGACCAATTTTGGAGTGGATTCACCGAGCAGGGTGCGAAATTAGCAGCCGAATTGAAGGCCAAGGCTGATGCCGAAGCAGCCGAACTCGAGAAACTTCGTGCTGAGAACGCGCGATTGAAGCGTGAGGAGGAAGAAAGGATTGCGGCTATGGCCGCACAAAACACCATCGACGACTTGAAGCACCAAGGCGCAATCGTCGACGGAAAAGTCACAGGTGTTCAGGTGGACTCCGAAGGCGTCACTGTAAACGCCGACATTCAACCTCATACACCATTACAAAACATTAAGGTAGACTTCACAGATGCAGCCAACGTCTCCGAAACAGTTTCGGCTCCGAACTCCGGCAGCTTGGAGAACCGCGAAGAGTTTAACGCTGCTGATGTAATTTTCATTCAAGGCTTCGACGCCTGCAAAAAACTTGTGCTCGAGATTTTGAACGACACCGCTATCACTAAGCGTAGTATAATGATTGAACGTGTAACCAACTTAAAACCATAATCATGGACAAGCCAGTAATCTACCTATCCGGACCGATTTCAAAAGTACCAGGAGGAAACAAAGAAACATTCATTGACGCTCAAAGAGTCCTCGAGGAGAGAGGATTCGAGGTGCTTAATCCACACCAAATATGCGCCGAAATAAAACGCGATTGGTTCCAAAGCGAGAAAGAATTTTGGAACGCATGTATGCGCGCCTGTCTTAAGTCCATGATGGACGCAGAGCTCATCATGATGCTTCCGGGCTTTAGTAACAGCGATGGCGCAAGCCTCGAGCTCGAGAACGCAAGACGCCTAGACTTCAAGGTTCTGTATTACGCAGATTGGTACAAAGAAATTCAACCGATGTAGCCATGAGTAGAATAGACCACGCAGCCTTGTTAGCTGATATATCCGAACTCGAGAAACAACTAAGCGAGAAATACAACTGCGCAGTAGTTCTGAAAATGCTTATCCGTAAGCAGAGGATTGAGAGTATATATGACACTATCAATCGTTTGTACATCGAAAAGGACGATAAGTCCGATCCGGTAAAAGGATTAAGATGCGAAAAGCAACACCACCTGATTGTAATGTACAGGCATTTGTTCTTCTTAGCTGCGCACGAAGCACAGTTCTCCTTAATGGATGTTGAACGATTTCTCGGCAAAGACCACGCTACCGTGTTAAATGGAATCCGACGAGCTCGCAAGGCTATAAATAAGCGTGATTATCGCTACCTCAAAAATTGGAACTTAATTCAAAAACACCTAAATTCAAACAAATAAAAAAATGGAAAAATTCACATGGAAACAACTTGCAGAGGCAATCAACAACTTGCCGCAAGAAGAACAAGAAAGACAGTGCAAGGTCATAATAGATGACGCAAGCCAGTCAACAAAAATTACAATGTTTGAAACTCTACCGCACGACATCTACATCAACAAAAACGACGAAGATGATTGCGGTGATTTGAAAACATTAAAGGAAGCGCATGGCGAAGATTTTAATCAAGAAGATTATGAATTAGCCACTAGAAAGGGAACTGCTTTTTTATCCACAATGGAATAATAGTATGAAACAGACACCAATATTATTCAGCACCGAGATGGTGCAAGCGATACTTGCAGGACGCAAGACGCAGACGAGGCGAGTTATTAAGCCTCAGCCGCAAGCTGCTCAATTCGAAAAGTTGTTGTTTGATGGCAGAGAGCTCACCAAAAACTCGTTTCTAAATTATTGCCCATACGGACAACCCGGCGACGTGCTTTGGGTGAGGGAAACTTTTGCAACAGGCCTGCACTCTGGACTATTTTATTTTAAAGCAAATGGCGAGAAGGCTAGTGGTACAAGCAAATGGAAACCCTCCATCCACATGCCCAAAGCAGCCGCCCGGATATGGCTCGAAATCACGAACGTGAGAGTGGAGCGATTGCAGGATATTACTCAAGACGATGCAGTGAGTGAAGGTATTACTCAAATTAAAACGGAACGCCCAGCAACTACATTTCAAAAATTATGGCAATCCATCAATGGAAAACCGCGCACTGTTGAAACTGACCAAGGCACAATCAAATTGCCTCCTGTCGACTGGCACGCCAACCCTTGGGTATGGGTAGTCGAATTTAAGAGAACCAACAAACCAACATAAAAAACTATGAAAATAACAGTAAAAATTGAAGACATCACTGTGGTCATCGACAGGCCTAAGTTTGATGATTACAGCTCAGCTACAAATACAGACGGACCCGCATGGAGAAAATCGCTACTCGAGGGAACCGTTCTGCCGACGCTCACCGAGGCCGTCGACAAAGCAAAACAACTCTATCAACTTAAAAAAGAAAACCAACTATGACAGCAAACGAAATCAGATTGTTAGAAGCAATCACGCTCCTTAAAGATAACGTCAAGGCAGCGCGCAAAGCGCAAAAGATGTATTTTTACTCCCGCGACAAGAACGACCTCATCATCGCGAAAGAGCTTGAAAAGAAAGTCGACGACACCGTCGCTGTAACTGAGGTATTAATCAAATCATTTAACGAACCTAATCCAAACAACAACTAAAGTGAGAATCAATAGAAAATTTACTGCCGGCCAATGGTTATATCAAGTGCAAAGGCTTACTAAAAAGGGAAGCAATTCAATAGTTGTTTTAATTCCAAATAAGTTCACAATAGTTTGTGGGACGCTTAGTGATGATGATTGCGGAGTTGCAAATTGCTGTAAAAGAGAGGAACACGCAAACGCCAAAGCAATTGCCGCCGTCCCTCAAATGGTAGATGCTTTAGAAGCAATGTACACCATGCTTGAATCAGAAGGTAAGCTCAACACAATTATCGGTCAACAAATTATCAACACAATCAAACTTTTAGACTAATCAGAAAATGAAAACACTACTGACAATCCTCCTCCTCGTCTCACTGACTGCAGGAGCACAAAACACAAAGCTCAAGGACGTCAACCCGAAACAACTCTGTGCGGGTGACACCATCCGAATCGACTTCACTTATAATGGCGTGCCCGGAGCCTATCAGTTCAATATGGAAGGTCCGACTCAGAACCACATTTGGTCGCTCTATGGATCATCATTCTATTCGCTTCCAAAACAACTCGTGGGCACCGACACAGTCTACACCGTTAAGCTGGCAACGCCGATTTGGTGGCCGAACGGAACAACAAACGTGAGCCTCGATTGGACTAATGAAGTGCCGGTGCTTTTCAAGTGCACCATAACGGGAACGGCAGAGCTCGATACCATGGTACCGGTAACTCCATCCTACTTCGACCTCAACGGACAACCAACCCAACCAACAGTCGGCGAACTCCTAATCGAGCGCAGAGGCACTAAATTCAGAAAACTAATCATCCAAACAAACCAGTAATGAAAAAAATCAGACACAAATTGTCACCGCAAGACCACAAGTTCATTGTGGAACAAGCAAAGCTCCTCCCGAACCTCGTGCGCCTAAACAAGGATGGTAAACAACAAGGAAGAGTACTTGTTGATTTCAAGAGCGTTTCCGACTTCAATAAAGACACGGGTACATTCGTCAAACACGTTGAGCGCCGCATAGAGCCAGTGTATGTCAACCATGAAGTCGAAATGATATCGGCTTTTTGGGACGGTGGGCAGAACGCTGTTCATAACTACATTACACGCGTGAACGAAATAGCTAAGCGCGCCGAAGCAGCCAACGCTGATGGAGGCAAGCAGCTCGACAAGCACGGTATGCCTATCGATGCAGGAAAGGAGGCGCCGAATGCTTAAGCTATTCATTGCCGGCGCTCTCGGTGGGGACGCTGAGGTGCGCCACATAAACAATGGTCGCTCCGCTATATCTTTTTCGGTAGCCCATTCCGAAAAATTTAAGGACGCCTCCGGGCAGCAACAAGAACGCACCACATGGGTAAGGTGCACTCTTTGGAGGAAGTCTGATCAAACAACGATTGCCCAGTATCTCAAAAAAGGCACGAAGCTAATCGCTGAGGGCACTCCGTCCGCTCGCTCATGGGTAAACAACCAAGGAGCCGCTCAGGCATCACTCGAACTCACCGTCACGAACATCGAGTTTATGGGTTCTGCGAATAAACAAACTCAACCGGCTACCAACTCTCAACCCATAGCCTCACAGGCAGCTCAAGCAGCCAAGGCAGAAGACGCGGCGACAGCTAATACTCCAATATTCACCGGCTCGTCAGACGACGACGATTTACCTTTCTAATTATGATATCAGTAAAACAATACGCCGATTCAATCGGTATAAGCAGACAGGCTGTTCTAAAGAAAATACACCTTGGTAAACTCCCGAAGGGTGTCAAGGCAAAGAAGGTAGGAGCCTCGTATATAATAAAAATCAAAACTATAAAGTTAAAATGAAAGACACGTTAGAAATATTCGTATTAATTACCTTTTTAGGCGGCTTCACTGTCATAGGTGCAGGGTTTTGTTTAGCAAACTCTATCGAAGCAAAGGAAAGTAGAAAAGCAGAAAACATAATGCTTGCGATTATGCTGTTGGGTCTATTAGCTTTTTTTGTTGGAGTTGTTGGAGCATGTATTATTGGATTGTTTTACTAATCGTGCCCAAACACCTGTTTTGTAACTTTTTTCAAGCCGACGCATTTTTGTGTCGGCTTTTTTTTTAATTTTACCCAATGGCAAACAACGACGTGGATAAAACACGATTCAGCTTAGAGAGAGTAATTTGGCTCTGCTCAATGGTAGCTCTCTTCTTCATTCAACAAAGACGTCTCGAATCCAAGTGGGACCAGCTCTTCGCAAATCTCGTAACTAAACAGGAAGTCATGGAAACTCGACTTACTCAGGTCGAGCAGTCCGATAAAGATATGGCTGAGGATCAAAAGGAAATTCAGTCAAGGCTGTCGTTCCTTGTGGCGAGACTACCGGATGAGCCAACCTATCAAAGTTATTCACAAATAAGACACCGCAGATGAAACCAACACTGTTAATTCCCGCCTTACTGGCCTTCTCTCTTGTAGGCTGTGGGACATTTAAAAAGACCACAAACACTGAAAAAGAGGCCGCTAAAACCGAAATCCTGACCAATACGGTCGAAACCAAGACCCTTACCGAGAAGGCCTCAACCACAATTACCACCCAGGCGGACACAGCTCGAGCCACCAAGCAGCTCGACAAACTCCTGAACGGTGACACGCTTAAAACCGAGACCGATCACACCTCAATCAACGTGTTTTTCAATCACGATACGGGTGAGATTGACGCAACGGCTGTATCCAAGCCTCAGATCATCCCAGTGGAAATCGAAAGGACCATTGTCTCCAAAAATGAAACCTCAACCCTGGCTAAAACGGAAACCGAAAAGGAAACCAAGCACGTAGATAAAGAACGTGAATCCGGAACTTCGACGTTCCTTTGGGGAATTATCTCGGTGCTCATTCCATTCATTCTTATCCTGATTTACATAATTTACCGGCGAGTCCGGAACAAAATCGATCTCTAAAATTTTTTAAAGCCCCCACCCGAGGGGCTTTTTTATTTCACCAAAATTCAAACCGTGCCGGAATTGTTGCCTCGGTTTTTAGCGTGTCAACAAATGTTTGTTGACACCTTTTAAGCTGCTAATTGTTTGATTTTCAGTATATTTAAGGCTGTCAACAAAATTGACAACAAAATGAAAACATATAGGGACTTATGCGCACATGCGCGTACATGCGTACATGCGTGTGTATATATATATATCTATATTAATATTTTTGTTGTTGTTGTTGTCAATCGGGCGTAAGCCCAATAAAATTAAAGGGTTCGGCGTCAACAACCCTTGTTGACAGCGTGTTGTCGCTGTTGACTTACGCAAAAACGCATAAATTTGGCACTTAATCCAAAATTCTATACCTTGCACCCATGATTCATATCCAAACACAAAAAGCATCATCAGACCTGAAAAAAATGCTCACCGATCTTAAAGAACGGGAGATGCCATTCGCCTCCGCTCTGACGCTGACCAAAACAGCCCAATTTGTGAAGAAGGATATTGAAGGAGCAATACTCCGAAATTTTTCAAACCCCACCCCCTACACCCAGCGCTCTGTGTTCATGAAGGCCGCAACTAAGACAAATCAAACCGCCGTAGTGTGGATCAAAGAATGGGGCGACAAAGGGACACCCGCAGCAAAATACCTACTCCCTGAGGTGCAAGGTGGAGAAAGGGCCGCTAAACCCTCAGAAAAGCTTTTACAGCGCTCCGGAGTCATGAAGTCGGGTGAATCGTGGACACCCGGATTTGGAGCCCGCAAAAACGCCTACGGTAATATCGCCCCATCCGAAATTGTAAAAGTCCTGGCTGCAACAAGCTCCCTCATGGACCCCTATCAAAACAGCACCGAAAGGTCCAAAAAAAGAAACAAGGGGCAAGCCTCAATCTTCTTTGCCCAGTTCGGAAACACCAGGGGTATATTCAAGCGCGGTGCAAGGAATAGCTTATCAATGATTCTACGCTTCTCGGGTAACACCAGCATGCCATCGTACAAGGTGCGTCTACCATTCGTGAAGATTGCTGACGGAAGCGCAAAGAGGCATTACGACAAAGCCTTTCGAGCATCCATTCAGCAGGTCATCGCAACAAGACGATAGACCACCCGAATACCGATGGTTCCCCCTCCACGGGGTATGGCGAGGGTATTTCGAAC
>JACCDR012269560.1_pt1 | contig 43992 bp, 83 predicted proteins | sample 7446431 | NCBI WGS metagenome assembly JACCDR01 (sample SAMN15323443, study PRJNA562643) | freshwater metagenome | isolation source: river surface water | place: USA:Blue River Watershed | collected 2017-08-17
GCATGGGGTGGGCGCGAGCGTTCTCTTTCGGTATGCCGATCAATGAAGAGAACGAGGGAAAACTCTGATGGCGATGTCGCCGCGAGAGGTTCACGCCGCGCTTGATGCGTACGTGTCCTACGGCGAGTGGGCCGGCTGGGATGAGGTGCTCGAGCAGCTGCGGAATGGTGAGTTGGTCCTCGAGGTCACCGAGGACGGCGTCCTGATCACCGCCCCGACGGGCTGAGCCGCTACAGCTGGTGCACGTCCACGTCGATGAGCCCTTGCTCGGCCAGCCACGTCCAGTGAAGGTCGCGGGTGAGGATGGGGATGCCCAGGCGTCCGCAGACGGCCAGGATCAGGGCGTCGCCCAGGGAGAGGGTGTACGTCTTGGGCCGGCCCATCACGGTCCGGGTCTCGCGGTGGAGTTTGGACATGACCAGCAGGTCGGCGGCCTTGAGGTGGTCGTCCGGGCCCGCGATCTCGATCTTCATGCCGATGGCCAGCAGCGACGTCAGCAGTGTCTGTGAACTGGACGCGTTTCCGCGGTCGCGGGCGATCGCGATGGTCTCGGTGATCACGGGGCCGGGCAGGACGATGTCGACGGCCGAGTTCTGGACGTAGACGTCGACATCACCCCAGCCCTGCTCCTGGATGACCCAGCGGACGCATGCCGATGAGTCCAGCGCGAGTGCGCTCACAGCCCTAGCGCCGCCTTGAGGCCGGCGTGGACCTCCTCGCTGGTGCGAGTCTGAGGCTGAGCGGCCTCATCCTCGGCCCGCAGGCGCTCCTGCTCGTTGTCCGCTTCCCGCATGTCCCGCACGTATTCCCCCGCATCCCCGGCGTCGCCGCCATGGTTGTTGGCCCACATCTCGCGCACGAGAGTCATGGGCGTGGTCATGAGGTAGGTGCCGTCGTCCTGCTGGACGAAGATGATCCTGTCTCCGGCGCCGACGCCCAGCTGGTGGCGCACAGCCGCCGGGATCGAAACGCGCCCCTCGGGCGATAGACGAGCAGCTTCTACAGTCATGATGTCCGCACCCATCTCCATGATCTCCAGCCCACCAGGATTAAGGCCGCCAACCGGGACTGTGGACGACGCTGTGGACTACATGTGGAGTGTGTACACAGTACGACACGGAACGACAGTCGTACACTGGGATGTTCGTATGACGTGCGCGACACGTGGTACAAGTATCGCCGCTCGGTACATGCCGGATCGTCTTAGCTCGTCGATCGCCGCTGCCGAGGACCGGGCATGAACTCCCTGATGACAGCCCTGATGTTGGTCCAGAGCGGGGTCATCGTCTTCGCCTGCACCTGGCTGGGATGGATGATGCGCCAGGCGGGCCGCCCGCTCCGGCGCTGGTCAGGGATGGTGTTCTTCTGGTCCCTGGGGGCCATGCAGCTGTGCCTGGCACTGAGTGTCATCAACGTCGAGCAGGGCCTGTACGCCCGGGGCTGGCAGATGACCGTGGTCCGGGGGGTGATCGCCGTCTCGGCCGCCGCGCTCGCCTTCGCCGTCTACATCGACCTGGGCGGGATCAGGCGCCGGCATCCCAGCCCTTCGGGACCCGAGCCCCGTTAGTGCCGTGGAAGCGCGGGTCGGGACCGTAGTGCAGGCGCTCGACGGCGTAGACCCACTGACAGGAGGGGCACTTCCAGACCGCGTGGATCTGGGACTGATCTTCGCGGTGACCGCAGGCGTGGCAGGTCATCACGTAGTGCATGGGCTTGTCGGAGACGTGGTCCGACGTCGCACTGACCGACCGACGCCGGACCACGGCCCACCTCCCCGACTGCCCACAGACGGGGCTTGACTCGGCTCTGCTCGGTTCTACTCCACGTTACTTCTCGTCACGCCAGACCGACATGATCCGCACGTCCTTGGGGGCGTTCTCGTACTCCTCCTTGAGGCCCTTCATGACCTTGCTCGCCGCCCGGGTGGCCGTGGTGGCCCGGACCTCCTCGGTCTTGTCCGGCTCGTTGCCGGGGTCGAACGACCAGCGCCAGGTGACCACGTAGGTGCATGCGGGCATCCGGACTGCGGCCTTCCCGGTGGGGTTCGCGTTCTTCACGGACTCTCCTGTTTCTGCTCGGCGAGCCGGGCCCGGAGCTTGTGCTCCAGCTGTCCGGACTCTCTCTGGGCCGGGACGGCGTGCCTTCCGGCCTTCGGCTTGTCTGTCTTGCTGCTGCTGCCGGGCGACGGCGCCGGTGCCAGGGCGGCGACCACGAGGGCCGCCATGGCCACGCAGATGGCGGCCAGCTGGAGGGGTGTCGGCCGGAACTCGTACCAACGCCAGTCCACGACCATCACCGCGACCTGGACCGCGACGATCCAGCCGAGGCTGACCATGGTCAGTTCGGTGGCGTCCAGCGCGACGTACAGCACGGCGGCGAGCAGGACGAACAGGCCGACACCGACGATCGCCAGCAGCCCGTCGCGGCGGCCGGCGGCTTCCTTGAGCGCGATCGTGGCGGCGACGTCGATCGCCGCGAGCGCGATGATCAGCAGCAGGAAGCGGAACGTGGTCATGAGCCAGACGCTGACAGCCGAACCCGGTTTCCAAACCGCGGCGCGCGCCTAATCGGGTGAACGTTCGAGCAGTTCTACCCAGACTCTCGACCGGGCTCTCGACCGGCCTCGTCCCGAATCAGGGGTGCCTTTCCCGGTCTTTGGAGCCAGGGTGAATGTGGCGCATCTGCGGGAGTTGTGCGCAGGGGCCGGCGTAGTGATACTCGCGGGAATCACTGGGGCCGGTGCGGACATAGTGAAAATACGGTTCGTCCCCGACGCACATATACGGGGTCTGGTCCAGGTCCATCGGGATCTTCACGTTGGCCTCGGCCTTCGGGTCATCGGCAGTGCCGATGAAGCGCACGTTGTACTTCCCGGACGGCGCGTCATCAACCGGGGCGATGAACAGATGCGGATCGCTCACGTCGACTAATTAACCAGACGAATCCTGTTCACGCCGCTAACCTCCTGTCGCCGACACACTTTGTGGATACAGAAACGTCCCCGACCAGGGAGGTGCGACATGTCGTAGCTGCGCTGCCCGCTCCCGAGGCCGCAGCGATCGCGCGCGGCCGGCGGACAGCGAGCGAGAGGCTCGCATGTCCCGCACCGACAAAGACCGTCCTTGGCAGATCATCGCCAACGACCACGCCGGCAAGTACACCGGCGCCTACTGGTTCCACGACGACTGGCACCACCAGCGTCGCGGGGGCTGCTCCGAGGCCTGCGGCTGGACGCTGCCGCACTGCCGGTTCCGCACCCCTCCCGCCGACTACCGGCGAGCGGTCTGGCACGGCCCGGAGCGTGCCCGCGAGCGCCGCCAGCTGCGTGCGGTCGCACGCGAGTTCAACGCCGGGACGGGGGATCCTTACGAGGACTTCCCGAACTGGCAGGCCCGGTCCTCGGCGCACTGGACCTGGTGCTGACCCGCACGACCCACCAGTAGCGCACCGCCATCACCGTCGCCATCAGCTGGAAGAACGCGGTCAGGATCCCCCACTCGGGATAGCCGTCCTGCCACCACTGCTGGGCCACGGCGACACCGGTACCGAAGAACGTCGCGGCCAGGATCAGCGAGAGTCGCATGTCGCTCCTGAGCCTTCCGGATCTTCCCTAAAGCCGTCCGAGCATGGCGCACCCCCGGGGTTGCGGGGTAAGCACCCCGGGGGTGCGCCACCCAGTCTAGGTCCACACGTGACCACTTGACTACACACCGTTCCAGGAATCGGTAGGCTGTTCGCATGGCCGATGACGAGCCCGAAGACTGCGGACACAGCGAAGAAGAACACGAGCGGATGCGCGCGGTGCCGATCCCGGTGCCGGGGGAGTTCCTCGAGATGCTCGCCAGCCCCGACGAGCGCGACCGGCGCCGGATGCAGGGCGAGGAACTGCGTCAGCGGGTGACCAACTTCCTGGACACCGCCACCGCCGAGCAGCTGCTGGCCCTGCGGGTCATCCTCAACATGGGACGCGGTGACGCGGCCGGTCTGAGCAACGAGTTCTTCGACGGCCAGATCGTCACGATCCTGCGGGTCGTGCACCAGGTGAACCCGGACACCGGCAAGAGCTACGCCGATGAGCTACTCGAGCCCAGTCAGGTTGATGCCCCACCACAGGCCTGACCTACTGATCGAACAGCTGGTTCTTCGTGCGCAGCCGCTGCCGGCCGCCGGCCCGCAGCATCACGAGCATCGTGGCGATGAACTCCCCGTACATCCGTGGGCTGTCGATCGCGTGCCATAACGCCAGGCAGGTCTCGCGGTCCTCGTTGAAGTAGGCGGCCAGGAACCGGGCCACGTGCACCAGCGCGGGATCATCGGTGTCGTCCGGGTCCACGGGCCTGCCGGTGGTGGGGTCGGTGATCTCCAGGACGTACAGCCCGCGCGGGTTCTTCTCCGGCTCCTGACCGTTCACCCAGCCCCACTGGTAGATCATGTCCGCCCAGGCGATGCAGGCCGCGTACAGGCCGCGCTCGCCGTACTTCTCGCGCAGGGCCAGCGCCATGTCGACCGCGTTCCCCAGGTCGGTTTCGTCCTCGGCCTCGACACATGCTCCGAGGATCGTGGTGACCTCGATCAGGACGGCGTCGATGTCGATCGGGGGTAAGTCCGCAGCCATAAGCAGCATGTAACCATGCAACTACACTGCGACACACCGAACGCCACGTCTTCGGGCAGGGCGTTTTCGTTAGCGCTCAACCGTGGTCGACCTCGAGAGCATGGTTGGCCCTAGCCGCAAGGAATTCGACGCCCTCAAGCAGGCCTTCGAGGGACTCAACCGCCGAGTCAAGACACTCGAGGGTTCCGCCGGCACCACCGGATCCACCGGATCCACCGGATCCACGGGGACCACGGGTGGACCGAAGGACAGCGCCACCGCGCCACCGCAGGTGAGCACGACCGAGGGCGTGCAGCTGCAGCCCCCGGTGGTGAAGGTCGACGGCGCCCGCTACACGATCGAGGCGTCCCTGACCGCAACCAAGGACGTGACGCTGGGGTTCCTCCAGCTGGCCGTGCGCGGCGACGGCGCGCAGGACCTGGCCCACCAGCGCGACGTGAGCCTCAGCGCCGGTCAGGTCACCAAGCTGCGCGCCTCGGCCGTGGGGACCGGCGGCGACTACACCGCGTGGGTCGCGTACTCGGTCGACGGTGCCAAGACGTGGGTCGACGGGCCGAAGACGGCGTTCCCCATCGACAAGCAGGTCGCCGCCGTCGAAACCGGCCAGAACCTCAAGCCCGACGCGGCCACCACCCAGCCCAGCCAACCTGACCAGCCGAGCCCGACAACGCCCGAGACCGGCGGCGTGCAGATCGGCCGGCGCCGCATCCCGCTGATCGGCCGCTCCGGCCTGCCGTTCAACTCCCTGGTGTTCCGCCAGCAGGTCGATGGCGCCGACGCGTTCGAGCGGTGGCGCGGCAACCCGGTCGACGGCCTGATGTGGTTCACCACGCGCGGCAACTGGGGCCACTTCCGCGGCAGCTGGGGCAGCAAGGCCGACTACCTGGCCAGCAAGCGGCTCGTCGTGACCACCTTGCCGCACGCGCCCACCGACGAGGGCGACGCGATGAACCAGCGCGGCGCCAACGACGCCTACCGCGACCAGCAGCGCGACTTCGGCAGGTTCCTGGTCGAGGCGGGCCTGAACAGCCCGTACCACGTGCTGCGCGTGGATTGGGAAGCCAACGGCAACTGGTACAACTGGTCGGCCAACCGGCCCGGCGGCGCCGAAGCGCTCAAGGCCGCGATCCGCAACTTCGTCGTCAACGTCCGCGGCGGCGGCGCCACCCAGGTGAAGTTCGACCTGTGCTGGAACAAGGGCCCGAGCCACTCCGGCGCCGACTACGGCTTCTTCCCCGGCGCAGAGTTCATCGACGTCGTCACCATCGACTCCTACGACTTCTGGACGCCCTCGTTCAACGACAACGACTGGCGCCAGAACATCAACAAGCAGCCCGGCCTGGCGAACCTCGTCGACTTCGCCAAAAGGAACGGGATCCAGTGGGGCATCGACGAATGCGGCAACACCCACGGCGAGCAGTCCTCCGGCGGGGACAACCCCTACTACTTCCAGAAGCTGTGGGACTTCTGCAACGAGAACGCCGCCAGCTGCGCGTGGATGGTCACCTACGACGACCCGGGCGCCCCGGCCAGCCTGGCCCACCACTTCGAGGCCAACCCCCGCACCGCCGACCTCTACCGCAAGCTCTGGGGCCGGCGCGGCTGATTGTCAGCCGCGCATGTCCCGCATGCCGGCTCGCTTGAGGGTGCGGACCCGGTCGCCGTTGTCCTCGGGCGAGCACAGGATCACCGCGGCAAGCCGCGCCCGCTGGATGAACTCCGCGGCCCATGCGTCACGCTCGGCGCGGCTCATCTCCGTGTTCTGCGGGTCCGGCAAGATCTGACCCATCGACGGGATGTTCATGCCCGTGATGAGCGCGTCGGCCAGGCCGCCACGGACCGACGTCTCGCCCTCACCCTTGTCGCGCTGGTCCCTCCACCACTTCTCGGCCGCAGCGACGTGATCCCACATCAGGTACCGGCCGTTGCTGGCGTAGTGGAACGGCAGGTTGCGGATGTCCATGTCACCGGCCCGGTTCACCGCCACCACGGTGATCATCTCGGTGACCCAGCCCTTGGCGATCCCGTCGTGCTCCTCGGCCACCTCACGGATCTGGCCGACGTACTCATAGGGCCGGCCGGTCACCGGGTTCCGCATCAGCGCCGCGTGCGCCTCCTCGTCCCCGGCCGCCGCTCGCTGCACCAGTTCGGGGTCGGTCACCGTGCCGTACGTCTCGAACGACAGCACCAGGGTGTCGGCATCGAACGCGTGCGCCGACAGCCCGCCCAGCTTTCCCAGGATGTCGGCGCTCAGCCCGTTCACCGTCAGCAGCGCCACCATCTGGTCGCCGCGATAGACCTCGATCTGCGCGGCGATGTCGGCCCTGCCCTTGCGGGTCGCCCACTCCTTCGTCTTGCGGATCCCGACGACCGCCCGCTCTACTCGTTCTGCAAGTTGCACGACAGACATGCTAGAGGACACCCGGACCCACCGCAGCGGCCTCTAGCCCACCCGGGTGACGTCAGTGACTTCCCTTAAATGTCACCAAAATGCACTCGCTGCCATTGGGTGTACGGGATTCGGTGGTTAGTGTCGTTCCCAGATCGCACAAGGTTCTTGAGGCCGGCACCTCAAGAGTTGGCGGGCAGGGTGACGTCGAGGTCTTCTCCGTCTCCCTGCCCGCTATCCAAAGCGCTCTGCAACTCCCTCTCCATCTCGGCCAGGGCGCGGCGCTCGCAGGCGCGGCACGTCTTACGGCTCAGGGCCAGCGCCATCTCCCGGTGCGTCCGGTAGCCGAACCAGATCTGTCCGAAGTCCGGGGCGCGCCCGCACATGGCCGAGAGCGCGGGGTAGTCCGCGCCGGAATGCCCGGGCCACAACAGGTGCACCTTGTTGTTCACGCCGGGGATGAATACACGCTCGAGCGTCGCGGTGGTCTCCACGCGTTCCAGATCGACCACTGCGTCACACTGTTACGCGTGAGCGCCTATAGCCCTTATGTGGCGGCGATTTCCGGCGGGGCGTCGGTGGCGCGGGTCAGGATGAACGACAGCTGCATCAGCATCCCGACGTCGGCCGGTCCCCAGTTGCGTTGCTTGTCGTCCCAGACACACAACACCCCGATGATCAGCGCGGAGCGGTCCACGACCGGCACGCCGAGGTAGCTGACCACCTGTCCCGAGCGGGCGAACGTGGTGTCGCACACCAGTGGATGCTCCTGCGCGACCTCGACACTGACCTCCTGGCCGGTGTGGATCACGTGCGCGCACATCGATTCCTTGATCGGGAATTCGGTGATGGGGTCCGTGGAGACCTGCGCGATCGGCACCTGCCTGTCGTCCAGGACGATGCTCAGCATCGCGTTCGGTGTGCCGAGCATGTTCGATGCCATGGTGACCACGATCTGCGCCTGCGCCGCGTTCGAGCGGTCGGCGAACGCGGCCCCGTAGACCGCGCGAAGCCGGTCCGGGTCGGCCAGCTCGGCCTTCAACTCCTTGCGGTACCGCTCGAGGACCTCACCCGAGAGGCGGGTCAGCTTCTGCTGCTGGGTCTCGAACGACCGCGGATCGATCGGCTCCATCGGCGACTTCTTCCACCAACGCATGAACCATGGATCGCCTCGGCGGACCTCGAAACCGAGAGAGGGTGCATGAGCGGCAGGTTCGACGAGACGTTCGACACCGACCCGGGCCCGGCGGTGCAGGCCGCGGCGGAGCGGCACCTGGCCGCGGTGTGGACCGCCTTCTACGCCAGCGAGGAGGCTGACGACCTCGACATCCCCTCGCCGGCCTCGGCCCCGTTCTGCGGCTGCGAGACGTGCGTCGTGCGGGAGGTGCTGGCCGGGGCGTGGCCCACGATCGAGGCCTACTTCGCCCTGTCCACCTCACGTGGGGCCGCTTCGGCCTAAGCGTCGGCCTAGAGCGTCGGGCTTACCGTGACTGCGGGCTCCGTGACGGCGGGCTCGTCGGGTGAGGGCCGCCCCATGCAACCGCTGACGAACCACGCCTTGAACTCGTCGATGGTCGTGCGGCCTTTCGGTCCGGCGGCGTTGCGATCCTCGGGCAGGTAACCGTCATTCACCCGGTGTTCGTCGGCGCCGCTGGTAGTCCACAGGTCGCCGCAGGTCTTGTCGGTCGTCTCGATTCCGTCCTTGACCATCAGCGCCCGGGCCTTGCGCCCCAGGTCGTACTGGGAGGCGAGTTCTTCACGCACTTCCTGGGTGTTCAAGGTGCTCATGGAGTCGCAACCGCACAGGAAGCCTGCGACCAGCAGGATTGACGCGCTCGTCAGGGTGATCTTCACGCGGTTCCCCGTTTCCGATCTGTGAGGGGCGCGCATCCCCTCGGGATACACGCCCCTCGGCCGGCGCCAATGCCCTGGACATCGCAACCGACAGCTGGCCTTGCCGCTGGTGTATTCGACGGTAGTTCAGTGTCGTGAACAGGTGCTACCTGACACGCTGCATAACATTCATGCCTACCGCGCCTTCTTGGCCTTCTTGAATCCGGTTCGGGATTTGTTTGGCATCGCCGGGGGAAGCTCGGTGCGGATGAATCCGTGAGTGTTGTCGATCCCGGGGCCGGCGGCCGGCGCCAGCTTCGCCCGCCCAGGGATGTGGCTGTACGCCATCGGATTGCCCGAGCGTGCCGGGGGAGCGGGCGCCGGGGGCGGCGGGGCGGTGTTCTTCACCACGACCGACCCGTCCTCGACCACGACCCGGGCCCAGTCACCGTCGCAGGCCGCGTACAGCTGGCGACGGATCGGGGCGGGCAACGCCTTCACATACGGCGGTGCATCCCCGAGGCTCATGACCCCAGGGTAGGAATGAGCACGGACTGTCGGCAAGTGTCGTGCGGTGGGTGACACAGAATTGTCGTGTGGCTATCCTGACCACGCGCTCCCGGTGGACCCTTCAACCCGTCTGGTGGCGCGATCCGGGACCGGCGCTGCATGCCGGTCCCGGATCTATTTGAGGGCTGCCGGAGGGTAGATCTGCCAGGCGCCCGAGCGGCCGATGCCCTGCTCGAGAGCCTTGGCGATGAAGCAGTTCGGGCACAGGATCCCCTGCGCCTCGCGCTCGGGGTCCCCGCCCATCGTCTCGTTCCACACCTCGGAGACGGTCCACCACACCGGGTTGGCGCACCAGCAGGACTGGCACTTGCTGTCGCCGTCCTCCGGTCGCCAGGGCATCCGAGGCTTGGGCACGATGATCGTCATCTCCTGGTTCCTTCGTCGTCGTACGTACCGTCGGGGAAGATGATCAGCCGGGGCTTGCCGAGTCGGCGGCTGTGGCGCACCGTCGACCAGGTGCCGGACCGGAGCTTCTCGGCGTTCCCGTCAGGACATGCGAACAACATCTGGCTCTCGACCACGATGTCCTGGTTGCGGATCAGGTAGGGGCGCGGGTCCCGCCATTCGTCGCAGGCGCAGTAGGCGCGCAGGCCGTGCGAGGTGGGCGGGTGCCCGACGATGAACAGCCCCAGGTCCTTGCCGACCTGGTGCGCATCGAAGTCCCCGCCCTTGCAGTCCCCGTGGTGCAGGTGGGTGGCGTGGACCGCGTGCAGCTGCGCCAGCAGGGTCCGGCGCTGCTCCAACGTCAACCCGTGCCGGGTGCCGCTGAACCCGACCAGGACCGGGATCGTCATTGATCCGGTCATCTCGAACATGCTCACGCGACTTCCGCCAGCAGTTCGGTGTCGACCACCACGACGTTGGAGGCGATCGGGGCCCCGTTGCAGTCCAGGCCGTGCACCAGGCACGGGGTCCCTGCGAACTCCACCGTCCGGTAGTAGTTCACGTGCATGTGCCCGTGCCACCAGCGTTTGGGTTGCAGCTGCTCGGCCACCTGCTGCAGCAGCAGGCGCGCCTCGCCGGCCTCGGCCAGGGCGACCGGGTCCCAGTCGGTGAACAGGCCCGGCACGTCCACGCCGGCCGCCACGTCGTGGGTCAGCAGGACGTGGGCCCGCCCGCCGGAGACCGCATGCTCGGCCTGACTGGCAGTGATCGCCTCCTCCGGCCACCACTCCATGCCCAGCCGCCGGTTCTTCTTGTCCAGCGACACCGCACCGCCCAGGGCCACCCAGGTGTACGGGGTCCACGTCCAACGGGTCCCCCGGGGCAGGTGGATCATGTGCTCCCCGATCGGGCGCACACCATGCTGGTTGATCGGCTGCTCGTTGAGCCACCAGTGGTCTTCGTGGTTGCCGTCCACCAGGGCCAGCCACAGACCGGCCTGCCCGAGGGTGCGGTCCACGGCCTTGCGGAAGCGGGACCCGGCGCCACCGGGCCAGATGCCGAAGTCGCCCAGGTGGATGATGCCTTCGGCGCCGTACTCGCGGGCCCGGTCGATGGCCCGCTTGGCATACGGGGTGTCCCCGTGCCAGTCACCCGCTAGGGCGACGCGCCGGACGGTGGTGGGAAGCCGGTCCAAGTCTTCTCCTGCATGGCAAGCGCTTCCCTGCGCTGGACCCGGGCGCCTCCCTGCAACCGGATGTGAGCGTCTCAGCGCTCGGGCATGTCCATGTCGTCGTGCGTGGCCAGGCGGGCCAGTTCGACGATGCCGCTCATGGTCGGGCTGCTCTTGGGCTGCCACCACATGATCCGGCGCGCGGCGGCGGTGGCGTTGGAGATGTTCGCCCGCCAGGCCGCGGCCCCGTCGAACGAGCGCACGACCGGTGCCCGGCCGGCGTCTCCTCCACCTTCACGCAGTACCCGGGGCTCGCGGGAGTTGACCACCCGGACCCGGCCGGAGACGACGTCCACGATGGCGCCCAGGATCTGCTGGCGGGACACCTGGCCCTTGTGCGACTCCACGTCGGACAAGAACGTGGGCAGCATCTTGAACGGCGGCCAGCCGAACGTCTCGCGCTGCGAGGTGGGGGTGGTGAGCAGGTAGTGGTGGTACGCCTCGTACCGCAGCTGCTCCTCCGGGTCCTCGAACAGCACAGGAAGATCGATCGGCTTGTCCGCCGGTGGGGTCCCTTGGGCTTTCGCCGGCTTCTTGACCGGTGTTTTGGCCACCGGCGCGGGCGCGGGTTCCTTCACGAACTTGCGGGTGCGCGGCGCACCGCCAGGGCCTGAGGGACCGGACGGGCCGGAGCGCTGATGGTTCAGGGTCGGGAACTCCCGGGTCCAGGGAGCGGCCATGAACCGGCGCACCATCTCCACCGGGGGCTCGGCGCGCCCGCTGGCCCGCAGGCCCTCGATCATCCGGGCCCTCGAGGGCAGGTCCATCTCGCGGGTGACGTCCCCGACCATCAGCCCGGTCTGGCGCCCGAACACCCAGCCCAGCTTGACCAGTGCGTCGGTACAGACCTCCTCGGCGATCGGCCCGGGCAGCATCACCGACCGGCCGCCGACCTCGATCCCGAGGCCACCGCCGCTGATTCCGATCACGTTGTAACCCTTGTCATTCCCCGCCATGAAACGCAGCGTGTCATCGCGGCGTCACGGACGGCAAGCGTCTGGTGTCGGCGAGTCGGTCGATCTTTTGTGTGGTGTGCAGCAGGGCCGAGCGGGACAGCGGCAGGTCCAGTGACAGCCGCCGCTCGTGCCTGGCAACCCGCTTGGCCAGGTCCGCCAGCTTCTGCCGGCGCCGCTGGTCGGCCTGCGAGGCGCCCCGCACGGTGGCGGGCCGGCTCTGCTCGATGGCGTTGTCGACGGCCTCGATCTCACGCAGCAGATGCCGGTCGGCGGACTCGGCGAGCAAGCTCAGGTCCGCCCCGTCCGCGATCGGGAACACCGCCCACGTCACCGGCCCCAGCCCCGCCACCAGGCGATGCACGCGCTCGAGTTCCTCAAGGTCGTCGGTGTACGCGAAGTACGTGGTGTACCGGTGCCAGATCGGGACCGCGTACAGGGCGAACGCGTCGTTGATCAGCCGTCGAACGTCCCGCATGTCGATCGAGACCCGCGTCTGCGCATACTCGGCCGAGAACACCCGGACCCACTCCTCGGTCGCCGCCACGTCCAGCGCCCGCACACCATCAGCCACCGCCCGGCGCACGATGGTCTTGATCCGCTCGGAGTCCGGTACCCGCCCGGTACTGCCCCGGCGGTGCTGGAAGAACTTCACCTCGCCCAGCTTCACCCGGTCCTGCGCCCGCACGAGGTCGTACGCCTCGAAGTCGGCCGAGCCCCGGCCCTTGGCCGCCACGACCGTGAACTCGCCGGCTTCGCCGTAGCTCACCTGCAACTCCTCGCAGGTCTTGCGGAAGTCCACCAGGCCGGTGGTGCTGCGCAGCGTCCCCAACTCCAGGCCCGACTCGCTCACCGCCGCGATGACCCGTTCGCGGTCGAACTGCGCGCCCACGCCCGGCCGCAGGTAGTACCAGACCAGTGCCACGTCGCTGGCGATCTGCGTGCCGGCGGCCGGGTCTGTGTCAGTCCCCTCAGCGCTCACCGCGGCAGGCTACGCCCCGACATTCCGAAATCGAATTCCGTCCGAAAAGGCAACTCAAAAAATTTTTTGGGCGGCCAAATCATTTTCGGGACTTTTTGTCAAGGTGCGGGGCGATCTACACGTACAGAGCGTCAATGACACAACTGTCGGGATCGACGTCCTCGCGAACACCTCGATAAACGGGAAAACGCAGCGAACCGCTCGCAGCTACTTCAAGGTACTCGACATCGACCACCAGCGGAATGCCGCTCGAGCGGCTACGGTCCCATTTGGCCGCCAAAGTCGCCAGAGCCGCCTCAGACATTCCCGAGCCCACAGACCCGATCGGCACCAGGGTCCCGCTGGCCCGATCGGTCAGCGCAAGCTCCAAGGCCCCGATCCGGCCGTTGCGTGAGCCCTGGCCGGGCACGATCCCGGTCACCAGCGCCGAGATCGTCCTGGTCGATTTGATCTTCACCCAGGACGGGGAGCGGCCGGGCCGGTACGGGCTGTCGGGCCGTTTGGCGATCATGCCCTCGAGGTGGTGATCGGTGACGAACTTCCAGATCGCCGCACCCTCGGCCCAGTCCATCGGCGGCAGCCCTAGCTCCTTCGGCCAGGCATCGAACAGCGCATCGCGCCGCTCCCGGTACCGCAGGCCCCGGATGTCGGCATCGCCGATCTCGAGCAGATCGAACGGGATGAACTGTGCTGGCAGCTGCTCGGCCAGGCGCCGGATCTTGGCCAGGGAGGACTGCGCGTCCCGCTGGTGCACGGCCCGGAAATCGGGCTGACCGGCGGCACTGGCCACGATGATCTCGCCGTCGACCTGCCCGGCGAACGAGATCGCCGGGTCCAGCGTCGCCACGACGTCCGGGTACCGCTTGGTGATGTCGACCCGGCGGCGGTTCGTGATCGCGAGTTTTCCGTCCCTGGTCCTGGTGACCACGGCACGGATACCGTCCCACTTGACCTCGAACCGCCAGCCAAGCCCCATCAGGCGTTCCACCGCCCGATCCGCAGATTCCTTGCCAGGACTGGCAAGCATCACCTCGGGACCGAGCATGCCGAACTCCTCTGAAAATGCGCCTAACTGGCGGGGGGAAGGATCTCGATGTTCGTGCGGGACAGCACCGCTACGCGGCGCAGGTCGTTGTCGGCCTGCTTGATGATCGCGCTCCACAAGCGGGGGTGGATCTCGTGCAGCAGGCCCGGGCAGCCGTCGGGACAGCCGTCCCAGCAGTCCAGGGAGTACCGGTCCTGCAACGGCTCGACCGTGTACGTGCCGGGCACGAACCGCTCTGTCGGCAGGGCCTCGGGCCGCGGAGCCGGCAGAACCGGAGCGACGGGCGCGACAGGCGCGACAGGCGCGGCAGGGAGGGTCTGTGTCAGCGGCGCCGGCTTCGGCGGCGGGTAGTTGTGCAGCCCGCGCAGCGTGCGCGACGTGAGCGACTTAAGCTCCGAAAGGGCCCGCTTCCGGGCCCTTTCCTCGTCCACGACGTGAACCGCATGCACGTCACGCTTAACCCCGCTCAGGGCATCAGCATGGAGAACGGCATCGGCGCCGGAAATATCGGCATCACCGAAATAGGCGCGCTCGACGGCCCATTCACCACGGGTCAGAGCATTTGCGCCGTCGATTCCCACACACAGAATCTGGCTACTGAAAGTGTCGACTACGCAGGTAATGCCATATCCGTTGTGGCGGATTTCCCCGGCATTCGGCGTCGGCACGCTGGTCACCGGATCGCGCACGAGCCTGTATAGCTCGGCGCGGTCGATACCGGCCTCTTCCAGCTGGCCCCAGGCCGCATCTGTGAGTGTCAGACGTTCTGTGGGTGTGATGGTCACGCCACAACCTCCCGTAGTCGACCGATAACGCACAGCATCGGCACAACGAGGTCACCTCTGCAAGCCACTCGACCGAATTCCACCGTTGGAACTCTGCTCAGGGGCGTTCGGCGGAGCCGGGGAATAGTCCGATCGGCGGGGTGTCGCAGGTGGCGCTCGTCGCTCAGTCTCGACGCCGCTCCCGAGCCTTCCGCGCGGCGCTCACCGCCTTGCGCAGCGCACGCCGCTCCGGGCCGGTCAGGAACTGGTCGTAGCGCATCATCGGCACCGCGTTGGCGCCCTCCACGTTGTGCGGGTGCAGGCACTGCCCGTTGTCGTTGCCCATCTCGGCCTCCTCTTGGAGCCTGGCCGCGACGCGCTCGGCTTGTAGCTCGGTGTACGGGCCGTACTCCCCGGGGTCCTCGTCGGTGTACCGGACCAGCACCACCCAGACCTTCGCCATCAGTCCTCCCGGTTCTTGCGCAGGGTCCAGTACCCGTACACCGCCCGGGTGCCGTCCCGGGTCGGGTCGTGCGTGTCGTGCACGACGCCGTCGAGCACCGCCGTCACGTGCTTGCTGACGTGCACCACCAGGCGCCCGGCCGGAAGCTCCCCGACCGCCAGGTGCACGGTCGTGCCGGACCCGATCTGCATCGTCGGGGTCCACTCGAACCCCAAGCCGGTCATGTAGTCCTTGAACCACTTGCGCCCGGTGTTGATCCCCTCCCGCGCCGACGCGGCCCGCTTCGGGGTCCGCTTACTGGCCCGCTGCGAACCCGTACCGGCCGCCAGTGCCTTATAGACCTCGGCGTACGGCAGCTGCGCCGCGATCGCGATCGCGCGCGCGGCGCAGTCGCCGGCCTCGCCCTTGAAGCCGGCCGCGGCCCGCCCGCCGTCGTCGATGACGACCTCGAGACCGCTCACTCGACGCTGCGCAGTTCGGTGCGGACCTCGAACATCGTGCGGGCCAGGTCCAGCACCTCGTCGGGGACCGGACCCTCCTCGGCCGGGTCGTCCTCGTTCGGGCCCAGGAACACCACGTCGCCGACCAGGCCCTGCGGGCTGGTCCAGCCCAGTTCCCAGGCCAGCGCCGAGGCCCGAACGTTCGGCTTCTGCCCGGTGATCGTGCCTTCCTCGTCGCAGTACAGGTGCCAGTCGCCGCCGTTGATGATCTCGATGTGCCCGCCGCCGATGGCGGCCTTGAGGCTGTCCAGGTCACCGGTGATGTCGCGGACCACCGCGTCGTCGTCGCTCGCCGGGATCAGAAGTGCTCGCATGGTGTGCCGTCCTTAGGGGGAGAGGGGGCCTAGTGTCGTCCAGTGCCCCGTGCGGTTGCACAAGGGAGGGTCTGTGTCAGCCGTGGTTGCCGCTGCGCTCGCTCTGGCCGCACCGCCGGCAGTTCGGCCCCGATGCCATCGGGTGCCACTTGGCAGGCGGGTCGTCGTTCGGCTCGTAGTCGTGCCTGCCGCTCTCGGCCGTCATGACCGGCCCGCCAGCAGGTTCTGGATCCGGTCCGCGACCGCGAGCAGCGCACGGCCCTCGGCCCGCGTCTCGGCGTCGGTGCCGCCACTGACGAACCCGCTGCCGACGTCGAGACAGAACTCCTTGATGGTCTCCGCCCCGGCCTCGGTGGTCGTCACCGTGTAGGAGACGCCCTTGCCGACCCGCCGCGCCTTGGCGCCTCGTAGCGCCGCGTAGGCGTCCCTGGCGCCCTGCGAGTCATCGTCGTACTTCTTCGGGTCGTGGTAGATCTCGCTGCCCTCGATCCCACTCATCGCGGTCCCGCTCACGGCGAAAGAGATGGTGCTCTCGGTGCTCTCGGTCGTCATGACCGGTCCTCCTGCTCGTAGTCATCCACCGGGGGGAGTTGGAACACGACCTCGACCACCAGGCCGCCATGCTCGCCGCGCTCGCCGGTGTACCGAACGCCGCTGACCACGGCGCCGGTGTAGCGCCGCATGACCTCGTTGCGCGCCCACGTCTGGTAGGACCCGCCGTCGGTGCCGCTCATCTCGAAGCGCTCCGTGCGGAAGGAGGCGAAGTGCTCCTCGGCCGTGGGCTCTTTGGCGGGCATCAGTCGATCACCTCGGCCCAGAACCGCACCGCGTACCCGAACGATGTGATCCGCTCGTTGTTCGCGTCGAGCACCTGCACCTTGCCCTTGATCGGTCGCAGCACCGCGTAGGTCGGTTCCGGGCTGAATCCGAACCGCCCGTGGAACCGGACCCGTTGCGGTCGGCCGTGCCCGGCGTACGTCGCGTACGGCACGTCCATGTGGTGCTTCGGCGTGCTGGTCACGACCAGCGGCGGGCTCTGCTGGCCCACGGTCATCGTCGTGAGGTCCCAGTCGGCCGGGATCGAGGGGAGCCGGAAATCCTCGGCCCGCACGAGCGCCTCGGCGTCCTCGGCGCTGTCGGCCGTGACGTTCACGGTCGTCTCGATCTCCGCCTTCACGACGATCTTGAAGTCAGGCACTGCCGCCTCCCTTGCTGTTCTCGATGAGCTTGAACGCGACCGCCTGGCCCTTGAGCAGTGACATCTGCTCGAAACGGGCCCGGGCCTCGGGGCCGAGGGCGTCGTGGACGCTGACGATGGCGGAGGCGGAGAACAGGTCGCACTGCAACCCGCCGGGGAGCCGGTGCATGCTCTGGGTCCCCACGATCAGCCGCAGCGTCTCCATCGACTCGCCGATGGTGGGGACCGGGTACTCGCGCTGGTCCACGTCGTCGGAGTCCTCGATCGAGTAGGTCTCGTCCTCAGCCACCGTTGCGCTCCCGCGCCTTGCGGTCACCGGCCAGGATGTTCGGCAGCGACTCCACGATCGCGTCGGCCAGGTCGTTGGCGCTGACCTCGGTGGGGGCCTTGAACTCGAACGCGTGTCCCCACTCCCAACCGTCGCCGCCGGGTTCGCCCGGCAGGGGGCGCACCGCGGTCGTGATCGGGTAGCGGGTCGCCCTGTGGTCCTCGAAGGACCAGATGTTCACGGCCCACAGGGCCGAGCCCTTGCCACGGTTCAGGTCGATGCTCTCGGCCTCGACGTGGTGCTTGAGACGCAGCGCCTCGACCACGGTCTCGGTGGTGGCGATGTCCATGTGTCGCTCCGTTTTCTGTCGCTTTCTTCGCAGGGGAGGGTCTGTGTCAGCCCGGGAACGGCCGAAGCCGCCGGGGGTTACCCGGCGGCTTCGAGCAGGTCCTTCGCGCGTCTGCGACCCGGGCCGGTCATCACGCGGCCCGATTTCGTCTCCTTGATCAGTTCCTTGTCGAGCAGCAGCCGCTCGACGGTGTAGAACCCGTTCCCGACGACTTGGAGCCGCTTGCGCAGCACGGCTTCGCCGACCGGGTTCGCCCCGTAGCTCCACAGCAGCTTGAGGTAGTCCTGCGCCTCGGTGGTCAGGCCGTCCTCGGTCAGGCCGGAGAACTCGAGCGCGTCGTCCAGCGGGTAGCGGCCCGAGGGTCCGACGGTGATCTCGTCGGCGAGGGTGAGGTCCCGCAGGGACACCAGCAGCCGCCGCATCAGGCGCGGCTGGCTGTTGCCGGCGCGGGCGATCGCGAACGCGGTCTCCTCGTCGACCTCCGGCAGTCCCTCGCTGGCCAGGATGCGCCGGGCCATGCCCTGCGCGATCTGGCGGCCCTGGTCCTCGGTGTAGCGCTCGAGGCGGATGAACTTGAACCGGTCCCTGACGGGCTCTGGCAGGATGCCGTCGTCCGTGGTGGCGCCGATGATCGTGACGTCGGGGACCTCCTCGGCCCCGTACGGGGTGAGCAGGACGCCGTTCTCGAGGTAGTGCAGCATCCACTCGATGTGCTTCTTCCCGCCGTCCATCATGCGGTGGAACTCGTCGAGGAAGACGATGTTCTGGTCCTTCACCTCGGTGAACATCATTTGCGCAGCGGCCAGTTTCATCTGGCCCGAGTACGTCCACGCCTCGGTGTCCATCGAGCGCACGATCAGCTGCGCCAGGGCGGTCTTCCCGACGCCCGGGTAGGGCGAGACGATCATCAGGTGTGGCAGTCGCGCATTGCGCTTGCGGGCGGACTTGATCGACACCTGTAGTTCGCGCTTGGCGGTCTCCTGGCCGATGTAGTCATCCCAGCTGTCCGGGTACTCAGCACCGAAAAGCATCGTGTCCCCTCCTTAGCTGGCCCGCTTGGTGGCCCGCTTCACGGGCGCCTTGCGGGTCGTGGTCGTGTCGGTGGTTGCGGCGGTGGTCTTGGTGGCGCTCTTGCGCGGGGGGCGCTTGACCGGCGCCGGGCTGGCCGGCGTTTCGGGCACCGCGCCCGCGTCGGCCAGGCGCTGGATCAGGCTCACCACGCCGAGCGTGTGCGGCTCGCTGGGGCGCGAACCCTCGGGGACCGCGTGCGCGTCGGCGTAGTCCGAGATGATCGACGCGCTACCGGAGCCGTGCTCGGCCGCGACGAACGGGGTGACCCGGGAGTCGCCGAGCATGGAGGCGGCGGCCTCGACCGACGCGTCGGGGATCTCGAGCACCGGGATCTGCGGCGCCCGCCGGACCAGCGACGCGTCCGCCATTTGGCGCAGGATCAGCGTGCCCTCGCCGGAGACCTCGAGGCGGAAGATGCTGATCGCCGTGCGCAGCGCGAACTTGGTCATGAACGCCAGGTTCGGCCGGGCCTTGATCAGCGCCACGAGGACGTTGTAGGCCTCGATCGCGCCGTCGGGGCGGTTCTTCGCCGGGAGGTCGAGGTAGTAGCTCTTGCCCGAGGGCATCAGGACCGAGGAGACCTCGGCGGCCGGGTGCACGGTCAGGCCGAGGATGCCCTTGAACTTGTCGGCGGCGGCCTTGTCCTCGACCAGCACGTCCGGCGGGATGACGACCAGCTGGCCACCGGCGTCGCGCGCCTTCACCAGGGTGGTGCGGTCGTTGTTGCCGCACTGCGGGCACACCAGGTGCTGGCGGGTCTGCGTCGGGTCGTGCGGCCCGCTGTCGGGGGTGCCGATGCACGCATGGTGCATCGACCGGGATTCGTCGGCGCCCACGGCGCCGTGGACGTTCACCTGGACGTTCAGCAGACCGAGCGAGAGCGTGACGCCCTTGCTGGTCGCGGCGGTCAGTTCCTGCATGGCTTGTCTCCTGTTTCTGTTGCGTCAGAAGCGAAAGGGCGCACCCGACTGTGTCGACGGGTGCGCCCTTGTGGCGCCATGACCATGGTCATGGTGTTACGTGGGGTCTAGCGAGGCCAATTCGGCATCATCACTCGTTCGGGCTAATCCGTGCACCCGGTCGGAGTAGTGCCGCGTACTCGCTGGTGTCCCTCGCGACGTCGTTCCGTCGCAGGGGAGGGTCTGTGTCAGCCGGCCCCTTACGCGGGGGGCGCGTCGGGGTCGTCCGACTCGTACTCGGGGCGCAGCACCGGGACCGAATCCCAGTCGGTCATCACGGACCACCCGGCGGCGGTCAGGTCGTCGTGGAACGCCTTGACCTCCTCGGGGGAGTCGCCGACCACGTTGACGATGTGTGCCGGGTGGTTCACCACGACCTCGATCCGGCCGTCGGTGCGGAACCGGACCTCGTCCACGTCGATCAGGCGCGGCCCGCCGGGGAAGAACAGGGAGTCGCCCTTGCGCGGCACCACCGGCCAGTCCAGCAGGGTGCGCAGCGGCGAGGGCAGCCCGTACAGGCGCGCGTTCGGGATGTTGATGCTCACGAGGAATTTCATGGGGGGTGTCTCCAAGGAAGGAAGGGGAGGCGCCGGCCGGCGCCGAAAGAAGGGGGTCTGTGTCAGCTGTGATCAGCGGCGGGCGCGCAGCAGGTCACCGGCGACCTGGTAGATCAGGCCTCGGGTGACGCCGACGTCCCGGGCCAGGGCGGACACGTTGGTCTCGCCGTCCCGGATGCGCTGGCGGATCGACTCGTTGCGCTCGGCACGCTCTTGGGACTCGTCGCGCCCTAGCTCGGGGTGCCGCTCGAAGAACGCCAGGATCTCGCTCTCGAGGTAGATCGGGCCCATCCGCAGTATCTGGTAGGGCTCGGGGAAGTCCTCGAAGTCCCGGCGCATGTTCCGCGCGGCGCCCTTGGCGTATCCGCGCATCTCCTCGATCTCGGCCGCCCCGACGAATCTCAGGTCGCCGCGTGGCTCTTGGGGCTGGGAGGGCACTGGTGGTCTCCTGTGTAGCGGACGGGCGGGTGCGAGGACGATCCTCGCACCCGCCCGCCCCAGGGCCGTGTAGCGCCGCTCAGCGGCCCTCGGCGGCGGCCAGTTCCATCGCCCGCCAGGCGTTGGCCTCCAGGTCGGCGGCGGTGTCGGCGTCCTCGACCGTCTGGGCGAAGGAGGTCACCGCGTGCATCACGCCGCCGCTGGTGGTGTCGCCGCCCCGGATGAAGTGGTCGAGGATGCCGTCCACGGTGTCCTCGTCGAACTGGAGCTTCTTGCCGAGCACCTTGAGCGTCTCGGCGGGCTTGGCCACCCGCACCCCGGCCGCCTCGGTCATCTCGGCGATCTTGGCCTCGACGTACTCGCGGTTCAGGAACGTCTTGACCGCGTCGCGGGTCTTGGCTTGCACCAGGGCCAGCGCCTTGTCGCCGGTGTCCTGCGACCACTCGATCGTGCCCTCCTCGAGCTTGCCGCCGAGGTGGACCTGCCGCAGGGCGTCCTTGGTGATGGTCATGCCGTTGGAGCAGACCCGGACCTTGATCCGGGGCACGATCGAGAACGCGCCGCCGCCGACCTCGCTGTTGGAGATCACGAACCCGGACTCCACGATCGGGTTGTCCGCGCCGGACTCCCCGGAGAACGGCGAGCGGTACCCGCGCAGCAGCGCCGGGGCGTAGGCGAGCACCTCGGGCGCCGAGACCCGCACGTACATCTTGCGGTCGCTCAGGTCGGCGCCCTCGATGTTGACGGCCACGCCGGCCTCGCGGATGCCCTGCAACGTGGCGAGCAGGACGTCGAGGTTGTCGACCCGGTTGTACCGGTCGGACAGGAACGCGCGCAGCACGCCCTCCTCGCCCTCGTCGCCGCGGAACGTGCGCAGCATGAACGAGCGGGAGTCGGGCTCGGCGATGACCTGCGACCCGGCCGAGGTGACCCGGGTCTTGCCGCGCAGCCAGCCGTTGACGTTGCCGTCGTACAGGTCGGGGCGCTCGGCGCGCAGCTTGCGCATGTAGGCCAGCGGGATCCCGAGCTTGGCGGCGATCCCCTCGTCGGCGACCACGGTGGGCCGGTAGCGGCCGTCGCCGGAGGTGACGCCCTCCATCGAGATGACCGGCTCGGCGCCGGAGACCAGGATCAGGCCGTCGCGGGAGCGGATCTTGCCGGCGGATACGACCATGTCGACCTTGCGGGCCTGCTGGTCCATCAGGACGTCGCGCAGGTCGGCGAGCGTCGCGTTGCGGGTGTTCGTGGTGATCATGGGGTTGTCCTTCCAGGACGAGGGGGGGTGGTGGTTGTGGTGCTTGTTGCTCGCAGGGGAGGGTCTGTGTCAGCCCTCCGCGCGGCTCCAGGTGAGCCGCAGGTGCGCCAGGTCCTCGATCGGGACGTCACGCTCGCCGGAGACGGCGTAGTCGAGCCGGGCGTAGATCCGCTTGTCCGGCCCGGCGAACGCCCGCACGAGCGTCACCGGGAACTGGCCGTCGGACACCCGGGTACCGGGGGACAGCACGCCCGTGGGCGTGTGCAGGATGACCTCCTCGTTGGGGGAGGGGTCTGTGTCGGCCTGCGTGCTCTTGAACGTGCGGCCGGTTTCGTCGGCGATCTCGCTCTCGACGCGTGCGACCAGGTCGTCGAAGACCTCCTCGAGCGGGTCGACGTCGCCCTCGCACAAGGTCCTCAGGGCACCCAGGGTCGTGCCGTCGATCTCATCGGCGTCGCCGTACTCGGCGTAGTAGAGGTGGATGAACGCCTCCACGCCCTCGGTGAAGCGCTCCTGACGGCCGGAGGTGATCCAGCCGTCGGCGAACACCGACCAGCCGAAGCCGCTCACGACGACGACTCCGCGCTGAAGTGGTTCTCGGCGGAGGCCAGGGCGTCGGCGAAGTCGATCCCGCGCACCTTCGCCAGGTGCATCAGGTCCGCCAGGAGGTCCACCAGGTTCGTGCGGTCCTCGCCCTGCTCGCCGTGCTCGGCGACGAACCCCTCGAACAGGGGCTCGACCATCGCGGCCTTGAGGATCGTGGTCTCGCTCACTGCTGCTCCTTCCGCGCCGCGTCGCGGCGCAGGTGACGGTTGAACTCGCTGGCACCCCAGGACAGGTGCTCGGCGGCACTGGCGATCAGGCCCGCCAGCTGGTCCGGGTCGAGGTCCTCCGCCAGGACCCGGCGGGTGCGGTCGGCGTCCTCGTAGCGGACGCCGCGCCCGTCCCTGACCTCGACCTCGGTGATCGCGACCAGGTCGTACGTCCAGGGCGTGTCCACGTCGGGCGCGTCGATGTCCTGGCCGCCGGTCACGGTGACCTCGTACTTGGTGGTGATCTTCTTGGTGGTGGCGGCCTTACGGGCCATCGGGTCCTCCTTCGGAGGGGATCGTGTTCGTGGTTGCACAGGGGAGGGTCTGTGTCAGCGCGGCACGTCCGCGGCCTCGAAGACCTCCTGCGCCTTGATCTGCGCCCGGACCCGGTCCTCGACCTTCACCTGGCGCTCGTTCTTCGCTCGCTGACGGCGGACGTCGCCAGGGGAGTAGTCGCCCGCGTCCTGACCGGCCAGGTACTCGAAGTCTTCCCGGCCGCGCTCGGCGTTCTCGAAGGTGCCGAACAGGTCCTCGACCTGCTTCTCGGTCAGCATGATGATCTTCACGGGGTCTCTCCCTGTGCGGTGTGGTGTGTGCTTGCACGGGGGAGGGTCTGTGTCAGCCCTCCCCCGTGCGGCGCAGCGGCGGGGGTGTGTGTCAGCCCTCGATCCGGTGCGGCATCAGCAGCACCCGCACGTCGATGCCGCCGGAGGTGTCGGTGACGGCGGTGAACAGGTGCGGGCGCCGGGTCGAACCGGCCATCCGCACCCGTTCGGCGGCGAGGATGTCGAACACCTTCGCCAGGAACCCGGCGTTGAACCCGGCTGAGTGCGGCTCGCCGCTCACCTCGGGCTCGACGTCGGCGGCCACGACCTTGCGCGCGGATGCGTCGTCGTAGTTGCAGGTGAGCGCGATCGCCTCGGCCACGTCGAGCCGTACGGCGGCGTTCTTGTTGCCCTGCGTGATCCGGGTGACGGCCTTGAGCGCCTTGACCATGTCCGGGGTGGCGAACGCGGCGGTGTACGCCCACCGATCCGGCCACAGGGAACGGACCTTCGGGAACGAGGGCCGGTCCACCAGGACCGTCATCCGGCGGGTACCGGAACGGAACTCGATCACGTCCTCGGAGCCGCGCTCGACCACACCCGGCAGGCGGTAGGTGACCTCCACGGTCATGCCCTTGAACACCTTCGGCAGCAGGCGGATCGTGTCGGCCTTGAGGTACACGGTGTCGTCGATGCCGGTGCAGGTGCTGGCACCCCAGATCCACGCGTCGGCCAGCATGTACCGGTCGGTGGCGGCGGCGGTCAGGACGTCGTTCGCCGCACGCAACTCGACGCGGGTCAGGGCCGGGATCGTCGGATCGTTCGTGGCGGCCTTCGCCACCCGCACCAGCGCGTCCACCGCGTCCGGGTCGAGGATCGCGAACGGCATCGGCGAGTGCGCCGGAAGGTTCGGGAACTCCTCGCTCGGCAGGCACAGGATCGTGTACTCGGTCCCGTCGCCGTCCACGACGACGCGGGAGCCCTTGAGCCACAGGGAGATCTCGCTGCCCTTCGGCATCTCCTTCACGATCTCCAGCAGCATCTTGGCGGGCACCACGGCCCGGCCGGAGCCGACGCCGGGGATGCGCTCGGAGATCGAGGTCTCGAAGTCGAAACCGCTGACGGTGATGCCGCTCTCGTCGCCCTCGATCAGTACCCCGGCCAGGATCGGGACGGGTGGGCGGTTCGTGGTGACGGCGGGCATGACGACCTTGAGCGCGTCGGTGAGCGCGGTGGAGGTCGTGCTGGCCAGGAACGTCTGCTCGGTGGCGACCGCCGGGTCGGCGGTCTCGTGGGTGATGGTCATGTGCCTCTCCGGCCTGTCGGGGTGTTTCGGTCGCAGGGGAGGGTCTGTGTCAGCCGCAAAACGCACCGACGCCGGCCCTGACCAGGAGCCGGCGTCGGTGGGTCTGTGTCAGCGCTCCCGCTGGAAGCGCTTATCTAGACCTCCGGGACGTGGTACGTGACGGCGGCGTTCAGGAACGCCAGAAGGGCCGGGGTGAGGTCCAGGAACGGCTCGGCGCCGTCCGAGTGCGGCACCAGCCGGAACCCGACCTCGACCGTGCGCCGCTGGCGGCGCCCGGCCGTGAACGTGAACTCGACGTTGAACATCAGCGCGTCATCCATCCCCCCGGCCCAGTTGTAGACCCAGCCCGGGCGCACGCCGGTGATCGCCAGGACCTCGACGTCGTCGCGCTTCTTGCGCCGGGCCACGGCGGCCTGTAGGTCCGGCAGGGCCGCCGTGGCGGCTGCCTTGCGCGCTCGGTCGTGGAGGGAATTCGCCCGCCGGTCGGCGCGCTCGGCGCGGATCAGCCGGTCTTCCTCGGCGTAGGAGTAGGACGTCATGTCAGTAACCGAAGTCCCACGTCTTGCCGACCCACGTGGGGTCGGACGCGCCGACGACCTTGACGTCGTACCACGAGTCGCCCTCGGCGTGACCCACGCCGGTGAACGGGTGGATGTACTCCCAGGACCAGTCGGACTCGGGCTCGTCGCCCTTGACGGCCATGTGCGGGGTGACGTCGCGGATCGAGTGCCCGATCGTGGCGGCCTTCGCGCTGGCGTCGGTGAACGCCTTGCTGGCCCGGTAGAGCGGTTCGGCGGCGGCCTTGGCCGCGTCCTCGTCGGCGTCCAGCGGCGTCTCGACGTCCACGCCGCCGTGCATCGGCTCACCGAAGAGGGGGAATCCGTGCTGGTTGGTGAGCTTGAACGAGACCCACCAGATCGCGGTCGTGACCGGCGAGGGCTTGGGGACCAGGACGGTGCAGGTGGTGGTCTGGTCGTACTCGTCGTCCTCGTAGGTGTTCTGGATCTCGAGGTGGAGCTTGACCAGGTCCTCGCGCACGACCAGCTGGTCGGCGGGGACCCACTGCTCGGACCAGGCGACGTCGGAACCGGTGTGGTGCAGGAAGAACTTGACCAGCACGTGGTCGGGGCCGGGCTGCAGCGGCGACCAGTCGTCGGGCTCGGCGATCTCCCCGAACCGCTCGCTGCGGCCGAACGGGCCGTCGGTCTCGTCGCCCGGGCGGGCGACGAGGGTACCGACGGGAAGAAGGGTGTCCATCATGTTCGACCTCCGGTCGAAGGGGGATGTGGTGGCGTTGGCTTGCACAGGTGAGGGTCTGTGTCAGCCGGCCGCCGCGGGGGAGGGTTTGTGTCAGCCCTCGTCGCGGGGGTGCACGAACTCGTGGCTGGTGCCGTCGGTGAAGTGCAGGACCGTGGTCGGCTGCTCCCCGAACGCGTCGTGCACCTTGCCGGGGGAGACGGCGGCGACGCTCTTGCCGACCAGGCCGCTCAGCGGGACGGCCTTCGGGCCCGGGTACAGGGTGGTGATCTCGACGTTCACCGAACCACCGCCGTCGGGGTGTCCGACGTTGTCGTTCGTGGCGCGCCCGTCCTTGCGCAGGCCTCCGCCGACCAGGAGGTTGTAGACCTCCTCCATCGTCAGGGTGACGATCACCTCGGCGTCGTCCTCGCCGTATCCGTCGTAGAAGTTCACGCGTGCTCCTTGGTCAGTGACTGCACCTCGTCGGAGGTGAGGGCGACCACGCCGATGTGCCCGGGCGTGGTGCCGGTCGCGTAGTAGGACGCCTTGCGGTCGGCGACGATCGCGGCCACGACGTCCCACGGCAGAGTGGCGCCGGTCCCGGGCAGCGTGACGCCGTCCAGCAGGCGCGTGGGGACGCTGGCCTGGCTCGGGTAAGCCGCGCCCTTGATCGAGACCCACAGTTGCGTGTGCGGCTCGGTGTAGCGCGGCATCGGGGCCTCGAGCTTCACCACGGCCGGGTTCACCAGGTGCGTGGCCAGCGACACGTACGTCTCGGCCTTGGTGCGGTTGGTGAACGGACCGACGAACCGCAGACCGCTGTCCTCGCCGAACAGGGAGCCGTGGACGATCATGTGCGGCAGGTGCGCCTCGCCGGTCTCGTCCCAACCGTCGCCGTTGGCCACGGCCTCGAAGCGGGCGACCAGCTGCTCGACGCTCACCATGCCGTCGTACGGCTCGACGTTGCCACGCACCTCGAACCGCAGGAACTCGTTCCAGTTCGTGTCGTCGTCGTACTCGCCGGAGATCTCCTCGCGAAGGTTCACCATGCCGATCTCCGGCTCGCCCTCGGCGCGCACCTGGTCGAGGTTCTCGACCACGAAACTCTGGTCGTCCAGCGTCGCCTCGAAGCGGGCGATCTGCTCCGGCGTGATGGCCCCGGCGAACTCGTGCTCGCCGAACTGCTTGTAGTTGCTGGCGTCGCGGTACATGTAGTGCATGACCGTGATCGGCATGGCCCCTCCGGGGGTGAGTGTCGGTTGCTTCGCAGGGGAGGGTCTGTGTCAGCCCGCCCGCCGGCCGGAACGGCAACGGGACCCGAGGGTCTGTGTCAGCCCTCGGGTCCCGACGTTCACCGCTTGCGCGCGCGGGCGCCGACCTCGGCCAGCACCCGCTGGCGCAACTCCTGTTGCCGCGCCGGTTTCGCCTTGCGGAACAGGTCCCACGCCTCATCCAGCGTGGTCACCGGCCGCTCCCCGGCTTCCATCCAGTCGACCAGGACCGCCAGGTCCTGATCGGCCATGCCTGGCAGGTCCAGGGCGGCGATCTCGGCGCGGGTGACCAGACCGGAACCGGAGTTGTACACCGGCACCTGTCCGTCCTCCCACACGTGCACCCCGACCGTGGTCAGACGGCAGTGGCCGGGCTCGATCGAGTGGTCCGTCCTGGCACTGTCGATCACCCACCCGTTGGCGCGAAGGTCCCGCATCCGGCGCTCGACGTCGTACCAGCGGCGCTCGGGGAAGTGCTCGGAGAACAGCGCCTCCGGCGCGAACACCTTCCCCTCGCCGACCTCGTGAAACAGGACGTAGGCGACCCGCACGACGACCGAGCGCCGGTGCAGGGGCCGGGTCACTCCCCGTTCACCTCCTCGCCGTAGCAGCGGCGCGCCGACGCGAGGTGCTCCTCGAACTCGTGGACCTGGTCCAGGTCGTCCCCGGAGGTGAGCAGGTCGCACAGGTGCATCAGGTCCGACAGGAGGTCCTGAATCCCCGATGCGATCGTCTCGCCCCCGGCGTACTCGAGGTAGGCCTCCAGGGCCGGGAGGGCCTGCCGCGCGCGGTAGGCGTTGCGCAGCGGCGTGCTGGTGATGTTCTCCGGGAAGGTGCCCTTCGCCGGGATCGGCGCAGCCGCGAACGCTGCGCTCAGGGCGTCGATGCCCTCCCCGCTGTCGACCACGAGCGGCTTCGGCTCGGCCGGGACGTCCGGGTGCTGCGGGTCGTACTCCTCGAGCACCTTCATCCACGCCTCCACCTGGGAGCGGCCGGTGCCGCTGGCGGCGAACAGGCCACCCTCGTGCTCGCCGTCGTCCTCGCGCTCGTCCTCGACGGCGCCCTCGAGGACGTCCTCGATCACCAGGTGGTCGTCGTCGTCCCAGAACCCGACGAACGTCCAGGTCTGCGTCTCGGGCAGCACCTCGTCGGAGATGCGGGTGTAGTGCCGGGCGCGGGTGACCATGTTGCGGTAGGCGTTGTGCACCAGGGCGCCGATCTCGGCCCGGCCGTTGTCGGTGCCGTTGTCGGAGCCGTTGCTGGTGTGGCGCAGTGCGGTCGTGTAGTTCTCGCCGGTCTCGGCGGCCCGGGTGCGGGCGGCCTTCTTGCGGGCACGGTTGGCAGTCATGGCAGTGATCCCTCTGATTTCCGGATGGTCCCGGCCCACGCACAGGACCCGGATTGGAAGGGCACTGCGATGGCACGAGTCGATGACCCTTGACCTCTGACGCCGGTTCGCAGCGTGGGTGCGCCACCGGCTCGGTGCGGGCGAGTGCTATCGCCCAACGACGCCACGTTAAGGCGCCGAAGACATGACGCACCACGCCGCCCGGGGAAGATCCCCCGGACGGCGTAATGGTGCGTGAAACGGTGTAGCTAAAGGGCTACAGGACCGTGTGCGGGTCGGGGAAGTGCGGGCGCTGCGTCCCGGGGCAGGTGGGGCTCGGCTCGTCGCCGTCGTCCGCGTCCTGCCACCGGTTGTCGATCAGGGCGATCACCCGGTCGCAGTCGGCGCACCGGCCGGTCTTCACGCCGTTGATCAACGGGTCGTCCCAGCGGACCACCCAGTCCCGCACGGCGCCGTCCGGCGCGCCGGTCACCGCCGTGCGCCGCTGCGCGATCAGCGCGGCCCGCTCGAGGTTGGCCTGCTTGCGGCGGCTCTCCTCGGCCAGCATCGCGTAGTTCTGCGCGATCAGCGGGAACCCGTAGAACGGGTCACGCTCCACCCGGCGCACGATCACCTCGACCGCGTCGGCGTACCGCCACCCGGGGCTGGTGTTGAAGTAGATGTTCCCCTCGGACAGCACCCGACCGATCAGCTTGTCCAGGTCGGGGGTCTCCTCGCGGCCCTCGATCAGGCGCATCACGTACCGGGCCGCGCGGGCGTAGCCACCGGCGGCCGGATCGGCCGCGTTCTTGCGCATCTGCTCGATGTTGTTCAGCTGCTCGCCCATGGGCGGTGCTCCTGTCCGGTGAGGGGGTGTCGCTTGCGCAAGGGAGGGTCTGTGTCAGCCCTCACCCGCGGCGCCGGCCGCCGCGGAAGACTGCGGGTCTGTGTCAGCCGCGTCAGCCGCGTCCTGGGCGGCCAGGGAGCGGCGCAGCGCTGCGCGCGCCCGCGTCATCGACACCCCGGTCCGCTTGGCGACCTTGCGCACGCCCGCGTCCTCGATCCGCCGCGACACCTCCGCGTCCAGCCATGCCGCCACCCGGCGCGCCCTAGCCTGAAACTCGTCGTCGTCCTCGGGCTGCTGACCGGCGACCGGGACGCCCTGCATCCCCTCGTAGGCCAGAAGCCACCCGGCCGCCCACGACAGATCCTCGAGGCTGACGCGCTCACTCACGGGGGGATCGCCCGTTCACGTGTGCGGCCAAATACTCGGCGGCCTCGCCGAACGTGTCGAACGCGCCCGGGCTACCGGCCGGGGCGTAGTCCCCACGCAGGTTGGCCGCGTCGCGCTCCCAGATCGACCACCGGTAGTAGTGGTGCATCTGCCAGCCGGGGCACAAGTAGCCCGACATGCCGCGCGAACCGCGCACGGGGTGCTCCTCGGTGCATTCGGTCTCGAACTGCTGGTGGAACGCCTCGAACCGGCCGTCACTGGTCACCCACCCGCCGTTAGGGCCGTTGTGGGTGAGGCGGACGCCGTCCACGATGCGGGTCTGCACCCGGGGCGTGTCCCGCTCGACCGTGAGGGTGTGACCACCGTGCGTGTCCGGGTAGAAGAACCATTCCACGACGCTGGCGCGCGGCTTGACCAGCGGGGCGCGCCCGTCGGTCAGCCGACCGGCCAGCTGCACCGGCGCGGGCAGCGCCTGACCGTCCACGGCCACGATCCGATCGCCCTTGCGAAGCCTGTCCGCGTACTGGTGGCGGTACAGGGTCAGCGTGTGCGTGCCCTTACTCATCGTGAGCCTCTCTTCTGGGGCGGCGTGGTGGCCTGTGCCGATTCTGCACTCTGCACAGGGGAGGGTCTGTGTCAGCCGGCCTTCCTCATGCCGGGCAGGACGGCCACGGCGTACTCGCGCCTGGCGTCCTCGACCGGCATTCCGACCTGCACGGGCTGGTTGAGGATGTTGAACACGTCGACCCGGGTCACGCCGTCGCGGACGATCGGGTGTTTGAGCCGGTACCCGGACGGCAGGATCTCCGGCTTGCACAGGCAGCCCACGGGTCAGCCCTTCCCTTCGATGATGACCTCGAGCCCGTAGTGGCGGGCGGTGACGCTGTACTCGGCGCTGACGCCGTTGTCGATCACGATGAACTGTTCTCCGGCATCGGAGATCCACGCTCGCACCAGCCGCGCGTCGAACCCGCGCCGGTCGGTGATGATGTCGCGCGGGTTGACGATCTCGCCCGCGAACGGCTGATCGGCCGCGCGGCGCACGATGTAGGTCGGCTGGTCCGCCTCGGTCATCCCGAGCCGGTCGGCGGCATCCACGTGCCCGTCGATCAAGTCGAGCACCCGGGGGAACACCTTCGCCGTGAGTCGGTCGATCGCACCCGGCGGCGGGGTGTTGTCCGCCGCACGCGGCAGGCCCCACTCCATCGCCCACGCGAGGGCGACCATGTCGCGCACGACCGCGTAGTGGGTGAGGGTCGCGTAGCTCGGCACCGCCACATCGGACAGTGCGGTCTCGGCGGCCTTGAGGCCGTGCGGGTCGGGGGTCGGGGTGGTGTCCATCAGGCGATCTCCTCCGGGGTGAGGTCGTACTTGGCGATGGCGGCGGCGGCTTCAGCGGCCCACCGGGGCCGCTGCGCCTCCACCAGTGCGGTGAACGCGGCCTGGTCGAGGTCAGCGGGGATCTGGTCGGCGGGCAGCCGCAGGTGCCGCGAGAGGTTCTCGATCTCGCCCTTGCCGTAGAACCACCAGCCGTTCGCGACCGCGTGCATCGGCGCGCCGTTGACGTCCGAGAGGTGCAGGGCCACCACGTCCGACAGGCCCGGCCAGGCGCGCAGGATCTCCTTGTGCATGGCCCCGGCGCCCGAGGGGTTCTCCGGCCAGCGGCGGGCCACGGACTTGTTCGTCCAGCTGTGACCGGTCACCGAGAAGTAGGGCAGCTGGTCGCCGATCTTGGCCAGCCGCACGAACACCTTGATGTGCATGTCCGAGAGGGTCCGTTCGCGCTCCATGGCGGTCTCGCTTCCGTGAGGGGGTCGGTGCTTGCACAGGGGAGGGTCTGTGTCAGCCCGACGGCCCGGCGCAGGGTTTGTGTCAGCCGGCCCGGACGCCGAGTCGGCAGTCCTCGGCGTGGCCGTGGCCGTCCACGTCGAGCGTGTAGCCACACACCACGCACTGGCCGTCCTCGTCCGCCGCGCCGTCCGCGCTCATCGCGCGGCCTGGGTGACGGTGTGCGCGCGGTCGCGCCACTTCGGGATTCGGCACACGAACGCGTTGCCCTCCTCGGCACGGAACGTGGTCCGCTCGAGGAACGTGAACGTCGAGACCGTGGCGCCGTTGCCGAACGTCAGCGGTCGCGCGAACGTGACCGTGTCGCCGCGCTTCACCTTCGGCAGGGCGGCGCGGTAGGCGATGGCCTCCCGGCACCGGCGGCGCCACTCGAGGGCGTACTCGTTCGTGGTGGGGGTCAGCTGGTCCAGCACCGACGCCGGAGCCTTCGCCTCGACCGGGCCCATCGACTCGGACATGTCTTTGTACCCGAAGTTCATGACCCCACGGGTGCGCTGCATCAGGACCACCAGGGCCCACACCTCGCCCAACTTGCCGCCACCCTCCGGGATGGGTCCGTTCTCGCGAACGGCGGCGTAGAACACGTTTCGGACCGTGGCGCAGGCGAGGATCTCGCGGCGGCCGGAACCGAATGCAGTGAATTCGCGCTCGAAGAACGCCCGGTCACTCATGCCGGGCTCACGGAATGTGGTGGTCCAGCCCATCTCGGGCCTCCTTCGGGTCGGTGTTCTCGCAGGGGAGGGTCTGTGTCGGCCGGGCGCTCAGTGCCTGGTGCAGGCAGAGACGCTGCGGTCTGCGCCGACCAGTACGTGCGTGGAGCACGTGCAACGCACTCCCAGACCGGGCACGGTGCGCAGGACGGCGGAGCAGGTGGGGCAGGTGACCTTGATGATCGCGATCAGGCGCAGATTCCAGCCATTCATCTCGGTGCCTTCCGTCGTGGGCGCTGCGGTCACAGGGGAGGGTCTGTGTCAGCCCTCGCTCAGAACGGGACGTCGTCGTCCGGCCAGTCGCCGGGCCAGCCCTCGGCCTCGAGGGCCTGCCGCTGCTCCTCGGCCAGGGCGTCGTGCAGGGCGCTGTCACCGGCCCACTCGGCCAGGACGCGGGTCGTCTCCTCGGACATGTCCAGCACGGTGACCAGATACCCGGGACTGTTCTTGAATGCCGTGGGTGCACCGGCCATCTCGGCGGCCTCGACGGAGCGCCACACCCACGCGGCGCCGATCGTGGCGCACGCGCTGATCACCATCACCGGCGCGCTCGAGCGGTGCTGCGGAGGCCGGTCACTGTGGGAGTGCTGCGGGTCGAACGTCATGGGTCTGCCTCCGATCGGGCGGATGGGTCGCAAGGGAGGGTCTGTGTCAGCCCTCGCCGGCACCTCGGGGAGATCCGTAGCTCTCGGGTCTGTGTCAGCCGCGGGCGCGACGAAAGCGCCGCCCCCCGGAGGGGGGACGGCGCTCGGTCGTTCGCCTAGTAGGGCTGGTTCAGGACGTCAGCGGTGTACGTGGGCGGCAGGGCCGCGCGGGAGCCGCTGGCGACGCTGGCGCGGGTGGTGACCGTGTACCCGGTCCGGGTGATGCTGATCAGGATCTCGTCCGCGATCCGGCGGGTTTCCTTGTCCGCGAGTTTCACGTACTGCGTGCTGGTCAGTCCCTCTCGCACCCCGGCGATCACGGTGGCGTCGTCCTGTCCCAGGGCCCGGCCGTAGTCGCCGCACGTGTAGATCGTGCCGAGCCCGAGCAGGGCCGCACCCATGGTCAGGGCGCTGTCCGGGTGACGCTGAACCACGACCGGGACGGCGGACATATACGCGGCCAGCGCCTCGCGGTTGACGTGGCGGTAGAGGTCGAAACCCTCCGGCATCACGTCGCCCGGGGCGAACGCGGTCACCTCCTGACCGGGCGTACCGGCGCAGTGGCGGCAGTCATTCACGTACGGCACGCGGGCCACGCGGCCCACGCCCCGGCACTGCTTGCACCGGCGCAACCGCTTGCCGCGATTGCGCACCGCGCGGGCGGAGGCCTCCGACGCGTACGGGGTGCCGAACGTGTCGAACCGGTCCCGGTAGCGGGAGACCGTCACCCGACCCTCGGGGGTGTCCACCGCGATCCCGTTGCAGTCGTCGCACGTGAGGATCTCGACGTCCTCGGCGACGATCTCCTGACCCTCACGCAGGGCGGCCGGGTCGAAGCCGGTCCCCTCGGCGTTCAGCGGCAACAGCGGCCAGAAGTTCGCCACGCGCGCGGCGCCGTCGCAGTGCTTGCAGGTGGTGAGGGTGATCATGACTGCCTCCCGTGAGGGGGTCGGAGTGGTCACAGGGGAGGGTCTGTGTCAGCCCCGTGTCAGCCACGGCCGGGGTTGCCGGCACGGGGCGGGGCCGTTCCACCCGGGTCTGTGTCAGCTGGGTTCCCGGCACGCGCGAACGCCCCGGCCGGAGCCGGGGCGCCGCCGTAGCGGTCAGGCCGCGCCGTACTCGGCCACTTGAGCCTCGAACGCGAGGGCGTCCAGCGTGGCCTCACGGATCGCGCGGGTGAGCGGGCCCGTGTATCCGATCCGGGCCAAGTGCGCCTTGACGCGCTCGTCGTTGATCTCGCGCCGCGAGGGACCGCCGGAGGGCTTGCGGATGCCGCCCGTGGACGGCGCGGCAGGGGTGGAGTCACCGGCCGGGAGCGGGATGTACGGCAGCGGCTCGTCGCCCATGTCGAGGGTGCGCACGATCGATCCGTCGCGGTGCCGGTAGAGGCCGCGCGCGGTCGCCGGGTCGTCCTGGTCCATCTCGCGACCGGTCATCACGTCCGACGGCTTGCCCGCCGCGTTGACCGGCGCGCCGACCGTGACGTTCCGCTCCTCGTCGACCGTCCACGCGGTGACCGCGCTCCAGCCGTTGGAGCGCACCGCGAACGAACCGATCCGGTCCGTGCCGTACTCGAGGCTCGAGCGCGGCGCGTCGTCGCGGCCCATCTTGACCTTCAGCGGGGTGCGGGCGGTGACGCGCGCCTCGGTGGCGCTGACCGTGCCGGGGACGTGGCTGGTGCTCATGGCGGTGCCTCCTGGTGAGGGGTGGTTCGGTCACAGGGGAGGGTCTGTGTCAGCCACCCCGGCCGCCGACGCCGGCCACCGGCCCACCTGGGGACGGGTCTGTGTCAGCCGCCCGCACCCGGCAGGGCGGCGCCCGCTTGAGGGGCGCCGCCCGGCGCGCTCAGGGCTGCGTGTCCGGCAGCGTCCCGGGGTAGTAGGAGGGCACCCCCGGCGTGTCGCCCCACGTGGCGGCCAGCGAGTGCGTGCCGTGCTTGTGGACGCCGAGCGCGAACCGGGTCGGGGCCTCGATGCGCTTCCAGCCCTGAGAGGCGCAGGCCAGCCACACGTCGCCCGCCTGAACGACGTCGCCCACCGACAGGGACCGGTTGCCGCGCGCCCGGTACGGGACCGCCTCGCCGGTCTCGCCGATGTTGAACAGGTCGAACGCCGCATCCGCCGCGTCGTGCGCCAGGGCCACGTCGCCCGCGCCCGTCACATCCGGCACGTCGTACGCGTGCACCGGCACCAGCGGGTCGCCGGGCCGGTAGCCCGTGCTCATCGACTCCGAGCGGCCGAGGTCGTCGGTCGCGACGTTGTGCCAGATCACCACTCGCATGGTCGTGCTCCTGTCGTGAGGGGATGTGCTGCTCACAGGGGAGGGTCTGTGTCAGCCAGGGCCAGCGAAAAGGCGCCCTCGCGGGCGCCTGATCGTGGCTCAGAGGTAGTCGTCCTCCGGCCGGTCCGGGGGGTAGTGCATCGGGCCGTAGCACAGTTCCAGCGACAGTCCGTGTTCGCACAAGGGGTAGAGCACCCGTAGCAGGAGCGCGTGCTGTGCCGAGATCGGGAACTCCTCGATCTCGTCCACGTGATGGGTCGCGCGTCGGGCCATGACGTAGGCGATCGCGCGGGCTTCCACGTCCGGCGCGCTGTCCCACGTGACGACGCAACGGGCGCCGGTCTCGTGATTACGCAGTGCCAGGACGATCGTCGGCGGGTCGATCACCGTGTCCATCTGTGCCCTCCCTCGTGCGGTGCCGGTGCTTGCACAGGGGAGGGTCTGTGTCAGCCGAGTCCACCGCCGGCCACCTCACGCAGGCATCTCGCCCGGGTCTGTGTCAGCCGCGGCGGACGGGCGCGCCCCGCTTGCGCGGGGCCGCCTGCCTACTGCTCGAGGGGCGTGACGGGCACGGTCTCCTCACTCACCCACGGCTTGCACAGGGCCGGGTTGAGGTCGTGGTGGGCGATGCAGTCCTGATAGGCGCTGTCCCACGTGGTGTGGGAGTTGAGCGGCATCAGGCCGCACCGGCACCGCGCCACGTACATGGCCAGGAAGAAGGCCACGGGTCAGCCCTCCCGAAGCGCGGCGCGCTTGAGGGCCGAGCGGGTGCGAAGCCGCTTGAGGCGCCGGTCGCCGTGCTTCCCGGCCGCGCCGGAGCGGCGGCGCTCTTGCACTGCGATCGTGCGGGCGTTCGTGGCCATGACTGCCTCCCTATCTCGGTGCCGTATCTCGGCACAAGGGAGGGTCTGTGTCAGCCACCCGGATGGGTGCGCACACGAGAACGGGGCGGCAACCGCCCTCACACGGTTGCCGCCCCGTCGTCCTCTGTGGGTCGCCCTGCCGCGATGGGCGCCGGGGCGTTCGGCCGCTCGTTTGCTGCTAGCGCGTGAATGCGAGACGCGTGGGGTTTCCCGGTGGCGCTGTCCGCGCGGCCGGGCAACGCGCCCCTACGGGCGCGGTCTGATGCCGGAGAACCAGGGAACGGGGCGGCAGGGGGTCAGGGTCCCTCCTGCCTAGCGATACGTCATGGCGCCTCCGTCAAGGGTCCGGGCCGCAGGGAGCGCGCGGCGTTGGCCGCACACGTCGAGGGGAACCAGGCGTGCACACCCGGGGTGCCGACCCACAGGCGCCGGACACCGGCGTCGCCGTCGTTGGCGATCGTGAGACCGGCGATGCCCCGGTCCTCCAGGGCGCGGGCCAGGCGCTCGTCCGACGCGACCGCGTCGGCGAGGAAGCCGCTGATCACGTCCACATCGGTCGCGGTGAGCGGAGCGTCGTTCTCGAACCGGATGGTGAACTGCATCGCGGGTGCCTCCTGGCGGCTGGTGTGCACTGTCTGGTCACAAGGGAGGGTCTGTGTCAGCCCCCTCGCGCGGGCGGGCCGCGGCAGGTACGGCGGATGTACCCGGGTCTGTGTCAGCCGCCGGGAACCCGGCGCGAAGGCCGGGGCCGGGGCTTCACGCCTCGCAGTGCACGACCCGCGCGCTGGTGACCATGGCGCAGTCACGGCGGCACATGACCATGTACGTGGCGTCAAGCTGAGCCTCGAGGTGGTCGCCGTCGTCGCGTACCACGACCACCTTGCGGACCTTGTGGTCCGGGCGTATCCGCGCCAGCGGCGGGTCGTACCGGTCGGAGTACCCGACCTCGACGGTGAACGTGACCGGGAACGACATGACGGCTCTCCCTCCCTCTACGGCCCACGGTGGGCACAAGGGAGGGTCTGTGTCAGCCTGTCAGCCGTGCCGGGGTCCCTCGCCCCCGGCGGCCGGCGGCTGACACAGACCCGGGTGTTCCGGGTGCTGCGGCCGGGTCCCGGCGCCGCGTAAAGCGCCCGGCCATCCGGCCGGGCGCCCCGCGCGCTCAGTAGTTCCGGGCGCAGATCGGGCCGATGCCCCGCGCGACCGACTCCGGGTCGGTCAGCAGGCGGGAGCACAGGATGCAGTAGGTGTGCCCGCGCGCGATGGCCAGAGCCGACACCTCTTCGGCGCTCAGGCGACGCGCTCCACGCAGCTTGACCATGCCGCCGAAGAATTCGCCCCGCTTGCCCTCGGCCGTGATCGTGTAGGTCCAGATCTTGCCCGTGTTCCGCGTCGGGATCGCGTAGTAGAACACGCCCTCGAGGTCGTACACGCCCGGCTCGGACGGCACCGGCGCTCCGGTGAACGCCTCCGGCGCGCGCTCCACGCGCGGGCGCGGCATCGCCATCAGCTCATCGATGTGCGCCGACGCCGTCCGCGTCGAGAGCGCGGGCCCGTCGTACGCGGCCAGGCCGCGCTCGGCACGCAGCCGGTCGATGAAGGCCAGCTGCTTCGGGGTGGCCGCGCGGGCGAAGGTGGTGGTGGACATGGTGACCTCCGATGTGAGGGGGGTGGAGTGGTCACAAGGGAGGGTCTGTGTCAGCCCACACCGGCAGCGCAGGCACGGCGGCAGGCACGGCGGCAGCCGGATTCCACTCGGGTCTGTGTCAGCCGACGTCCCGGGGGACCGGCGCGCCGGTGCGGGGGGGAGCGACCCGCACCGGCGCGCCGGTGGCTCAGGACCAGCCGACCGAGCGACCGAGCCGTGCGGCCTCGAGGGCGACCGCGTGAAGCTCCTCCAGCCGGGTGGTGATGTAACCGGCCGGGCGTGCGCAATCGATCGTCCACGGGCCGGAGAACGGCATTCCGGGCAGGTCCCGGCCCTGCCGCTCCGGCAGGGCCGCGTCGTCCCGCTCGGTCCCGAGCGCGACCAGGACGCGCGCGAGGAACGCCGCGCCGTCCTCGTGGCCGCTCAGGTCCTCGTCGTGCGGCAGGTCGAGGGCGAACAGGAGGTCACGCGCGTTCACGTTGGACACGTTGACCGAGAACCGGTCCTCGTCCACGTCCACATCGGCCCGCACGAACGGCCGGTACATCGCACACTCGGCACACGTGGCCTGGTGCGCCGTCACGGCCTCGAGCGCCGCCTCATAGGAGGTCACGCCGGTCACGATCGGCACCTCGTCGCACATCGCGTGGAACGTGCCGGTCGGCAGGGCCTCGAGGGAGAACGTGACGGACATGGCTCCTCCTAAGTGGTGATCGCCGTTGTTGGCACAAGGGAGGGTCTGTGTCAGCCAGGCCGGGGTCCCTGGCGCGCTGGCCAGCGCGCCAGCGCAACGCACCCGGGTCTGTGTCAGCCGTCGCCCCGAGCAGAGGGCGCCCGTAGGCGCCCCTGGCCTCACGCGTCGGTGCGCCGCTTGCGCTCGGCCGCGAGGATCTCGACCTCCGCCAGGAGCGCGTGCGCCTGCTCCGGGGTGATGTGCGGGGACCGCCACCCCATGGCCGTGCCACCCACCGACACCACGGGCGCGGCGCGCCCGTTGAGGATCTCGGCGCCCGGGTGGTCGGTCGGCACGGCCGGGAACCCGAGCGTGCGCTGGTAGGCCAGCGTGTAGTCGTAGACCTCCTGCGGCGTGGCGCTGTCGATCTTGATCTGGACTCGCATGGCGGACCTCCTGGTGTGTGCCGGGGTTGGCACAAGGGAGGGTCTGTGTCAGCCCAGAGGGCCCGGCCCGGCCACCCGCCGGCAGCGACCAGGCGCCACCCCCACCCGGGTCTGTGTCAGCCGCGGGGTTGTGGCGCGCGCGCCCGGGGGAGAGTCACCCCGGGCGCGCGCGAGTCTCTGCGGTCGCAGGCGCCCTACGCGGCCGGTAGCTCGGACCAGTTCCGCGTGCCGTCTCGATCGGTCGGAGGAACCGGCGCCAGGCGCACCACGGGCGCCACCGGGCCGGAGCGCTCCCGTAGCTCACGCGTGATCGCCCGCCGGGCGCGCGCCTGTTGAGCCTTGACGGTTCCGACGGTGGGCACGACCGCGTGCCACAACCCGAACCCGTCCGCGTACGTCTCGACCGCTGGTGCCCGCATGACACTGCCTCCACATCTCCGGCCGCCCCTGGTGGGCTGCTCACAGGGGAGGGTCTGTGTCAGCCGGAGGCCAGCGGCCGGGGACCCACGCCTGGCCTGGCGGCGCGCCGATCACACCCGGGTCTGTGTCAGCCGCGCCCGCGCCGAAAGCACGCGCCCCGGGGGAGCGTCCGGGGCGCGTGCTGGCCTGCGCGCGGGTCAGAGGACCCGCGAGATCTGGTAGTCGTACCGCCACACGTCCGCCACCAGCTGCCCGGAGCGCGCGCGGCGGACCCAGTCGGCGCGCGCGGCCGGGTCGGAGTCGGCCGGGATGGCGACGCCGTCGAAGCCGCGACGGCCCTTGATCATCTCGCGCGACAGGACGAGGATCGTGGCCGTCCCGCCGAGGAAGTCCTCCGCGACGACGATGTCCAGCGGCGCGTAGTTGGCGGTGATCATGGGGGTCCTCCTCGGTCGGCCGTTGTTGGCACAAGGGAGGGTCTGTGTCAGCCGTGCGCAGGGCAGGGGCCTGCCAGGCAGGTGCCATCCCACCCGGGTCTGTGTCAGCCGCCGCCTGCCGCGCGGACGCCCCGGGCGCGGGCCCGGGGCGTGCTGCGCGCGGCCTGCTACGCCACGCTCAGGGCCGCTCGGATCTTGCCCTGGTGCCGGGACGTGGTGACGCTGTAGCTCACGTCCGGGACGCTCCAGCCGCTCACGCTGTCGTGCCAGGCGATCGGCGTGCTGTAGCTGTAGACCACGTAGTCCACCGTTTCGGCCGTCACGGCGGCGCGGTACTCCGACGGCAGGTGCCCCGTGCTGTAGATCCCGCGCGGGCCCGGGCCCGGGACGCCCCGGAACGTGCCGCTGGTGACGAACGGCGCGAGGCTGGTCAGCGGGGCGACGAACTCGAGGAACGACGAGGAACGGGCGCCGAGACGGATCGGCGCGGCCGGGGCGATGGCGGACATGTGAGGCTCCCTGCGGTCGGTGGCTGCTGGTCACAAGGGAGGGTCTGTGTCAGCCCAGGGCCCTGCCGGGGCGGACGCCGGCCGGCGATGGGACCCCACCACACCCGGGTCTGTGTCAGCCCCGGTCCCGGGGCGCGCGAACGCCCCGGGACCCTTGCGGGCCCGGGGCGTTCGGGGCGTCACGCCGCCAGCGGCGTGACGGTCACCTCGCCCTCGCTCAGGAACTCCATCACCCGGTATCGCTGCATCGCAGCGGCCCGGGTCCGAAGCTCGGCACGGGCCGGGCTCGAGGCCATCACCTCGACCTCGAACGGGCCGTCGAGCATCGGGTGGGTGAAGGTGACGACGTAGGTCTCCATGGTGCGCTCCCTGCCTCGGTGTGTTCCGGTCACAAGGGAGGGTCTGTGTCAGCCGAGGGGGTCGCCCGCGCGCGACCCGGGCGACCGCGCTCAAGCGCATCCCACCCGGGTCTGTGTCAGCCGCCGGGGCGCAACGGCGCGCGCCCGGCCCCTCGCGGGTACCGGGCGCGCCGCGCGCTCACTGCTTCGGGTAGATGCCCAGGCACCAGGACGCGATCGGCTCGAGGAACACGTCCTGCGGGACGCCGCTGCCCTCCTGCCACTGCAACGCCGAGATGCGCAGGGACCAGTCGTCCCACCCTTCCATCGCCAGCGACCAGGCGCCCGGGCTCAGGCCCTCGTGCGTGTGGTCCGCGAGGAAGAAATCGCTCTCCTCCAGACCGAAGTGCGCCGCCACGAACTTGCGGACGGCCTCGGCCTGCGGGCGGGTGATGGCGTTGCCCATGATCTGCTCCCTGCTACTCGGTTGGTCTGGTCACAAGGGAGGGTCTGTGTCAGCCGCCTCGCGCCGGGCGCAGCGCCCCCGCTCGGCCTTCGCACCCGGGTCTGTGTCAGCCGCCACCGGGCGCGCGAAAGGCGCGCCCCCGGGGGGGCGCGCCGTCCCGCTCAGTCCTCCTCCGGCCCCTCGAGGTCGAGGGTCGCGCCCTCGATTTCGGTCGCGTTCTCACGCGCCCAGGCGGTCACCTCCGGGCTGAAAATCTCGGCCGACTCCGATCCCTCGGAGGACTCCGCCGCCGCGCTCAGGAACGACAGCAGCGTGCCGACCGTCGCCCGGTAGTCGACATCCGCCCCGACCCCCGATCGGAGGTCCTCACCGGTCACGAGGTGACGCCCGTCCGCGTCCTCCAGCACGTAGGAGTAGACGACCCGCCCCTCGCCGTCGCGGCGGTCCGCGCTCACGTGCACGGTGCCCGCGCCCGGGATGGTCAGGGCCGCCATCAGGCGGGAGGAGATGTGGAGCGGGGCGGGAACCTCGCCACCGAGCAGAGCGGACATCGGGTGCCTCCTTCGTGGTCACTTGCTGGTCACAAGGGAGGGTCTGTGTCAGCCACCCAGGCCGGGGCCCCTGCGGGGTCCCTGCGGGCGCAGCCATCACACCCGGGTCTGTGTCAGCCCCGGCCGTGGCGCGCGCGTACGCCCGGCGCCGTTGGCGCCGGGCGGTGCGCACCGCTCAGAAGTTCTCGCGCTTCACGCCCCCGCGCGGGCCGCGCTCGAGGCGGATCAGGAAGTTGTCCCCGTAGCTGATGCCGTCCCACAGGTCGGTCGGGACGACGTCCGCGAACGGCGCGCCGTACCCGTCCGCGCGCGTGTAGTCGTTGCCCGTGTCCCGGAGCCACGCGCGGAACCACCGCTCCGCCTCGCGGAACGAGTCGACCTGGTTGTCCGGGGCGGGCGCCTCAGGGCCCATCGGGCCCGGGCCGATGCCGTCGTGCGCGAGGATCGTGTACTTGCCCATGTTCCGCTCCCTTGTCCGGTGCCTACCTGGCACAAGGGAGGGTCTGTGTCAGCCACCGCTGGCAGCGGCCTGCGGCCGGCGCGGGCCGCAGGCCTGTCCCACCCGGGTCTGTGTCAGCCCGCGCCCCGCGCGCGAAAGCGCCCGGGGGTGGCCCGGGCGCGTGCGCTGCGGCGGCTCAGGCGTCCGCGTGAGCGTCCCGCTGGTGCCCGTAGGCGACCGCTGCGGCCTCATGGGTCTGGTTGCCCACGTGAGCCATACCGGCCCGCCAGCCGCAACCGGCCCGCAGGCAGCGCGCCTCGAGGTCGGTCCAGGAATCCGACAGGCTCACCACCTCCCACGTGGCAACGCCGTCCGGCGCCTGCATCTCGTCACTAGCGATCCGTCGCATCGGGGTCCCTCTCGCTCGGCAGCTGGTCGCAAGGGAGGGTCTGTGTCAGCCCCCGGGGCCCCCGCGCCCCCCCGCGCTCGCAGGCCGCGACGCGACCCCCACCCGGGTCTGTGTCAGCCGAGCGCTGCTCGCACGCCATGCGCACGCCCGTGTGCCGTAGCGCTTTCCACCCGGGTCTGTGTAAGCCCGCGCCCGCCGCGCGCGTAGGGCGCCCGCCGTAGCGGGCGCCCCGGCCGCGCCCGCTCAGGCCAGGGGCCGCAGGGGCGGGCCCACGGCGAAGCCGAGCGCGTGACGCAGGTCGCGCGTGATGCCCGCGATCGCGTACGCCTGCGGCCAACGGTTGGCCGTCGCGTGCTCGAGGGCGACCCGCTCACCGATCGCCGCCATCGTCGCGGCGGCGCGCGCGTCCCCGCGCTGGAGGGCCTCCTGCCCCGCCTCGAGGATGACGTCCCAGGTGATCTCGGTGGTGGCCATGACCCGCTCCCTAGCTCGATGGTGTTCTCACAAGGGAGGGTCTGTGTCAGCCGGGGCCCGCCCGCGCGCCGTCCGGCGCAGCCCGAGCCACCCGGGTCTGTGTCAGCCCCCGGGTCCCGCGCGCCCGCGCCCGTGGCTGACACAGACCCTGCCTCGCGACCCGACCAGTCCGAGCGAGAGGGGCCCCGTGATGGCCACCGAAGTGATCCCGGTACCGACGCAGGTGGACGTGCGCACCAGTGTGTGGGCCGCCGTCCTCGCCTCGGGCGTGGACGCCGCGACCATCGCGGCCATCGTCCAGCCGGAGAACCGTGACCGCGTAGCGGCCGAACACGCGGCCCACGCGCGGTGAGCGCCCGGGCGCCCACGGGCGCCTCGGCCCGCCCCCGGCCGAGCGGCCCATCCACCCGGGTCTGTGTCAGCCACCAGGTCAGGCCCACGAGGGGCGTGGCCGGCGCCACCGGCTGACACAGACCCGTGCACTGCGCCGTGCCCGCGCCCCGCGACACATACGCGAAAGGGCGCGCCCGTAGGCGCGCCCCGCGCGGCGGCTCAGAGCCAGCAGGCCAGCGACCAGGAGTGACCGAGGTTCCGGCAGAGTCGGCAACCCGCGTCGTACGCGGCGCGCGCGTCCGCGTGACCGGCGTTCGCGCGGGCGAGGAGGTAACCGGCCATGCGCTGGTTCTCGAGCGCCGAGCCGATCCCCGAGGCGGCGCGGACGATGGAACCGTCGGGGCGACGGACGTTACCGGCCTGGTCGGTGGTGAGCATGGCAGCCTCCTCGGCTTCGGCGCTCCCCAGCGGAGCGCTTGCACGAGGGAGGGTCTGTGTCAGCCACCGGCGCCCACGCGCGCCCCGGCGCAGCCTGGCGTAGCCCATCCTTGCCAGGGTCTGTGTCAGCCACCGGCGCCGGGCGTGCGGCGCGCGGGGCCCCGCGCGAAACCGCCCGCGCGCGCGCCCTGGGC